>WNGD01001246.1_pt1 | contig 27789 bp, 36 predicted proteins | sample 5400671 | NCBI WGS metagenome assembly WNGD01 (sample SAMN13153369, study PRJNA577476) | soil metagenome | isolation source: 40 cm soil or saprolite under grassland replicate 2 | place: USA:California | collected 2016-06-15
GGCAAGGCGATCAACTTCGACGGCGGGCTCTCGCGCTCCCACCGTCTCCACCAGCGCGGTGCTCCCGTCACCGCGAGCGTCGCTCCGCTAGAGGCCTAGAAGACCTAGGCCACGGCCGGCCTGCAGTCCTTGCAAGGCCGGTAGCCCGCCGCGCGCGCCTCCTCCTCGTCGTGGAAGAACACAAAATTCTCCTCACGCGCGTGCCGCCCGTGATAGCAGGTCGGGAAGCAGAAGATCTTCGTGCTCCGCACTCCCTCATAGCGGATTCCCGACCGGGCCAACCTCTCCAGGCGCTTCAACTGCACGCCCTCGAGCGTGAGAATGTCGCGCTTGGCCTGCGGTCCGCCTCCACCGTAGTTGCCGATCACGCCATCCGACCGGATCACGCGATGGCAGGGGATGAAATAAGGGATCGGGTTGTTCGCCAAAGCAGTTCCGACCGCGCGCACGGCCGCGGGGTGTCCGATCTCGCGTGCGATCCATCCATACGGGCGAACCTCACCGCGCCTGATCTGCAGCGTCTTGTGCAGCACGGCCTGGCTGAAAGGCGTGAGCTGGCGAAGGTCGAACTGCAGCCGCCGCTTGCCATCGAGCTGGTCGGCGATCTTCTGCGCCATCCCCGTCGGTGGCTCGACCCGCACCAGCCGGCGCCCAACGTCCTTGCGAAACCACGCCTCGAACTCCTCAGGGGATCGGCTGCGCATGGCCGCGGAGACACCGAGCGGGCTCCACGCCACATACACAGGTCCGAGCACTGTCTCGAACACTGCGTAGGAGTCCGTCACTCCCGCCTGCGCGAGGACGCGCTCCGCAAAACCCGGCGGCGCCTTCACGTCTCCGAGCCGCTTCAGATCAAGCATCACGATCGCCATGGTTCTCTCCTCTCAGCAGTTTCAACCCACGATGCACGTTGGCCTTGACCGTCCCGACGGGTTGGCCAAGGGCGTCGGCAACTTCCGGATACGAGAGCTCCTGCACGTGACGTAGCACGACCGCCTCGCGATATCGCGCGGGCAAGCAGGCCACCCGCGACGCGAGCTCGTCGATCTCCGCCTTTCGGATCACGTCCTCTTCGGGTCCCGAACCCGCGGCGGGCTCGCTGCCGTTCAGCTCGACCAGGCGCGGGCGTACGCCACGAACCCGGTTGCGCACGACGTTGACGGCGATCCGGTGCAGCCACGCCTTCTGCTTCAGGTCGCGGATCCGCTCCGGCGAATAGGTCACCAGCGCCCGGTACGCGCGCATGAAGGTGTCCTGTGCCACCTCTTCCGCATCCTGCCGGTTGCCCATCATCGCCAGCCCGAGTGCATAGATGCGGTCCTGGTGGTCTCGCACCATGCGCTCGAAGACGCGCTCCGTACCCTCCATCAGCCTCCTAAACACGGGCGAACCCGGACCGGTTGCAGGAACCATGATGCCGTCGAAGGTGTAGATGATGCGTTCCGATGGAGGGCCGGCCAGCGGACGATTCGGTTCTGATCGCACGCGCTCAGCGCGGCGATTCGGCCGCCTACGAGGAGATAGTGCAGCGATACCAGCAGGTCGCGTTCCGCACCGCCTACGTGATCACGGGCTCATCGCCGGACGCGGAGGACGCTGCGCAGGAAGGCTTCGTCAAGGCCTACCGGGCCCTGTATCGCTTCCGGCTGGGCTCTGACCTCCGGCCGTGGTTGTTGCGCATCGTGGCCAACGAGGCTCGCAACCGGGTTCGATCGTCGGGCCGGCGCCACCAGCTCGAGCTTCGGCTGGCCGAAGGCTTCCGCCCGGGGGATGCGGCCCCATCCCCCGAGGCGGTGGCCGTCGCGGCGGACGAGCGCCGCCGCCTCCTGGCCATGGTCAACGCCCTCAGCGAGGGGGACCGGCTGGTGATCGCCAGCCGCTACTTCCTCGAGCTGAGCGGGGAGGAGACGGCCACGGCGCTCGGCATCCCCGAGGGCACCGTCAAGTCGAGATTGTCCAGGGCCCTGGCCAGGCTTCGCACTCGGGTCGAGGAGGCGGCCAGTGCCTGAGCTCGAGGAGCAACTGACCTTCCTCGCTGCGGCGATCGAATGGCCGCCCACCCCAAACCTGAGCGGTCGGCAGCTTCACCTCCCCGCTCGTGTGGAGGTGGCGCCCGAAGTGCGTGGGAGGCGACGTCCCTTATGGCAAACCCGTTGGGCGCTCGCCGCCGCCGCGGTGCTCGTGATCGTCGCGACCCTCCTTGCCTTCACTCCCACCCGCGAGGCGATCGCCGGGTGGCTGAACCTCCACGTCACGATCAACCGCGTCCAGAATCTCCCGACCCCGTCACCGCTCCCGTCAGCCCCGCTTGGGAGGCGCCTCGGCCTGGGCGATCCCACGACCCTGGCCGCCGCCCAGAGCCACCTCGGCTGGAAGATCCAGGTCCCGGCCTCGCTCGGTGCGCCCGACGAGGTCTACTTGATGCCGCCGCCGCCCACCGGCCCTTCCGGTGGCGAGGTCACGCTCGTCTACTCGAAGCGCCCCGACATCCCCGTCTCCGGGCTGACCGGAGTTTCGCTGCTCGTCACGGAGGCTCGCGGCATGATCAACGAGAACTACTTCCAGAAGACGCTCGGTCCGGATGTGGACATCGAACAGGTCACGGTAGGCGGCCACACCGGCTACTGGATCTCGGGCCACCCGCACAACTTCGTCTTCACGGACGCCGACGGCAACCCGCATAACGACACCCTCCGCCTGGCGACCAACACCCTGCTCTTCGACGACAACGGCACCCTCGTCCGGATCGAGGGCGAGCTGACCAAAGACCAGGCAATCAAGATCGCGACTTCCATCGGCTGAGGAACCCGCCGGCCGAGTCCGGTGTATGGGACGCGAGGTGAGAAGCATGCGGAGACTTGCGTTCCTGATCTGTGCAGGGCTCGTGGTGGCCGGGTGTGCGGCGACGGAGGAAGGTCCTCGCGCCGCCAACAACAAGCTGTACGAAGCGGTGGCCGGCCAGACCATCTCCGTCATCGACTCGCGCACTCACGCGACAGATCGACGACTCCCCCTTGGCGTGCCTTCCAGCGACTGGAAGCACCTGTACTCGATCGCCTCGGCTTCGCTGGTCGACACCGATCCCCAGACCGGATCCACGCTCGGCACGTTGAACCTCAGCGGAAATTACAAGCTGCCGCCGGCCACGGCCAACGGAATCCCGGGCGGGCTCTCCAGAAACGGGAGCTGGCTGGTGGTGGAATCGTCGACTGGCACGTCGACCCGCATGCTTCTCATCGACACCGTGTCCTTGAAGGTGTACCGGCAGGTCGATTTGCAGGGCACGTTCCACTTCGACGCCGTAAGCGACGACGGCATGCGCCTCTACATGATCCAGATCCTGAACTCGAGGGAGTACTACGTCCGTCTCTATGACCTGGTCCTCGGCCAGCTCGACGAGAACATCGTCGTCGACAAAAGCGACGGCAACCAGGCGATGACCGGCCTACGCCTCTCGGGCCTGGCGACGCCTGGTGGCGGCTGGCTCTTCAGCATGTACGTCCGCAGTCAGGAGAGCCCGTTCGTCCACGCGCTGAGCCTCGGCGGACCGTTCGCGTTCTGCCTCGACCTGCCGGGCGGTGGATACAACAGCAACCAGGCCGAGATGCAGTGGTCGCTCGCCATGAGCCCCGACGGCACACGCCTGTACGCGGCCAATCCCGCGACCGGAATGGTGGCGACGATCAGCAACGGCGACAACAGCGCGCCTGCCATCCTCCGCACCGCCCGTTTCGACAACCCGGGCGCCGAGAGCTCGTGGAGGTCCGGCGCCAACGCCGCGGTTGTCAGCAAGGATGGCTCGCGGCTGGTGGTCGCCGGCTCGTCGGGCGTCGCATGGATCGACACCTCCAACCTTCGCCTCCGCGCCCACACCCTCAGCGGATGGCACGTGTCGACCATCGGCCTGAGCCCCGATGGGCAGACGCTCTACGCGGTCAGCGACCGGGGACGCGTGGCCGAGGTCTCGATGAGCTCGGCCACGGTGATCAACGAGTTCGACGCCGAGGGAGCACCGATGGCGCTCATGCGGGTGGCGGCTTCCTAGCCTCGTAGCCTCTGCACGCGAGGACGGGAAGCCGCGGGTACCGCGGGAAGCTCGGGTCGGTCAAAGAGAGCCGGCACATCCAGAATGTGGTCCGCTTGCCTTTGACCGTCTTCGAGTGCACACACGTCGCGCAGAGCCCGACTTTCACGCCCGGATTTATCGTGAGGCGGCGCGCGAAGCGCGACTGGCGGGGCGCCCGCCAACAGTTGAATTGAGCGCCTTCACAAGACGGTCGAGGTTGTTGGGTATGCCGTATCTCTTGCCCAGCTCCTCGACGATCTCGGGCTCGTCCGGGTAGCTGTCGCGGCGCCCGCGCGGGACCTCGATCGGCAGGTCGCGCACCGGGGGGACGACCTTAATCGCCTTCTCCAGGTAGTCGGCGTTCGCGTTGCGGAAAACACCAGCCTTGAGCATCGCGCCCACCGACCCGTATCGCGTGACCAGCTCGGCGGCCCTCTTGTCCCCCACGCCGGCGATCCCCGGCAGGCCGTCGGAAGGATCGCCGCGCAGCATCGCGTAGTCCGCGTAGGCGCGCCCGGGGATCGAGTAGCGCTTTGCCACCTCGGCCTCATCGACCTCGGCGACGCCGCCCTTCTGTGGATAGAGAACGATGATGTCGCGGCCGTGGACCTGGCTGAAGAGGTCGCGGTCGCCGCTGGCGATCTCGATCGGTTTCCTCACCTTCGCGGCAAGTGAGGCGACGATGTCCTCCGCTTCGTAGTCCTCGAGCCCTACGACGTCGACGCCGACCGCGATCAGCGCGGCCAGGATGATCGGCACTTGCGGGATGAGCGCCGGAGGGATCGGCTCGGCGGTCCGCTGCTGCTTGTAGCCCGGGATCAGCTCGACCCGCCACTCTGGTCGCCAGTCCTCGTCGGTCGTGAACGCAAGATGTCGAGGCTTGCGATCGGTGACGTAGCGCGAGAGTGTGTCGAGCGTTCCGCGGACGGCGTTGACCAGGGTGCCGTCCGGCCCGCGCATGGTCTGAGGGATCGCGTAGAAGGCTCGAAAGAACATGCTCGAGCCGTCCACCAGGAGCCACTCCGCCAAGACTTGACCATGCTAGTTCGCCACAATGTCCGCGGTTTGAGACTCGCGGCTCTGGGCTCTCTCGCGTTGGTGCTTCTCGCGTGCTCGAACTCCGGGTCCGGCGGAGGCCCAACCGCGAACGGCCGGTCTCCGGCCCCAAACGTAGCCTCCACTCAGGCGGCCGACCTGCGGACGCGCCTTGACCTGCTGCTTGGCGAGCAGGTGATGATCATCGCGAAGGAATCGGCCGCGGCGGTCAATCACACCGACGACTACGCCGGCTACACCGCGCTTCTGACGACCAACTCCAACGACCTGGCGGACGTGATGCGGCGCGCGTTCGGCAACACGACCGCTGCGAGGTTCACCCAAGCGTGGAACATGCAGAACGGCGACCTGGTCGACTATGCGATCGGGGTCGTATCGCACAACGACACCAAGTCGAACGGCGCCATCGCGTCGCTCAGGACAAGCTTCGTGCCGCAGTTTTCGCAGCTTGTGAGCGATGCCAGCCGCCTTCCTTTGGATCCTGTCACCCAGCTGACCACTCAGCAGATGCTCCAGAACAAGGCGTTCATCGATGACGCATTCGCGCAGAAGTTCAGCGCCTTCTACACGGACCTGCACACGGCTTACGCACAGAGCTCGCGTCTCGGTGATGCGCTCGCCGGACAGATCGCGCACGAGTTCCCAGACAAGTTTCCCGGCGACCCGGAGGCGCAAGCGGTCGACGTGCGCGTGTCGCTGAACCTGTTGCTGCAGGAGCACTCGTACCTCGCGACGATGGCCACCGCCGCTGCGGCCGCTGGGCGAACCGCGGAGAAGCCGGCCGCGGTGGCCGCCCTGGCCTCGAACGCCGACATGCTGGGCACCCTGTTCGCGACATCGTTCGGCAATGCGGCAGGAACGCAGTTCGACAGAGTCTGGTCGGCGCGCGACGCGGCGCTTGTCGGCTATGCCTCCGGTGACGCGGCCTCGAAAACCGCGTTGACCGAGACGTTCGTGGGCGCCTTCGCGTCGCTGGCGCATGTGAACCAGACGCCGGTCGCAAGCCAGGTCGATGCGACGATCAAGGTCATCGACGAGCAGCGCGCGAAGTCGTTGAAGACCATTGCCGGCGACGACCGCGTGGCCGCCAGCTCCATGCAGCCCGTGGCGGACTCAATCCAGGGCTGAGGCGATCAGCTCCAGGCCGGTTGCGGCCTCGTCGTGATTCAGAACGAGGGGTGGGCTGATGCGGACCGCACGGGTGCCGGCCGTGAGCAGCAGCAGGCCTCGCTCGAACGCGTTTTGCACCAACCGCGAGGCAAGCTCCGGGGTCTTGAGCTCGAGCGCCAGCATCAGCCCGATTCCCCGCACGTCGGTCACGTCCTTATGACTCGACGCGATCTCGCGCAAGCCGTCCTGTAGCTGCGCTCCGACCTTGGCCGCGTTCTCCATCAAGCCGTTCTCGAGGAGATCCAGTGTCGCCAGCCCGGCTGCGCACGCGACCGGATTGCCCCCGAACGTGCTGCCGTGCGAACCAGGCGGCCAGCTCATCTGCTCGGCCCGCGCGATGAACGCGCCCAGCGGCAAGCCTGAAGCGATGCCCTTCGCAAGACAGACGATGTCGGGCTCGACGCCCCAGTGTTCGACCGCCAGCAGATGACCGGTGCGGCCCATGCCTGACTGCACCTCGTCCGCGACGAGAAGGATGCCGTGCTTCGAGGTCAGCTCGCGCAGCGTGGGCAGGAAATCGTCAGGCGGGACCAGGTATCCGCCCTCGCCCTGGATGGGTTCGACAAACACGGCGGCGACGCTTTCGGCCGGAGCCACGGTCGCGAAGAGCTCCTCGATCCGCTCGATGGTTTGATCGGTGGTCACACCGCGGGCGGGCGTCGGAAATGGCGCGTGGAACACCTGCGACAGCAGAGGCGCGAATCGGCGGCGCTGGCTCGCTTTGGACGCCGTCAGCGACAGCGCGCCAAAGGTGCGGCCGTGAAAAGCTCCGATGAAGGCGATGTAGCTAGGCCGGCCGGTTGCGTAGCGCGCCAGCTTCATCGCGCCTTCGATCGCCTCCGCTCCGCTGTTGGTGAAGAAGACGCGCGCGGGGGTACCGGGCAGGATCCGGTTCTCGAGGCGCTCGGCCAGCTCGATCTCGGAGCTGTAGTAGAAGTCGGTGCCTGACATGTGGAGGAAGCGGTCGGCCTGCTCCTTGATGGCAGCGACGACCTTGGGATGCGAATGCCCGGTCGTGACCACGGCGATCCCCGCGGTGAAGTCCAGAAACCGGTTGCCGTCGACGTCGGTGACCCAGCAGCCCTCCCCGCGCTCCATGACGAACGGGTACGCGCGGGTGAAGCTCGGCGACATGGCTTTGGCGTCACGCGCGATGAGCTCCGCCGCTTTTGGTCCGGGCAGCGAGGTCTTGATGTCGGGCCTGGTCACGGGCGGGAAGGATAATGGTCGCCATGGCGAAGGCGAAAGCCACAAAGCACTATTCGGTGCGAGCGGCCACCCGGGACGACCTGAAGGCGATCGTCGGGATCTACAACTGGGCCGTCAACCAGACTTTCGCCACGATCGACTCCGAGCCGCTGGACTCCGAGGAGGCCCAGGCCTGGTGGGAGATGCACGGCAAGCGCTCCAAGCTCCTCGTCTCGGTCGACGACACCGGCGTGATCGGCTGGGCGCGCCTGCTGCCGTGGAAGCAGCGAGGGTTCGACGTGGTCGAGTGCCTGGTCTACGTCGATCCGGTCCACCACGGACAGGGCATCGGGGACGCCCTGCTCCAGGAGCTCACAAAGGAGGCGCGCGGGCTCGGCTACCGCACCATCGTGGCGAGCGTCGCCAAGGACAACCGCGCCGGCCTGGCGCTGTTCTCCAAGCAGGGTTTCGAGATCGTGGGCACGATCCGCAACGCCGCGCACAAGTTCGACCGGTGGATGGACATCACGTTGGTGCAGAAGGAGCTCGAACCTACGAGCTGACGTAGGCCGGCGGGTACACCACCTTCATCACGCCGATCCCCTGCCACTGCCCGACGACCGCGGCCGCCCGCACGTTCTGCCCCTCGTCCAGCGCGCCCGCACCGGCGAACTTCACCCCGCCGCCGTTGATGCTGTCCCCGACCGGCACGTCGACCTTCAGCGCCGCCGACCGGATCGAGTCAGCGGTCACTGCGCTGCCGGCGTTCGGCAGGACATCGTGGAACAGCGTCCATCCGCCCACGAAGCCGGCCACAGCTGGAATGTCCATCGACGCGCCCGTAAAAGCGCCTCTGGCCCTGGCGAGCAGCTCGCGGCCCGAGGCCGACAGCGCCGCGGGAGTGACTTCAGCGTCGGGTTTATCCGCGGCATAGACGCCGATCGCGCTCGCGCCGAGCCGGCGGCTGAACTCAGGCATGCAGAAAGCAGAGCTCGTTCCGATGGCGCCTTTGAACGTCACGTGGTGGGCGAGAATCGAGTTCCAGATCGCCACGCCATCGTCGAGGTAGCTCACGTCCCACAGAAAGTCGGCGCGATCCTCGGCGAGCCGAGCGGCGATGACGTTTGCGTCGTACGCGTTCGGGTTGTATTCGATCACGTCGACGACGTTGATCCCCATCGACTGTGCGAGCTGCAGCTCGCCGCCTCCGACCGACCTCCCGTAGATGTCGTTGACGCGTACGACAACCGCACGCGGCGATGTGAGCGCGTACTGCGGCATCAGAACGTCATGAGTGAACGTCACCGCCATCCGGCCGAGAGCGCCGCCGGTCGCGACGGTGCGAAACACGTAATGCCGGTGCGCCGTGATGGGATCGGCGACCGCACCCGTCTCCCAGTACACAGTCTTCAACTCCTCCGCGCGGGCGGACGCCGCAGCCGAAAGCGTGCTGCCGTACGTGCCCAGGATCGCGGGCACGTGATAGGTGTTGACCAGCGTATCCACCGCAGCGCGCGCGGCCTCAGGCGTCGCTGCGTCCATCACCTGCAGCTCCACGTTTGCGTTGGAGACGCGCAGCGCCGCCTGCACGCCGGCCAGCTCGTTCTTTCCGCCTGCGGCCTGGGGTCCGCTGAGCGGATAGATCGCACCGATCGTGACCTTCGAAGCCTGGTTGTGCGTCTGCTCGCAAGCGACCGCAGCAAGGACGATCAGCAAGACCAGGGTGAAGCGGCGGAGCACGTTGCCAGAATATCGAGATGGCTCTTCTGAAGCGTCCGAGCGCGCTCGTCCCGCTGGCGATGTCGCTGGCAGCGCTGAGCCTGGTGCTGGGTCACGTTGCCCTGTACGGCGCTGCGCGTGAGCCCGACGAAGGCGCCGCCGCCCATGTCTGGCAGCTATTGATGGCCGGGCAGATTCCGGTCATCGCGTTCTTCGCGCTCACATGGCTGCCCCGGACACCGAGGCAAGCCGGGGTGATCCTCGCCCTGCAGGTTGCCGCTGCGCTCGGCGCGGCAGCTCCGGTCTTTATCCTGCGGCTGTAGCCAGGTTCTCGGTGCGAGCGGCGGCCAGCTGCCGCTCGAGCTTCGGCGCCGGCGCGTAGCCGTAATTCACATGCATCGCCCGGCCGTCGGACGCCATCACGACGGTCGTCGGCAGCGTGTAGACGTGAAACCTCTCCGCCAACGCGCGATCGGTAATTGCGTCCACCCTGTCCACCCGGACGCCATCGAGCCGCGCCAGCGCCGGCTCCTGGTGCGTGCGGCACACGGTGCAGCTGTCGCCGGTGAAGTAAAGGATGTACGGCTCGACGGACGGCCCGGCGCTGACTCCAATGGCCAGCCGTCTGGCGCGACGAGACCGCACGGCCTCCAGGCCGGCGGCGGCGAGAACCACAGCGCCCACCACCGCCAGTGCCCAGAGCTGCGCGCTCACGCCCGCACCCACCCCCGGCGCTCGAGCTGGAAGAAGATCTGGCAGCCCAGGCAGTAGCCGAACGCCAGGTTGACAAACGCGAGGACTGCGACCAGCAAGGCGAGCGCCAGGCCGACCACCGGCACCGGGACCAGAAACACCGACGCCACCGCGAGAAACACCCCGCCCAAGCCCTGCGCAAAGTTGTGAGGTTCCGGCCGGTCCTGCATCGGTCGCGGCTTGACGATGCCCCGGGGCTTGAGGACCTTGAAATAGACCTGCTTGAACAGCGCCAGTCGCGGCGCGAACGTGCCGAGCAAGAGCACGATCGCAAGCAGTGGGATCAGTACAAGCAGCGGCCGGAAGACAGCGCTGCCCACGAACGCGACCAGCACGGTCGCGATGATCCCGGTCTGGTTGACCTTGAGAGCCGAATGATCGACAAGCTGCGTTACCGTGCTCACTTCTCGATGGGAACTCGGATCGAGCTGCCCCACTCGGTCCACGACCCGTCGTAGTTCTTGACGTCGGGATAGCCGAGCAGCTCGTGGAGGACGAACCACGTGTGCGCTGAGCGCTCGCCGATGCGGCAGTACGCGATCACCTCTTTGTTCGGGACGACGCCCTTGCCGCCGTAGATGTCCTTCAGATCGTCGAGGCTCTTGAAGGTTCCGTCCTCGGCGTTGACGGCGGTCGCCCACGGGATGCTCGCCGCGGTGGGAATGTGGCCGCCGCGCTGGGCGCCCTCCTGGGGCAGGTTCTCCGGCGCGAGCAGCTCGCCCGAATACTCCTTCGGCGAGCGCACGTCGACCAGCGCCACCTTGCCCAGCTTGTCGAGGACCTGGTCGCGGTAGGCGCGGATCTGCTCGTCCGGCGAGCCCTGGAAGTCGTAGTGCGTCTCCGGATAGGTCGGCACGTCGGTCGTGTACGGCCGGCCTTCCTTCTCCCACTTGACGCGGCCGCCGTCGACCAGCTGGACCTTGTCGTGGCCGTAGTACTTAAGCGCCCAGTACGCATAAGCCGCAAACCAGTTGTTGTTGTCGCCGTACAGCACGATCGTCGTGTCTGGCGTGATGCCGCTCTTTCCAAGCAGCTCGGCGAGAGCTTCCTTCGGGGCGAGGTCACGCGCCAGCTGGTCCTGGAGCTCGCGCTTCCAGTTCCAGCCCACCGCCCCGTCGATGTGGCCCTTCTCGTAGGAGGTCGTGTCGACGTCGACCTCGACCAGGCGAATGCCGGTGTCCTTGGCATGCTCGGCGATCCACTCGGTGGATACGAGTGCCTTGGTCTGTGTCTGAGAGCTCAATTCCAATTCCTCCAGAAATGCGAATGACGAACCGACGGTTCGGAAGAGACGAGCGGTCGGGTGGGCGCGCCTCCGCTAGCGGGGCGCGAGCAGACGACCGGGGCTAGCTACAGAAGCAGGCCGGGATGTGGGTCAGACGCTGGGCAGGCCAGATGAGGTCCTGCATCGACACTCAATTCTAGGCAACCTACGGAAGCAGTGGATCATTCCGCACAATTGCGACCGTGTCGCAAGTAGAGCTTTTCAAGTACCAGGCGCTCGGCAACGACTACCTGGTCCTCGACCTCCCCGGGCCGCTCGACGCGCTGGTCGAGCTGCTGCCGGCGCTGTGCGACCGGCACCTCGGCCTTGGCTCCGATGGGCTCCTGGCCTTTGATGGGGCCGCTATGACCGTGCGGATCTTCAACCCCGACCGCTCCGAGGCCCAGAAGAGCGGCAACGGCCTTCGCATCACGGCCGCCCACGCCGTCCTCCAACATGGCGCTCCAGACGCCTTCGCCCTGCGGACCGCCGCCCGCTCGAACGCTGTCAGGGTGCTGTCGAAAAAAGGCGCTGAGGTGGTGACCGAGCTCGACATCGGCCGACCTTCTTTTCGCGCTGCGGACCTGCCGGCGACGTTCGATGGCGAGCCCGACCACGTAGAGCTCGAAACCCCGGCCGGCGCCGTCATTGCGGTGCTGGTCTCGGTCGGCAATCCCCACTGCGTCGTGTTCGGGCAGCCAGTGACCAGGGAGCGCTGCCTCGAGGTGGGACCAGGTCTCGAACGCCACCCTGCGTTTCCCGAACGGACAAACGTCCAGCTGTGCGAGGCGATCGATCGCGGCCATGTCCGGGCTGAGATCTGGGAACGCGGCGCCGGCTACACGCTCGCCTCTGGCACGAGCGCCGGCGCCGTCGCAGCGGCATGCATGAGGCGCGGCCTGGTGGACGAGCACGTCACCGTGCAGATGCCAGGTGGAAACCTCGCGGTGCGCCGCGAGCCGGCCGGGAATCTCGTCCAGTCCGGCCCGGCCCGCCGCGTCTACCGCGCGATCGTCGACCTAAGCGACTTTGCTTAGCCGGGCAACCGCATCGGGCAGCTGATCCAGGCCACTGATCACGGCATCTGCCAGCGCAGGGTCGTCTGTTGCGGCGCGCCGGTTGACCCAGATCCGCGTGATGCCCAATTCGTGGGTCGGTTGGATGTCGTGAAAGTAGCTCTGGGCGACGTGAATCCACGCGTCCGCCGACGAACCGAACGTCGACTGAAACAATCGGAAGTGCGCCGGGCTTGGCTTGTACGCGGAAACGTCCTCGGCGGTGACGACTGCGTCAAACGATGCAGGGAGGCGCCGCTGGGTCAGGGCGATGATGTCGCGGTCGCAGTTCGTCAGCAGCGCCAGCTTCCAGCCCTCCCTTCGCAGCTCGGCCAGGGCCGGCCCCACATCACCGAACGGCGGCCAGTACGGAATGGTCGCGACGAGCGCGGTCGCATCATCCGGCCTGAGGTCGAGGTCGAGCCGTTTGGCGGCGCGGCGCGTCGCCTCTGTCAGGACTGCGCGGTAGCGCTTGAACGATGGCTCGCTTTCCACCTCGGTCTCGGCGGCGATGTACGCATCAATGAACGCTTCGCCCCGGCCCGGAAAAAGCAGCTCACCCGTCGTGCGAATCCCGTGACGCCAGTCGATGAGCGTGCCGAAGCAGTCGAAGGTCAGCCATCGGTCGGCCATGGAGGGACTATTGCCCGGCTGCGCGGAAGGAAAGCGTCTTTTTCGTCGCCTGGTCGACCTCTTCGGGCGTGAGCAGGACCGTCGTCCGCGTTCTCACGGTTCCGGTCGCCGCGATGCCCATCGAAAGCGCCGTCGCGATGACGTTGTCGGGGACGTCGACGATCGACACGACGTCGTTGTCGCCAAACGCGAAGTAGTAGGCCTCGAGGCGGCCGCCCATCGCTTCGACGGCCGATTCGACCGCCTGGCGCCGGCCGCTGCCACCTTCCTTCAGCACGCCCTTCAAGCCTTCTGCGGTGTAGGACCCGGTGACCAAGTACTTCGGCATGTGCGTCCTCCTAATTTCGGTGGTGAGGATCGATCATCCGCCGCCGCGTCGCAGGCGGCGCGGCGTTGCGAGAGCAATCGTCGCAGACGCCGACAACGAGCACCTCTGTGCGCACGGGCTTGAAGCCGTGGCCTTCCTCGAGATGCGCCTCGAGCTCGTGCACGAACTCTTCCTGCACGTGCATCACGCCGCCGCAGACCTGGCACACCGCGTGGTGGTGATCCCCGCTCGCCAGCTCGTAATGCGTCGGCCCGTCGCCAAGGTGCGCGGCGTAGACGGAACCCGACGCGGTCAGCGCGTCGAGGGCGCGATAGACGGTACTGCGCGGAAAACCAGGTTTTGTCCTGTGCAGGTCGAGAGTGATCTCGTCCGCGGTGCAGTGGCCTCCGAGCCTCACGATCGCGTCGTAAACCATCTGCCTCTGCGCGGTGCGCCGCATACCTGGCGCAAGCATCAGTTACCGGCTATGACGTGAAGCGACCGATCCGCTTTCGTCAGCACGCGACAGCCGTCCGGTTCGATCACCACGTCGTCTTCGACCCGGACTCCGCCGAATTCAGGGATGTAGATGCCGGGCTCGACCGTGAAGACCATGCCTGCCTCGAGCACGGTCTGCGAGCCTGGATCCAGGCTTGGGTCTTCGTGCGCCTCGAGGCCGAGACCATGGCCGATGCGATGGAAGAAGCGCTCGCCGTAGCCCGCGGCTTCGATGACGGCTCGTGCCGCAGCGTCGACCGCGCCGGCGGTCACCCCAGGTCGGGCGGCGGCGATCGCCGCGTCATGTGCCTCGAGCACGACACGATGGATCTCGCGCTGCCGCTGGTCTGGCTCGCCGATCACGACCATCCGCGTCGTGTCGGCTTTGTAACCCTCGTACGCGCCGCCGAAGTCGAGCAGCACGAAGTCGCCGGCCGACAGCTTGCGGTTGGTCGGACCGAGATGAGGAAGCGCGGAGTTGGGGCCAGACTGCACCAGGGTGTCGAACGCGAGCGCCCCGCCGAGCTCGCCGATGATCGAGCCGATCGTGAGGGCGAGCTCCATCTCGGTCTGGCCGGCCCGGACCCGCGCCAACGTGTGCGCGCAGGCTGCGTCGGTGAGTGCGGCCGCTCGGGCGAGCTTCTCGATCTCGTCCGGTCGCTTGATCAAGCGCAGCCGCCGGATCTCGGGCGCGACATCGACCAGCTCGCTTGCGCCCGAGCGCGTGGTGATGACCTCCGCCGCGTGGAGGCTGAGGTGGTCTTTCTCGACACCGAGCTCCGCCAGTCCGGCCAGCGCCTGAGCGACGAGCCCGTACGGGTCCTCTCCATCGCGCCACGCGATGACGTCGGCGTCGGCGGCCTGGGACTCTGCTTTCTGGCGCTCGAGCGCCGGCACGATCAGCGCCGCGGACCCTGGCCGCACGATCAGCGCCATCAGCCGCTCGTGCGGTTCGGCAAAGAAACCGGTGAGATAGGCGATCGAGACGGGCCGCGTGATGTAGAGGGCGTCGAGCCGGCGCCCGGCCATCCACCGCCGGAGCTCGGCGAGTGGGGCCGTGCTTGCGACCGCGCTAGTCAACGGCGGTGACGCGCACGGTGTACGAGCCGCCCGGCGTCTTGACGTCGACCCTGTCTCCGACACGGTGGCCCATCAAGGCCTTGCCGAGCGCGGACTCGAAGCTGACGCGCCCTGCCTTCGGATCGGCCTCGGCGGATCCGACAATCCGGTAGGCCTCCTCGTCCGCTCCCTCTTCGGTAAAGCGGACCGTGCTGCCCATGCCGACCACGCCCGGCTCGTTGTGGTTCTCGATCAGGACGTGATTCTTGATGATGACCTCGAGCTCCTTGACCCGCGCCTCCATCATTCCCTGCTCGTTTTTGGCGGCGTGGTACTCGAAGTTCTCGGAAAGGTCGCCGAGCTCGCGGGCGGCCTTGATCTTGGCCACGATCGACGGCCGACGCCTGGTGGTCAGCTCTTCGTGCTCCCGCCGAACTGCCTCCAACCCCTCAGGCGTGATGGGAACGTCGTTTGCCATCGAATCGAGTCTAACCCGTGACTCAGCCCGTACCGGCCGTATACAGTCCCGGGCGTGAGACCCCTGATCCTCAGGATCGGGCTTCTTCTGATGGGTGTCGGTCTACTCGGTGGGGCCACTGGAACGGTCCTGGTGACATCGTTCAAGTCGATTGACGAGCAGGTCGGCACGAATGGCTCCGCTGCCGCGGCCGTGCTGGGCATCGGCCTCATCATCGCCGCCATCAACCCGACCGCATCGGTGGCCTGGGTGAGGGCCGGCATCCTCTACGGCATCGTGGTCCTGATCTTCGAGATCATCTCCCAGCTGCACGGCAAGGGTTTCCACCTGGGGCCGGTGATCTTCGGGCTCGCTTTCACCCTTCTGCTGGTCGCCACATACCCGGAGCGAAAGAAGCTTCTCCCGTCCGTCGGCGGCACCCCACCGAAAGAGGCTGAGGCGCAAGCCCCCGCTCCTGCGGCCGAGGCGGAAGAGAAGGCCTGAGCGCGACCGACGCGCCGAGTGGACCAGGCTCGGCTGCGGCAACAACTCAATTTCCGACGGTGACGGCGGTGGCGCGCTAGGTGCGCGGAACGAGCGCCTGGACCTCTTGCATCATCCGCCGCTGGAGCAGGTAGGAGATGCCGTAAATCCCCGCCGCCAGCGCCGCTCCGGTCACCACCGCAAGACTTGCGTGCAGAACCTCGGGTGAGATCGGAAGTAGAGCCACGACGTCGTCCCCGATGACCGCACCGAGCGCCAGCCCCAACGGTGTGACCAGCGGAAGGAGCTGCAGCCGGCGCATGACCGGAGGCACCGGCGGCTCGACGCGTCCCACCATCCGCTGGCCCATCACGCCGACCGACTTCACGTGCTTCAGGTACGGAGTGACGGTGAGGACGACGTTCACCTGGTTGCCGGGCACCTGCTTCAGGCGCGCGGGCGGGACCAGGTACTGCTCAACTCCCCCTCGCGTCTGCACCATGAGCATTCCGAGACCCATCGAGGTGCTGACCGAGCTCGCACCGACGAGCTGCCCCTGCACGAGCTTCGGCTCGCTTCTTCTGTCCTTGAGCGCGAGCCGGAATCCAGGACCGACAAAGCTGGCCAGCAGTGCGATCGGGAGCAGCCACGCCAGCGCCCCCGCAACCGCCACCGGCCACCCGTAGATCGGCGGGATGAAGACGAGCCATGCGGCCATGATCGCCGCGCACAGCACCGCCACGCCGATCGAGACGTAGCCGATCCGGATCACACGCTCCGGCGCATATCCCTGGAGCATGCCGCCCGACTGGACGTAGCGTTCGCGCTGTTTTCGCGTCGCCCCCTGGGTGTTGGAGGCGGCAGCGGCTTTGGGCTGAATCCTGCGCATCTGCTGCCGGACCTGGCGGACCTGTTTCTTGCCCATCGCCTCAGAGCGGGAGTGTATCGCCCGGATAGGTGAGGCGGCCGCCTTCGACCCGGGCGAAGGGCGTGAGCGAATGCGACGCCGGCTCCGATTTGCCCGTGATGTGTCTCACGTTCAACCCGCGCGACACCAGCGCGTCGGAGATGAGTGAGCGGTGGCACCTCCAGGGCACCGCCTCGGCGCACATGATGGCCGTGGCTTGGGCTCGGGCAAGCGACTCGAGGTGATCGATCCCCCGCCAGAAGTCGTCGGTCTGCATGTAGTCGGCATAGCCGCGAAAAGAAACGTTGCGCCAGCCCAGGTTGATCGAATCAGATTTGGGCTTGCGCAGGCCGCCCAGCTCGAGCATGTGGTTGTAGCCGATCCTGCTCCGCGCCAGGGAAGCGGCGAGTGGGGCTTTGGCAAAGTGAGGCATCCGACGCGAAGCCGGCACGGTCCGCACGTCGACGAGCAGCTCCACGTGATGGTGAAGCAGAAGCTCGATGAGCTCCTCTGAGGATCGGGTCGAGTGCCCGATCGTGTAGACGGTTAAGGCTTCCGCTGCGAAGGGTCCACCGCCGGCACGAGCACCCTCCTGGTCAGGGTCGAGCCGTTCAGCTGGAAGGAACCCGTGAAGAGAATCGCAGGCTCGTAAAAGCTGTGGTCGCCCGCCGGCGCGAGCGCATAAACGAGCTCCGCCTTGGTGAGCTTGATCGCCGGCGCCGCCGTCGCAGCAGCCGGCCCGGCGGACGCCAGCGCGGCCTGGACCGCTTCGGCCGCCGAGATGATCTTGTAGTCCGCGACGTCGAGACTCACAGGCAGCAGGCCCAGGCACAGCACCGGCCTGTTCGCGCTGATGTCGACCTCGAGGCCGTAGTGCTGGCCGTTCACGTCGACCAGGTACGCGGGGCCGTAGCCCGGCGCGTCGAACTGCCGCTCGTAGTGCACCCGGGTCGGGTCGCCGGAAGTATCGACGGACACCGTGTAGCTCCACTGCGGCGACAGGCTGTGCTGGGCAAGGAAGATGTCGGCCAGGTCGCGCGGCCCCGCGCCCGCGGCATCGATCGTCTGCATCGAGGACGACGAGAAGATGAAGAAGGCCGGGCTGGCGGGCGGAGCCTGCACGGTTCCGCGCACCTTCAGCGTGTAATCGGACGCGGAGTACGAGCCCAGGAATCCGGAGGGGCGGTCGCGCAGCACCGCGCCGAGTCCGGATGCGAACTGATCGGCGGCGTTGGTCGACGGCTCCGAGTAACGGAACACGGGCGCGCTGACGATGGCCAGGTCGAACTTGCCGGTCCACGTCAGCTGGGCGGGGCCGTAATACTGCCCGGTCGCGGTGTCGACCGCGGCAGCGGGAGCCTGCCCGTTCTTCGTTCCGTTGTTGAAGACAGGGGTGGGCAGGCGGCCGAAGTTGCCGGCGAAGAGCGCTCCGTTGCGCGGCGCGTTCGCCTCGCTGCTCATGCCCTGTGAGGCGCCTCCTCCGGCGCCGCCGCGGCCGAGCCCGCTGTAAGCGAAGAGGCCAACGCCGAGGACGACGACGAGCGTGGCCGCGACCGCCGCCAGGGGCACGGCGGGGACTTCGCGTATGCCCTGGAAGAGTCCATAGATCACATCGCCGAAACGCCGCTGCGGCGGCCGGGCGCTCTGGACCTGGAGCCACAGCTCGTCCTCGAAACCCGGACGCGGGCGTGTGCTCTCGAACGCACCGTCGAGCTCGCGCTGAAGGGCCTGCAGCTCGAGGTCGTCGATCTCTTCCGGCGGCTCGCTCACGCGCCCTCCTTCTGGACCGCTTCACGCAGCGCCTTGAGCGCCCTGTGGTACAGCATCTTCGCCGCGTCCTCGCTGCAGCCCAGCAGCCGGCCGACCTCATCGAAGCTCAATCCCGAGTGCCTCAGCGAGATCGCGTCGCGCTGGCGGTCGGGCAGCTGGCCCACCTGCGCCAGCAGCGCGCGGTACTGGACTCGCTCCTCGGCCTGCTGCGCGGGATCTTCCTCGACGAGCGGCTGGTGCTCCATCGTGCGCTGCAGGCGGTCCCGCCGGCCTCGCGAACGAAAGTAGTCGAGCGTCGCGTTGCGTGCGATGCGGAACAACCAGGCCGACGGCGTCGTGTTCCGAGCCTCGAAGCGGCCGTATGCCTGGTACGCGTTCATGAAGACCTGCGCGGTGATGTCCTCGGCGTCGGCGGACGTGCCGACCTGCGCCCGAACGTAGGCATATATTCGCCCGAGATAATCTCGGTAGAGATCTTCGAACGGCGGCCGCTCGGCTGCCAAGTTCGGTTCATGGTATGTGACCCTTGATTGAGCGAACGACCGCCCGGCGCCGGCTGTAACGCGCCATCTGATGGTGGCGCGGCTACTCCCGGTAGGCCGCGATGACCTCTTTTGGCCGGTTGCTGAAGATGGAGTCCGGCTTGCAGTAGCGGCACCAGGCGATAGCCTGCTCGTCGTCGACCGGCCACACGCCCACCGCGCCTCCGGCAGCGTGCACCTCCTTGACGACCTGCGGGTCGGTGGCGCCCCAGTGCGGGGAGTACACGTCGGCATTCGCGTCGCGCAGCAGGTTCGCCGGGTGCATCGGCCGCGCGCCCTCGAGGATCCCGAGCTGGAGCGCGGGCTCGATCTGGCGCAGGTCGTGGATCGACGCGTGGTTGAAGGAGACCGCCGCGCACTCGGCGACCGCGCCCAGCTGCCGCAGCATGTTCACGAGCTTTTCCTCGAGGCCCGGGTAGAGCGGCGGCACCTGCTTGAGCTCGATCACGAGGCCAACCCTACCGAGCGCCAGCTCGACCACCTCCTGGAGCAGCGGGATCTTCTCGCCGTCACCGGCGTTGAGCTTGCGCAGCTCTGCGGCGGTGTAGTCGCGGACCATGCCCGTCCCGTTGGTGGTGCGCTCGAGAGTGTGGTCGTGGATCACGACGAGCCGGCCGTCGGCCGACAGATGGACGTCGCACTCGATGAGGTCGCATCCGGCGTCGATCGCCGACCGAAATGACCGCATCGTGTTCTCGGGATGCTCGGCCGGGTTGCCCCGGTGACCCCCTATCAGCGGCCGTCCATCGTCGTGTGCAGCCTCGTACCGCGTGCGAATCGAGTGAGATAAGAACGTTCGGTCAGTCTAACCGCGTTGAAAAACGGAACTCCCGAACAGTGATTGCTCGATTTGGCAAGACGAGAGGATTGCTTCTCTATAGTGCAGGGGTGACCTCGGGCCGACCGCAGACGATCGCTGAGCTCCGCTCCACCGGACACAAGCGTGAAACGGTCAAGCAGGAGATGCGTCGCAATCTGCTCACAAGGTTGCGCGCCGGTGAGCCGCTGCTGGCCGGAATCGTCGGTTACGACGACACCGTCCTGCCGCAGCTGGCGAATGCGGTCATCTCCGGGCACGACGTCATCATGCTCGGCGAGCGCGGTCAGGCGAAGAGCCGGATCATGCGGTCGCTCGTCAGTCTGCTCGACGAGTTCGTCCCGGTCATCGCGGGGTGCGAGGTCAACGACCACCCTTACGGGCCGATCTGCCGCCGCTGCCTCGACCTTGTCGAGAAGGACGGCGACAACGTTGCCGTTGCGTGGATCCCACGCGATCGGCGTTACGGCGAGAAGCTCGCGACTCCCGACATCTCGATCGCGGACCTGATCGGAGAGGTCGATCCGATCAAGGTCGCCGAGGGCCGCTATCTATCCGACGAGCTGACGATCCACTACGGGTTGCTGCCACGCACGAACCGCGGCATCTTCGGCATCAACGAGCTGCCCGACCTTGCAGAGCGGATCCAGGTCGGATTGCTCAACATCATGGAAGAAAAGGACGTGCAGATCCGCGGATATCGCGTGCGACTGCCCCTGGACCTGTTTGTGATCGCGAGCGCAAACCCCGAGGACTACACGTCGCGCGGGCGCATCATCACCCCGCTCAAGGACCGGTTCGGCTCGCAGGTGCGCACGCACTACCCGCTGACCATCAGTGAAGAGATGCAGATCATGGAGGCGGAGCGACACGCGGTGCCGGAAGACTTCGAGCTCGTCTTTCCGTCCTTTATGAAGGAGATCGTCGCCGAGCTCACGCACCTCGCACGCCGCAGTCCGCACATCTCACAGTCGTCCGGTGTATCGGTGCGCATGTCCATCGCAAACGTCGAAAACCTCGCCAGCAACGCTGTTCGCCGGGCCGCGCGGCTTGGCGAGTCGCTGGCGGTGCCGCGGATAACCGACCTCGCGTACCTCGTGTCATCGACCGCGGGCCGGGTCGAGATCGAAGCGCTCGACGAGGGCAAGGAAGAGCAGGTCCTCGCCCGCCTCGAGCGGGGAGCCATCAGCTCGGTGTTCAGCCGGCACTTCTCGGCCTCGCAATTCGAAGGCGTCGTCTCACGATTCGAGGACGGCGGGATGCTCGAGGTCGGAGAGGGAATCCCGGCGCGCGCTTACACGCGCGCGATCGGCGAAGCACCCGAGCTGGCCACGGCGATGAAGCGCCTGGGCCTGCCGGATCGCCCGGAGGTGCGCGCTTCGGTGATCGAGTTGATCCTCGAGGGACTGCACCTGAACAAGCGTCTCAACAAAGACGAGGTCGAAGGCCGCGCGATCTACCGTCGCTAGCGCTGTGCGGCGTAGACCCAGATGAAGCCGACCACCATTGCGACCACGAGCAAGAAGAAGAGCGCTTCGACCCTGATCGCCATGCGGACCAGACCCTTCGCGCGCCGCGTCCGCGCGCCGCATTTCTCGCAATAAGCGGCCTCGGGCCGGAGCTCCGCCCCGCACCGATCGCACGCGGCCTGGAGCTGCGCCACGGCATCGAGTATGCGACGTTCGTCAGGGAGAGGGTCCGGGTGGCGGGCTTAAGCTTGGTCGAGATGGAACTCGAAGAGGAGATGTCCACGGCGGACGTCGTGCTCCTTCTCAGCTCGGTGCCGGAGAGGACGAGCGACCTCGTCTACTGGCTGGACGAGGCCCGCTTGCGCTATCGCCACGGACCCGCCTTTCCGACGCTGGGCGGCCTCATTGCGCACCTGGTCGACTCGGCCGTCAAGGTCGATTTGCTCTTGCGCCACGCCCATCTCGACGGCCAGACGACCGGCGACGTCCGCGTCGCGATCGATCCTCCCCACGACCAGGAATTGACCTTGCCACTCCAGGAAGCGCTGGAGGACCTGGCTCGAGTCCGGCGCCGGACGGTCGACCTGCTGCACGGCTGGGGCAAGGCCGAGTGGGACCGCACGATCGCCGATCCGCGCGGCGGCGGAACCACGCTTCTCGAGGTCTGCCAGCTGGTGGCCCGACACGAGATGGGTCACATCGCGCAGATCCGCAATCTCAGCGCGCTGCTTCCGGAGCCGCAAGACCTCGGCCCCGTCCGCCAGCCCGGTGTAAACGGCAGCTGACGTGGCGGAAGACCAGGAACCAGAATCCGCGCCAACCGAGCGGTCCGCCAGGCAGGGACGCTCGCGGCGCAAGCGGAAGTCAGGGGGCGGCCGCTCCGCCCAGTACTGGATGATCGTCAGCTCGCCGGACAACTTCCGCAAGACCCGTGAGCACGGGTTCTCGATCCAGGGTTTGAAGAGCCGGCATCGCCGGCGTGTGGAAACGATGCGCGTGGGCGACCGCGTCCTCTACTACGTCACGGGTCGCATGGGATTTGCGGCCACGGTGACGGTCGCGTCTCCGATGTACGAAGACCACACACCGATCTGGCGCTCGTCGCGCCGTGACGAAGACTATCCGTGGCGCGTTCACATCCGGCAGGACGTTGTGCTCGACGAGCAGGACTGGGTCCCCGCGAAGGAGATCGCCTACCGGCTCGACTACGTTCGCAAGTGGCCGCCCGAGCACTGGACGCTCGCTTTCCAGGGCCACATCCACGCGCTGCCCAAGGCCGATTTCGCCATCATCGAGGACGAGATCTCCCGCACGTCAAAGCGCCGGAAAGCTCTCGCCGGCTGATGGGCGCGCTCAAGCGCCTGTATCACCTCCACTTTCAAGACGAGCGCCGCGAGAGGCTCTTTCTCTCCTCGCTCGGGTTCCTGGCGACCTTCGGCATCGTGCGCGGCATCACCCACATGATCCGGGCCGGCATCGGTCCATTTCACAACGTGACCAGCGGTGGTCTGCACATCCACCACCTCGTGTGGGGCATCCTCCTGCTCCTGCTCGTCGGGTACGTGTGGCTGCTCGAGATCGGGGTGGGCTCGAGCTGGATGGCCAGCCTGACCGCGATCGCGTTCGGCGTCGGCGCCGCCCTGGCGCTCGACGAGTTCGCGCTGTGGCTCAACCTGAGCGATGTCTACTGGGAGCGGCAGGGACGGGTCAGCATCGATGCGGTGCTGATCTTTGGCGGCCTGCTTTCGGTCGGGATATGGGGATGGCCTTTCTTCCGCGGTCTGACCGGCCTTCTGCGGCGCCACAATCCCTTGTCCGGCGGTGCTTGATGGTTGGTGGGAATGCAGCTCGGTGCGCGCCTCATGACTTCTGTCCGTTCTGAAGAGGCGGCATTCGAGGCCCTTTTTACAGCCGAATATGCCCGCGTCGTCGGTATCGCCAACCGCGTCCTCGCCGACCCCCACGAGGCGGAGGACGTGGCCCAGGACGTCTTCATCGACTTCCATCGCCTGCACTCGGCGTCGGCCGACTACGCGCCTGCATGGCTCCATCGCGCAGCGGCGCACGCCTCGCTGAACCGGTTGCGCGGCGCGCGGCGGAGGTTGAAGCGTGAGGTGGCGCAGGCGATGCAAGAAGGTGATCGCGCGCTCGACCCCCAAAAACAGATGGAGGTCAACGAGGATCGCCGGCACGTGCGGCAGGCGCTGGCCAGGCTCGCGCCCAAGCCGGCGGCTGCGCTCGCGCTGCGGGCAAGTGGACTTAGCTACGCCGAGGTCTCGCAGGCGCTCGGTGTCGGAATCGGACAGGTCGGAACTTTGTTGAGGCGCGCGGAAGCCGCGCTGCGTAAGGAGGTCACCCGTGGCACATCTGACTGAAGGAACACTGCGCCGGATGGTGGACGATGCGGACGCGCGCTCGGGCGCCGACGCCGCCCATCTCGAGGGCTGCTCGGAATGCCAGGCGCGCATGAAGGTCGTTGCGGAGGACGCGAGCTCGATCGCCGCACTCCTGGCCGTGCCCGAGGCACGTGTCGATGTCGGCGCCGCATTCCAGGGCGTCATGCAGCAGCCCAAGTCGCAGCCGGCGCTGGTCCGTTTTCCGATCCTGCGTCCGGCGAGCAGGCCGACCTTCGCGCTGGTGGCGGCGGTCGTAGCAGCCGCTGTTGTCATCGTGGCCTTCACGTTCAGCGGATTCTTCTTCAAGCCGACCACCGTCAAGACCGTCCCCGTGACTGTCGCAGACGTGCAGGCGCTGTCGCAGCTGGCCGACTACGGCACGATAACGTGGTCGAAGGAGCCGCAGCTCCAGGCGACCACCAGCGCCGCCGACGCGTCGTCGGTTGCGGGCGGCCTCCAGCCGCCGACCGTGTCCAAGCTGCCCGCCGGCGTGTCGACCAATGTCACGTACGGCGCCATGTCGGAGGCCGTCGCAACATTCACCTTCAGCGCGGAGAAGGCGGCCGCAGCAGCGGCGAAGCACGGCAAGACGCTGCCTCCGATGCCCGCGGGAATGGACGGCGCGACGCTCACGATCACCGTCGGTCCGGCGGTCGGCGAGGTCTACGGCGACCTCAACCGCCCCAGCGCTGACACCAACACGATCAACCTTCCGCAGCTCATCATCGCCCGCTCGGCCGCGCCGACCGCAAAGGCGACCGGTGTCACGGTCAATGACCTCGAGAGCTTCATCCTCGCTCAGCCCGGAATCACACCGGAGCTGAAGAAGGCCGTCTCAGCGATCGGCGATCCCAGCACCACGCTTTTGATCCCGGTGCCGATCGAGTACGCGACATCGACCCAGGTCACGGTGCAGGGCGTCGACGGAGTTGCACTCGGTGACAACACCGGCGTGGGCTCGGCGGTCGTGTGGGTGAAGGGCGGATCCGTATACGTCGTCGCGGGATCGATCAAGCAGTCCGAGGCGATCAACATCGCAAATAACCTCAAGTAGCTCCGCGCCGTTAGCGTTGTGCCGATGGCCGAGCTAGCAGAGAAGACCACGGCGGCCGCGTCCCCCAGCGCGGCCGCCGGCACGCCGGCGGTCAAGACAGTCGAGCTCACCAAGAAGTTCGGCCACACCGTCGCGCTGGCCGGCCTGTCGATGACGGTGCCGCGCGGGGAGGTGTTCGGCTTTCTCGGTCCCAACGGCGCCGGCAAGACCACCGCGGTCAAGCTCCTGCTTGGCCTGTTGAAGCCGACATCAGGCGAGGGCTGGCTGCTCGGCCGGCCGGTCGGCGACCTTCAGACTCGCCGGCGCATCGGCTACCTGCCGGAGCTCTTCCGCTACCAGAGCTGGCTTTCCGCAGCCGAAGTTCTCGAGCTGCACTGCGAGCTGGCGCCGCTGCCGCGTTCGAGCTGGAGGGACGAGATCGCAGGCGCGCTCGAGACGGTCGGCCTGACCGATCGCGCGAGGGATCGCGTGGGCACCTTCTCCAAAGGCATGCAGCAGCGGCTGGGCCTCGGCGCCGCGTTGCTGGGCGAACCTGAGCTCGTCTTCCTCGACGAGCCGACGTCGGCGCTCGATCCGGTGGGACGCCACGACGTGCGCGAGATCATCCGCGGCCTGGCTTCTCGTGGCACGGCGGTGTTCCTCAACTCTCATCTCCTTAGCGAGGTGGAGCAGGTGTGCGACCGGGTTGCCGTCGTCGATCACGGACGCGTCATCGCGGAGGGGACGATGGACGATCTCCTTGGCGGCACCGCAGTTCGTGTTCGGGCGACCGGGCTGTCGCCGGCCGACAAGAACCGCCTGGCAGAATTCGGCCGGATCGATGACGAGGGCGACCAGCTGACGTTTGCGAATCTCGACCCCGACCGGGTCCCAGAGCTGGTCGCATCGATCGTTTCGATGGGTGGGCGCGTGTTCGAGGTCGCGCCGCGACACCAGACCCTCGAGGATCGATTTCTCCAGCTGCTCGAGGATGAGGAGGACAAGACCTGATGCCCCCGGTGCTTGTCATCGCGCGGCTGACGGTGCAGGAATCGTCACGGCGGCGGTTGCTGCTCGCGCTGCTGATCCTGACCCTGCTCGTCGTCGGCTTTTCCGCGTGGGGCTTCAACAAGATCACCACCGTCACGCGCCCCGACGGCACGCTGCTGCCGCCGGACCAGGTTTCGCTGATCACCTCGCAGCTGCTGATCGTGGTCGTCTTCATGTTCAGCGGCGTGCTCGCCTTGAGCGCCGCGGTCGTGGCAGGCCCGCTCATCTCGGGCGAGGTCGAGAGCGGGCTGTTGCTCGCCATGCTTGCGCGGCCGGTGCGCCGGAGCGAGGTCGTGATCGGAAAGTGGCTCGGCCTGGCGATCCTCGTCGCGGTCTATGCCGCGGGCGCGGGATCGCTCGAGCTCGCGGCCGTGGACTGGGCTACCGGCTATCTTCCGCCGCACCCGGTCCAGCTTCTCGTCTTTGTCGCGGCCGACGGTCTGATCCTGTTGTCGGTCGGCCTCCTCCTGTCGACGCGGCTGTCGGGCATCACCGCCGGCGTGATAGCGCTGGTCGGTTGGCTCATCGCCTGGATTGCCGGAGTCGTCGGTGACATCGGTACGGGTTTGCAGAACCAGGCGCTGGAGAACGTGGGTGTGGTCTCCCACCTGGTGCTGCCTTCCGACGGATTGTGGCGCGGGGCCATCTATGCGATGGAGCCGGACACCTTCATCGCCGCTCTGCGCGCGCTGGGCACCGCCGGCCGTGCGAATCCGTTCGCGGCTACGGAGCCGCCGCCGGTTTCGTTTCTGGTCTGGGTAGTGGTCTGGTTCGCGCTGATGCTGTCGCTGAGCATCTGGAGCTTCCGCCGCCGAGAGATCTGAAATAACCCGCGTCCGCCGGCGCTCGCGGGTTTCGCTCGCGTGAATTACCCGCGACTGCCGGCAGATGCGGGATTCAATTGCGCGTCGGACAGCATCGTGCGGACCTGGCTGACGATCGACTCGGGATTTCGGAGAACGTCTGACGCGGTGAAGCGCAGCAGGCGGACGCCAGTGTTGAGCAACCGGTTCTGACGCCGGTTGTCCTCGGCGAGGGCATCTCGGTGGACGCCACCGTCGTACTCGATGCCGAGCCGGTTTTCCTCGTAGTACAGATCAGGACGGGCGACGAACCGGCCCCAACGGTCGTGAATCGAGACCTGAGCCTTTGGCCTCGGGAGCCCGCCGAGAATCAGAACCATGCGCAGTCGCGACTCCATAGGCGATTCAGTGGCCGGCTCGACAAGACTGAGGACACGGCGGAGATTTCGAAGCCCACGACGACCGGCGTTGGAGTCAGCCCATGACCTCAGCTGGTCGAGCCTTACGCGCCGGTCGTGCAGTGCCGCATCGGCGATCACCACCGCCTCGATTACGCTCAACCGTCCGCACACCTCGCCGAGGGTTCGGACGATCGAGGTGGCAGGCATGCCTCTCACCAGGACGATGTCCCCCTTTCGAAGTGCGGAGCGACGTAGGGCTATGCCGGCGCGGGCCGACACGCCGGCGTCCTCAGGGACCGTCGCCTCGACAGGGTTGCAGGGCACCACGTCGAGTCCGTGCAGCCACGCTGCCGTCAGCCCAGAAAACGCGAAGCCACGCGGGAGCCGTCGCTTCGAGGCCTCCAGCGTGTGGAGCGGATCCTCGCCGAGGTCACGCCACACGTAAGCAGCCGGTCCGACCCGCATCCAGTTGTCCCCCTCGAGGTGCCAGCGGTCGAGGCCGGCGCGCCTGGCTTCATCAACCGTGAACGGACCGCGAAGCAGCTTTACTGGAAGGAGAGCCTTGCGTCCCACGCTCCAAGCATCCAGAGCTCGCCATCAGTCCGCAATGCAGGTCGTTAATCCGTCCGCACATTTCCCGCGAGTGCCGGCAGTGGCGGGTTTGCGGCGCTTTCGAAACCCGCGAGTGCCGGCAGACGCGGGTAATCCCGGCGTCTAGGGGTAGAGCCCTCGCTCCCTGGTCGCCCCCGCGACTCGCGACACCGCCTGGACGTATGCGGCCATCCGCATGTCCAGCTTGCGCTCCTCCTTGGTTTTCAAAACCTCGGAGAACGCACGCGACAGGATCGCCTTGAGCTTCTGGTTCACCTCGTGCTCGGACCAGAAGAACGACT
>WNGD01001359.1_pt1 | contig 27772 bp, 27 predicted proteins | sample 5400671 | NCBI WGS metagenome assembly WNGD01 (sample SAMN13153369, study PRJNA577476) | soil metagenome | isolation source: 40 cm soil or saprolite under grassland replicate 2 | place: USA:California | collected 2016-06-15
CGCCGGCACGCGTGATCTCCTGCTGGATCCGCTCGAGAAAATGGCGACGGTTGTTGAGGCGTGTCAGCGGATCATGGCTGGCCTCGCGCTTGAGCGTGTCGTGCAGTTGGGCCACCTCGAGGCAGGAGGCCAGCTGGGAGCCGACCGCCGACATCAGGGCGACGTCCGCCTCCGAAAACGCGTCGGCATGCTCGCCCTCGGCGTTGAGGACTCCAAGCACCTGACCGCGGCTCATCAGCGGAAAGGCGAGCTTCGAGTGAACCCGATCGTCGAGGCCGACATATCGCGGGTCTGCCGCGACTTCCGGGATGATCTGGGGCACACCGTGCGTATACACCCAGCCAATGATTCCCTGGGCGATGGGGAGGGTGAGTCCCGTGATGTCGGCTGAGTAGCCGCTCTGGGCGCCGACCCTCAATTCGCTTGCCGAGTTGACCGGCAAGAAGATCGAGACCATCTTGTAGCCCATCACCTCTCGGATGATGGTCACGATGCGGCTCAGCAGCGTGTCGAGGTCGAGGACCGCAGTGGTCTCCCGCGCGATCCGATAGATGATCCGGAGCTCGCGCGAGTCAGCCACGGAGAGGATGTCTTTAACGCCGGTCGGGGCGGAATGCGCGGCAAACAACTCGACCAGCAGCTGTTCGTACCATGGCGTCCCTCTAGAGCCGGCCTCGCGGCACATCACCACCAGCGCCTCGGTTATCTTCGGATCGAGGTTGATGCCAGCGAATCGCGTCAACTCCTCGAGACCCTCGGCCACGGTCTGCTCCGTCTTTAACGGCAGATCGAAGGTGACGTTGAAGAAGGCATTGACGACCGAGATGATCCGCGTCTCGATCGGGATCGCTTCGGCCTTCAACCCATCGGGGTATCCGTCGCCGTTGAACCATTCGTGGTGAGCCCGGACGATCGGTGCCAGATCAGTGAGGGGCTTGAAGCGTTGCAGGACGTCCGCCGCGACGACCGGGTGGGTCATCATCAGCGCCCGTTCCTCGGCGTCCAGCCGGCCGCGCTTCCTCAGAATGCTGTCGGGGAGGTTGATCTTGCCGAAGTCCTGGAGCAATGCCGCGTACCGCACCCGTCTTCGGCGGGCCGGGTCGAACCCGAGATGCTCCGCCAGTCGTTCCGCCAGCGTGGCGTGCTCGTAGGCGCGACTTCGCAGCGCCTCGCGCAGCTCGATGGCGCCGGCCAGGGTCAGCACCATGGCTTCTTCCATCTCCCGAGATTCCTTGAGGAGGCGCGCCGTTTCGATCGCCGCGGCCGTCTGATTGGCGAACGCCATCACCGCCGGCAGGTCCGACTCACGCAGCCCGGCACCGATCACAGTGATCGCGCCGATTGCCTGGTCACCCACCACCAGTGGTGCGGAAATCACGGCGGACATCTGCAGCAGCTCGCTCAGCCGCCGGGCGTTCGCGGACGCCTCGGGCTGGAGGACCATCGCGACTCGCCCGACCAGCTCGTCGTGGTCGCCGATGTACTGCGGTTTGAGGGTGGAGCAGGCCCGGTGGAGGACCGGCAGGCGCTCGAAGGGGATGAAGGTGCCAACCTCTTCGCGGCCCGTGAGCCTTGCCACCTCGGCGGCCGCATGCAGAGCGTGGACGTACGCGATCGTCAACCCGCTACCATCGGGCGTTCCATCGAAAAAGTAGGTGGACAGCCCCGCGTCCGCCAAGCGGGTTGCGACCGCCGCGAAAATGGCAGGGCGATCGAGGTGTTGCAGTGCCTGGAGCCCGGCCTCGCCCAGGGCTTTCAGCAGGGGCGTCACCGACGGCTCGCCGGGCAGGACGGCGTTACTATCGCCGGCCATCTGCGGCAGGAACTGACTGAAGCCGGCTTCGGCCAACCGCTCAGGACGAAAGAACCAAACCCGGCCGATCTTCTCGCCGGGTAGCCGGCCATCGCGCGCCTGGCGCCGGACGACTTCGGGATGCCGGTGAATGGCCGCCGCGACCGCCTCGACCGATAGGAGGTTGGGCAGCTTCATGGCGAGCGGCATCGCCGGTTGTGTGACGCGACGCTTCACTGTTCCCTGCAACGAAGGAAGCTCTTGCTTCCTACGTCTTAGTGCCAGTGGACGCCCTCGCATCCGGGCCGATGCCCGAGCGCCGGACCATCCTGGTCACGGACGACAGCAGCGCCAACCGCGACCTGCTCGCCGGGCAGCTCTCCAACCTCGGCTTCTGGACGGAAGCCGCCAACAATGGGGAGGAGGCGATCCGCGTCGCCCGCCGCCTCAAGCCCGACCTGATCTTGATGGACGTCGAGATGCCGGTCATGAACGGCCACGACGCCTGCAAGCGTCTCAAGTTGGATCCTCTAACGGCTGAGATCCCGGTGCTGATGATGACCGGGTTCGACCCACGGCCCGAGCGCGCCAAGATGGTGGAGGCCGGCGGCGATGATCTGATCGTCAAGCCGATCGCGCTCCGCGACCTCCAGGTGCGGGTCCGCGCATTGCTGCGCCTCAAGGAGTTGCGTCGTGATCTTCGCAGCACCCAGGAAAGCCTGCGGGAGCTGGTGAAGCGGGAAAACCCGACCGAATCGAAGGCTCCCTTCGACGACCGCGTCGCGCTCACCGCCCAGTCGCTGGCGCGGCTGATCGGCCTCGACGCCGAGGACCAGGAGGTCGCCTACCACGCCGGACTGTTGCACGACATCGGCCAGATCGGGTTGCCGGAAGCTCTCCTCAACAAGCAGGGTGGGTTGACCCCTGAGGAGTTTGCACTCATCCAGCAGCACACCGTCCTGGGCGCCCAGATCGCTGGACCCTTTCGCCCGGCGACCGTGCTGGCCCCAGCGATCCGCCACCATCACGAGCGCTGGGACGGGAGTGGCTACCCCGACAAGTTGCAGGGTCCGGCGATCCCCATGATGGCGCGCATCGTCTCGGTTGCCGATGCCTTCCATGCCATGATCACGGACCGCCCCTACCGGCCACGCCACACGGTCGCCAAGACCCTCGAGATCCTCGCCGCCGGCTCGGGCGCGCAGTGGGATCCCCGCCTCGTCGCCGCCTTCGCCACATCGTCCCTGCCGCAACGCATTGCCGGTGCCGTCGAGGGCGACGAAGCCAGGATCGCGTAACCCTCTGCGCGGCCTCACCCCAGCCTCAACAAAAAGATCGGCCGGCCCGCAGGCCGGCCGATCACTGGTAGAAGGTGTTCGCGACTACGGGTTGTAGATGCAGGTGGTCGCGGGGACCAGGTTGCCCTGGACGGTTCCGGAGCCGTATCCCGCTTTGACGACGTACTTGAACGACTCGGTCGCGGGTGGCGCCTGGTGCAAAAGGTTCGCCGTGATCAGTTCGCCGATATTGACACCGTCACCGTTCGCGGGTCCCGGTGGCACGGCGACGTCGGCGACGCTGTCCGGATACTTCGCGTTGTTGGTGTAGTAGATGTCCGCGGCGCCCTGAATGGTTGCGCCGTCCGTTTTCATCGCGCTGCAGGCGGCATTGGCGCTGACGCCCGAGATGTTGAAGAGAACGATCGCCGCCAGGATGCCCAGGATCGCGATGACCACGAGCAGCTCGACGAGGGTGAAGCCCCCCTGGCTGCGCTGCGAGCGGCGGCGCGCATCTTTGAGTAGTGCAAGAAGCATGGTTGTCGTATTACCTCCTAGTTCACAGTCGAGATTAGGGACCGTTTCTTGCGGGATTCGTAAAGGTTGGCTCAGTGGAGTAGCAGCTGCGTGACGGCGACCGTAGCAGCGCCGGCGGCCAGCGCCACGACCACCAGCGCCGCCAGCGGCCGGACGCGGTTTGGTTTCGGCGGCGGCGCGAAGTCGACGGCAACGTCGGGTCCACGATCAGGCCGCGACACGGGTGTCACCTCCCTGTGACGGACTCAGGCGGTTATTCCAGTGGCCCTGGCGGATCAATCCGATGCCCGCCAGGTGCGCCTGCCAGGGGAAATCCGTGGGCGCCTCGAAAACCGGCAGGGGAAGGACGACGTTGAACTCGAAGCGCTGCCGAGCCTGTTGCAGCCCGTCGTCCATGAAGGCAAAGCGCCCGCCCAGCGCGAGGGACGTCGCGGGACCGATCTGCACGTCGGAGGCGGCTCCGCGCATGAACTTGACGAGCGCGTTGAGGGAGAGGGCCAGCTCGTCGAGCTGCGCGTCGGCGTCTTCCGGCGGGGCGTCGAGCGAAAAGGTCCGAAAGAACCGGGGTCGCCCGCGCACCATGAGGACCAATGTGGCTTCCGCCGCGCCCCATTCGAGCAGCAAGCCGTCGGACACCCCCATGCCGCGCGCCAGCGCCAGTGGCTTGAGATCCATCCGCTCGACCTGCAGGCCGGCAGCCCCCACGGCCGCGAGCACGGCGTCGATCATGGCTCGCCGCGCCGCGACCAGGTAGACGGCGTAGCCGTTCGAGTCGCGGCTCGCGTGCCAGGCGAAGTAGACATCGGCCGCCTCCATCGGTACCAGGCGGCGGCCCTCGAACGCGACGGCGCGGCTGAGCTCGCTGCCGGCGAGCCGCGGCAGCCGGAAATCGCGGAACGCGGTCCCGGTCTCGGCGATCGCGACTCGGGCGCGCACGGCGGTGAAGGCGCCGGCATCGAGGGCGCTACGCACGGTCGTCGTCAGCAGGGATGTTGGGATGCCATCCACCATCGCCCCCTCGGGAAGCAACACCTCGGCATGATGGGTGAGGCGCCGGCCGCCGGCCTGGAGCAGCCTCAGCTCGCGCGTCCCAAGATCCAGGCCGAGCCGGGCCGTCATTGGAATGCTTCCCACGTCACGGTGGACGTTCCGTTGACCTCTGTCACGAGGGCGGTGAGGGTCCGGCTCGTTCCGGTGACGTTGATGGTGATGTTCCAGGTCGCCCCATTGCCGTGGCATTGACTGCCTTTCCTGATCGCGACATTGACGGTGATGACTCCAGTCGGATAATTGAGCGTGAAGTTGCTCGTCCGAGGCGCATTGCAACCGTTGCCATTTTTGTCATCGATGACTTGCATGGCATACGCGAGTCCAGCGTCGAGTGCATAGGTCGTTCGCGTATCGGCGCGGACCGCGTTTGATCCGAGGAACCCAGCACTGGCGAGGGTCAGCGCCGCCCACACGACCAGCAGGAAGGCGGCCACGAACGCCAGGATCAGGAGGAGCGCCTGTCCCCGCTGTCGGAGCATTCGGGTGCTGTGCATCAGAAGCATCCCGCCGGGCGGTTACTGACGTTCAGCGTCACGGCCGCGGCTCCGGTTGCCGAGGGTTGGATGACAACCGTCGCATAGCAGCCGACTGCGCTGAAATTGACGCTGCTAATACCACGCGCTGCTGTTCCTGCCTGGCCGTTGACGGTACGAACCAGGTCGTGGTTGGCGTTGACGCTGTAGACCACGCTGACCACGGGCGGTGACCCGTAGCTGAAGCTGACGGAACTTGGGGTGGCGTCGGCGGTTCCCGTGGGCAGGACATTCGCGCTGTTGAGATCGCGGGTCAACCACAGGCTGGCGCCGCTAACGGCTTCGTCGGCGGCGATCACGCGAGCCTCGGTGCTGATCGTTCGATAAGCGACCAGGAAGGTGCCGCCCATTGCCAGGGTGATGATGGCGAGGATGGCGAGGGAGACCATGCCCTCGACCAGGGTGAAACCTCGCTGCCGCCGCCTCACGGTTGCTCCTTCAGGAAGTCGAGGACTTCGCTCGATCCGTTGGGTCCGTTAACCGTCAGGACGATTTCCTGGAGCCCGACGTCGGGGTTAATGGTGAGGAAGGTGGGCGGATTGGTGGCGGCGCTGTAGTAGAGGACTTGATAGGTGACCGTGTAACCGCTCGCCGGATTGGTGGAATAAGTTCCGCTGGTCGCGCCGGTCGTATAGGCCTGGCTCTTGATGTATTCGGCTTCCGAGCGGGTCAGACGGTCGAGTGTGGTCACCTGCTGGTGCCGGCGGGCGGCCAGCGTGATCGCCGAGAACGCACTGAGAATGGTCACGACGATGACCGCCAGCAAGGCGATGGCGACGGTCGTCTCGATCAGCGTGAACCCGCGCCGGCCTCTCACTTGATCGCCCCCACGAGTCCGTACATCGCAGAGATCAGGGAAACCGCGATGAAGCCGACGACCAATCCCACCGCAACCGTCATCACCGGTTCGATGAGCGACGTCATGGTGCGGATGCGATAGTCGAGCTCTTCCTCGTAGAAGTCCGCCGCCTGCTCCAGGTAGGTGTCGAGCGTTCCCGTTTCCTCGCCAACCCGGACCATCTGGGTCAGCATCGGCGGGAACAACCGGGTCCGGATCAGTGGCCCGGCGAAGCCTTCGCCGCTGGTCATCTGGTCGCGAACCGTGGTCAGCCCTCGCTGGAACACGCTGTTGCCGGTGCTCGCGATCACCGCGTCGAAGGTTTGGCCCAACGGCACGCCGGCTTTGAGCACCATGGCCAGGGTTCGAGCGAAACGGTTGAGCACCGCCGCGAGGACGATCGGCCCCAGGATCGGCAGCTTGATCGAGAGTTGATCTTTGAGGTAGATGCCGCGCTCGGTTCGCAACGCCACCACGATTCCGCCGGCGAGTGCGACGATGACACCCACGATGACGAGCGCCCAGGTGCGGATGGCGTCAACGATGCCGAGCAGGATCCGTGTCGGGAGCGGCAGCTCGACTTTGAACTCGGCGAAAATGCGCGTGAAGGCTGGCAAGGCAAAGAAGACCAGGATGAGGACCACGCCGGCCGCGACGACCAGGATGACGGCGGGATAGACCATGGCCGTGCGCACTCGCCGAAGGGTGTTCAAGTCGCGCCGGAGGTACCCAGCCAGCTGGGTGAGGGTGGATTCGAGGTTACCGGTCAGCTCCGCGACGCGCACCAGGTCGATGTAGAGAGCCGGAAAGACTTTCTGGTGCTTGACCAGCGCGTCGGAGAGGTTCTGTCCTCGCTCGAGGTCGGCCAGCACGGCGAGGATCACCCGCTTGAAAAGGGGCGATGCCGTTTCCTCGGCGATGACGCCCAGCGCCCGGCTCATCGGAACACCGGCCCCGACGAAGGTCGCGAGCTGGCGGGTGAAGAGGATGATGTCGGCCTGCGAAATGCGGTAGAGACTGGGAAAGTAATCCGCCATCGTCTTCTTGGGCGGCGCCGGATGGATCTCGACGATCTTGAGCCCTTCCAGCCAGAGTGCCTGCTCGGCGGCGGCGGTCCCGGCGGCCTCGATCCGCCCATCGCGCCGCTGGCCCGACTCGTTATAGGCCCGGTAGGCGTAGCTAGGCATCCATGTCCTCGCTCAAGTGCACCGAGCGCATCACCTCGGCGATCGTGGTCAAGCCCTCATCGATCTTGGTCAACCCGGCCGACCTGAGCGTGGTCATGCCCTCCGTAGTGGCGCGCTGCCGCAACGCCTCCGGGGAAGCATCGCGGATCAGAAGCCGCTTGACGGCGTCGCTCATCCGCAACACTTCGAACACGCCGATCCGGCCGTAGAACCCGGTGTGCGCGCAGAAGGCGCAGCCGGTTCCCCGCTGGAAGACCATGCCGTGGCCGCCGACCTGCCGATAAAACTCGCGCTCCTCCGGCGGCGGCTCGTACGCCGAAGCGCACTCGGGACAGATGCGGCGGACGAGTCGTTGCGCCAGCACGCCGCTGACGGCCGAGGTCACCATGAACGACTCGATCCCCATCTCGAGGAAGCGGTAGATCGCGCCCACCGCATCGGTGGCATGCAGTGACGACAGCACGAAGTGGCCCGTCAAGGCGGACTGCACCGAAATCTCGGCGGTCTCCTTGTCGCGGATCTCGCCTACCAGGATGGCGTCCGGGTCCTGGCGGAGGATGGCGCGCAGCCCGTTGGCAAAGGTGATGCCGGCGAGGCGATTGATCTGGATCTGGTTGACGCCCTCGAAGGTGTACTCCACCGGGTCCTCGATGGTCATGATGTTCTGCTCCACGCTGTTGAGCTCGTTGAGGGCGGCGTAGAGCGTCGTCGTCTTTCCGCTTCCCGTCGGGCCGGTCACCAGGATCATGCCGTAGGGCGATTTGATCAATCCGCGAAACGTCTGCAGCGCGGCCGGAGAAAAGCCCAGCGTGTCGAGGCGAAGGATGGAGCGCGACCGCTCCAATAGCCGCAGCACGACCTTTTCGCCCCAGATGGTTTCGATGGTGCCCACCCGGATGTCGAGCGGCCGCCCATCAACCGTGGTCTGGATCTGTCCGTCCTGGCTGTGGCGCCGGTCGACGATGTCGAGGTTGGCCAGCAGCTTGACCCGGGACGAAATTGGCGCCGCCAGGGTGGCCGGGAGCCTGGTGGCATCGTGCAGCACGCCGTCGATCCGAAAACGGACCCGCAGGTGATCCTGTTGCGGCTCGATGTGGATGTCCGAGGCCCGTTCCTCGGCAGCCTGCGCGATGATCAAGTCCACGATCTGGACGACCGGCGCGTCCTGCTTGACGTCCGACAAGCGGCGAGGCACCGGCTTCGGCTGCAGCGACTCCTGGAAGGAGCGGACGTTTTGATCGACGCCGGTGCGCAGCTTGTAGGACTGGGTGATCGCTCGGTCGATCTCCGAGCGCACGCCCAGCAGCGGTTTAATGCGTTTGCGCGTGAGGACTTTGAGCTCGGCAAGCAACGCCAGGTCGCCCGGGTCGACGGTGGCGACTTCGAGCACGTCTTTCTCGAGGCGAATCGGGAGAATGGTGTGCTCACGGGCATAGGCTTCAGGGATCAGCGCCAGCGCGTCCTTGTCGATGCGTGAACGGGTGAAGTCGACCTGGGGCACATTGAAGTGCACGCTCAGCACGGCGGCGAGCGCCTTCTCGTCGACCATGCCCTGGGCGAGCAGTACCTGGCCGAGTGGCCGGTGTTGACGGCGCTGCGCGGCCAGCGCGGTCTCCAGCTGCTCGGGGGTCAGCACACCGTTTTCCAGAAGGAGGTCACCGAGCCGCTTCTCCTGGCGAAGTCCGAAGCGGCCCTCGGGCTGGCGTTCGACCGCGCTCACGCGACCTCGCGGACCGGGGCTTCCAGCTGGCGCCGGATCTCGTGCAGCGCTTCAGGGGTAAAACGCAGATGCCGACCCGGGGTGCGGAACGCCGGCTGGATTGCGCCGCGGTTGACCGCACGGATCAGTGTCGACTTACTGATCCCGAGCCAGCGCGCCGCCTCGCTCGTGGAAAGCGCCGGCTTCATGACTTGTCCAACTGGAGCAAACGCGTCAACCAGCCCGAACCTGCGGACAGGTACTTATGCCGCCAGCCGCTTAGGCCGCCAACCGGCGCAGCTCCTCGGGGTGTTGGGCGCGCGCGGCGGCGGCACCGAAGTCGACCAGGCCGGCCCGGATCAGCTCGCTCAGGCTGCGTTCCATCGTATTCATGCCATCCTTGGCGCTCGTCTCGAGCACGTTCCGCAGCTGCCGCGTCTTGCCTTCCTTGATCAGGTTCTGGACCGCGAGGGTGTTGAGCAGGACTTCGAAGGCGGCGACCCGGCCCGGCCCATCCCGGCGCGGCAACAGTTGCTGGTAGATGACCGCGGCCAGCGTATTGGACAGCTGCACGCGGACCTGCTGCTGCTGGTCGCCAGGGAAGACGTCCACCATCCGATCGACCGCCTGGGTCGTGTCGTTGGTGTGCAGGGTAGCGAGCACCAGGTGACCGGTTTCGGCGATCGTGATCGCGGCCGAGATGGTTTCCAGGTCACGCATCTCGCCTACGAGCAGCACGTCGGGCGTCTGGCGCAGGGCGGCGCGGAGCGCGTCCGCGAAGGAGGCGACATCGGCGCCGACCTCACGTTGCTCGACAATACTTCGCTGATGCCGGTACACGTATTCGATCGGGTCCTCGATCGTGATCACGTGGCAGGGACGCGAGGCCACGATGTCATTGACCATCGCCGCCAGGGTGGAGGACTTGCCGGATCCGGTTGGACCTGTTACCAGGATCAGGCCCTGACCGAGGCGCGTCAGCCCACGAACCACGGGGGGCACGCCGAGCTGGTCAAAGTTGGGGATCTGGTACGGAATCAGGCGCAACGCCAGGCCGACCGAGCCTCGCTGCTGGAACGCGTTGATCCGAAAGCGCGCGTGGCCCTTCCAGTTGAACGAGAAATCGAGGTCACCCCGCGATCGGAAGCGAGCCCAGCGCTCGGAGGAGAGCACCTCCTGCGCCATCTGCTCGATCTGGTCCGGACGGAGCGGATCCGGCCCGATCGGAACGAGGGCACCATCCTTGCGCATGGTCGGCGCGGCGCCTGCCGTGAGGATCAGGTCCGAGGCGCTTTGCTCGAGCAGGATCTGGAGATAGGCGTCGATGATCAAGGGATGGGCGTCGGCAGGCTGGCTCGGAGGAGCGGTTGATTGCTTGACATCCTGTGCAACCTGCTGGGCGCAGCCTTCTTGCTTCCGCTTGGGATGGCGCTGGGCAGCTTCTTCGAGGTCGTCCTCGATCGCCTGCCAAGGGGTGAATCCCTGCTCTGGCCGCCGTCGCATTGCCGCACCTGCAACCAGCGCCTGACGCCCGATGAACTGGTCCCCGTGATCAGCTACCTGGTCCAACGCGGCCGCTGCCGCTCGTGCGATACGCCGATCGGGCGCGGTGTCCCTGTTCGCGAGGGGATCAGCGGCCTTGTCCTGGGGCTGCCCTGGGCGATCGTCGGATGCGCGCACCCGCTCGTGGCTCTCGGTGTCGGCGTCGGCGCCCTGCTCGTTTTCTGGATCGTGCGTGGCACGACCCAGGGTCGCCCAACCCCGGTCTGACCGCCGCAATGACAACCGCGAAAGCCCGTTACTGCCTAGGTAACCACCAGATGAAAATCGCGGAGCCGGCGATGCGTAACGTGCTCGGTATCCGCCGCGTCCTCGGCCTCACCCTCTTGCTGGCCGCCGTGGCGGCTGTCGCATACCTCGAACGATCGGTCGGCGGCGACTTTGATTTGCGGTTGGTCTACTTCCTGATCGTGCTCAGCGGTGCGATGCTGCTGCCGCGGTCGGTGGCCCTCGCGGTGGCGGCAGCGGTCGCCATCGTCAGTGTCGGCGTCACGGAGGTAACGGGAACGCCGCTGATCATCAATGGGCTCACCCACCTGGTGATGTATGGATACGCGACCCTGCTGACGAGCAACTGGGAACAGGAGCGGCGCCGGCTGATGCGGATGAGCCGGGTCGACGAGCTCACCGGCCTGCGCAACCTGCGCGCCTTGCAGGAGCAGCTCCCAACCTGGTTGGGCCCCGCGGCGCGGACCGGCCGGCGGATGGCGGTGATGATGATGGATGTCGACGGGTTCAAGGAAGTCAACGACCATCTGGGTCATGGGGTCGGCAACGAACTGCTCAAGGAAGTCGCCAACCTACTTCGCTTCGCCGTCCGCGTTGGCGACGAACCATACCGATTCGGTGGCGACGAATTCGTGCTGCTGCTCTCGGATGCGGACGGTGAGGGCGCCCATATCGTCGCCACCCGCATCCAGGAGATCTACCGATCGATGGGACAGACGCTGCGCGGCACCGACGTGCAGGTCTCGTTTGGTATTGGCATCGCGGTCTTTCCCCAGGACGGGGCCACCCCTGATTTGCTGCTCGCCCGCGCGGACGAAGCCCTGCTCGAGGCCAAGCGGTCGGGTCCGGGAAACATCACGCGCTACAAGGCGCGCGCGGCGGCCTAGGGCCGGCAGGTAAACGACTGCGGCGCGACCGAAAAGCTCGGGTTCGTGAAGACGAGCTGCTCGCTGCCATTGCTGGCCGGGATCCACTGGTCCGCCGCCACACTGTGGGCGCTCGTGTCGCCTGCTGCGACCACGATCGACTGCAGCGACTGGGCTTGCGTGCCGTTGCTGTCCGTACGAATCCACCGGTAAGTCACGGTTCCCCCGACGCCATTGGTACGGAAAGTGCCCGTGGCCGTGATGGTGTCGAGCTTGCACTTGTTTGATCCGTTGACGTTCCACGCGACGGTCTCGGTCGGCGTGCCCGTGAAGGCAAAAGGGACCGGTGTGGGCGTCGGTGTTGGTGTAGGCGTGGGTGTCGGTGTGGGTGTCGGCGTTGGCGTGGGCGTCGGGGTTGGTGTGGGCGTGGGCGTCGGCGTCGGAGTGGGCGTGGGCGACGGGCTAGGCGTTGGCGTTCCCGTCGGGGTCGGCGAGGCGCTCGGGCTGGACGAGGGGGACGCAGACGGGCTGGCGCTTGGAGAGGCGGAGCCGCTTGGGCTTGCGGATGGTGAGGGGTCTGATGACGGGCTCGCGCTCGCCGACGCACTGGCGCTTGCGGACGGCGAATGGCTCGGCGACGGCGCAAGCGCCACGATCGGTCGAGCACTGCTGTTCGGCCGTGCCGCGAAGAACCGCGGTGGCAGGTTGAACGTGGGGACCAACAGCCAGAACGGCGCGTGCGGATCGTCCGAGTAATACAGGCTCGCCGAGTCGCCCGCGCTTCCGGTCGCGTCGATCCGGAATGGGCCGATCTCCAAATCGCCGGGGATGGCGCGCGCCACGAAGAAAACCACGATGAGCCCGGCGGAGAACAGGAGGAATCCAAGGCGGCGGCGCCGGCGACGCTTCTTGTCACGCAAGCTCGGCGCCGCTGCCACCAGGACCGATTCCGGCTGGACGCTGATTGGCGCGGCGATGACCGGGGCCGAAGCGCTGTATGGCACCAGCGCGACCACGGGTTCCACCGCGGCGCTGATTGGCGCCACCGCGAGGGGTTCTGGCGTCACCGCCGGCGCGGCGGGGACGGGGTTCTCTACTGTGGGGTTCGTCTCAGTCGGAACAGGCGTGATCGGCGCACTCGCGGGGTTCGCGGCTCCAGCACCCGTCAGTTCCTGCAGCTTTGCCCTGGCGGGGCTGATTGGCGCCGTCACGACCGAGGGAGCCGGCACGTCGTCCTGAACAGGCGGCGTCGTCAGCTTGGTGAGCCGCTCCTGCAGCTTAGCCCGGTCCGCTGGATCCTGTGGCTGGGTAGCACGCCACGATGGGAAGCGCATCTGCGCCCCACGCTAGCGCCGTCCGATTACGGCCCTTATTTCGCGCGTGGCCGTTCAGCCATGCCGTTGTGACGGCGTTGTCGCAAAAGATTTACAAACGAGTCTGATCCGGTCTAGCCGGGCGGCCAACCCATGGCGCGTCCGCCGAGCAGGTGCACGTGCAGGTGATAGACCGTCTGGCCAGCCTGCGGCCCCTTGTTGAAGACCAGGCGGTAGCCGCCGCGATCGATCTTGCGTTCGTCCGCGATGCGGTTGGCGACCTGGACCATGCGGGCGAGCATCGTCGCATGCGCGGGTGTGAGGTCGTGGACGCCGGGAATGTGCTCCTTCGGAATCACCAGCACGTGCGTCGGGGCGACCGGGCGGATATCGTCAAAGGCGACGATCTCTTCGTCGCGGAAGACCTCCTTTGCGGGAATCTCCCGCGCGAAGATCTTGCAGAAGAGGCACTCCTCAGCCACCGGCCAAGCTTACGCGCAGAGCAAGCCGTCGCCGCTGCGCGCCAATGGACGCACGTGGGCGATAGTGCCGAGCGTCTGGCCGCGCTCGGGCGCATACACCGTGATGTAGTTGTCAGTCAGGCCGCGCACCCGGGCGGGGAGGCGCCGGTCCCAGATGGCTTCGAGGTCACGACCGATGAAGCGTGTCTCGTAGGTCTGGCGCTGCCTGTCGGCCTGGGCCTGCAACCGGTGGCTCCGGTCGCGGCTGACGGGGTCATCGACCGGGAGGCCAAGGCGCGGCGCGGCGGTTCCCGCGCGCGGCGAGTAGCGGAAGACGTGCATGCCGGTCAGCCCCGCGTCGGCGGCCACCGCCTGCGTGTCCGCGAAGTCGGCGTCGGTCTCGCCGGGGAAGCCAACGATCACATCGGTGGTCAGTGCGATGTCGGGGGAATGCGTTCTCAGGGCGGCGATCAGGTCGAGGTAGTCGCGACGCCGGTAGAGGCGACCCATGCGTTTGAGTACGCGGTCGCTGCCGGACTGCAGTGGGATGTGAAGGTGCCGGCAGAGTCGCGGCGACGCGGCCAGCTCGACCAGCTCGGGTGTGAAGTCGTTGGCATTGATGGAGCTGAGGCGAAGCCGTGCCGGGGCGATCGCCGCCAGCAGCCGCCCAACGAACGGTGCGAAGGCGTCGCCGCGGTCGCGGCCGAAGGCGCCCAGGTCGACGCCGGTCAGCACGATCTCGCCATAGCCATCGGCGACCGCCTGCTGCGCGCGCTCGATCAGTGCGGTCTCGTCCTGGCTCTGCGACACGCCGCGGGTGCGCCACACGATGCAGTAGGTGCAGCGGTGATTGCAGCCGTCCTGCACTTTGAGGAAGAATCGAGAGCGCGCGAACGTCGTCGATCCGCGGGTGCCCACGGCCGGCGAGAACGTCGAGGTGAGGTAATCGAAGATCTCTCCTTTCCGGGCGTTGGTGAATGCGACATCGACGCTCGGAACCGCGGAGACGCGCGGGTTCGGATTGTCGACGTGGCACCCCGTCAGGATCAGCTGCGCCTGCGGGTGGCGGCGACGCAGGCCGTGCACCATGGTCCGGAGCTTGCGGTCGGCCTGTGCGGTGACGGTGCAGCTGTTGATCACGCAGATGTCAGCTTGTTCATCGCCGTCCGATACGGTGAAGCCGGCGCGCGCCAGCCGGTCGCCGAGCTCGGCCATTTCGGCGAAGTTCACCTTGCATCCGAGCGTTTGGATCGACACGTTCATCGCTGTTGGACGAGGATAGCAGCGGCCACCACTGGAGCCAGCCGCGCGCGCAGGATGCGCGGGCCGAGGTTGACCATGACGCCGCCCCGCTCGCGCATCAGGGACAGTTCGGCGTCGGTCCAGCCGCCCTCGGGGCCGATCGCGATCGCGTATCTGTCCGATCCATCGATCGCCTCTACGAGCGGTAGTGACCCGGACGGCTCGAGCACGAGTAACCTCGGGCCGCCCGCCTGCTGCAGCGCCGAGGCCAATCGGACCGGACCGACAATCTCCGGCACCGCACCGCGATGGCTCTGCTCGGCCGCTGAGGCGGCGATCGCCTGCCACCGCGCCAATCGTTGTGGCGCCGGCCGTGCCACCGATCGTTCGGCCTGGACGGCAATGAAGCGCCCGATCCCGACCGCGGTGCCGCCCTCGATCACGGCATCGAGGTCCGGGTTCGGCAGCACCGCCTGGAGGAGCGTGATGACGATGTCGGGCTCGCCCTGAACCGGTCGATCGCCGACGACCCGAGCCACGATGTGCCCACCGCCCACCTCGACGACTTCGATCTCGTATTCCGTTCCGTGGGAAACGGCAACGCCGCGCTCCCCCGGGCGAACGCGAAGCACGCGGGCCAGATGGTGACCCTGGGGGCCTGCGATGACGACCCGGCGATCGGCCACCTCGGCCGCGTCGACGAACGTCCAGAACATGCCCGGCCATCCTATCGGTCCAGAAGGCGATGACGGAAGCCTCTCGATGCGCCGTTGTATTCGCCAGCATGCCAAGCGCGGAGGTCTCCATGCCGTTGGATCGTGCGACCTTCAGGGTCGCCGCGATCTCGTTCTGGGGACTCGCCAGCATTGTGATGGCGACCGACTTCATCGGAAGCGACCTGCACGTCAATTACACGGCCGAGTGGATCGTCACGAGCCTGGCCTGCGCCGCCGGGGTAGTCTGTTGGTTGCTGCCTTGGGGACGGATCCCAGCGAGGCGTTTCATCCCGGTCGTTATTGGTGGCGTCGCGATGTTGACGGTCGGTCTGTTTGCGACGGGCGGCATCCATTCACACCTCGCCGTCCTCTTTCTCGTCATCGTGGTGTTCACCGCGTCGATACTCGAGTTTCCAATCGCCGCGGCGGTCCTGGTTCTCACCGTTGTCGCCGCCGCCCTTCCGCTGCTGGTAGAAGGGTGGGACCCGAGCTATGCGCGCGCCCTGGTGTTACTGGCGGCGTCGATGGTGATCTGCGCCTACATCCCGGCGCTGGGACGCAAGGCGCTGCGCGAGGAGAATCAGCTCGCCGAGCGCCGTCGCATGCAGCTCGAGGAGAGTTATCTCTCGACCATCGAGGCGCTGGCCGCCGCGCTCGACGCCAAGGACCGCCACACAGAGGCGCACTCGCGGGAAACGGCGGCGTTCGCCCGGGCGGTCGGCGAGCGTCTCGGCCTCGACGAGGAAGCTCTTCGGTTTCTCGAGTACGGCGCCCTCCTGCACGACATCGGCAAGATCGGGATCCCCGGCTATATCCTCAACAAGCCGGGGCCCCTCGACGACGACGAGGCGGCCATCATGCGAGAGCACCCGGTGATCGGTGAGCGCATCGTCGCCTCGGTGCCTTTCCTGGGCCGCATTCGCCCCTTCGTTCGCGCCGAGCACGAGCGATGGGACGGGGCTGGCTACCCAGATGGGCTCAGCGGCCGGCAGATTCCGATCGAGGCGCGCATCATTCACGCCTGCGACGCCTTCCAGGCGATGTCGAGTGACCGGCCCTATCGCCGCGCCCGGCCGCGGGACTGGATCCTCAAGGAAATCCACGCGCAGTCCGGCCGGCAGTTCGACCCAAGCGTCGCCGAGGCGCTACTGCAGGCGATCGAATCGGGGGAGGTCGCCGTCAGCGGTACCGCCGAGAGCGTGCTGCACGAAGACCGCAAACCAGCCTTTGTCCATTACTGGACCCAGCATCTCGACGCCATCCAGCAACTCGGTGCGCGGCTGGCCACCGTGGTGAGCGTCCCCGAGATCTGCGACACCATCGGTCGGGCGATCACCACGCTGCTTCCCTACGACCAGTGCCGGATCTACCTGCTCGAGGAGGACGGCCGGACGCTGCGGCCGGTGTACTTCAGCGATACCAATCGTGCCGAGTACGAGGGCGTGACCGCGGAGACGCTCGCCATCCAGGTGGGTGAGGGCATCACCGGCTGGGTTGCGGAAACCAAGCAAGGGGCGCTGGTCGGCGATACTGAGCGACACCCCAAGGGCATCCACATCCCGGGGACCAGCGAGGCGAACGAATCGATGCTCGCGGTGCCCGTGATCTTCGAGGATCGCCTCATCGGGGTCATCGTCAACGTCAAGGTGGGCATCAACCAGTACACCGGCGACCACCTGCGCTTGCTCACGATTCTCGCGAACCACGCCGCCGTCTCGATCTTCAACGCGCGACTGATCGAGCGGTTGGCCGCGTCGGCTCGAACCGATCCGTTGACCGGACTCGCGAACCGGCGCGCCTTCGAGCAGGCGCTCGAGCAGCGCCTGGCGGCCGCGGCCCCGGAGACCTTCGCCGTCCTCATGCTCGATGTCGATGGCCTCAAGCAGGTGAACGACGCCCGCGGCCATGCGGCGGGCGACGCGGTTCTGAAGCGGGTGGCGTCGGTACTCGGCTCCGACCTTCGCGATACCGACCTGGCCACCCGCTGGGGTGGCGACGAGTTCTTGCTCCTGATGCCCGGCGTCGATCAGGTGGGCGCCCTCTCGCTCGCCCGGCGGATCGGCGGGACGCTCCTGGATCCGGACGATCCCGCAGGTCCGATCTCGGTATCGATCGGAACGGCGGCCTTTCCGGCTGACGGCACGACCGCGGTCGGCTTGCTGGCGGCGGCGGATCGGTCGATGTACGTCGAAAAGCGGCAGCGGGTCGCCTGACGCTGAGGAGTGTCGCTCTAGCCCGAACGGGCGTGGACCCACTCCTCCGCGTTCCAGCTCAAACCGTTTAGATCCGGCGCCGCCCTGACGACGTAATCCAGCAGGTCGGCGTTGTAGCCCCGGGCGGTCAGCTCGCTCGCCCCGACGTTCGACAGGATGATCACCGGCAGGTCCCGGGTGGCAGTCGTCGCGCGAAGCTCGTGCAGCGTCGCGAATCTCCGGTCATCCCTGGCGCGAAGATCGATGTAAATCATGTCCGGGCGCGTGCGGGCAGCCTCCTCGAGGACGCGATCATCGTCGGCGACCACGGCGACGTGGTAGCCATCGAGCTCGAGCTTCAGCCTGTACATCTCGGCCACGGCGGGATCGGCCTCGATGAAAAGGACGCGGATGATTTCCTCGTTGAGATGCGATGTCGAAAGCATGGCTGCCCCCTCCAAACTTGGTCGATGCCGCCTGCCTGCCCCCACAGTACGTGGTGTGCGGGGGGCTGTCAATGATGCGAGAGGTGCTACGCCTTCTGGTAGGGCTGGCGAACTTCTTCGGGAAGCTCATACCAGCTGACCCGATCGCCCACTCTGGCGCGTAGCTTCCATTTAAGCGATTTCGGCTGCGCATCGATCCGGGCCCAGAGCTCATCGAGCCGCTCGCCGACGCGGCCGGCGTCTACGTCGAGCCCCCGGACGGCATCGCGCACGCGACCCGAATTGAGCTGCAGAGTCCGGTGCAGCCCCCAGTCCTCGGAGGTCAGGCGCGCCAGGTAGGCGGCATTGATGGCATCGTTGTCATGGTCCGTGATCGGGTGATCGAGCAGCAATGCGGTCGTGTCGACGAGGTCCTTCATGTTGACCTCAAAGACCTGCAGCTTGCTCAGCAGGAGGTCCGCCGGTGTCAGCGTCGGACCCTCGTGCCCGAGGCGGTTCGCCAGCTCGATGACGTGACACATCTTCATCCGGTCGATGAAGACGTCGATCTGGCGGCCGTTCACCTCGTCGAGGTAGAGGAGGCGCTGGTCTCCATTGAGGGTGTTGAAGCGGCGGTCGCCCTGGTAGCCCAGCGACTCGAACAACTTCTGCACCGCCTGGCGTTGCTTGGAGGCAGCGACGAAATCCAGGTCACCATATTTGCGCTTGAGCGGCGCCTGTCGGGCACTGGAACAGTGCAGGTTGACGGCGGCGCCGCCAACCAGCTTGACGGCGATCCTCGCCTCCGAGGCGGCAGCCGAAATCCGTTCCGCTTCGGCGATGACATCGGCGGCGGGGACGCCGGTTTGGGTCGTCAGCTCACGGCTCCTGCACGTCGACGATGATCGTCTTGAGGTCGGTCATCTGCTCGATGGCGCGATAGCCGCCGACCCGGCCGATGCCGCTCTCCTTCCCGGCGCGGCCACCGAACGGGATATGCGCTTCCCAGTAGTTGGAGGACTCGTTGACGTTCACCCATCCGGTCTCGAGCCGCTGCGCGAAGCGCAGCGCACGGTCGATATCGCGCGTATAGACGGAGCCGAGCAAGCCATAGGGTGAATCGTTGGCGATGGCCAGGGCGTCAGCCTCATCGTTGAAGGGAATTACCGGCGCGATCGGACCGAACGTCTCCTCCCGGCTGACGCGCATCGCCGGCGAGACGTCGCGCAGAACGGTTGCTTCGTAGTAGAGCGAGGTTGGAAAGCCATCAGCCCGCCGCCCCCCGGTCACCAGCGACGCCCCCCGGTCCACCGCGTCGGCGACATGCTCGTCCATCTTCAGCGCGACGCCCTCGTTGTTCAGCGGGCCCATGGTCGTGGTCTCATCGAACGGATCCCCGAGGGTCACGGTCTTCATCGCACTCTGGAGCCGCGCCATGAAGGCCTCCTGGATCCCGCGCTGGACCAGGATGCGCTCGCCCGCGGTGCAACTCTGGCCGGCGCACAAGAAGCAACCGGTAATGGTTCCCTCGGCCGCGCGGCCGAGATCGGCGTCCTCGAAGATCACAATCGGTCCGTTACCGCCCAGCTCCAACATGACGTGCTTGCCCGCCGCGCGGCGGGCCACGGAGCGGCCGGTCTCGGTCGATCCGACGAAGCCCACGCCCGCGGTCAGGGGATGGCCGGCAATCTCATCGCCGACGACGGAGCCCGGGCCGGTGACGAGATTGATCGCGCCGGCGGGCAGGTCTGCCTCGGCCAGGCATTCCATGAGCTTCACCGAGATGGCGGAGGTCGAGGTCGCCGGGGCCCAAACGATTGTGTTCCCGCCGGCCAGCGCCGGGGCGATCAGCTCCGTCGCCATCGTCAGCGGCCAGTTCCATGGAGTGATCAGGGCGTACACGCCGCGGGGGATCCGCAGCGTGAAGACGAGCTTGTTCTTCGCCATCGAGGGAATCACGTTCGTCTCCAGCCGCTTGATGTCTTCGGCGGCAATCCGGAAATATTCGATGGCTTCGCCGACTTCACCGAGTGCCTCGGCCTTGTAGGGCTTGCCCTGGTCGAGGGTCAGCCAGCGTCCCAGCTCCTCGCGGCGACGCTCCATGACGTCGGCGACCCGGTGCAGCAGCGCCGCCCGATCGAAGGCGCCCAGGGCCGCCATCGGCGCGCGGGCGTGGGCCGCTGCCTCGAGCGCGCGCACGGCATCCGCTCGGGTGCCTTTCGGCAGGGTGGCGATCACCTCACCGGTCGCCGGGCTTACTGCCTCGAACGTTTCGCCGCTCTCCGAGTCGACCCAGCGGCCTCCGACAAACATCTTCAGGGTCTGCGTCTTTTCGACGACCGTCATTGGTTTCCTCCCACCGGCTCAGACTGGTGCATGGAGCAGCGCATCCTTGCGCACTTCGATGAACGCCTGGAGCTGTTCATCGATGCCCGAGTCGATTCCGGGGTCTTGATAGTCGGTCAGGAGCTGTTTCCATTTCTCGTTCGCCACTTTGTCCGCTGTGCGCGATCCCATCCGCTGCCAGCGGTCATAGTTTTCGGTCGACGAGATCCACGGCCGGTAGAAGCCGGTCCGGTAGTTGCGCATCGTGTGCTCGGAACCCAGGTGATGACCGCCGGGACCGACTTCACGGATCCCATCCATCGCGAAGCCTTCGTCGTCGAACGGGATCCCCTTGGCGAGGATCCACTCGAACATGCGGAGGGCTTCCACGTCGATGATGAATTTCTCGTAAGAGGCCAGCAGCGCACTTTCCAGCCAGCCGGCGGCGTGAAGGACGAAGTGAACACCACCCATCACCGTCGGCCACATGCACATCATCGACTCGTAGGCGGCCTGCGCATCAGGTGACTTTGAGGACGTAAGGGCGCCACCACCGCGGAATGGGATCCGATAGTGTCGTGCCATCTGCGCGCTCGCCAGGATGCCCATGGCGGATTCCGGCGTGCCGAAAGCCGGGCTGCCCGACTGCATGTCGATGTTGGTCAGGAAGGAGCCGTAGATGCACGGGGCGCCTGGACGGATCAGTTGGATCAGGGCGATCCCGGCAAGAGCCTCCGCGGTCTGCTGCGAAATGGTACCGGCGAGGCCCATCGGCGACATCGCTCCAGCCATCAGGAACGGCGTCACGATCACGGGCTGGTTCGCCTCCGCGTAGGTCACCAACGCACCGAGCATTCGATCGTCGTAGCGCAGGGGACTGTTGACGTTGACCAGAGCCAGGAGGGCGGGCGTCTTCTCGATGTTCGCGCGGCCGCCGAAAAGGATCGAGGACATCTCAACGGAGTCGCGCGCGCCCTCCTCCGAAATCACGCTCCCCATGTAAGGCATGTCGGTCCAGCGGATGTGCGAGTAGACCATGTCGAGGTGCCGTGTCTCCAGCGGCAGATCCTCCGGCTCGACGATGGTGCCGCCGGCGCAGTGGATCTGCGGCGTCGCCTGCGCCATCTTGTCGAAATTGGTGAAGTCGGCGATGGTCGCACCCCGCCGACCCCGGTCGAGGTCCGTGATGAAGGGTGGGCCATAGACGGGCGCGTTGACCATGTGGTTGCCGCCGATGGTGACGGTATTCTTTGGATTGCGCGCCTGCACCTCGAACATCTCCGGCACCTTCTTGATCTGCTCCTCGATGAACGCCGGCTCGAAGTGGACGCGGCTGTCTTCGATCGTCAGCCCGGCGCGCCTGAATGTGTCGAGGGCGCGAGGGTACAGGAAGTCGACGCCGATCTCTTGCAGAATCTGCATCGCGTGATTGTGGATTTGCTCAACCTGATCCTCAGAGAGGATGTCGTAGGGCTTGAGCGTGTTGGTCCACATGGTTATGATCCGGCGTGCGCCAGCGTCCGCGTCACCTTCCGGTGGCGACCTGCCTCAAAGGCGCGGGCATAGATCTTTTCGTAATTCCTGGCGTCGACGTCGCGCGGGTTGCCGATGGTCTGCGAATCTTCCTCCGCCTTCTTCGCCAGCATCGGGATCTCGTCCTCGGCGAAGCCGAGCTCGTTCAATGAGGGGATGTCCAGGTCCTCGGTCAGCTGATAGACGTACTCGACCGCGACTTCGGCCGCCTTCCAAACCGTCTTGTTGGCCGTGTCGAGGCCGAGAGCCCGGGCGATCCTCGCGAAGCGCTCGGGTTCGCCGGCATAGTTGTATTCCATGACGGGTGCGAGCAGGCGGCCGGTGAGGGCGCCGTGCGGCGCATCGTGTACGCCCCCGGCGCTCTGGCTCATGGCGTGGGCGGCGCCGGCCGAGTCGGTGCCGTAAGCGAGTCCGGCCAACATGGCGGCCATGCTCATGTTGTAGCGTGCCTCGAGGTTGTGGCCCTGTGCGTAGGCGACCCGCAGCCAGCGGCCGCAGAATTCCATGGCATGGAGCGCCACGGCATCCGTGAACGGCTGGTGATACGCCATCGTGTAGCACTCGATGGCGTGCGTCAGCGCGTCCATGCCGGTCCCGGCCGTGACGCCGGCGGGCAGATTCACGCTGAGCTGCGGATCGATGAGCGCCACCCAGGACGCGATGTTCGGGGTACCGCCGACGTTGAATTTGATTTTCCGGTCAGGGTCGGTGATCACCGCCCATAGCGTCACCTCGCTGCCTGTCCCGGCGGTCGTGGGGACCGCCACCAGCGGCGGGATGCGCGAGTGGATTGGATCCTTGCCCCACTCGTACTGGACGATGCTGCCGCCGTGAACGGCGACAACGCCGATGCCTTTCGCGGAGTCGATGGAGCTTCCGCCGCCGATGGCGACCAGCCCATCGCAGCGCTCTGACTTGTAGTATTTGGCGCCGGCGTCGACGAGCGCGATGCCGGGGTTGGCACGGACCTGGTCGTAGGTAACCGGATCCAGGCCCGCGGTGCGAAGCGGCTTGAGCGCCTCATCGAGGAGCCCCGCCTTCACGATGCCCTGGTCGGTGACAACCATCGGCCGCTTGACGTTGAGACCGCGCACTTCATCCCCGAGCGCGCTCAGGGCACCGATGGCATGCACCATTCGGGTCGGTGACTGATACGCCTTCAGCACACTGTCAAGCCCGGCCAACGAATCTCATCCTCCTTCCACAGTTGAACGGCAACCTTGGTGTACGCCGAAAGTCTCTTCTGAGATGCGAACTCTGTCAAGGGCCGTCACGGCGCGCCTCCGTCAACCAGCCTTCGAGGCGGTCCGAGTCCAGGACCGCGAGCGCCCGATTCCACCGCGTCGTGTAGTAGTCGGTGAAGTCGAAGTCCAGCGTCGAGATCCGGGCCTGGATGGCTCCCCAGAGGGTCCAGCCGACGTCTGACATGAGGGCGAAGAGGTTCATCCTGGCCAGCTGCTGGGGGTCCAGATGGCCGAAGTAGGCCTCGCAGAGAACGGCCCGCAAGCCGTCATTGAGGCTCGCCTCCTGCGCCGTATTGCCCAGGTCGAAGCAGGCATCGTTATTCCCGCTCAGTTCGTAGTCGACGATTCGCAGGTACTGCCCGTCGTCGATGAAGTTCTCGCAGAGCAAGTCGTTGTGACACGGGACGTTGGGAAGCGACGCAACCCGGACCGCCCGCTCGATTTCTCCCAGCCGCGGCAGCCACGCTCGATAGTCGGCGGGAATTGGAACCTTGTGTTGATCGACGATCCGGAGGTAGTCCTCGATCAGGCGGAACATGTCGAAGTCTTTCAAAAAGCGAGGAGCGGCGTGTAAGCGCTTGAACGACTCGGCCATCCGCCGCACCATCGATGCCGTCTGCAACGTCTTCGCCGACATCGTCGGACCAGAAATGAACTCGAGGACCATGACGTCGGCCTGCGGGACATGCTCCAGCACCGCCGGACCGATACCGGTACTGGCAGCGGCCCTGGCGTTGTGGACCTCGTTGACGCGATCGATCGACAACAGCTCCGTCGACGCTCCGGGGATACGCATCACGTAGCGCTCACCGCCGGCCTCGACCAGGTAGTTCTCGTTGGTCAGCCCGCCCGACAACGAAGTCACCTTTACGTCCTTTCCTCGCCACAGCGAGATCCGTGCCACCGCCTCGTCAGCTCGCCGCATGTTTTACGTCCTCGCCAACCAGTTGCTCGCGCTTCAGCACCGCGTCACGGTGGACCTCCGCCGGCACGCGCCGCCCGAAGACCTCCACCTCGACCTGCGCTCCCGGCCGGAGTTCCACCGGCAGGTAGCTGTAGGCGATGTTGCGCCGGACCGTGAAGCCGTACGCGCAGCTCCGGAGCCGGCCGACGATCGAACCATCGGCATAGACGGCCTCTCCACCGTAGATGGTGAGGTACTCCTGGTCGCCGACCAGCAGAGTCCGCAAGCGCCGGGTGATGCCCGCCGCCCTGGCGGCCACGAGTGCGTCCCGCCCGTTGAAGTCGCCCTTGTCGAAGCGGACGCAAAACCCAAGCCCGGCCTCCAGCGGATTGTCGAGGAGGGTGAGGTCGGTGCCGTAGTAGCGATAACCCTTCTCCATGCGCAGCGAGTCCAGCGCTCGGTAGCCACCCGGCCGGATACCAACCTGCCGCCCTGCGGCCATCAACCGATCCCACACCTGGACCGCCAGCCGGGGTTCGCCATAAAATTCCCAGCCCAGCTCGCCGACGTAGGTCACCCGCTGGGCGAAGACGTCGAGTCCGCCGATACGGATGGTGCGAGCCTGCATGAACGGGAAGCCGTCTTCCGAGACGTCATCCTCGGTCAGGGAACCGAGCACCATGCGGGCCTGCGGCCCCCACATCCCGATGACGCACAGGTCCTCCGTGGTCTCGCGGATCTCAAGGGGGCCGTCCTCCTCGCGATGCTCCAGCCGCAGCCAGCCGAGGTCACTGTTCACGTACCCGGCGCCCGTGACCAGCCTGAACCGCTCCGGGCCGAGTCGGGTGATGGTGACGTCGCCGGCGATCCCGCCGCGGCGGTCGAGCAGCTGCGTATAGACGACGGTGCCGACCGGCTTATCGATTTGATTCCCCGCGACGCGCTCGAGCAGCGCGAGCGCTCCCGGACCATCGAGCTCGATCTTCCCGAAGGACGTCATATCGATGATCCCCACCCGTTCGCGAACGGCGCGATGCTCCTCGGCCTGCAACGCGAACCATGGTGGCCGGTTCCAGCCGAAACGGCGCTGGTCCGCGCCCGCCCGCCGCCAGGGTCTGCCCGGCTCGAAGTGCTCGGGCCGTTCCCAACCGTGTTTGGTTCCGAAGACCCCGCCGAGGTCCTGGATCCGGTGATGGAGAGCGCTGGTGCGGCGCGGCCGGCCCCATTCGTCGGCGTCGTATGGATAGCGAAGAAAGTAGTAATAGCGGTACGTCTCCTTCGCCAGCTCAGCGACGTAGCGATGGTCGCGGTGGACCGGCCCGAAACGCCAGGGACGATAGGCATAGAGGTCGAGCTCGCTCTCTCCGGCGGTGATGAGCTCCGTGACCGATTTCCCGATCCCGCCGGCGCCGCCGAACCCGTTCAGGGACAGCCCGGCCGCCATGAACAGTCCTCGAACGCCCGGAACCGGTCCCAACAGCGGATTCGCGTCGGGGGTCATCGCATCGGGATGGCAGACGAGCTTGACGATCCCAGCCTCACTCATGAACGGGAATCGCCGTGCCGCTCCCTTGAGGAGGGGCTCGAAGCGGCGCAGGTCCGGGGGGACAGAAGTCCCCGCGTGCTCCCAGGGAACGCCATCGATCCAACGCGCGTTGGGATTCAGCTCGTAGCCGCCCAGTACCACGCCACCCGACTCCGCCTTCCCATAGACGAGGTTGTCCGGGTCGCGGAAACATGGCATGTCGCGCGGGAGCTCGGCGCCCGGCACCGCGCGCAGGGCAGCATGCTGGTGATCGACCGGCGTCGACACCACGAACGCGCCGGCCATCGCCGCCACCTGCGGCGCCCAGATGCCACAAGCGATGACGACCACCTCCGTCTCGATCCGGCCGGTCTCGGTCTGCACCGCCTGCACGACGCCACGCCCGGAGAGTTCAATGCCGGTCACCCGAGTCCCGGTCAGCACGGTGACCTCAAGCTCTTGTGCGGCCTTGGCCAGCGCGAAGGTGGCCGTATGCGGATCGAGCGCTCCGTCTGTCGGCACCCAGACCGCACCAAACAGCGAATCCGTGCTGATCGCGGGCATCAACTGGGCGGCCTGCTCGGCCGAAACCAGCTCGACGTCCAGCCCGATGGCGCGCGCCCGGCTGACACCTCGCTGCTGCTCGAGGAGTTGTTCTCGGCTGGAGGCGAATCGCAGGCTACCCACCGTCTCGAAGATCCCCAGCCGCCGATACAGCTCGATGCTGTAGCGGCGGAAGCGCATCATCGTGGGGGACGGATTGAACTGGGTGACCAGTCCCGCCGCGTGACAGGTCGAGCCACTGGTCAGGTCCGCTTTCTCCAGCAACACCGTATCTCGCCAGCCGGCCTGCGCCAGGTGGTAGGCGACGCTGGTGCCGGTGATGCCGCCGCCGATGACGACGGCGCGCGCACGACTCGGTAAAGCCGTCATGCGCGCGCCGCTCCGCTCAGAACGTCGAAGGTCTATTCAACGGGGATCTCCCGATGGATGCGGGCCAGGTCGATGCCCTGCCGTTTGCGGACGACACGGGCCACCACGTAGATAGCGATTGCGACGAGGTAGGTCCCGGCAAAGTAGATCGGGGACGCGCTGTTGATAGAGAAGGACGTCCCATAGACGGAATTGAACGACCACTCCGCGAGCATGAACAGCAGGAAGATCGCGCTCACGACGCCCGTGATCGTGATCACCGGGATGCCGGCGACTCGGAAGCGAGAAATCGGCGAGTTCTCGTAGATATCAGGAAGGTGATCGCAATGACACCCGTCGCCCAGAGGAAGATCCCCTGCAAGGTCGTCCCGCCGTATGCCCAGAGGGCACTGATCACGAGCGAGGGCACGATCATCAAGATCAGCGAACCGTAGGGGACGCGCCGCTTGGCCGAAATATTGGCGGCCCACTCCGGGAGCACGCGGTCGAATGCGGCGGCGAAGATCACGCGCGTCGATGAGAGGAACAGTGTCCCGGCCCAGCCGAAGAACCACAGCCCCATGACCGCGATCAGGAGCGCCTGGAAGAGGTGATTGGGGACGAGCCAGCCGGCGAACATGACCGGATAGGGCCAGATCGGGACGGGGGGCGCCGGCGCACCGGGGACGAAGATGCTGTTCCAGTAGGCGGCGTTAGCCGCGTAATAGAAGTCCCAGCCGACCGTCTTGACGATCAGGAGGATGATGACGGCCACCAGCGCAACCGTGACCCACAGCCCCCAGAACATCGCGTTAAAGACCTTGCGGTATTCCTTGGCCCCGCGCACCTCGCCGTAAAGCGTCGCACCCCAGACGGGCCAGAGGAGGTAGAACGCGAGGAAGGGGAGCAGTAAGAGGGTCGGGCTGAAGCCAAAGTTGCCAAAGGTCACGCCGGTCGTGCCGTTCTTGGAGGCCGCATCGAGAGTCGCCTGGTAGGCGTTCCCTGTGGCGCCGAAGAGCGAGGCGGCCTCGCGGTTGAAGGCGTTGACGAAGGCGTCGTGGCTCGAGACGAGCAGCAGCCCGAGCATGACGACCAGCCCACCCAACCCCAGCCAGAAGCAAATCCTCTGGATGCGGGCATAGCCCTCCATGCCCAGGGTGATGACCCAGCTGACGAAGGCGAGCACGATGAGACAGCTGAGAAAGACGCCGAACTTACTTGAGAAGAACGTGGCCAGGTCCGGCAAGCCCAGCGTGTAGGCCAGCGGCGCGAAGAACTGGACGACCAGGATGTTGGCGTAGATCGGGGTCCAGAGCCAGAGCGTGAACCACCATCCGGTGATGGCCAGCACGAAGCCCACCGCACCCCCCAGGATGCGGCTCTGCCATGCATAGTCCCCGCCTGCCCGCGGCA
>WNGD01006346.1_pt1 | contig 27741 bp, 21 predicted proteins | sample 5400671 | NCBI WGS metagenome assembly WNGD01 (sample SAMN13153369, study PRJNA577476) | soil metagenome | isolation source: 40 cm soil or saprolite under grassland replicate 2 | place: USA:California | collected 2016-06-15
CTCTCACCAGCGTGATGCCTCCCGGATTTGATTTCCCGAAGGGCTGTGGCATTTGGCTACCGATCAGCGCGCTTGGCGAGTCCGGACTGCGCGACCGTGTCTCCCACGGATATTATGTACTCGGCAGGTTGCGCTCCGGAGCGAACCTCTCGCAGGCCGAGGCTCAAATCGAGACCATTCAAGATGGGCTCGCGAAGGCTTACCAGAATACGGACGCCGATTGGCATGTGCGCGCCCAGCCGCTTCTCAACGAAATTGTCGGAGATGTCCAGACATCGCTGTTGGTGCTGCTCGGGGCCGTCGGCTTTATTCTGCTGATCGCGTGCAGCAACGCCGTGAATCTTATGCTGGCCCGCGCCTTGGTTCGCGAAAAAGAATTCGCGATTCGCTCGGCTCTCGGGGCGGACCCGGTGCGTTTGTTGCGTCAGAATTTGACGGAAACTTTCGTCCTGGTTTGCATCAGCGTCATATTCGCCGTTGCCTTGGCAAAATGGGGATTCGAGCTCACCGTTTCGCTGGGACCTCCGTGCATCTGCCGCGGATCGAATCGTTTCGCCTGAATGTCCCGGTTTTCGCTTTCGTGGCTGTGGTGGCCATGCTGGCCACCATTCTCGTCGGCACCGTCTCCGCGCTCGAAGCATCGCGGCCGCAGCCCCAGGGCACGCTTCGGGACGCCCGCAAGGCGACGGGCTGGGTGTGTGCGAGGCCGGCGGCTACGAAGCGCCCTTGTGGTCTCCGAAGTGGCCTGGCGCTGCTCTTGTTGTGCGGCGCCGGCTTAATGCTCCGCAGCTTCCTGTATCTGAATCGCGTGAGTCCGGGATTTCTGACCGAGCATTTGCTGACCATGAAAATTGCGCTTCCGGGAGGCACCTATCCGAGACCCGAACAAACCCGTGCTTATCTCGACCGGGTTATGGAACGGCTCCAGACGCTCCCGGGAGTAGCATCCGTCGCTGCAGCGTCAACGCTGCCGCTCAGTGGAGAATCGGACTGGGGCACTTTTCTGATCGCTGACGGCGCGAGGGCGGATTGGGCGAAAGCCTCGGCCGCAGACTGGCGCGGGGTCAGCGCGAACTACTTTGAGACGCGGCACATTCCGTTGCTGCGCGGGCGGGAATTTACTCCCGCTGACGAGAAGAACCAGAGCACCATGATTATCAACGAGGTTATGGCGAGAAAATTCTGGCCGGAAGCGGATCCAATCGGCAAAACGCTCCTCAATCGGGATTATCGCAGTCCTCTGGAAATCATCGGCATTGTTGGAGACGTAAGAGGGGCAGGACTGAATGCCCAGGCCAAGCCGGAGATGTACACGCCCCTTCGGGGATTCTGGTACGCGTTTCTCGTGCTACGGACAAAGCGGGGACCATCGGAAATGGCTTCCGCGGTTCGCAAAGAAATCGCCGCGCTCGACAGTGGCGTCCCCACGTATCAGGTGGCGACGATGGACCAGCTTTTGAGCGCTTCGGTCGCAAACGAGCGCTTTAACCTATTTCTGCTCGTGCTCTTCGCGGCGCTTGCACTCGGCCTTGCTGCCGTTGGGATTTACGGCGTCCTTGCGTTCGGCGTTAGCCGGCGCAGCCGTGAAATCGGCATACGCTTGGCACTGGGGGCTCGCCCGCGCGATGTTCTCCGGCTCGTGGTGCGACAGGGCATGCAGCTGGTGATCGCCGGAGTCCTGCTCGGCATCGCCGGCGCGCTGGCTCTGACGCGTCTGATGGCGAGCTTGCTTTACGGCGTGAGTCCGACCGATCCCGCGACGTTTGTGTTTGTGTCAGCCTTGCTAACGATGGTGGCCTTGATCGCCTGCTATTTTCCCGCGCGCCGCGCCATGCACGTCGACCCCATGGTTGCCCTCCGCGTTGAGTGAGCCGGGCTTTCGCAATAGTCATCCCTTTAACGCATCAAATATTGGACACCATTCACACCATTCCACAGGTGTTTGGGCCCTTGCCCGCCCGGTGTAGAATCCCCCTTCTTGCGACCTGGAGGCCATCCCTTGAATCTCGATCTCCTCGCCATTGCAGCCCATCCAGACGACGTAGAACTCACTTGCGGCGGCACCTTGCTGAAGATGGCCCAGCTTGGCTATAAAACGGGCATTCTCGACTTAACCGCTGGCGAGATGGGCACCCGGGGCAGTCCCAAGATCCGCGCCAAGGAAGCGGTAAAGGCCGCGCAGCTCCTGCGCGTTAGCTGGCGCGACACTCTAGGCGTGCCGGACTCCGACGTTCACGCCTCTCGCAAATACAAATTGCGACTCGCCGCAGTCATTCGTCAGCTCCGCCCAAAAACCGTCATTCTGCCCTATTGGGAAGCCCGCCACCCCGACCACTACCATGCCTCCGCGCTTGGCTACGAGGGGTGCTTCCTCGCCGGACTAAAGCAGCTGCCCCTCGGAGGCGAAGCCTATCGCCCATTCAAACTCCTCTATTCCATTGCTTATGCCGATGTGCGGCCGACCTTTGTCGTGGACATTTCTGACCAATACGAGCAGCGCCGCAAAGCCATCCTGGCCTTCGCCTCTCAATTCCGCCCGAAGAAAAACGAGCGTCCCAGCAAAGTCCACCTGGCCATCGACCGGCTCGAAGAGGAGATGAACCAGCTGGCGCGGCACTATGGTCAAATGGTCGGAGTGTCATACGGCGAGCCTTTTCTCCAAAAGGAGCTGATGAAAGTGGAAGATGTTGTAAAGATTGAGGTTCGCTCGTTTTAAGGCCTGACGCCTAACCGCCGGCTGAACCTAGTAGGATTCCTCTTCTTGCGCCGGCGAAAACCCTCGCATGGTTTGGCCTTTGCTCCCGTGTTCAACCCTCACGCGAACCTGGGCTTCTCCCTCGGCCCCGGACTTGCGCAGCACGGCCATGGTATGCAAAGCCTCTGAATAGAGGCGGGTTACCAGGTAAATGTCGCCGGTGCCGTCTTTCTTCCAGAGCTGGCCCACCTGAATTTTAATCTGGCTCATATCTAAAGTTGACTGTCTTGACTGTAGAGGGCAGCCAAAAGCGTGTCAACTCCGCTAGCTGGCGCCCGTTCGCAAGGAGCACTTTCCGGGTTCCGCTTCTCCGAGCCGCTGCCGAGGCTCGAACAACCCAGTCCTAGGCGCTAAAATGCGATCCTGCCAGGCAATCAACACTCCGGAAAACCTTCTTTCTCGGGGAGACATCATAAGTCCCTGAAGGATTTCAAGGCCCGCCCAGCGGTTGAGGTGTATACTACCGGGTAGGGCGAGGTGCTTATGAACGTCATCCTACGGCATACCCTGAGCTTCGCACTCGGCAGTGCCCTCCTGGCAATTCCGGCCTTCGCGGTCCCGCAAGGTCAGGATTCGGGTCAACAGGATCCCGCCAAGACGCAACCGCCGGCGGTGCAGCGCCAAAGTCAACAGCAACTGGGCTCGGAGCAGCCCGTGCCGCAGCAAGACACGGTCAATCCAAAGAACTCCAAGGATGATGTGGAAGCGATCGGCAACCGCAAAGTCAGCTGCCACATGAACTGGTTTTCGCTCGAGAAGGAAATCGGCCTCGGCAAGCAACTTGCCCAGGAAGTCGAGCGCTCTTCCAAGATGATTGACGATCCGGTGGTTACCGAGTACGTCAATCGCGTGGGCCAGAACCTCGTGCGCAACTCCGACGCCAAGGTTCCTTTCACGATTAAGGTTATCGATTCTGACGAAGTCAACGCCTTCGCCCTTCCCGGCGGCTTCTTCTATGTGAACAGTGGCTTGATTCTGCGCGCGCAGGAAGAATCGGAACTGGCCGGCGTGATGGCCCATGAAATTTCCCATGTGACCGCCCGGCACGGCACCTGCCAGGCGACCAAGGGCGAATTGATGCAACTGGCCTCGATTCCCGCAATGATTTTCATTCCCTACACCATGGCGGGATACGCCTTGTACCAAGGCCTGAATATGGCGATACCGCTGACGTTCCTGAAGTTTTCTCGCGACGCCGAACGCGAAGCGGATTTCCTCGGTATTCAGTACATGTACAAGGCGGGGTACGATCCTAACTCGTACGTAACCTTCTTCGAGCGCGTCCAGGCCGACGAGAAGCGTCGCCCCGGCACTATCCCAAAGGTTTTCTCCACTCACCCGCCCACGCCCGAGCGCATTGCGAACACGCAGAAGGAAATCGCGCGCATTCTCCCGGCTCGCCAGGAATACATCGTAACGACTTCGGAATTCGACCAGGTGAAGGGTCGCCTTCGCAACATCATGTTCTCGCGCAAGGTGACGGAAGCCAAGGATAAGCCGACGCTGCGCTCCAAGACCGAGCAATCCAAGAAGCAGCCAACCGGCAACGATCCCAACAGCACGACCGATGATGATCGGCCGACTTTGAAGCGCCGGCCCGACTCCCAGCCGTAGTTTTCTGCTTGCGCCTCAATAGTGGAACTGTACGGGTGCGCTTTGGCTTACCCTGAGGGGCGCGTCCGCCATCCGGCACCAGGCGGTTCTCCGATTTGAGTCACGCAGAAGAGGGCGGAAGAGCTTTTGCATTTTTTGCATGGCTGCCGCTTTTCTTTTCTGCTCCCTTTGTTCTATATTTGGCAAGGCTCCATCAGCCGCCCAGCTCGGTGCAAACTCCTAATTCTAGGTGCCTGCATGTTCAAAACGAAAATCCTCTGGGCCCTTGTCCTGGGAGTGGTGACCTCTGCCCTTCTGCGGGAAGCGAAAATCAATCTCGCGTACAGTCCGCTGTGGAGCAGAATCCCTCACGTGCTTACGGCGCCGGGAACCCGCTTTGTCGCCGCCATCAACATGCCGGGCACTCTGATGGAAGGCTCGACCAGATTCTGGGCCGGCGTTGCCTTCACCTGCAATCTTCTGATTTACATCCTCTTCTGGTACGGGCTCTTGCGGATGATCGGCTATTTGCGAGGCCGCCGGAACCCCTACGACCGCCAAGACACTTTAGTCCCGCCAATTACCCGGTAGTTTTCGTCTAGCCAAAACTGCCGGGGTGCACCCACCTTCTTCCCATGCTGGAATCGCCGCGCGCCACTGCCTTTTCGAGCACGGCCAACAGGAAAGCCTCTAGACCGGCCTGCCGGGGATGTATATGATTGGAAAGAAGTTCGGGACGACATTTTCCGCTCTCCCAGCTCGCCCGCGCCCGGCGTGCGTTCCTCAGGAGGCACAGTATGATTTTAGTAACTGGTGCAAGCGGCATGATGGGGAAAGCTGTCTTGCATGAAGTAGCCAAAGTGGCAGCAAAGACCGGCGAAAACTACCGCGCCATGTATCGCTCGGCGACCGAGGCCGCCAAGGCCCCTGCCGGAAGTTCGACCGTCATTGCCGACTTCGGCAAAAAAGACTCTCTGCCCCCTGCCCTCCGCAACGTCACCAGCGTTTACATCGTCTGCTCGCCGATTCCCCAGCTCATCGAGCTCGAATGGAACATGATTGACGCCTGCGTGAACGCTGGTGTGAGCCATATCGTCCTGAGTTCCGCCATGGGCGCCCGCGAGTATCGGAAATCCTTTCCGAGCTGGCACCGGCGCGTGGAAGACAAGCTTAAGTCCACGAAGATTTCTTTCACCATTCTTCGCCCTAATAGCTTCCATCAGAACGTTCTGACCTACTACGCGCCTTCCATCCGTTCTCAAGGCGCCTTCCACGCCTCGATGGGCAGCGCCCGGGTCAGTTTTGTCGATGCGCGCGACATCGCGGTCGTCGCCGCAAAAGCCTTGGCTGGCGGCGAGCACTCGGGCAAAACGTACGAACTGAACGGGCCAGAAGCCCTGACCTACGCCGAGCTTGCCGAAAAAATCACAAAGCACTCCGGCCGCGACGTTCAGTACGTGGATATTCCTCCCGAGGTGCAGCGCAAGGCCCTGCTCGATCGGGGCATGCTCGAATGGCAAGCCGACGCGCTCCTTGATCTCCAGGCCTACTACGTCAAGGGCAAAGGCGGCAATGTCGACGGCTTGCTCGAGCAACTCATCGGCCGTCCGCCTATCACCATGGATCAATTCCTGTCCGAATTCCCCAGCGAGTTCCGGCCTCATGTAGAGGTTCAGGCCCTAGCCGACGCCGCGACCGCCTAAGACTGCCGAGGGAAAAACCGCGCCTTTTTATCACCAGGCTAGAGAACCCGAGATGGCTCGGCTAAAATCCGCGTGCCGGACCTTCGGGCATGACAGGAGAAGCGCGCATGGGCGGACCCGCAGAGAACCTGGCAGCGGCGAGGCGGTACATTGAAGTCATTGAGTCCGGCGCGCGGCGACGAAATCGCTCAGTTCTTTGCGCCGGAAGCGGTCGTGGAAATCTTTCCAGCCGCTTCTTTCCCAACGGCAGCCGCGATGAGTTGGCTGGAATACGCGCCGCCGCCGACCGCGGTAACAAAGCCATAACTCGTCAGAAGTATGAAATCAAGAATGAACTGTCTAGCGGAGATACCGTGGCGCTGGAAATTCTCTGGACAGGCACTCTGGCCGCGCCGCTTCAGTGCAAGCCAGCGGGAGCCGAGATGCGCGCCCACTTCGCAGCGTTTCTGCAATTCAAGGATGGCAAGATTTTTGAGCAACGCAATTACGATTGCTGCGATCCCTGATGCACGGCGAAGCAAGTGTTCAGGCGGCTGGCGCTTGGCCGGGCCTTCTTGCCGTTTATCTTCTTTCCTGTCGTCCATCTACAGCTGAGATGTAGGTCTGAAACCCTCTGGCTTCTCGCAAAAGACATCGAGGCCGATCTCCGAGGCATTCTGTTACGCAGTTCCGTGGCAGGGGCGGGAGGGGTGAACTCCTTGGGCTCCCGGGGTGTGACCGAGGATGTGGAACTCCAAAGGAACTCACCCCCAATAACTAGCCACAGCATTGCATTTGTGAGGTTACTTTGCACCTTCCGGGGTAGGGCTCAATCCGGTAAACACCTGAATTGCTCCGCAGGTGAAGACCGGGGCGCTCTGCTCGGCGCCCCCGCGTCGAACCAAGACCTTCATAGAAATGCCTAAAAATCCCTGACTTGACGGGGAGCCAGGGTTCGCGAAAATATCCTCGACGGTTTACTTTGGATGGCAACGACATTGCCAGTCGAACTGGGCCTTCCTGGGTCTTCGCGTTTCGTTCTAAATCATTCTCGAATTCAAGCGCTTCACGCGCGGGGTTCTGTGGACAAAAAAGGCATGGCCATCGAACACCCAAGACTTGGGACTAAGACTGGCTTCAGGCGCGGTGGCGGTCGTCAGGAGCGGAAGCGATGCCGAGGCGGCGCAATTCGTCCTGGTAATACTTCTTGTGCAGCACGTCCCATTCCTCGCTGCCTTCGAGGATTTCCTTCTTCTGCGAGGTAATGCGCTTGCGGACTTCCAGCTCGATTTTTTCTTCGTCCTTGAGCATGGCGGTCAGGATCTGTACGATTTGCTGACGAATGGTGTCGCGGTCGTCGATGAATTCCACTTCGTCGCTGGACACCAGCACATCGGTAACTTGGTGCGAGAGTCTGACAATTTTTTCACGGCTCAGTCGCATCATGCTCTTACGGTTCCCTTTCCCGCTAACCCATTCTTTGTGGCCAACCCAATTGCCACGGAAACCGGAAAATCGACGCTCATAGCTCGAAATTCGAGAGAAACTTGTCCGCGGGTTTCCAATACCGGTTTTCGACTCCCCTTCCTTACCGTAAAACCAGCTTTCGGTCCCTCGCCAAGTGTTGCTTCACCTTTTTGTACATCTCCTGGTAAGACACGCCGTTGCTGCGCATCTCATCCTGGCGCTCGACGAGGATCTGCCGCACTTCCTCGTTGAGCCGGTCCTCGACGGTCAACTCCTCGAGCATGCGCTGGCGGATGCGCGTGGTCACCGCGTCCCGGGCCTTAACCTCAATTTGCCCGCCCTCCACCAGGCGCTTCACCACCTCACTAGCCATGTGAGCCACAAAATCGCGTACGAGCAGCATCTCTAGTCAATTTCCTCGGGTAATTATGAGCAAGTTAGTTTACTGGCTGCGGGAGCAAAGTGCAAGAAAACGCAGGCTGAGGGATTTTCGACAAAATGCTGGAAAGAAGGCCTCGGGGAAAAAGTAGAGAACGCACGCGCGTTGACCCGTCCCTATGCTTCCTGTACGATGAATTTCATTGGGCGCTTAGCTCAGCGGTTAGAGCGTTCGGTTTACACCCGAAAGGTCGTCCGTTCGAATCGGACAGTGCCCACCATGCTATCTTCAGTATTTTCTGACCATTATGCCGCTTTCGCGGGCTGAGTTTTGGACTGCGAAGGTTGGCCAATTTCGAGTGGAAGGCTCGGCAGCTTGAATCCGAGGCCGACCTTCTCAGCCCACTGTTTACACCACTCGATGTTCTCAATCAGTTGCTTCGCGCAGCGCGTGCCCAGAGCGTCAAAGAAAAACGAACAAGACCATTCGCAGGGGTGAATGGAGAGTTGTGCAAAGAGGAAGGAAAAAGAAAAGAACAATCAATAAAAAGACTTGACGCGCGGCATTGTTAGAGATGTCCGGTTAGCGGTGCTAATCGGGCAGCAACCATGGTCCGGGAGTTCGAACCTCCCTGGTCCACCAAAATCCCCTTTGAAACAAGAAAATGATCTCAGGTGATGAAGCCCGGAGATTCCAGATGTGGTATATATGTGGGCCGCCAGAATTTCCTACATTCTGTGAGCAATCAAGGCTGAAGGATTTCGAAAATGTGTCATGCCGCCGTTTTCAGTCTTCATCGTGTGATCCTTCACACAGTTTTTGCGGGGACGCAACTCTTTGCCAATTTTCTCGCCGCTCAGCATGCGCACGCGGCCGCGCAAAGGTCCGGACAAATAGTGATCGCCTCGGCCGGGCAGGCTCAAGTCTCAATTGTCCTCGGTGAGCGGTCCAACGAGACTTATCAGTTTGCGGCTGCCGAACTCGCCAAATATTTGAAGATCCTCTCCGGCGCAACGGTAAAGATCGTTTCGGACGGTGAAGTCGCAACCACGCAGGAATCGATGCTGATCGTGGGCGGCACGGTAGTAAACAAAACCGCAAAGGAAACAGCATCAGCTCTGCAACTGAATTTCGCTAGCCTGAAGCCTGAGGGATTTCTGATCAAATCCGGCCGGGTGAGGAATCGAGCCATCGTGGTCATCGCCGGGAACGACGGCCTGTCCACGCTCTATGGCGTCTATGAATTCATCGAACGGCTTGGGGTCACGTTTCGTCTGACGGGCGACATTATCCCGGAACCACGCACTCATCTGGTGATTCCGTTCCTCGATGTGCGCATGGAACCAGCAATGCCCAGACGAGGGTTTCTTGTCCAGGCTGGAGGCTACGAGAATGCCACGATGTTCTCCTACGACGACTACGCCAAGTTGATCGACCAAATGGCGAAGATGAAGTGCAATTACATGCAGTTCTGGTGGTTCTCTTACGAACCGTGGTTGAAATACAGTTACAAGGGCGAGACTGCGATGCTCGGCGACGTTTCCGCGAAGGAGAGCGGGTTCATGACGTGGGCTTACGGTGGATTTGGCTCTCGAACCACCGACGATGTTTCGATTGGCAAAGAACGCTTTAAATTTCGCAGACTTGCGCCGCCGGAAATGCAAAATGTCGAAACCTCTGACCAGGCTTTTCAGGTCGCGGAGGACCTGTTGCACAAAATCATCCGGCACGCCAACCAGCGCGGAATCAAGGTGTGGCTGGCCGTGGAACTGGATGCATTGCCACCCAACCTGGCGCGATACTGCGAAGAAATCGGGAGTCTGCCCTTCATGAATCTGGCGGGATCGTTCGTCCATCCTCTGGACCAAACCAATCGCGAAATTCAAGTGAGTCGGTTGAAAGCGCTCATCGACACCTACCCTGAGGCCGAGGGGTATTTTTTGAACGTGGGCGAGATGTATCCAGAGCTTAACAACGAAAAACACCGGGCTTTCTTTGAGCAGAAACGTCCTGAGTTTTTTGAGCTGCGGAAAGCGCGAGTTCCCTGGATCATCGACATTCCTCAGGATTCCGATTTGGTAGTGGATTCGAATATCGGCTACTTGGATCTCTTCCAGTACCTGCTGAAACAGCGGGACGCGATGACGCCCCATGCAAAAATCGGGCTCATGGGCGTTGGACGCGGGTATGCGCTGCCGTTATTCAACAAACTGTTGCCGAAAGACGTTCCCTTTACTGATATGGAATCCAGCGGGGTGTGGACTCCGGCGGGCCTTCCCATGCAGATATTCAGCGCCATGGGAGAGCGTGAAAGAACGATTGAGCCGCGCGTGGACGATGACTTTGAAATGATGGGAATGCAGTTCAGCGTGCGGCAATATAGCGTCAACGACAAAATTTTCACCGATGGCCTGAAATACGGATTATCGGGCTTCGCCGGACAGATCGATCGGGTTCGCGGGACAGAGACCAACAGCTCCTTCCTCGCCAAGGCCGGATGGGCTCCGCAATTGGGGCCCGAGGACTTTTACAAAGACTATTCGAGCCGGCTGTTTGGCGATAAGGCGGCACCCGCAATGTACCGCGCCTTCATGGCGCTCGAAGACAATCAGGAATACGTTGCCTACAACAGCTACTGGTACTTGTACACGATGATGAATTGTTGCACATCCTTGCCGGAGGTTCACATGGGACACCGGTTCTTCACCCAACCCGATGCCTTTGATGGACCCACGATTTCCGATTGGAAGGGATTCATCACGGAACTGCCTGACACGATTGTTCGATTCCAGGGCTCGATCGGCTACTTGAATAAAGCGCTGGAAGAAATGCGCGCGGCTTTGCCGGATGTTGCCCCGCACGGCGACTACGAACTTCGCTACACGATCAACCGGACAGAATCTTACCGCGACTACATCGCCGCGCTGGTGACGATGCGAAAGGCTTATTTGATATTGGATAAGGCATTCAAGGATCGCAGCAAGCTGTCGCATCAGCAATTCGTCGCGGAACTGAACAAGGCGTTGGATGGATTCTCAGTATCGAGCAGGCAGGTGCAGGCGGCCACACGAAAGTACGCTGAGTTCATGGATCACCCGTCCGATCTCGGGGTTCTATACCATTTGAATGCGCGCGCAATACTCGGATTCGATTTGGTCTGCCAGGCGGCGCAAAACATCGTAAATTACCACTCCGGTAAACCCTATTTGCGGCACGTTCCGTGGGAGCGGCTCTTTCCGCCGGACCTTAGCGCCTCCTGATGGCGATGAAAAGGTGCGATATTTGTTGGGAATGATATGCTCGGGTCAATTTCCGACCCCCAAGGTCCCGATGGAAATTCGCGTCACTATATGAACTGCAGGAACTTTCCTGAGAGAACCAAACGAAGAAGTGAAGAAGGCATTCCGGCCCAGCTCCCGGCTTCGGGCGTCGCTTTCATCCTGACGGGATCTTTGGATTTTCATCGCGGCCGGACTAGCAATCATGCACTGCGAGCGCGGCGATGCAGAAATTCTCCGTCATACGTCCACTTTATTATCTCCTTGGCGCTGATCATCTTCAGGACCCAATTGATCAGTGCAGAAAACAGGACAGGCGTGCTGCTTCCGGACGGCCACGAGTTTGTTTCATGGGAGCAACCGGTCAATTTCGCCAAAACCTATTTTGTGGATAACCGGAACGCGGCCGCATCCGACTCCAACCCAGGAACAAACGAACGCCCTTTTGCCACGATTAACAAGGCGGCACAGGTACTGGAACCCGGCGAGCGGGTCATTATTCGTCAGGGTGTTTATCGGGAGCGCGTCACTCCGCTGCGTGGAGGCACAGGTCCGGACAAGATCATCAGTTACGAAGCGGAGCCCGGCGCCAACGTCATCGTCAAGGGTTCGCGCGTAGTCAGGACGGGTTGGCAGCCATCTACCGAGTACAAGATGGGCCGGAACAGTTCACCGGCCTCGATAAGAATCTACCAGCGGCGATTGGACGACCTTGATCTTCATGGCTACAACCCATTCGGCATGGTCAACATGATGCAGGATCGCGTTTACCTGATGCCAAAGCCGGAGGAATTAAGACGGCACCTTTTGCGGCGCGGAATGGTCTTTGTGGATGGGCAAAAACTGGAGCAAGTGGAGCTCTATCACGAACTGGCTGAGAAAGACGGTGCCTTCTGGTGCGAGCACGACGGACTCACAATTCATGTACGGCTTCCCGGCGATGCAGATCCGGCTAAGCATGAGGTGGAGCTTGTTACCCAGGAGCAGGTATTCGCCCCAATCACGCGCGGACTGAAGTACATTCGCGTGAAAGGCATCACCTTTGAGCACGCGGCAAACGCGTTTCCAGTCCCACAGCGCGGCATGGTTTCCACCAGCCGAGGGGCGTTTTGGATCATTGAAGACTGCGTTTTGCGGCACGCTAATTCCGTGGCGCTGGATATCGGCGCGCAGGACTGGGACATGGAAGCTCCTCCCGTCACCGGTCATACTATCGTGCGCCGGAATCACATCGACGATGCTGGAGTGTGCGCCATTGCGGGCATGGGCGTCGAAGATACTTTGATTGAGTTCAATCTGATTGAACACGTCGGGTGGCAGGACGTGGAATTGATTTGGGAAACAGGCGGGATCAAACTCCATACGGCAAGAAACTGCCTGCTGCGCAATAATGTGATTCGCCACCTGATCCATGCGGAGGCGATCTGGCTGGATTACCTGAATGCGAATACCCGCGTGACCGGAAACGTGATGGGAGACACTCTGGAAACGCTGCGTGGCGGTATATATCTGGAAGCGGAAGGCGACCGAAGGCAAGGGCGGCGGATCCTACAACATGCCACCGCATGGTGGCTGGGGTATCACCATTGATGGTAGCGATGGCACCGTGGTCGCCTATAACCTGATCGGAATGACGCAGGACGCGGCGATTAAGTTTCGCACTGTAGAATCGCGCATCGTCGGCACCCGTGGCGGAACCTCCCGCAATAATGCTGTACTTAGTAATATCTTTTATCGTTGCGGCAAATCTATTGACTTCTCCAATCCGGACAATATCGCGGACTGGAACTTGTATACACCCGACTGGGGCGGCGTCACGGATGAGAACCAGGCGGTCGGACGGGGACTCAACTGGGTATCCTTCGCCGGGTCGCCCTCTATTCTGGATTTGGAGGCCTGGCAGAAATACTTCGGGTTTGACAAGCACGGCGCGTACGCCGATATGCACCTTGACGTCGATCTCGACGGCCTGACACTCACCTGGTCCGTGACCGGAGAGTTGCCGCAAGCGCCGACGGAGTCGCATTTGAAGCGCGATCTGCTAGGTGAGGTGGCGGGTGAAAACCGGAATCCGGGTCCGCTGCTCCGACTTCCGAAGACGGCCACCAAGGTTGCAATCGATCCAAGGAAACACGAATGATCGAGCATCAGAGCGAAGACGTTCTTGTTATCGCGGCGGGATGTCCCCACACATCGGGTTTGATTTCCAATCCAAATCCCGGCAGCTCCGGCGCGCGCACGAAGCCATCCTCGGGAACAATGGGATTCCTGATCATTTTCGGCCAATCGGCTTCGTAGTACCTTTGCACGCTCTCCATGATCCACAGGTTGGTCGCGGCTGTGGCGAGGTGAGTGGAGGCGTAGAACAGCAGGGGACCTCCGGCGGTGTGCGGAGCAATGGGAAGCTGAAACGCCTCCGCCAGCGAGGCAATTTTTCGAGCCTCGCCCAGTCCGCCGCACCAGGTAACGTCAAACATCACGAACTTCGCAACACGGGCTTCCAGCATCTCGTGGAAGCGCATCAGTCCGGCAATTCTCTCGCTGAGCGTGAGCGGCAATGATGTGGCTTCAGCGAGCTGCCGATACTGAGGATAGTTGTCAGGCAGGAGCATGTCTTCAAGCCAAGCCGGCTGATACGGTTCCAGGGCCCTGGCGATTCGAATCGCGGAGGTGAGATTCCAGCCACCATGGAATTCCATCATGATCTCAATGTCAGAGCCGAAGGCGTCGCGCAGCTTTCGCACCGGGGCCAATCCCTCGTCAATGTCTGCGTGAGTGACATACTGATGCTGGTTTCTGCGCGCGGCCTCATCAAAAGGCCATATCTTTATTGACTTCACGCCGTAGCGGTCCAGCACCTCACGCATGATTTTCTCGGGCTCCTTGTTGAAGTCGTAGCGGAGTCCGAAGCAGGTGTTGTACACGCGAATCTTCGGGTTGGATTTGCCGCCAATCAGGCGGTAGACCGGAACGCCAAGCGCCTTGCCGAGCAGGTCCCAAAGCGCAAGATTGATCGCGCTCAGTACGCGCATTTCAGTGCCGCCGGTGACCTGAAAATCAAAGGTCCGATACAAGTCAGCCCAGATGCGATCAATATCTCCGCCGTCACGGCCAAGAAGAAATGGAGCGACGGTAGAGTGCACCACTGCAGCCTCGGATTCGTTGCGGGGATACGATTCACCGATACCGACGTGGCCGCTCTCGCTGTGTACCCGTATCCAGGTCCAATTCGGCAACCATGGCGCGTCTTCCGGATGCTTCCACAATGTGGTGTCGATACGCGTGATCTTCATGGACGGCAGCTTGATGTCGGCCGCGCCGCCCTGGAGAATCGGGAAAGCGGCCAGTGAAGTTTGCCCGCGGGATAACTCAGCCACAGCGCCTACCGCCCAAGCGGCGCAGTTGCCAAGAAACTCTCGGCGTCCTTTTGTGACTGACAACTCGCAGGGAGGGTCGGGTTTTTTCGTGGCCATGAATTCCTCTCAGCTCTTCCTCTCCAGAACAGTCATCCTGTCGGCAAGGCTCGGCAACACTGTGGCTGACGCGCTCGGGAAGGTAGGAGCGATCTTCCTCAGCTGGTGACGGATTCCCGACGCGGGCAAGAGCAGCAAGAGTCGACGCAGCGAAGGTTTATGCATGTGGGGCAAGGCTGCGCACGATTTCAAGCGTGGAATCGATCTCCGCTTCGCTGTTGTAAACCTGGCATGACTGCCGCACGCCAACCTGATCTCCCTGTGAGCGGACCCTGATCCATTTCTTAGCCCACAGTTCCGATTCAAGTTTTGCCGCCGGCAATCCTTACCGTTTCGCAAACGGTCGGCGAGAAAGCGCATGCGCTTGTAAATGCGGCCAGGGCCTATCCGGAAGTGAAAGTCCAGAGCGGCATCGAGGCCTGTCAAGAGAGAGCGATTGCCCGTGCCATACTGCATGAAGCGGTACATTCCATCCGTCTGGTCGTCCCATGCGAAACTGCACAGCGTCGTCCAGAACTTCTCCCTCTGATCGCGCCGGATATAAAACATGCCATTTCCCGGAGGCGCCAGGAGCCATTTGTGCGGGCTCGCAAAATAAGCGTCGCAACCAATGTCTTGCAAGTCCACTGGAGTCTGTCCGAGAGCCTGTGCTCCGTCAACAAGGGCGAGGCAGCCGTGCTGGTGTGCGAGCTCCGTCAGGCGTCTTGCCGGAAGGACCACTGCGGTGGATGAAATAATATGGGGAAATGCCAGCACGCGCGTCCGCGAAGTGATGGTCCCAGCAAACAACTCTACCAATTGATCCGGATCATTTGCGGGAGTAGGAATTGGCACCTGCTTCAGCACAATCCTGTCTTTTTTGGCCCGTTCCTGCCACGCGCAGATGGCTCCCGGATGTTCGCGGTCTGTAAGAATAACTTCGTCCCCTGATTTCAGGCTTAGCCCGTTCGCCACGAAATTTGAGCCGAAGGTGGCATTCTGTGTCAGCGCGATGTCTTTCCCTTCCACGTTTACCAGCTTCCCCAGCTTGTCCCGCAAGGGCAATTCCGGGGAGTAGCCGCTGATCCAATTGGGCGTGTTTTCGGAATAATCCCAACGCGTCACGGTTGCTTCCAGGGGTGCGCATGTCTTCGATCACCCTCTCCAGAACCGGTCGTGGTACGGAGCCAATCGTTCCAGTATTGAAAAAGGCTTCGCCGCGCGGAATATAGAATTGATCTCGAATCCGATCCCAGAATTCAGGGTCGTTATCGTCGGGGAAAGGAGGAAGGCCTCTGGGAGTGGGCGCGGGCGCGGCCCTAGTCGACATCGCTCCGCCGAGCGCGGAAGCGAACACGCTATATAGGAATCCTCGTCGATTAGTCATGCGTTAGCTCCGAGCAAAGCCCATTCGGAACAACACAACCGAAGTCAAAAATTGTTAATTGCCTTCACAATACCCTCTTTGGTTCCGCCGAAGAGCTGATACGGCAGTTGGGCATTGTGCAATTCATTTCCCTCCAGAAGGATATCCCGCGTATTGGTTCCGGTCACGCCAAGAAACACGCGTGTGCCCTGTTGAGCTGTTGAGTTGGAGATGGTCGCGCCCTCAACCTTGTTCAATACAATGGCGGGAGTGTCCGCATTCGGCTTCGCCGGCCTGCCGGAAAAGCCAATCACCTTCAATCCCTGAACATCCTCAAAGTAGAGCGCACTTCCCCATTTGTTCAGCTCAGGCTTGTCCCAGATGACCTCAACATCCCTGAGGGTCAAGTTTTTACCGTAATGAAACTGCATTGCGTTCACTGATCGGTCATAAACGGCGGAAGGATCGGTTGAGAGATAGAGTTTGATATTTTCGAGGCTCACGTGGTCCAGCCAGCTATCGGGATGGCCGTTGATCAGGCACGCTCCTTTGCCATGCGCAATGACGTTGCGGACGATGACGTTTCGGATTGCTCCGGCCGGCGGCTCGTCCGGCTTCACAGGAAGGCCGAGGCTTTCGCTCCGGCGTTGAACGGTGAAGTAGATGGGATCACCGTTGCCCCACCAGAACCAGTCAAAACGGTCGGTGTTGATCACCACGTTCGAGATCACGACGTTTTCCACAACGCCGCCGTCGTACACCATGAAGGCGAGCCCACGATTCGAATGCGTGATCACGACGTTATCGATAGTGACGTTGCGAACCGCAACGGAATTGCCGTCGCAGAACTTGATCGCGCTGGATGAAGATGAAAGGCGACAATTCGTGATGGTGATGTTCTCACTCGCCTTCGGAGGAAAGCCTGACGCCCCGGAGGAGTAAAACACGATGGCGTCGTCACCGGTTTCAATGACGCTGTTCGCGATCACTACGTCCTTGCAGCCGTCCGGGTCAATGCCGTCGGCCCACACGCCCAGCTTCTGGTCCGTTCTGATGTAGATGCCGTCAATACGAAGCCGCTCGCAGGCATAGGGATAAATCGTCCAACTTGGGGAATCGATGATCGAAACGCCTTCAATCAGCACGTCTGTGCAGCGTAGCAACTTAATCATATGCGGGTAGATTTTCCGCTGGCCCATTCCCTTAGGAAAGGATCGCATCAACGGCACTCCGGCCGCCTCAGCCGATTTCTGATTGTCGCGGATGTACCCGTCATCGATAATATTCATGCGCCAGTCGTATTCCGACTGGCCGTTGATGGTTCCACGGCCTTCAATGCTGATGTTGATGAGGTCTTCGCCGAAAAGCAGCCCATCGGTGTCGAACGCTGCGTCCTCCTCTGCGCTGAACAACGTGGCTCCGGCCTCGATCCAGAACCTGACGTGACTGCGGAGGTGAATCGTGCCGCTGGTGTAGTCGCCAGGAGGCAGGTAGACGATGCCGCCGCCAGCTTTGGCGCAGGCGTCGATGGCCTTTTGAATGGCGGTCCTGGCGTTGTCCGCCTTCTTCCCCGTTGCTCCGTAATCCTTGACGTTAAAAATGTCGGCCTTTGCCTGCGAAACCACAGCACCGACTGACATGAATAGGGTGACACCCAGCGGTACAATTCTCCTCAGCAGTCGTTTTGGCATATTCATCTCCGCAAGCTCAAGCAGCCTGACGGTTCATGGTCATTAAGGTTTTGTCCCGCGGAGCACATGATCGCAAGAACTAAAGAAGTGTTGCGCGCAGGCTTCTTTAAATGGCCGTTGTCTGACAAGCTGCAAACCAATATTTACAGACCACGGGAGGTTTTTAAGGTGGTGGATATTGCTTGTCAACCACTATTTGCACGGGACCTGCATGCAGGACTGCACGCGCGGAGCAGAAAAAGACTTGTCACACGGCTCCAGCCCCTTTGATCCGCTCGCTTCGGGTGCCCCACTCTAGTTGACTCAAAAACGTCACCGGTCTCTCCAGAAACTCGATTTCAAGCCGTTTAGAATCAACAGCCCAACGATGGAGTTTCAGGCCCTTACAACCGCCGCGCAGGAGCGGCACGTGGAGGTCAAGCGGCGCGTCTCGGCCGTCTCGGCCGGACGCGAATTTCAAGACACCGTGCGCGAAGTGCTGGCGGCCAACGGCAGCCGCCTCCGACGCGGGCGGCTTCTGGAAGAGTGACTCGGATGGCCAGTTGGCCAATTCCAGCGTGCCTGTGAATTCCGTAAGTGACGCCAAAGCCAGGACTTAGAAAGGCTTGTCTTACGGTTTACACCCGAAAGGTCGCCCGTTCGAATCGGACAGTGCCCACCATCCCCGGTCCCTGACGAATAGAATCCGGTGCACAAATGTGCCGACCTACGTCTCGCTCGCGGCGCTTGGATTCAATTCAGCCGCCGTGCCAATCCACGGCGGCTGGCTTGCTGCTCAAGAAAGAAACTCAGGTGTTCACTGCAGCCTGATTTCCGGGGTTTCTAACGCGGCTCGTCGAGAATGGACCTTATTGTGGCTCACTTCTTGGCCCTCAACATAATGGCCGAGAGGTGGAGTGTTGTCGGGCAAAGCACTGCAAAACATCGTGGTTCGCATTTGCCTTGTTGCGGCCATGCTTGTATGCATTTACGCAGTACTCAGAAGGGGAATGGGCGCCTGGTATTTTCAGCAAAAGTCGCCTCAAGCGATTCAAAAAGCAATCCGCTGGGATCCGTGCAACGCCGAATATTACGACGCGCTCGCAACACTGAGGCACCTCTACGCGGACAATGAAAACCCCGGCGAACAGGTGCAATTGTATCTGCACGCAACGAGCTTCAGCCCTCAGAACGCGCATTTCTGGACGGACCTGGGAATGGCGTACGACTGGGCTGGAAACCGCAACGAGGCGATGCGCGCTTTCGCCCAGGCGATAGAGCTCTCTCCAAATTCGCCGGATATCAATTGGAAATTCGCGAATTTTTGCGTGCGCACGGGCAAGACTTCCGAAGGCTTGCAAGCTCTCGGGAAGGTCCTTATCGGCGGCACAGTGCCGCGAGAAGACGTATTTGCTTTGGCGGAAATGGCAACGCGGGACGAAAACGCAATTCTGAAAGAGGCGGTCCCGCCCGAAGCCCCCATCCTGTTTGACTATTTGAATTACCAGGCCAAAACGGGCGATATGACCGGCGCCAAGCAGGTGTGGGACCGGCTGCTCGCGTTGACCTCACCTTTCGATTTACGCATGACGTTTTTTTATCTCGATACGTTGATCCACAAGCGGGAGACAGAGCAGTTGGCCGACGCGTGGTCCGCCCTTGGAAAACGATTCCCAGAAAAAGTAGCTTCGCTCAACGCGCCGCCTAACCTGGTGGCGAACGGCGGATTCGAGTCTGACATCCTGAACGGAGGTTTGGACTGGCGCGTTGTCCCCCTGGAAGGGGCGAGAGTCAGCATGGATTTAGAGGAAGCGTTTGAGGGCAAACGATCCGTGCGCGTCGACTTCGACGGAACGCAAAACCTCGACTATGGCCACCTGTTTCACTACGTGTTGGTTCGTCCTAATACCCGATACCGGTTTTCCGGTTATATGCGCGCCGCAGGAATCACTACGGATAGCGGGCCAAGATTCCAGGTTTTCGATCCCTACGATGCCGGGAAAGAATCCTTCGCTACAGAGAATGTGATCGGCACGTCCGCGTGGGCTGAGCAGCGACTGGAATTCAAAACCGCAGCGGACACCCGCCTGTTGCTCATACGAATCGCGCGACCACCGAGCGGCAAGTTCGACAACAAGATTGCCGGAACTGTGTGGATTGATGGGGTGCGCCTGACGCAGGAGGACTAAGCCTATCCGTCTCTGGGTCAGCCCTCGCAATCTGCTGACAGACAAGCACTTAGAGGAATTGTGTGGCAATGCGTTTCGCGGCGTACGCAAAGGCTTCAAGTATTTGCCCGATTGAAGATTGCGGAAAAGCGAGAACATAATTTATCCGTTGAGGTTTGTTGCCACCGCCCTCCTGCAACAACTGCGAGGCAGGCCCGACAAAATGAAAGGCTCGGAAAGCACGGCCGCAGCAACTGAACGGCGCGCCACCCAGCGAGTACGCGCTTCGTCCCTGATTTATGTAGAACTGGACGATGGAAACGGAGGAATCGCCACGTGGATAAGCGAAAGTGGGCTGGCGCTGACGGCAGCAGGCGTTCTACAAGGAAGAGAGACGGGCGATGAGCTGCCAAAGATGCAAATCCAACTACCGGAAATCGAGGGAGCGATTGAGGCGAACGGGCGGATCGTATGGAAGAGTAAATCTGGAAAAGAAGCAGGCGTGAGATTTGTCAACCTTGGCGAGGAGCACCGCGACCGTATCCACAGATGGATCTCTGCTCAGACCGACAAAAACAGCTTGGAGCAGGACCAACCGGAACTCCCCAAGATGCAATTGCCAGAGACGAAAGCGCCAAAGAAACGCGGCTCCCGGTTCTCGTTCGCGGATGTTGCAAGCTCCAGGGTGGGGGCGGAAGAAGAAGCGCAGGCCGGCGATTTTCTTGGGGCCGCCGAGGAAGCCGAAGCGCCTCCTTCTCCTTCAATGAAGAGCCACACATTCGTCGATGCGCGCAAAGCTGTTGCCTCGGCCTTCGAAAGTACGGCATTCACGGAAGAGCGGAGGGCGGAGGGTTCTTCAGACCGCGGGGAGACGCGAACGCCGCCCCCGCCGGAGGAAGCTCGCCAAGGCCGGCCGCGTTTGTCACTTCCTGAGCGTCGCTCGTATTCGCGGCGGCCCATTTTGCTGTTCACACAAGCGGTATTGAGTGATGACAACGGTGGACTCGCTTTCAATCTCGGCGAGGGCGGATTGGCGCTTACGGCTGCGGCCGCGTTGCGAGATTCTCACTTCAACCAGATCCGCGTTCGGTTTCCGGATTCCGAGGATTGGATCGAGGCAAAGGGACGCCTTGCGTGGATCAGCGATTCCCGGAAAGAAGCGGGAATCGACTTTATCGGCCTTGCGGAAAATGTGCGCGCAAGGATCAGGGAATGGGTTTCGCTGGGAGACCCTGCCGACGAGTCTCAACGAGAAGAGAGCAAGGTTCGCGGCAGGCAGAATCTACCGTCCGCTGTGCCGAGTTTTGCGGAGTTGGAGAGCCCGGTTTCTGTACCACGCGAGTCCACGGCATCTTTTGAAGAGCGCCTCCATGCCCCCGCGGTACCGCGCTCCGCGGTGTTCCTATCCGGAATGAAGGGAGTCTTTGCAAGAGCCTCGGCAAGAAGGCGCGTTGCAAAGATCAAGCCACCGCGGCCACCTAGACATGCTGTCGAGCCACGAGGCTGGGCCGGCCGCAAGGCGTTGGTCGCCGCTGCAGTAATTCTATTGGGACTAGGTTGGGCCTTACTGCAGCGAAATTACCTGAATAAAGATAGCGGGCTAGTCGCGCAGAATGTTCCTAAGGCCACAATCCCGAGCGAATCCAAGCAAAAGACGCAGGTCGCTCCTGAGACGCCAACCGCGGATCCCTCCATCCGGCAGAACGAGAATATCACGCCGCAAGCAGACACCATAAAACCTCTTGCAGAAAACATGGGCAGGAGCATCGATTCTGCAATGAAACAGAGAGTACAAAATCAAAATGATGGCGGGTTGCGGCACGCGCCGGCGGTGAATTCGCCGCCCCGCAGTGCGGACCGGGTTGAGCGAAAAACAACTCCGCCTCGTGAGCTGAGGCCCGAACCAACGCGGAGCGTTGCTCCTGCGCTTGTGCGACCCCAGGAGAATAGAACCACGGAGAACAAATTTGTAGAGAATAAGCGGATAGAGAATAAGCCCGTCCAAGCCGCGGCAGTTCTGCCAACACCGAAAACGGAGTTAAATACGCCTCCACCCTCATTGGCTGCGACGCCAATTCAACCCGAGGCTGCATCCATTTTCGGTAAGGAGAAAGAGGCGCCGCCCCCCGCACCAAAACAGCCTGAAGTTCCAGTGGCAAGGGCGCCAGTGGTGGCGGTCAGCTTCGATCCCTATCCTTCCATCCGAATGCCGGAGAAAGAAAACTCCAAGAAATCTCGGCAAGGAAAAAGTTTGCAGATGGGTCGTCTGGTTCTGCGCGTTGACCCCGTTTATCCCGAGGAGGCGAAACAACAGGGCGTAGAAGGCACCGTCAACCTCCATGTCGTTTTTGGCCGTGAAGGTGCGGTACAGAGCCTGACTCCGCTCAACGGCCCGTCATTGCTTGTACCGGCGGCGATGAATGCGGTTCACCAGTGGCGTTTCTCACCGACAATTCTCGCCGGACAAGCCATGGAAACCGAAGAAGACGTTACCGTCTCGTTTCGGTTGTCAAATGTGGCCTCCAAAAAACTAGGTGAGTAAAAGACGAGCGATGCTCTTCTGCAGTAGAGCAGTGAAAAGCCAGGTCTTTCAAGAAACCTAAAGCCGCTTGTTTTCTACGGAGTGGATGGGCTCACCGGTGTTCCGCCGCCATGCGTCAATGCCAATGCTGCAGCACCAGCTCCCGCACCCGCCAAACCGAAGAGAGTCCAGCCCGTCCGGCCCTTCAAGGCCTCAGTGTGGCTCGATCCTGAGAGCTTGAGACCGGATTGCTTTTGCGCGACCAGCCCTCGGCCCGGCGAACTACTGACCGATTGCCCCGCTTCCAAAAGCTGACCTGAACCGCCTTGCAGTGGGAGCGTGCTTATGTCGCCGGTCAAGCAGGTCACCTGAAATGTTCCGCCGGGCTGTGCCTCAATTTTCGCAGACGTCACTCTGGAGCGGACGGCAGGAACCACCGCAAAGTTCCCTACACGAAGCTTGATACCAGACGGTCCGCTGATGGAGTCAATCACCGCCGTGCCACTCTGCAACTCCGTGGCGAACTGTGGGTCGCCGGAGATGACAACCTGAGATTGCGCACCTATCTTTAATGTGCCATTACCGGTCATCGTGAATATCGCGGTGCTAGCCTCGCCTGTGCGAATCGTATCGCCAACAAAAACCGTAGATTCCGCTGGCGCAACCTTGTCGTTCACGTACACCTGGCCTGTTGCCGTGAGGGAACCTAACGGTTGCCTTTTCGTGCTTTGCGTTTGCTCTTGTGAGACAGAGGCAGAGTCGGCAGAGGTAGTAAGCACGGAGACTTGGAGCGTGAGCATCAAGATCAAGCCAAAAGAAATGGCAGGAGCCATCCTGTGTTCTCGGCATTGGCATGACGTACGAAGGCGTGAAAAACGTTCTCCCCAGTTGGCGTTTTCCACGGATCTTTCCTCCACGGTCGGCACGATGCTGTCTCCCTAGGGCGGGGCTGAAGCTTCCAATAGCCCTAATTCTGAGCGAGGGGGCCAAAGAAATGCTCTAGGGTGTTTTCCCGCATTTCAAATGCAGACTGCACCTTATCGACGAAGTGGCAAGTGGAGTGGGAACTCGCAGGGTTAAATCCTCATGATGGCAAGATCTGTAAGCTCCGCGAATCCAATCAACCGCCGGCAAACTTCAACGGCATTGCCTCTACTCTTGGAGTTTCCCACTGAATTTCAGCGCTTGGACGTTGAGTTAGCTATCGATTTGGCTGAGGCAAAGCGCTTGCAATCCCTTGCCCATCGCTTTGCGAACCGAGCCCCCTGGGATCGCGCGGGAGCCGGAAGCAATTGCCGGTTGCGACCGGAAGCTATTTCGGCCCTGGGCAGATTTGCCAAACGGATTTTGGATTACCTAGTCGCTTCGATCACGATTCTTTTGCTCTGGCCGTTGATGCTTGTGATCGCCGTTGCAGTGAAACTCGAATCGCGAGGCCCGGTCATCTATCGATCACTGCGTGTGGGGAAAAGGGGCGCTCCCTTCGTTTGCTACAAGTTTCGGACGATGATTCCTGGCGCAAACCGGCTACGCCAGAAGCTTTTCCATCTTAATCAGCGGCGAGGTCCCTTTTTCAAGATGGCCGATGATCCGCGCGTCACGCGGCTCGGCAGATTTCTGCGCAAGTGCAGCCTGGACGAGTTGCCACAATTGTGGAATGTCCTGAAAGGGGACATGAGCCTGGTCGGTCCGCGTCCGCATCCGCTCGAAGACGTTGCTTGGTACAAGCCGGGACATGAGGAGCGCCTGGAAGTAACACCCGGTATAACCGGCCTGTGGCAAGTGACGGCGCGGCGGAACCCCTCGTTTGAAACCTGTATGCTGCTGGACGTTGGGTACATCCGGAATTGGAGCCTGTTGCTCGATTGCGAGATTTTGCTGCGAACCATCCTGGTGGTGTTAGCAAGAGAAGGGCAATAACAAAACTCCATGAGATGCGCCCTGAATTCTACGGGCAGACTCCGAGGCCGGACATTGCTTTTGCCTCCGAACGTGCCCAATCGTCTGAGTCATAACGATCTCATGTTCCGTGAATCCTCCTTTGTTCACACCCCAGAAGACCCGTCCGTGGAACCCTGCCCACCTCACGGGATGGGATGCAGGGTGTTCAAGACACGGAACGTGCTTCAGGACAAGATTGAGGAAACAGGGGGTAGTGTTGCGGCAGCTCGCACCTAGGTTTTCGCACCGTCATGGCACGATCGCTGGGAAGGATTTCGCTGTCTCTTCGGCTGATTTCCCAAGTGAGGCGAACCAGCTTGATGCTTTGATCCGCAAACGCCTGCAGGGGCGGATTGTCAACGGCTGGCTCATGCTTGTCGCCGTCGCTGGTGGAGCAATCGTTGTGGCTGACGGGTTGACACGCGGCCCCTATCCAGAATTGGAGCTATTAGGTCAGAAACCCTTGGAATATCAACCGAACCACGCCGCTTTTTTGCTCGCGCTGGTGACGTTGCCACTGATGTTTGCCTATGCTAGGAAAGCGCGCGTTCCTCTTTCCGAGGGGCTATTCTTGTGGTTCATAGTCTGCACGATCGCGTATACCAAGGATTTTTCCTACCTCCGCTTGCCGGGTGCGCCGCTCTTCATCACCGATGTTGTCTTTGTTGTTTTGCTATTTTCGATCTACATTTTGCCGCGCCCCTTCTATCCTCGCAACCCGCTGGTGCTGGATCTCTTCTGTACCCTTTTTTTTATAGCTGGCGTAGTGTCCGCAGCCCGGGGTTTGTGGGGACACGGCGACCCTGTGTTGGTGCTCCGTGATTGCGCACTGGTAGCATACTCGTTCTTTCTGCTTGTTGGATATCAGCTCTTCCGGAGTTGGCTTTCCATCAAGAGGCTGGCTGTATGGTTTCTCCTTGGAACGGCATTGAACGTTCTAAACGGAGTGGCTTGGTTTTTCGCCGCTCCTGAGCAGAGGCGCTTCGTTTTACCCGGAATTTATGCCTTGGTCTCGCTAGTCTTTGTTCTGGTGACGATGGCGAACCGTCTCATTCGCCCGAAAGCCGGGCGGGTCCTCGCAGTTTTCTTCTCCCTTGGCTTGCTGCTTGCCAACACGCGAAGCGTTTTCATATCCCTTGGCTCGGTGTTGTTGCTGGCCTTTGTGGTTCCCGGGCCGCTTCGGGTAGGGAATCTTTCTGTGTCCCGGCTCAGAGCTCTTGTCCCCGCAACTGTGCTCGTGTGTGCCTCGGTGTTCTTGTTTTCCCATCTGAGGGCTGGGAGCCGCTTCACCACGCGTGTGGCTGATGAATTGGCCTCGGGAGTCCTCCATTCAAGTGACGATCCCTATTGGCAGTTTCGACTCGCGGCCTGGAAAGAAGCCTGGAGGCGGTTCGAGGAATACCCTACCGGCGGAGAAGGCTTTGGGATTCCATTTGTCTTTGACATTTATGATAACGATGCCCGGCCCCACAACACTTTCTTGACTGTGCTGTACAAGATGGGACTCATTGGTTTTCTGCCGTTGTTTGCCCTTCTCGCCTATTTCTTCTGGTATGGCCTGCGAGCAGTTCATCGGAATCTAGCAAACCGCCGGATCGCCTTCTTGCAAATCGTGATCTTGGCACAGCTCTCATTCTGTGTGTACGGAGGGGCTAGTTTCGTGCTCGAAAGCCCTTATCTCGCCTGGCTTTTCTGGGCAGGGATGGGCGTTGGTTTCCGCATGATCAGGAAGTTCGAGTTTGAGCAATCCTTAGGGGGCTTTCCAAATCGTGCTTGGTTGGAACAACGGCAGGTTTTGGGAAGGTCGCAACTCTGAGGGTAACCCTGTGACGGAGAACTTCACCTTGGTTTCTCTCGCTCTGGCTTCTGCCATAGCGTCACCTCATTGTTCGTCGAGGCCTCGCATTGTTGTGCATTCTCCTCGTACGGAAGAAGACGACGTAGGCTGTCGGCATGGAGGCGTAGAATTATGAATTCGTGCCGCCTCTGCGGTAGCGAGGCCGTCAAGCAACTGAAGTTGCCCCACACTATGATTTGGAGGTGTCGGGCCAACAATTGCGGCTTGGAGTTTGCCTCACCACAACTAGAGGACCACGAACTTGCGCACTTCTACCGCACGCTCCTCTATCCTGCGACAGACGATGGCCACCCCGGGACCTATGATGAGGGCACGCCTGATTCCGTGCTACGACAGGTTCTTCCACAACTTGAAACTCATTTCGGTGCTTTGAAGGGTCTGCAAGTGCTGGATTTTGGTTGTGGGCGGGGCCCGCTGTCACGTATCGCCTTTGAACTCGGGCTCGTGCCGGTGGGAATCGAGCCCGACCCGGTCGCAAGAACCGTCAGCGCCGCCAAAGTCGGAATGCGCGTTTACGGAAGTCTTGACGAGCTACGTTTCCGACAGCCCGCAACACAGTTTGATTTGGTCACCCTTTGGAACGTTATTGAGCACCTGCGTGAACCCTGGTTGGAGCTCCAAAAAATACGCAAGCTACTACGACCTGGGGGGAAGCTCCTCGTTTCCACAATGAACACTCGCTGCCTCCGTGCACGCATCGAGCGAGGACGCTGGGTGATCTACGAACATCCCACGCACCTGTACTTCTTTCATCGGACATCCCTCGAGCGTGTCCTACGCTGCGGAGGATTTCGACGAGTTCGAGAGTGGAAGCCGGAGATCGATTACCCACACCACGGACCCTTCAGGCGGTGGCTGTACCGGACTTCGACTGCATTCGGCGTCTCCGACGGTCTCTATTATTTGTGCTCGACCGCGGCGGAGGATATCTAGTGGAGCGCAATCAGATGGCGAGCGAAGAGAGGAGCGGTCTCACATTCGCGCCAATGCGGCCGCCGGACACCGGCGCGAGAGCCGCGCGACAGAGAGAAACAGCTGTACGCGCGATTCTACTCCATATGCCCCCGCCCAAGTGGCGCCTCGTCCGTGCCTTCGAGGCCGTGTTGCGTTTCCTAATGCCGCTGATGCCCCCGCCGCCAACTCTGGAAGACCTTAGCGAACCACCCGCCAGCGTCCTGGTGGTCGAGTACTGGAATTTGGGCGACCTTGCCATCCTTGTGCCTTTCCTTAGAAATCTGCGGCGGAGCTTCCCGAAGGCACACATTGGCCTGTTAGTTAGGCCCGAGCTAGCTCGGTTTCTCGCTGACCAAGGGCTCGTGGATGAATTCATTCCCGTACGCGTACCGTGGGCGAGGCATTTCAACCGGTGCCGGAAGTATAATCCTTTCTCCCCTGACTGGATTTCCCTGATACGCACAATTGTGGCACTCCGGAACCGCCGATTCGAATGGGCTTTTTCGGGCCGCATGGATATACGTGACAACCTCGTGCTCTGGCTGAGCGGTGCGCGGCGGCGAATCGGGTACAGTATTGGCGGCGGTGGTTCCCTGCTCACCGATCAGGTACTGCCGGATGTGTCCCGACCGCATCGCGCTGATGTTTGGTTGCATT
>WNGD01003616.1_pt1 | contig 27738 bp, 21 predicted proteins | sample 5400671 | NCBI WGS metagenome assembly WNGD01 (sample SAMN13153369, study PRJNA577476) | soil metagenome | isolation source: 40 cm soil or saprolite under grassland replicate 2 | place: USA:California | collected 2016-06-15
TTAATTTCCGCTGTCACAAAATTTTGTGAGGGCTCCAGCAAGGAAGGTGGGTGGTCGGTTGAAACGCCTGTTGGAGTGATCCATGATACGTTAGCGAGATTACCCGATTTTACATCGTTAATAAACTGACTAACATGAACATTGTTGGATGATCCATGCAACGGCTGTAGCATTCTGGGAGCATCCCAGATTGGTACGTCCGCGTAAAAGCGCCAGGAAAGTCCGGCATTGGCTAGTAAATTGGGCAGGCTTTGAATATTCTCACAAGGATAGGTCCAGTACTGCTTTCCAGTGTTACTCACTGCATGTACAATATCGTTTTGCGGTGAATCACATCCGGTTTGTGTTGTTGTTTCATAGATACCGCCGGCCTGCGCTGCAACCATTGCAATATGATTAGGAGTACTGCTCGTAGGATACGAGGTAAAGAAATTGTCACCTAGACCAAAGTGTTGAGCATAACTCCAGTAATTTGGAATATCTGACTGCTTATATTGGTAGTAAGCATGGGACTCAAATTCATCCATCTTGCCACCGTCTATATAGGCTCTAGCAGTGGCTGAACCATGATTATAGTCGCTGGGGAGGGGATTGGTTTCACGGGGTAGGGTAACACCATTGGCACCTGGAAATCGCCCGAAGAAGTTATCGAATGTATGATTTTCCATCATAATAATCACAACATGCTGGATGGGCGTTGGACTACTCGCATCAACGCGGTGGGAAGCTATCGGCGTCAGTACACGCCAAATTCCCACCATGAGAGTCCCTAGCAAAGAGAGAGCTATAAGTAATCGGCTAGATTGACGCATACATTCCTCCAATTTGCATATCTGAGATGATAAAGTAAATTTTCTAATACTTCATCTGATTCTAACTGAATATATAAAATATTGACAATACTTTAATTTGTATCATATAGTTTCAAGATGTATCTAATTTTAAGCAAAATGAATTCCCAAAATTCAATCCCGTGTAGGATTTTGGCGCACGATGGTCTGTACCTTATAGAAGGCCGGTAAAGGGCCGCTGGGCGGATAGATGTTATCCCCCTGGTTTCCGTAGTTAATGGTAAACCAGAATACTTTTTGGATTACGTGCGATTTAGCAGCCTCATCCATGATATATTGCAGGTATTGTGCCTGTACCTCGGGAGAAACAGGTTGTTCGGGATGAGTAGTAGGATGAGTAGGCCATCCAACTTCAGTTACCCAAATTGGTTTGTTCGTAAAACCATATTTTGTAGCAATATTATGAATTGTTTGCCACCATAGATTGAACGAGGGTATGTTACCGTATGATTGCGAAGGATCCCGCCCACCGTTATAGAAGTGAAAGTTCATGTAATCCATATAAGGTCCAAAACCGCCAGCGAACAGGTCGTTGAAGAAATTGTTGATGTGGTCTATGTTTCTGTACCACTGCCCGAACATTCCAACCCTAAAGCTCGGGTTTACTGCTTTAATGGTTTGATAGCCAGCTTTGAGAACAGGTCCATAGTTGCTGGCTTTTCTACACTGCTCGCTGGTAGCTGGATCTCCGGTAAAATGCTGGTCATATTCTTCATTACCAATCTCAAAGGAGTCGATCTTACCGTGTCCATGTTTGCCGTCGTAACGTGTAGCAATAACGGTGGCAAACTGGGCTATTTGGGTTGAGCCTGGAAGGTAAGGAACGCCGAAGCAGCTTTGTACCAGGTCCCATTGAGGTGCATACTGGATAGGAAAGTCTACATGAATACCAGCCGCATTCATCGTTGCTATCGATGCATCGATCTGGCTCCAATCGTAGACCCCTGGCTGCTTCTCAATTTTATCCCAGTGGAATTGATAGCGCACCCAACAAACGTTGAGTTGCTTGTAAAGTGAAACGAGCTGCTGGTCTGCATGGATAGTCGTGAAACCATAAGGGCTATTAACTGTACATGGACCACTGGGAGGTAGAGTACTCGTTGGGCTCCCTTCCCCGATTCCCCCTCCTCCAGAGAAGACTCCAAAGTAGAAGATTCCAAAGATTGACACTCCAACAAGTAAAGCAATTGCCAGGATAATCAAAAGCCAGAGCCAGGTTCTTGACCTGGGTTGATTGGGAAACTGACCGGGATATCTGTTTCCTTGCATCATTCCTCCCAAAAAAATTTTATAGCTCGCTGCAAGTGCTGCTCAACCCGTCTGGCGTTTTCTTCAAGAGTGAAGCGCTGCTGTACTGTTGATCGAGCTGCTTGTCCGAAGCGTTGGCATGTATCTGGATGTTCTAAGAGTTGCCTGATAGCTGTTGCCAGCGCTCGCTCATCACCCGCTGTAACCAGCAGACCAGTTATCCCGTGTGTCAGAATTTCTGCTGGCCCACCAACATTGGATGCAATCACTGCTAATCCGCGGGCCATTGCCTCGGTGATCACTAAGCCAAATGGCTCTTGCCAGAGCGAAGGCACAAGCATTATATCCGAACTATCGTAGTGGCATATCAACTCATCTTGCGGAACCTTTCCATGAAATGTAATCATCTCTGTCAGGTGCTTGTCGCGCGAGAAGGCCTTAAGTTCATTAATATACATCTCGTCTCCATCACCAAAAATATGCAGGTGAAGAGGTGATAGTTTGCTGTTTGTTTCCATTTGCTCCTGCATAAGCAGGTCAAGGGCTTTTAGCATAACAAGGATGCCTTTTTCTGCTCGGATTCTTCCAACGAAGAGGAGTTGGAGAGCCTTTTTCTCGTTGCTCACCGACCGCGGCAGTGACAGGAAATGAGGATCAATTCCATTATAGATCACCTCGATGCGTTCCGGGTCGAAACCTGCCTGCACATACTTTTGTTTGATTGTAGTACTCACTGCAATCAGTGAAGTCCAGGTCAATGCAGGGATAGTACCAATGAGCCATTGTTTGAGCCTGCGAATTCGCAGGCGTGATTGTTCGGTCTCAGGTGAGCGAGCATAAAGTAGCCAGTAGCTTCCAAGGTGGAAAACGATCGGAACCCTCAGCTCTGGCAGCGCTTTAAGGAGCGAGTTGACCCCTATGCCTGTTATCTCCCAGATGTAGAGCACATCTGGCCGGGTTGCTGCGACAAGCTGGCGTAACACATTGGCGTTTGCAGCATTGTGATAACGCCGGTAGTACTTTAGGGGCTGATTAAGCTGTGACCAAAGCGATTGCTGCCGATCAAAATACACTTGTGGAGCAGTTTGCAGTGTGCGCCATATATTTCCTTCTTGTAAAGGTCTGCGAAAACCATGTGAACTGGTGAGTACTGTTACTTCATGTCCGAGATGTGCTAAAGCAGCTCCGATGTTCCCAGCCAGGATTTCTGCTCCTCCTTCCACGTAAGGTGGATAGAGATTGCTTAGTAAGAGAATACGCACTATTTCACCTTGTTCTGTCTGAATATCTTTCGATGGTAAAGCTAACCGCGAATCAGAAGTTGCTATCGCGGCAAGTGTACATGGTCACTAAGAAATGTGCAAGGTAGAACAGGTTAAGAAACTGCTTGATTTGTATATGTTTTATAACCCAATCTTAACCGACCGTTTGCCATTTCACGACTAGTTTCCTGTTACACTGCTTGCATCATGTGTAATAGCTTATTGCTACCATCTTTCATATAGCAGTAGGGGGCAATGAATAAGGAATATGGGAACAAAGGTATTGATTATTGGACTTGATGGAGCTACTCCTGAACTGGTGGATCGTTGGGTTGCAGAAAAAAGATTACCTTTTTTTAAGCAAGTGATGCAGAACGGCGTTTATGGTAAATTGAAGTCTACCTATCCTCCAATCTCACCTGCTGCGTGGACAACTTTTGCTACTGGATATAATCCTGGGAAGCATGGCACTTATGATTTTCGTGATTACGATCCCAGGCGCTACAGTTGCTTTGCTGACACCATTGTTGACTCCAATGCTTTTGCAGGTAAGTCAATCTGGGATCTTGTGGGGGCCACAGGTCAGAAGGTGGGAGTCATAACTATGCCCGTTACCTATCCAGCCTGGAAGGTCAATGGTTTCATGATATCCGGCTATCCGACACCTGATGCTGCCAGATCGTTTGCTTATCCACAAGAGCTAGGTCAACGCATACCCCCACTGACCGAGGATTCAGCTTTCTTCAAATCCGCCTCGCATAGTGAAGTACTCAAAGAATTGGTACGTATCACACATTTACGCACAGATGTCTCAATTGCAGAATTGAAGAAAGACGATTATGGCCTTTTCATCATGGTTATTGGAGCCACCGACCGTGCACACCATGATTGGTGGAAATTCATTGATCCCGAACATCCTGCCTATGACGCCAGCGAAGCGGCGCTCTATGGCAACTATATACTCGAGGTTTACCAGGCTGCTGACGCATGCATTGGTAAGTTTTTGGAAGTTGTTGATGATGACACGACCCTCATTGTCATGTCTGATCATGGTGGTATGGCGCATCCCAGGTACTACTTTAATACCAATCACTGGCTGAGCACCCTCGGTCTCTTGAAGCCGAGTCCTAAGGCAGATCAAGGAAAAAGTGCCCTTAAGGGCTCCTTCAAGCAATTCTATCGCACACGGATTCGCCGTTTGCCCTATCTGGAGAAAATCTATCGTAGCCTGCCACAAAGCCTCAAGAAGATGGCTACCAACCTGGATTCACGGACCATGATGAACCTGGATGTAATTGATTGGAAACAGACGAGGGCATATCGTTTTCCCATGTATCCTCCTGTAGAAGGCATCATGATAAATGTCATTGGTCGTCAGGCAGAGGGTTGTGTACAGATAGGCGAGGAATATGAAGCCTTACGTACCACTATCCTGGAAGAAGTGCACAAGCTTCGAGAACCCGGCACTAATGAGCCAATCGTCTTGGAGGCCTATCGCCGCGAGGAACTCTATCATGGGGAGCGTTTGGAGAGGGCTCCCGATATTATTATCGTGACAAAAGATAGCTACAAGTGCGGAACAAGCATTGACAGGCTGATTAGTGAGGTACCCTTGGATATTTGCTCGAAGCTCAGCGGTGTGCATTGCATGGATGGCATTATTCTCGCGCAAGGACCGCATATACGGCGTAATGCCCTTATAGAGGATGCTGGCATTATTGACGTTGCGCCGACAGTACTATATGCCCTTGGCATGCCTATTCCCTCAGATATGGATGGTAAGCCACTTACCGGATTATTTGAATCTGGATTCACAGAGCGAGCAACCGCCTTCTATAGCGATGAACGTAAGGTTGAAGAGGTAGCTAGCGATAAGTATGGCTACTCGGAAGAAGAGGAAGAGAGTGTTCGCTTGAAGCTAGAGGCTCTGGGTTATCTGTAAGAAGGTGAAAATCATAAGGAAAGCTCTTCCTTTTCAAAGGATAGGCTGAGAGAGAGATCGTATGCGCATCCTATTTGTGACACCTTATCCACCCTCGAGAATTCGTGTGCGCGGCTATGGATTTTTGAATGAACTCCAACGCGAGCACGAAGTGATGCTTATAACACAATGTGTCTCAGAGCAGGAACTGGCGGATGCAGAATCGTTGCGAAATCAGGGGCATGAAGTGATAGTCGTGCAGGAGTCAAAGCGACAGGCAGCCTTGCGAAGCGGGGGTGCTCTTTTTAGCAAAGTTCCCATGCAAGTAGCCTATGCTCGCTCAGGGCTTTTCGCGGAAGCCGTACAAGACCTGTGTTCGCAACACACGTTTGATGTGGTGCATGTTGAGCATTTGAGGGGGATTGCCTCAGTGGAACATATTGCACGTAATCATCCGCTGATCTGGGATGCAGTTGATTGTATCACTCTACTCTTTAAACAGGCGGTTGTGGCAGGACCAAGCCTACCTGTACGTATGCTTGCCCGAGTGGAGCATAAGCGGACTCAACGCTATGAAGCTAGGCTGCTCGGACAACTTCAGCATATCCTGGTTACTTCTGAGCGCGATCGTCAAGCTATGATCGAGCTTTACCGAACTCAGATGGGTGACCTGATGAGTAACGATGAAGCATTGAGTGCAAGAGTGAGCGTCTTACCTAATGGTGTTGACCTGGAATACTTCCGCCCGGTGCATCTTGAAAGGCGTCGCTTCAATGTAGTGTTCTCAGGCAAGATGAGCTATCATGCGAACGTGGCAACTGCACTCTACCTTTACCAGCAGATTATGCCTCTGGTCTGGCAGCAAGTACCGGAGGCAACACTAACTATTGTCGGCAGCAGGCCGCCAAAGGCGATCCAGCTCCTGTCACATGATCCTCGGGTGGAAGTGACTGGGTATGTACCTGATGTGCGGCCATATATCCAGCGTGCCGAGGTGATGCTAAGCCCGATGGTCTACAGCGTCGGCATACAGAACAAGGTGTTGGAGGCCATGGCCCTTGGCACACCGGCTGTGGTGGCAGCACAGGTAGCGGAGTCATTAGGTGCCCACCCTGGCCGGGATCTGTTAGTTGCAGGGTCGCCTCAAGAGTTCGCTAACACAACCTTGCGCCTGATGCACGATTCTGAGTTGCATGCAACATTGCGACAGTGTGGGCGCAGGTACGTGGAAGAGCGACATAACTGGCGTCTAGTAACTGAACGATTAGTCGATATCTACCGGCGGGCGGTAGCAATGCATAGTGGGAATAATATTGCGCACGGTACTGAGGTATCTTTTGCATCTCGCATATCTATATAAAGCGCCTTTAAGGCCGATATGTAGAGGAGACTGTGTTTGGTGTTAAGAAATAGTACTTCTCTTTCTAGCTTTCCAGTGCAGCCGGGTAGAGGGAATCCAGGAGGCCTAAGCCGTTTGATCAAAAGTGTAGATGTAGCAGCGAGGGGATCTTTGACTACTGACCAGTATATTCAGAATGACAAGAAGGCCTTTACAACTCTATTACTGGTGATAACTGCACGGGCATTGGCCCGGGGTGAGACCATCAATCTGGATGCAAACGAAGAGCTACTCCGACTGATACCCGTCCTTTGCGCGTATTTCTCACATCAGGAACTTATTGAACTGGTTGGTGAGAAAGTTACCACCAGGATGCTGGAATTGCAGCACCTCCAGGTGGTACAGAACCTTATCCTGGAACAGGAACTTCAGAATGTGTTACGCGCCTTCAACGAGACACACATTTCGCACCTGTTATTTAAAGGACCGGCGCTCGCATACACCTTCTATCCCGAAGCCGGCTTGCGCACCTATCATGATATTGATATGTTAATTCGTCCTGATGACCTTCCACGAGCGCACACAGTGCTATTGAAAATGGGGTACAAATTTTATGAGGAGTATCGCTCAAATGTCACCGATAGCAAACGTGCTGGTTTCAACTATAGCCTGGCACGTTCCGGCTCCCAGTTTGAAGTCTCCATTGAACTGCACACTGCACCTCACCCTAGCGAAATCGGGACAGATTTTGCGGTAGAATCGTTGTGGCTGATGGCTCAGCCGATCAAGGTTCTTGGTGAATCCACACTGACCTTGCATCCGGTTGATCACCTGCTGTATCTCTGCTGGCACTATCGTTTTCATGGATTTACACGATTGCTATGGCTTTATGACCTGGTAGTTATGCTTCGTGCTATTGGACAAGAACTGGACTGGCTTGAACTGGTTCATGCAGCACATCGTCAGCGCTTAGCAACAACGCTCTACTATTGTTTGTCTTGGTGCCGAGACCTGTTTGATGTAGCCATACCTGCGGAGGTTTTCGTGCGAATACACCCGCCATGGGTTTGCCGTTTGATAGTTGAGCGTATTGCGATGCCCGACCCGGTGGAGATGCTTGCTTTGGCGCGGTGGCAATCACGGCGCATAATGGCCCGACGTGCCATGGTTGATAGCACAACTGGATTGATCAGAGCAGCCATACAAGCCCTCTTTCCCTCACCGTCCTCAATGGGGAGGCGTTATATGGGCAAGTCAGCTTTACCACTCAAGTTCTATTTCCTTTACTATTTCACTCATCCCTGGACTACGATAGCAAAAGGCTCTCGCTATCTTTTAATTCACAGAGAAAAGAAAGGCCATGGTCAAGGGAGTGATTAACATCTATTACGAACATCGTTCTAGACTGGCTAATCCTGGCGAAGAAAACTATCCAATCCATCTAATTTTATGGGGAGACAATTGCGATTATGCGTGCACCATGGGTTAGCGTGATAATGCCCTATTCTAAGCCCGATTTGGCCGAAGTAGCTCTGGAGAAACTCGTAGAGCAGACCTACCCTGCTGATTTTATGGAGATCATTGTCGTTGGTCCTAATAGCAGCGCTCTTGCTAATCGTTGGCCGATCAAGGCTATTGATACCCATCCCATCTTTTATCCAGGTGAAGCACGCAATATCGGTGCCGCTGCGGCTACAGGTGATTATTTTCTATTCATCGATGACGACTGTGAACCTTCTTCTGATTGGATCGAGCAGAACATACGTGAACTGGAGCAACCAAAGATCGGCGCGGTTGGTGGTCAGATTGCGGGTAAATCCAAAGCTTTCTTTGCGCAGTGTCTTGACTTCAGCAGTTTTGCTTTTAGCCAGGGGAATAGACGCATGGAGACAGCAATCTGCTCTGCCAGTTTGGGAGTGACACGTCAGGCCTATGAGCGAGCTCAGGGCTTCAGCGAAGAGCTGCGTTCTGGTGAGGACATCGATTTCTGCTATCGTCTGATGAAGATGGGGTATAAGACGGTGTATCAACCAGCGATTAAGGTGCTGCACAATCATCGTCGTAAGGACTTTTCTACCTTGATACGCTATAGTTATTTCTATGGCCGGGTGAAAGGTCTCTCTGTCAAATTGCGTCATGCGGATATGTCAAAACGCAATAAAATTCTCTCTCTATTGCATCATCCCCTGGTCTACTTATTAATGATTATTCCTGTTTCGTTGGGTATAACGGGCACAATCATGCATTTTAATGTGCGCGAGTATCCGCGTGTCCTTTTGTATGCCCCTTTTATTTTTCTTTCAAAGGTGGCATACCATATCGGCATCTGGCAGTGGATTGTAAAAGACACTTCAGTAAGGTGAGTTATGAAGAACAGAGTCTCTCTCCTTTTAAACAGATGGTCCAATTCAAGCATCTTGTTGCTTATTGTGGGTATTAGTGTCCTGCGTATCGTCCCTCTAATCTCTGCTCACGCTGCAATCAGACTTGGAAACACCGCAACGACACCTATCCAGCATGTCGTAATCATCATGATGGAAAACCATACTTTTGATAACTATTTTGGCCGATTCCCGGGCGCTAATGGCATCACTTTACCAAGGGCGTCCGATCCAGTACGTAGTGATTTTAACCATAATGCCGCTGCTACTGCGGCAGCCGTCGACGGCGGTAAAATGGATGGCTTCCCTGTACGTAGCATGGTTCAATATACGCAAGCAGACATCCCCATTTATTGGAAATATGCTAAACAGTTTGGTTTAAGTGATAATTTTTTCGCTTCTATGACAACCAGTAGCAGCCCCAATCATTTGGTATTAGTCACGGCTCAAAATGCTGGACTCTATGAAACAAGCAGCCAGCAAGGGTGTTATTCGACGCAGAACAATTTGTCTTATTCTAAGCAAAACACTGGCAATCCCTACTGGTCCTATCCTTGCTACAATGTGAATACTCTACCAGCGTTGTTCAGTACCCATAACATTAGCTGGCGCTATTATGCTACAACTGCTATTTGGGACGCTCCCCGTATGTTACAGCCACTATACAAATCATCCGGCGATGTGCATAAACAGGGACAGTTTATCCAGGATGTCCAATCAGGTAATATGGCGAATGTATCCTGGATCACACCCCCTGGGCATGACGGGAGCGACCATCCCCCATCCTCTACCATTCCAGCTCAAAACTTTGTTGCTGACCAGGTCAACGCAGTTATGAACAGTTCCTACTGGGCAAGTACTGCCATCTTTGTCACGTGGGATGAATGGGGTGGCTTTTATGACCACGTACCCCCTCCACAGATAGATAACCTGGGATTAGGGCCTCGTGTGCCTTTGCTGGTCATCTCCCCCTATGCTAAGCAAGGGTATATATCACATCAGTTGAGCGAGTTTGCTTCGTTTGACAAGTTCATCGAGGAGAACTGGGGCCTTCCTAATTTGGGAGAGCGTGATGCGAATCCCTCAATAAGTAACCTGATGGATTTCTTTGATTTCTCGCAAACACCTCAACAGCTCTTCGTTCAAAACCCCCTTCCTTATGCGAGAGTTTTAAGAGTACCGACAGCTGGGGTAGTATCAACAGTTAGCCCTCCTGTTGGAGGCCCCAATATTACCTATCACTTCGATGTTGTCTATATGTTGAGTCAATCACCCACCATACATAATATTACTATCGATGGAACAAACACCTTTCCTATGACGATCGTAGGTCCTGCTGGCGGAGGTGGAACGCTCTATCAGTACTCTACTAAGCTCAGTATAGGACGACATCATGCCTTTTTTACTTTTTCTGATGGATCGGGAGGAACAGCTATTCTTCCTTACAATGGCGTTCCATTCTCCGGACCACAAGTAAGTCCTTTCCAGGTCAATATTGCTGCACCTGTAGCTGTAGCAAAGCCGAACCAACCGATTATCTATAAAGCTACCTACATCTCATCCACGAACACCCCGCCAACGCTGGCAGATGTGGATATTGATGGTGTTCCTCATACTATGACGTCAACGGGTGGAACCAATTATTCAAAGGGCGTAACCTATACCTTCACTACAAGTTCGCTGTCCATTGGAGATCACTGGTATCGCTATCGCTTTGACGATAGTCAGGACGGTTCAGACCTAGCTATTTACGAAGGTTCAGTTAAGCCTGCCATTACACAACTGTTGCTCTCACAATCTTCGGTCACTCCCACCTCGGGTTCAAGCTCAACCATTTTTACTTTCCAGACAACCTACGCCGACTCGAAGAATCTAGCCCCGGCTAAAGCACTGCTGTACGTGGATAACATACCTCATCCTATGTCATATTTCTCTGGTTCATACAACATGGGTGCGCTTTACCAACTACAAACCACCCTGCCTTCTGGCAATCACTCGTTTTTCTTCGTCTTCAACGACAATCAAACGAGCTGGGCTGATCCTTTTGCTCCTGCTGTTTATCAAGGCCCGAATGTTGCGGTGAATACTACATCAATAAAACCTGGAGCTATCATTATATCCAGCGGAAGCGATGACACAGGTACTATGCAGGCACCGGATGGAGATGGTTATGATCCAAATTAATGAGGCGACTCTTCAGCCTTGAGAATGAATGGATAGGAGATCTAACTTAGCAGGCAAGCTTATAAGCTAAAAGCGTAGAGTTTCCCATCGGTAGAGCCACAATAGAGCCACCCATTAACAATGATCGGTGAGGAATACACAAGGCCGCCAGTGGTATAGCTCCATAAGATTGCTCCTGTGTTAGCATTCATTGCGTAGATTTTTTTATCGAACGAACCAACATAAACAACACCATTGGCGAATGCTGGAGAGCTATCGATGCCACCACCTGTCGCAGTCTTCCAGAGAATGACTCCCGTGGTGGCATCGATAGCATAGAGGTTCTTATCGAGTGATCCTACGAACAACATACCATTGAGGGCAACAGCCTGCGTGGAAACGTCTCCGTTGTTGAGTGCTCCAATGGGGGTGGTCCAGGACAAAGTCCCGCTATTCTCGTTAATAGCATAGACACTACCATTCTTGCTATCTTCGTAGACAAGACCATTGGATACTGTAATGCCTGATCCAGGATCATCGTCTGGGCCAGAATTGGGGATAGGATATTGCCAGATGAGTGCTCCAGTGATTGCATTATAGGCATTGACAGTGTTAGCGGGATTACCAACGCTAGTAAATACCATGTTTGTGCTGCTGTCTGCTGCGACAGATCCCCAAATGCCGCCATTAGCAGATTGCTGCCAGACCACGTGACCAGTAATCTCATCAATGGCTTCTATCGTGCCGGGACCGCCTTCCCGGGAAGTGCCAACATAGATGGTTTGGAAGGCCAGAGAGGGGAAACCGTATTCATTCCAGGGTAGAATCAGGCTCCATTTGAGGGCTCCTGTCTGGACATCCAGGGCATAAAAAGGCGAGGGAGTGCCTGGGTCAAAATTGGGTACCGTGCCAAAGAAGATCATGCCCGTAGCAAGATCGACCAGCGGTGAAGAGTATAGTGGGAACCCTACTTGCGGAACATACTGCCACTTCACAACGCCAGTAGTAGCATCGTAGGCCTTGAGGATACCATCGGGTGTTACGATATAGACAGTGCCGTTTGAGTAGACTGGCGAATCCTCAAGACCGGTACTGGTCGTAGCTGTCCATTTCAGTTTGAGGTTGGCAACATTACAATCAGGTTATGGCTACCGGGCGTCGTAGCGGCGGGAATGGAGATGTTCTGATTTATGTTACCTGATGCATCGGCAGTAGCTGTACCAACTAAGGCGCCACTTGTGCTATCGAGGTAGAGCGCGACTGACTCGTTGCCCTGGTAACCAGTACCTGAGGCCATAGTGCTGTTACCGGGAGAGATGGTTGCTGGACTTACAGCAAGACCATTGCCCAGCATAAAGGTATTCTGAGTGACGAAGTTGCTGGTAGTGCCTTCAGCAGCTACTCTATAAATGCCATTTGCTCCTGCCGGAATGGTAAAACTGCCACTTATCGTACCTGAACTACCGGCTTGTACCTGGGTAGAAATAATTCCTGTGCCTGGGCCAGTATAGTTCCAGAAGATATTCACGGTTTCGTTAGGAGCATAGCCCTGACCGGAAATGCTCGTGCTTACTCCTACTGGACCGGCAGTGATGCTCAAGCTAGAACTGGGCGCCACTACCGTAAATGTATTAGTGATAGTCGTGTGACTTGCTTGACCCACTGCTTTGACTATATAGTTGCCGGGACTGCTCCCTGCTGGTACTGTAATTGTAGTTGGGCCTATATAACCATATGTAGTAGTCGAGGCAGTAAGAACAGGGGTAGTGCCATAATTCCAGAAAATGTTAACTTTTTCCGATCCTTTGAACCCATAGGCACTAAGCGTCAAGAGGGTATTAGCAGATCCATTCAAGGGAGCCAGGGCAAGTGTGGGTGGGTAGAGCAAGAAGTTGTAACTGCCTACTGCATTACTTGTCTGCCCCACACCTGCAACTGGTATGAGTCCTGGTGTTGAACCAAAGGGGACATTGGCAGTGATTTTAAACGAGCCTGTTGAGTCACCCATAGCTGTTGTCAACAAGGTACCAGTGCCAGGCCCAAGATAGTTCCAGTAAATGTTTACTATCTCATAGGCTCCAAAAGCATTCCCAAAGATAAAAAGTTTGCTGCCTGGACCACCAGCAAGTGGCCTCAAATACAATTGAGGCAAAAGGTGAAAGCTTGCTGTAGCCACGAAGAGAGAAGCCTGGCCTATAGCAGCGATTGTATAGAAGCCAGTTGGAGCTAATGGCTTTTTGAAACTGGTGGCAAAGCTTCCGGTACTATCCGTAAGAACCGTTACCTCGAGTGTGCCAGTACCAGGTCCGTGGTAGTTCCAGTAGATATTGACATTCTCATTTGGTGCGTAACGATAGCCTTTGATGTGGATCGAGGTATGCGGTGAATAGGCAGCCTCTTTAGGGTAAATGATAATGCTTGGCCCGGCAGCATGAACATCATAATCGCGTGGGACTCCAAGGATAGCTGCGACTACACTAGCAATCACTGCCAGTATCAAGGATGTAAGCCATCGCCATTTCCTTGAATCGTGTCGAGCAAGCATAACAGATATTATCCTTTTATTCACGCTGTCCTGCGTCTCTTCTGCAGATACCTTATTGAGCTGAAAATATCATGAGTACATGGGAAGATGCTATAAACAGATGGTAATAGATTGGTGATAATTATGCCCCCTGGGTTATGAAATGATAACAAAGGGTCAATGTGGTTGACAAATCATAACCACATTTTGTGATTTCAGCCATTTTCTTAACTGCAAGGTAACCGAAGATACATCGAAGCATGTTACAGTATGGCTATTCTTGGTCTGGTATAAGTGGTTTAGGAGAATAGAGTCTCTAAATCAAGCAGAATTCAATGGAGCAAAAGATCTCACACGAATCAACAACCCCTGCGCATGCCTCAACTGCGGCCACCAGTATCGTTGATCCTGAAATAGAATTGTCTGCCCCACCTGGTATAGAGCTAGACGAAATGCCCTCAGATCATCAAGATTTGTGGGGAGTGGGACCCTTTCGTTTTCGTTTCCGCCTTTCGAGCTTGCGGCTGGGTCGCGATTTCACTGAACGTCGCTTTAGTATAGCAGAAGCTGCGTTTTTACTCATGATGGCTTACCTTGCCTCGCGCGGATTGGGTGTGATACGCCAGATCCTCTTCAATAGTATCTTCGGTACAAGTCCGGTAGCTAATGCTTATTACGCTGCTTTCAAGTTGCCCGATACGCTTTTCACGCTTATCGCAGGCGGTGCACTTATTCAAGCATTTGTTCCCGTTTTTGTCTCTTATGAGAGAGAGCAAGGATGGAGCGAGATGTGGCGCCTTACGAGCCTGGTCTTCAATGTGTTGCTGTTCACGCTCACCTTCCTGGTGCTGATAGCTGAATTCGTGACTCCCACTTTCGTCAGCCGCTGGCTGGTGCCAGGTTACTCACCTTCTGAGCAAGCATTAACTATAGCTCTGACCCGCATCATGCTTATTCATCCTTTGATTCTAGGTCTTGGCACAGTCGCTACCGCCATTCTGAGTAGCAAACGCCAATTTCTCCTTCCTGCTCTTTCGATCGCGGTCTACAACCTTGGCTTGATCGGAGGCTTGCTCGTCACCCTGACAATTCCAGAGGTAGGCATCTACGGTCCTACCTTTGGTGTACTGGCAGGAGCGGCATGTCAGGTGCTTGTGCAGCTACCAGGCCTGCTGAAGCAAAGATTTAAGTATTCATTCATTTGGGATCTGAAACATCCTGGGTTACGCCAGGTTATGCTCCTGCTTGGTCCAAACGTTGTAGCTGTTGGCATTGCCTCTATTGCACAAATTGTCGAAACTGCCTTTATTTCCTACCTTCCTGATAAAGGAAGTCTTTCTGCCATCCATAATGCCTTTATGCTCTTTGATTTGCCGGTAGCTTTGTTTGGGCAGGCACTGGCACTGGCGGCGTTGCCAGGCTTGTCGAGATTGGCAGTAGATCACCGTTATCAAGACTTTCGTCGCTTGGTATTCAAAATCGTTGGCGGGGCTGTTCTGGTCAGCATCCCCACAGCAGTTCTGCTGAGTATTTTAGGAAAGCCAGCTATTCATATCATCTTTCAGCACGGAGCTTTTACCAGGCATTCATCTACTCTAACAGCTCTGGCACTAATCGGCTATGCTATTGGCTTACCTGGACAGGTTGCATTGGAATTATTGATACGCAGTTTCTATGCGCTAAAGAATGCACTTATTCCGCTTTTAACCACTGTTTTTGCATTCGCAGCGCATATTGGTCTCATACTCCTCTTATTGAAGCTAATGACTGGTAAATACCTGGTTATGGCAATCCCTTTGGCGGTAGCAGGTGTAGCAACGGTCGAAGCCGGGTTGCTTTGCCTTCTATTGCTATGGCGCTTGCATACAAATATATCAAGGGGTTAATTGCCCTTTTCCTCTACTAGGGGTAGTGCCTGTAGGATTAAATTTGCCGCTAACTCACATGTTAAGAGGCTGGTATTGATCAGCAAGTGATATAGGTATGGCTGATTTTGGCTGGCACCATAATAGCGACCGAGGTAAGCTTCGTGCTCATAATCACGCCGTTCAACTAGCTCCTTTGCCTTGACGCGATCTAATTGGTAACGTTGCATGACCTGTTCAATGCGGTAGCCCAGCGGCGCAAAGATATAAACGTGTAATGTACGTGGCAAAGCGTGTAGCAAAAATTGTGAACCACGCCCTATAATCACTGCATTGCCCTCAGTTGCCAGTTCTAAAATGACTCTTTGCGTCAAGCGAAAGTATGCCACTTCTCTTGCCTGTGCTTGTGCCTGTGCGGGGTTAAGCAGGGCACGATAGTTCACGTTGAAAGGACTACTCGACTGTAATGCCTCGAGAATGTGTCCAACGGCCCCCACCGTCTGTTCATCCTGTCGAGCCGCTTGTTCTTCATTTATACCCAAACGTCTTGCCACCTCGCCAATGATCTCATGATCAACATAAAGGAGTCCACTTTCGCGCGCTACATTGCGGCCGACCTCAGCTCCTCCACTGCCAAATTGACGTGAAATAGTTACAACAACTTTGCCTTGAGGAGGTACGCCGGACGGTAATGATTCAGTATTCCATGTCGTCTCAGGGAGTTGCTGTGTCACTGTGCGATCTTTGCCGGCACGGGGGTTCTTTTGGCCACGTCCACGGAATAGATATGACATCTCGAGCCTCGTTATGTAGAGCGACGCTACTTTTCCTTCCTCATCGTAGCACGTGATGAAGTGAAGATGCAAGAGCAGTTGATATTAGCTTTAGAAGTGCTCTATCAAGTTCCCCATGTGCTGCTGTCTGAAACGCGACAGTATTACCATCTGGGCTAAGGTGTACATTATATATGCTATTAGGTGCAAATTTCCATCATCTTTTGGCTGTTGTAGATGTCTCTGGCGTGGTAGAATGAGTTGCATCTTCTTCAGAAGAGGTAAAGGGTGGTTGATTTTCGGACATAGTACTGACTATTTCTCCTCTATGTGTCTCGGCTTTCCACTATATCAAACGGTGAGGAAATAGGAAAGCAGTTGACATTTTCGGCTAAGATAGTACTAGACGCTAGAGCTATTTTACTTCGGGAGGCTTCCATGCTTATGGGTACGCTCAACCTGCATCAACTCGCCACCTTTCAAGTCGTTGCAAAACATTGTAGTTTTGTACGTGCAGCAGAGGAACTGCATTTCAGTCAACCTGCGGTCTCTGCACAGATACGTCTCCTTGAAAAGAGCCTGGGCGTCAGGCTTTTTGATCAGATTGGGCGCAAGACGCACCTCACACAAGCGGGAGAAGAACTCTATCTCTACAGCCAGAAAATATTCTCCGTCATTGATGAGACCTTAGAAGTCATGGAAGCTCTTCGTAGTCCTCACTATGGCCGTCTGAGTGTAGGTGCTGATACAACTGTGGGATCGTATGTCATTCCTGGACTACTTGGCAAGTTTCGACAGATCTATCCCCAGGTCGAGATATCGTTGCAAGTGCTGAATCGCGCAGGGCTCATCGAAGCACTCATGAACAACCGTGTCGAAATGGCTGTAATGGGAGCCGCTCCCGATGACTTGCCAGTTGAAGTCGAACCTCTGGCGTATAATCCATTAGTGCTGGTGGCCGCTCCAACCCATCGTCTAGCAGGCGTTAAAAATGTCCCTATTGAAGAGTTAGGTCGCGAACATTTCCTCTTGCGCGAACCCGGTTCAGGAACTCGCGCTGCCCTTGAAAACGTCTTGGAAGAGGCGGGACTGCCATTACAAGTGAGTATGCAGGTAGGTAACAACAGTGCCATCAAACAAGGGGTCGCGGCGGGTCTAGGCATTGCTCTCATCTCACGTGTGGCGATTGAGATGGAGCTGGAGACAAACCGCCTGGTTATCCTTGATGTTGAAGGGTTTCCCGTTGTACGCCAGTGGCGACTGGTCCATGTGAAGGATAAATACCTCTCTGCCACGGCGCGTGCCTTCAAATCGTTCCTCTTGCAGCATGCCGACCGGCGTTTGCGGAAGAAGGAATAGGAAGGAGTTTTTCATGAATGCATCGCTTGAAGCAGATAGGCAGGCTGTCATTGACGAGATTCGCCGTTTCGTGGATCGCGAGGTAATCCCTGTAGCTCATGATCTTGAAAAGAACGATACCTATCCCTATGAACTCGTTGACAAGCTCAAAACCCTCGGTGTCTTCAGCGCGACTATCCCCGAATCCTATGGCGGTCTGGGCTTTGACCTTCTGACCTATGTACAGATTATCGAACACCTCTCGCGCGGCTGGATGAGCCTTGCCGGAATTGTAAACACGCATATACTCGTTGCATACATGATTGCAACCTATGGTACGGAGGAGCAGCGTAGACGCTTCCTTCCGCTGATGGCTGAGGGTGATAAGCGTGGAGGAATCTGCATCTCAGAGGCCAACGCTGGCAGCGATGTGCAGGCCATTACCATGACTGCTGTGCGCGATGGCGAGAACTACGTGCTCAACGGCTCCAAACTGTGGGTCACGAATGGGATACATGGCAGTATTTTTGCTGTGCTGGCTCGCACCAATGCGGAGATCTACCCTCCCTATCGTGGCATGAGTGTGTTTATTGTCGAAAAGGGCACGCAGGGGTTGAGCGCGAGCCGTACCTTCGAAAAGCTTGGCTATAAGGGTGTTGAGACAGCAGAACTTGTCTTTGATCATGTACGAGTTCCTACTGCCAGACTGCTTGGCGGTGTCGAAGGCGAGGGTTTTATGCATGTTATGAGCGGATTGGAAGTTGGGCGTATCAACGTAGCTGCGCGAGCTGTAGGAGTGGCCCAGGCGGCCTTTAATGACTCGATCAGGTATGCCCAGCAGCGCTCGACCTTTGGCAAGCCGATTGCTCAGCATCAGGCCATTCAGCTTAAGCTGGCAGACATGGCGACGAAGATCGAGGCAGCCCGTCTCTTGCTACAGCAGGCTGCGCAGAAAAAAGATCGTGGCGACCGCTGCGACCTTGAGGCTGGTATGGCGAAACTCTTTGCCACTGAAATGTGCCAGGAGGTCACGCTGGAGGCTATGCGTATTCATGGTGGGTTTGGATACACCAAAGAGTTCAACGTCGAGCGCTATTACCGCGACGCACCTTTTATGCTTGTTGGCGAAGGAACCAGCGAGATTCAACGCCTGGTGATTGCTCGCCAGTTGTTGGAGAAGTATAAAATATAGTAGGGTATGGAGGGCATTCAAGGTGGAGAGAGCAGGGCTATACCCCAGTTATTACTTGTATTTCATATATGGTAGGGGCGGCGCTTGCCCCGCCCTTGTCGTTATCGATAAAGGAGATAGATATGCAATTTGGACGCTGTTTCGAAGAATTTGAGGTCGGTGCCGTGTACAAACACTGGCCTGGACGTACTATTACTGAGTCTGATGACACACTTTTCAGCATGCTCACTATGAACCATAATCCGCTGCATATCGACGCTAATTACTGTGAGACTACGCAGCATAAACAGCGTCTTGTGGTAGGCCCGCTCATTTTCAGCATTGCGCTAGGCATGAGCGTTCCGGATGTGAGTGGCAAAGCTATAGCCAATCTCGAATTTGAGAATGTCAGACACCTTGCCCCTACTTTTCATGGTGACACCATCTACGCAGAAACGAAGGTATTGGACAAAAGGCTTTCGGCCACTAAGCCTGACCGTGGTATTGTTACTGTGGAGACCATTGCCTACAATCAGCGTGGTGAAAACGTGCTCTCTTTCAAACGTCGTGTGCTGGTGCCTACAAAGGAATATGATGAAGCCTGGCAGCGTGCATGGGATGAAAAAATGGCGAAACTGCGCGAGCTTCATGGAGAGGGAACCAGATTGTGACAAAGGGGAAAGGCTTACGAAAGGATTGCATATGCGCTTGAGACGATCCGAATTATCAACTCCTGCCAGTAACGAGCGCATGATGGAGAAGGCTGCTGCAAGCAATGCTGATCTGGTGTTTCTTGATCTTGAAGACTCTGTTTCTCCCAATGAGAAGGTGGGAGCAAGATCAAAGGTCATCCAGGCACTTAAAACCCTTAATTGGGGAAAGAAAACTCGTGCTGTCCGCATTAATGACCTTGATACTGAGTACGCCTACCAAGACGTCATTTCTCTTGTTGAAGAAGCTGGTGAGTATCTTGACATCATCATTATTCCCAAAGTGAAATCGGCAAAAGATGTCTGGTGGGTTGATGTGCTCCTCTCTCAAATAGAGAAGCGTTTGAAACGAACACGGCGCATTGGTCTTGAAGTACTGATAGAAGAAGTTGAAGCCATGATCAACGTGGAAGAGATCGCTCGTTCAAGTACGCGCTTAGAGGCATTAATCTTTGGCCCGTTCGATTATGCTGCTTCGCAAGGAGTAGAAAGCAAGGTCATTGGAGGAGACCTGGATACGTACCCTGGTGATATCTGGCACTACGCTCGTAACAAGATCGTCATTGCCGCACGTGCTGCTGGCATCGACGCGGTGGACGGCCCTTATGTTGACTTCAAGAATGCTGACGGCTATCGCAGGGAGTGCATACGCACCTGTACCCTGGGATATGTAGGGAAATGGGCCATTCACCCTAGCCAAATCGATATTGCTAACCAGGTTTTCTCTCCCTCACAAGAAGAGGTTGATCGCGCCCGCAGGCTAGATGCAATCTACAGTGAAGCGCAGGCCAGGGGACTGGGAGCAGTCGCATATGAAGGGAAGATGATCGATGTGGCGCTCATAAGAAATGCTAGGAATATCATCCAGAAAGCAGATCTGATTGGTTTGTAGGCAGATATTTTCTACCCTTTTAAGGTAGTTACTTCCCTGGCTCCTTGATAGGTCAACCGGTTAACAAAGCAAAAATAAATGGGTCATCAATAGCAACAAGAGTTGCCAGTGCTTTTGACTCAACGACCTCGATAATCATGTGTATGAGTTCCTCAGCAAGATAGAGAAGAAACGGCCAGGTCACAAAATTGACCTCTTTACCAACTTCAAAAGAGTACGTGGTTCCTTTGTACACCAGCGTTTTATTGTATCCCAGTCGATTAAAGTACACGCCATCGTTGTGTATGGTGTTGCGTACACTCAGTAGCAGTTGCATCAGTGGTTCATAATGCTGAAGATCAAGGCGTTTGAACAACCAGCGATAAAGGGGCTCAAATTCACTATGGCCATTCTTACAAGCAGTCGGATCAAGGGCTCTTACATAGAAACGAAAGGAGCTTTCGATGGCTGAGACCTGCATCTGAATACAACCGACGCGTAAAAATCGATCAAACGCTACAAGCTCGTTTTGTATATCATTATCGGTCAAGGATGTCATAGCAGCGAAGCGCGGAGACATCCACCACTGGCGATGTGACAAGTGTTCTTGTTCGAAAATCAGGCCTAAGTAGACACTGCTGAGCGTGTTAGCATATTTAGTAAAAACTGTCACCCTTGCATCACTTGCTTTCCACGTTGGGTGTCTTTGCAAGATGCGCTCTCGCTCTTCCCTCAATTCAGTGATCAGTTGCTCAAGCGGTTTCATCACAGCTACATCTATATCCATGAGAACCTCTCAATTTCTATGCCAGGAAGCCTCTATAGCTCCCTTTTATCGTAAACTAATAACTGGTGCCTGACAAGGAACCTGAGATGCTTTGCTGCTTTTTTACGTACAAAAGATTAGAATAGTAACAAAGTAGGGTGCTCGTCTTCAGTCAAAAGGAGCCTTCAAGGTGTATCATTCATCAAAGCGGTTCAAGCTCTTCTGGCTGGCTGGTGCCTTTTTGCTCGTAGGGTTGTCTGCCTGTAGCCCAACCACGAACGACGTTACCGCTACGCCTACTGCTTCACCACCCTCAATCCCTGTTTATTCCCTGCCCAAGGGAGGCGCTTGCGTTCAGCTTGCGCAGCATCCTCAAGGGCCGTTTGCTAATATTCGTGTAAGCCATGATAGCTATCTAGCCCATAGTGAGCCGATGCTTGCTGAGAATCCAAAGAACCCGCTCAATCTTGTGGGCGGCTCTAAATTCTTCACCGATCCTGCCCACTATAAATTTCAAATTGGGTACTTTACTTCATTTGATGGTGGTTGTACCTGGACAGATGGTGGCGTCCTGCCAGGGTTCGAGAAAAATATAACGACCTCTGATATAAGCTTCGCGTTTGGCAATCACAACGATGTGTACGCGGCTGTCCTCTATGCAGGTGAAGGTAAGCAGGGAAAGAGTGGGATAGCAGTCTCGCGCTCGACCGATGGCGGTAAGACTTTCGGGAATCCTGTGAGCATCTTTGAAGAGAAGCAAAACCTGGTTTTTAGCGATAAACCCTGGATTGCGGTTGATCAGACGCCTGGTTTGCATAGTGGCAATATCTATGTCGTCTGGTCCTACGTTCGTACTGGCGATTGTGGAAAAGCGGAAGACTGTAGAGAAGAGCTGGCTTTCTCGCGCTCGACTGATGGCGGTACGACCTTTTCGCCTGTCAGTTTGATCGAGGGAAACGCGCCATTTTGTACGAATCCTGCGGCTGGTCGGCCTGCACACTCGACCTTGTGTGATAGTGCTCAGGGTGCAATTCCCGTTGTTGAACCAGATGGCACACCCATCATCGTCTTCCCCTATATTGACGAGACCTTTGGCGGTCCCATTCCGACAAGGCTACTGGAAATCAGCTCGCCTGATGGTGGACGCACCTGGACTGCTCCTTTGCTGGTAGCGACAATACATGATATTGCTGGCTATTTCCCGCCTGAAAAGTACCGCAACCTGTCGCTGCCCACGTTTGCCAATGATCCTCAAACGGGTCAGCTCTATCTCACCTGGTCAGATAAGAGGACGGGAGATGCAGATATCTTGCTCAGCATCTCGAAGGATCACGGGCAAACATGGTCAGCACCGGTTCGAGTGAATGATGATCCAATACACAATAGAGCGAACCAGTTTCAACCACAACTGGCCGTTGCGCCTGATGGCGTCGTCAGCATCTCGTTCTTTGATACACGTCTTGATTCACGGCACAGACTGATCGATGTGTACCTGGCGCAGTCCATTGATCACGGCGCCTCATTTCTACATAATGTTCGTGTGACCACCCAAAGTTGGGACCCGGAGGTTGATGCTCCAGTTGATGAATATGGTCAGCGGTTTATCGGCGACTATCAAGGGCTGGCCGCCGACAACCACTTCGTCCATCCTTTCTGGAATGACACACGGACTGGCGCTCAAGAAATCTTCACGGCAGCTGTTCCGAGTGTACAGCCAAATGCCAGCGGTACCTGACGTTATTAGAATTGTGGAAAGCAGTTAGGAATGCTATAGTACAATTTCAACAAGGCAAACATTCACTATTCGTGCTCTTCTTTTTTGGGTAGAAAACTCAGCGCAACGGAATTGATGCAATAGCGTTTGCCAGTTGTCTCTCTCGGACCGTCATCGAAGACATGTCCCAGGTGAGCTCCACAGTTCTTACAGACAACCTCGGTTCGTCTCATGAAGAACGAATTGTCCTCGTGCAGTTCGATGTTTTCCAGGTTGACTGGGTCATCAAAACTGGGCCAACCCGTACCTGATTCAAATTTAGCGTCCGAGGAAAACAGAGGTTGACCGCAGGCAACACAATTGTACATGCCTGCTTCATGATTGTAATAGAGCGTTCCACTAAAAGGCCGTTCAGTTCCTTTTTGGCGTACCACTCTGTACTGTTCAGGGGTCAGTTTTTCTTTCCAATAGTATTCTGGTTGATTTCTCAGATCGTTCATGATACCTTCCTTTGCATGCTAAAGAGACGTTATTAAGTGCTACGAAAATTGTACATCAATGGATTGACGCACTGTATAGATTGAACAGCCTGGATAACGTTACGGCATGTGTACAAATGGTGGGAGATGATTTTCCCTGTTCTCCACTTCCCCTGATTCTCCTTTCCATCAGTGAGAACAATGCGCATTGCGGAATTGTTCCTCTTGTAGACACCACATTGCTCGTAACGTTTTTCGTAACGATTTCGAGACGGTATGCCTGGTAATGTAGTGTAAGATACACATATCTTAAGGCACAATATACAGAAGAAAACATCTAACGTATAATAAAATCGACTGAATCATCCATGACGAGAACCATGGCATCAAACAAGGAGCGCACGGATGAATGTTCAACAGAGGCCAACAGAGATGACAGAGAGCCGTGAACTGCACAGTGCAGGTGATACGGGATTGCACGGGCGCTGGCTCATGCTTGCACGGTTTGTGTGGTTCATCCTGGTGGCTCTAGCGCTAGTAGTCTTCGTTGCCAGCCTCCCAGTATATATTTCGCAGCTACAGAGTGTATGTTATGACGCCGAATGCGCTTCTGGGCAACTCACTCCCCAAACCCTTGTGGCGCTTCGAAATCTCGGCTTTACTATTGGCTTCTACACGTCAATCCGCAGTGCACTCACTATCATATCTGTATTGGTCTGGTTCGGGGTAGCTGGAGTGCTTATGTGGCGAAAGTCAAACGATTGGATGGCGCTTCTAGTCGCACTCATGATGGTGTTATTAGGTACAGACGTTACCTTAAACACAGTGGCGGGGAGTCACTCAGTATGGCAATTTCCGTCCCAGCTCTTGAACTTCCTCGCCTACTTCCTTCTCGTTCTTGTCATCTTACTCTTTCCCAATGGTCGATTCGTGCCCCGCTGGACCTGGGGGCTCATGATCGTGATTATCCCAGTGGGAGGACAATATAACTTCTTCCCGAACCTGACCTCTTATACTGCTACGTGGTTCATCCTGCTGGATGGTCTGGTCTGGATAGGCTTTGTGATCAGCGTCATGGTCACCCAAGTCTATCGCTATGTAAATGTATCTAGTCTGAGGCAGCGACAGCAGACCAAGTGGGTCGTCTTCGCCATCACAATTATATTGGTGGTGGAAATCGGGTTCTCTATGCCCACTCTCTTTTTACCTTCACTTAATCAACCGGGCTCGCTCTATTTGTTGGTATATAATACCATCACTTCTATTTTTCTACTTTTCATCCCTCTTTCCATGGGAATCGCTATCTTACGCTATCGGCTGTGGGACATTGATATCATCATCAATCGCGCGTTGGTCTACGGTACACTGACGGCATTGCTGGCTCTGATCTACATTGGACTCGTGATAGGGCTACAATTTCTCCTGCGCGGCATCATTAACCAGAATAGTGATGTTGCAATTGTCGCCTCCACGCTGGCAATTGCCGCCCTGTTTCAACCTTTGCGAAAGGGTATCCAGAATGTTATCGACCGCCGCTTCTACCGCCGCAAATACGATGCTGCTAAGACTCTGGCAGCTTTTAGTGCGACATTACGCAATGAGGTAGACTTGAATCAATTAAGTGAACACTTGTTGGCGGTGGTTCAGGAGACGATGCAGCCGGCACATGTATCGCTGTGGCTGCGTCCATCCGAGAAGGAGGCAAAACGCAAGACAGAAGCCTGATATAAGGGGAATAACTAGATCAAAAAGTGAGAAGCGGCTTGAGGAGAGATACAGATATGACAACCTACGATATTTTTGCGAAATTCTATGATGCTGTTATGGGCGACCCTACAGAGAAGGCTGCTTTGCTACAAGGGTTCATAGATGAATTTAGACCAGAGGCAAAAAGTGTTCTTGAGCTAGCATGCGGAACGGGAGCTATCTTAAAAGGCCTTGGGGAAAAGTATCAACGATTTGGCCTTGATTTATCAGAAAGAATGCTAGAGATAGCAAACAGAAACGTTCCAGAAGCGAATTTGTATCTTGGCGATATGAGCGACTTCACCTTTACCACGAGTTTTGATGTGATCCTCTGTATCTTTGACTCAATCAACCACCTCACTGAATTTTCTCTCTGGCAAAGTCTGTTTCAGCACGTCCAGGCACACCTCAATCCAAATGGCCTTTTTATCTTTGACGTGAATACCCTTGCGAAGTTACAGAAGCTCGAGCACTCTCCTCCATGGATCCGGGAATTTGACGGGAACTACCTGATCATGAAAATCATAGATCAGGGAAACCAGCTCTATAACTGGCGGCTTCAGATATTTGAAAAGATCGGAAACAACACATATCAACGCCATGAAGAAAATATTCTAGAAACCTCCTTTGAGACACACAAGATTGAAAACGCAGTAAGAGAACACTTTGATGTAAAAAGAGTTTTTGACCCTGCAAACGAAACCGTTTCGCCAGCATCAGAGAGAGTGTATTTTGTTTGCCAGAAAGGAGGATAACTCGAATGACAGGACAGACTCTTAAGAGTGAGGAGAAATTTGTAGCAGTCCCAGGTGGCAGAATCTCTTATGAAGTGATAGGCGAAGGCCCTGCTGTTCTGTGCCTGCCAAGCCTGGGTGATACCCGGCGTGAGTATGAACGCTTTGTGCCAGCCCTTTTAGAAGAGGGCTACATGATGATCACGACAGACTTGCGAGGCATGGGGCAGTCACGCGGCTCATTTAAATCGCACAATGTACGCGACCTGGCAAATGACATCAAAGCCATTCTGGATGCTGAAAGGATAGAGCAAGCCTATCTTGTAGCTTGCTCGGTATCGGGTGCTTCAACGGGCCTGTTCACGGTCGAGGAGCCTGAGCGTGTGGCGGGGCTCATTATGTTTAGCCCGATTATGCATACTGGATCTCGATTAATGACGATGCTGCTGGTTATGCTGTTGCGCACACCTGGATTGGGCAGGGTACTCTGGAGCAGGTACTTTAAAATGCTGTACCCGGCACATCCAGTAGAGAAGGATTATCTGGATCATATCAAAGCCAGCCTCAAGCAGCCAGGGGCGATGAAAAGTATCGCGGATATGTCTGAGGCAAGGCGCATTGATGGGCAGCTTTCCAGCATTAAAGCTCCAGCGCTGATTTTCTTTGGTACTAAAGACCCAGATTTTAAGAGCGTGCAAGCTGAGGCGGACAAAGTACGCAGTGAGATGCCACAGGCTGAAGTGATTGTGCTTGAGGGAATGGGTCATTACCCACAGCGTGAATGCCCTGAGCTGGTGCTACCAAAAGTGAAGGAGTGGCTTGGGGCAACGCAAGTGCGTTAATAGTAATCGCAGTTGGAGGTGGTAACAAGGGTCATATCGATACTACTATACGAGTGAGAGTGAAACCAGGATAAACGCGAAGCGGAGTGGGACTTATACGCCATATGCCTCCAGGTAGGTGGTAAAGGACATCGGAGTAAAACCAAAATTGCGCTGGATAGTATTCAGGTCGGTGGTGTTATCAAATGTGAAGAGGGTCATTGCAGCCTTCGTTAAGGGCGGTTTGGGTAAAACAGCTTCCATGACTGCCGCGCCAATACCCACCAGAGGCGTGGGAGCTGGCGCTTTGATGCGGCTTTTGTGCATAGCCTGTAACAATGCATCAATTATCTGCGTGTAGGAGTAGTACTCAGGCCCACCGATTGTATAGCTTTTGTTCCTTGTGCGCTCTGGCTCTTCCAATACTTTAATAATTACGGTCACGACATCTTCCACGTAGATTGGCTGGAACATGATCTTGCCACCACCAACCAGGGGTACAACAGGGCTGGTACGTATAAGGTCACTCAATCCCTTGATGAAAGGGGCATTTTTGCCGAATAATACAGACGGCTGAATGATGGTCCAGTCCAGTCCGCTCTCCTTGAGCATTTTTTCGGCCATGTAGCGTCCCTGCATGTAGCTACCGGGTTTATCGGGTCTGGTGCCAAGGCCGCTCATTTCAATGATGCGTTTGACGCCAGCTTTTTTTGCCGCTCTGATCAGATTGGCGGTACCCTGGACATTGGTTTTTGCATAGCTATTGCCTGCTGATTGTTTACGATCAGCAGTCATGAAAGCTGCGTGCACGATGGTATCAACACCCTGGACGGCAGCTTCCAGGGAGGCCGGGGATGTTGTGTCACCTTCCACCAGTTCTACTTTGTCAGCAGGCAGAATGCTTGTTGCACGCTGTATATCACGCACCAGGCAGCGCGGACGTTCCCCCTGAGCAACCAGGCGAACTACAATGTGCCGTCCAATATAGCCGGCAGCGCCAGTAATAAGTATCATCATCTCCTCCCATTGACCTCTTATGAATGAGACGTTGTTAGCATTAA
>WNGD01001254.1_pt1 | contig 27728 bp, 23 predicted proteins | sample 5400671 | NCBI WGS metagenome assembly WNGD01 (sample SAMN13153369, study PRJNA577476) | soil metagenome | isolation source: 40 cm soil or saprolite under grassland replicate 2 | place: USA:California | collected 2016-06-15
TAGCGTTCTCTCGAAAGAGGGACTTTCTCTTGCGGAGCGGGTCGCGATGGGCCGTGGATGCCTTTCTCGCATGGGATGATCCAACCTCTACCCCGCTCCCATCACGCCCCACAAGGAACGCGCCCTTCATCCCCATGCGAGAAGCGCAGGGGCTTTCAGGCGCGGCGTTCGGTAAGAAGACATGAACTGGCCCACCATATGCCACCATCCAGGGCTTCTGGTTGACAACACATGCTCGAATGCCCAGAGAAATGCCTGACGCTCTTTTCCTCTCAAAAGAGTCTCAGCTCTGCTGCGCAGAACGAGCCACCAGTTGCTCAGTCACTTCCCAGAGACGCAATCCGACCGTTTGATCGTAGGAGCGGCTGGAAGATTTTTTCTCTTGACTCTTCGCAAAGTATTTGCCAGTTACCCCTTCCACCTGGGGCGAAGTCGCCAGGTAGAGCGTGGTCTGAGCGCCCTGCTCAACCGTGAGCAGGAACGGCTTGAACAGCTTCATAGCCCAGGCGGCCGGGCCGATCATCCCCGCCGCAAAATTACTGGCAGTGACACCAGGATGCAGCGCGTTCACGGTGACCCCTGTTCCCTCAAGTCGACGAGCCAGTTCATACGTAGAAAGGAGAAGAGCCAGCTTCGCCTGACTATAATTTCTCAGATTGGCATAGGTTTTCTCGCCTTGCAGGTTGTCAAATTCAATGTTGACATTGGCGTGCTGCGCGGAACTGACATTGACAATGCGCGCTGGTGCGCTCGCCTTCAGGGTATCGAGCAGCAGCTCGGTGAGCAGAAAAGGGGCCAGGTAATTGACCACCAGGGTCGCTTCAAAGCCCTCGGAGGTGAGAGTGCGCGTCGGATAAGCCCCACCAGCATTGTTCACCAGAAGGTGCAAGTGGCGATGTGTTTGTTGAAATTCGGCCGCCAGGCGGCGCACGTCTTCAAGCACACTCAGATCCGCGACCAGCAGATCCACCTGTTGATTGCCAGTCGCCTGCTTGATTTCGGCCTGCGTCGCCTCGCCTTTCGCACGGCTGCGGCTCACAAGCACCACGGTTGCGCCTCTGTTGGCCAGTTCTCTGGCCGTGACTTTGCCGATGCCCGAAGTACTCCCAGTCACCAAGCAAATCTTTCCTTGCAGACGGTTCTCTGTCATGTTTGCTCACTCTTCTCCTTATGCACTAATTCCTGAGGCCTTCTCTTCAACCTGCTCCCTGCGCTATCTGACGAAGACGTTTCTTTTCAAGAGAGGAGGATCGGCGCATGCGTTCGCGTGTATCCTCGCTTCTCATCGCCTGTTCGCCTTCCGAGAGTAGCGGACACCCATTAAACTCAAGAATACTATAAAACCGGGCAAATGGCAAGGTTTTTGGGGTCTCCCTCAATTTTGATACTGCTGGCGAACTCAAAAAGTGGGGAACATCATCTAAAAAACAGCACTTTTGCCAGCAAAGTGGGGAATGAACATGCTTCAATCTGCGAAAAAGGCTATCAGGTGGGGAGAGGTTCTCCACCAAACAGGGTTCGCCAGCAGTATCAATTTTAGAGATTGCTGAGTTTCTAGTTCCGACTGGTTTTTTCATGCTCAAACATATGCCTCATTCCACGTTGGAGAAGAGCTTTCCCTAAAAGTGAGGATGAGCCGCCCTATCCTGTCGGAAGGGTGCGTTTCTTTTTTTTGCATGGCTGGGGTAGCTGCGCGAGCCCAGCCACTACTCTCCCACGCAAAGAGTACACGTCGGAGAGTAGTGGCTGGGCTTGCCCCCATAGGCGTGAACTTAAGCACTGCTGTCATCCTGAGCGAAGCGAAGGATCGGCGCTCGGCCCAGCCAGAGATCCTTCGCTTCGCTCAGGATGACAGGCTTAAGTTCACGCCTATGGGGCTTGCCCCAGCCATGTTCGCCCCCTTGCGCTCAATGCAAAAAAATGAAACGTACCCCTGTCCGAAAGTCCAGTTGACAGAGACATTTCTTCCGACTATACTTATTGATGTGAGTGATTAGTCACATACAGAGAAAGGTAGTAGAACAGATGGCGGGGGAGACACGACAGAAGATCCTGGAGGCAACCACGAAGCTTATTCAGATGAAAGGGTTGGCGCGGGTGACCACCAAGGAGATCGCGCGGGAAACCGGCCTTTCCGAGGGCGCGCTCTACAGGCATTTTGAGCATAAAGAGGAGGTTTTGTTCGCCGTTTTAACGAAACACTTGCCCACGTTCCTTGAGACCTTTCAAACGCATGTGGCGGGCACGGGCAGGGTCAGCGAGAACTTGGAGGCTATTGCCTTGGCCGCAATCCAGTACTACGGGCAACTCCTTCCCATGAGCGCCTCGTTTTTCGCCGACACGGAGTTGCTGGCTCACTACCAGGCAGCGATTCGCCAGATCAATGGAGGACCGCAGAGGTTCTTTGAAGTGGTCGCTGCCTATATCGCGGAAGAGCAAGAATTGGGTCGCATCGAAAAGCACGTTCCCGCCCTGACCATCGCTATCCAGTTGTTGGGACCGTGCTTTCAGTACGAATTTCTGCGGCAGTTCATGGGGGATCAGCCCTTTGGCCAGACCAAGCGAGAGTTCGTGAAAAACCTTATACAGGGGTTGGCGTCCGGTCATTTTCCAGCGTCATTCATCCCATGAATAACCGGGGCTTTCTGGCTCGTTCTCTGTAAGAGGGTACCACACCAGGAATCACCGCCTGAGTGGGTGTTTGCCTCTAAAAGCAATGACATCATATTGATCTGACGACATGATCTAACTAGTTATAGTCTTTTGATGCAAGAGGAACTTAAGAAGGAGATACATATTATATGGCAAAAACCTATCGTGTCAACGCATTTGTGCGTATAAGCAACGCAATGACCACCTTTCTGCTGCGCAGGGGCGTGAAGATGGGAACCATGACCCTGCTCACCGTGCGGGGTCGCACAAGCGGCCAGCCGCGCACAACCCCGGTCACGCTGATCGAATTGGATGGAGATCGCTTGCTGATCGCGCCGTTTGGGACGGTCAACTGGGTGCGCAATCTGCGCACGGCTGGCGAGGCGACCCTGACGCGGGGTCGCCACAGCGAGCGCGTCTCTGCTGTCGAACTGAGCATCCAGGAGGCCGGGCCGATCCTCAAAAAAACGCTGGCCGGCGTCCCGTCGTTCGTGAGCAACTACTTCGACGTCACCCCGGACTCCCCGCTGGCTGATTTTGAACGCGAGGCACCGCGCCATCCTGTGTTTCGGCTAAGCACGCTGTCTTAAGACCGGTATCAAAAATGAGGGAGACCCGCAAAACGCAACCTTCTGAAGGTTCAACCGTCTAATTACTAGTTTCAACCCTCAGCAATTCGTAGGGAATTGCTGCAAAGCCTGTCCCATAGCGGACAGGCTTCTGCCAGAATACAACAGAGAGGACGATTTCGCAACCCCTTGTTCCTTTTCCGAAAAGGTGGCGTGATTATGCACTAGAAAGCATTCATGAAGCGGTCTCTACTCATAAGCAATGAAACAGGTTACTGATTACTACGCAGTGCTGGGTGTCGATGCGCATGCTCCGAACGAGGTGATTAAAAAAGCCTTCAAACACCTGGCGCTGCAATACCACCCGGACGTCTACAAAGGCGAGGATGCGGAGGAGAGGATGCGAGAGCTCTTGCTCGCCTACCAGACCTTGATCGATCCCGAACGCCGCCGCACCTATGACCTGAGCCGATCGGAATACATGCTGGGCAGTTCCGTACTGACGAGAACTACCACTGACGTGTCTGCTGCGGCTCACCACGACCGCCAGCGCTCCTATGCGTTCCCCGTCCTCAACGAGGATGCGCCAGCACAAATTGACCTGGGCGAGCTCACGTATCTGCTTTCCCCCAGGGAGGTACGCAGGCTCAAAGAGCAAGGCATGTTGCGCGGCGCAAAGGATCCGTCCAGGGCAGGGACATATTACTGCCATCGCTGCCAGCATCAGTGGCAAGCCGCCTCACTGCCGACGTTGTGTCCACATTGTCAGGCGCGAGATTGGCGCGAGTACTTGCTGCTGCGCTGCCAGCACTGCCATGCGGTCTTCGAAAGCGAGCAAATTCGTGACGAGGTCGGTTCGCTGCGCTATGGGGACGGGACGCTCTGCCCGCCCTACGAATTGTTCCCCCTGTGTCCCTCCTGTGGCAAAGCTGAGTGGTGTCCCGCCGAGGAAGCTCGCCTATGGAATGTGCGAGACAGGGCGGCGAGAAGAGCAAAATGGCGGCGGCGTTTCGGACTGGAGTGAGAGAGGCAAGCGTATCTGTCTCTGTAAACAAGTAAGCGCAACCTATACTCATACTTGGTCAGAGGATGGTCAACACATATTGGCACTCGGACGTGGCGGCCCACTCCGCTTGTCTGGACAAGTTAAGAGGTGATATGATCAGCCCATACCAGCTGAGATTACCTCATCTTAAACCTCGCCATGGATGGTGGATCTGTACCACTTTCGATGATGGCAGCTTGTGTGATATATTGGTTGCCGCATGGAAGCACTCTGGAACGAGCTATATCATAGCACCCATCCCTTTTCGCTCTTCTGCGCCTATCCAATGCACGGCTTTGCCGGAGAAGGATACGTGGAGCAGTTCACCGAGATTTGCCAGCAGCACTCCCACGTCATCCCTGATGAGAGCTACACTCTCCTTGCCAGCCCGGATGAGCGCCTGCGTGCCATTACCCTGTTGCAACAGAAGGCCACCTCGCTCCAAGCCGAGATTGCGGAACGGAAGGTGGCGGAGGAACGACTGCGGATTTCTGAAACCCGGTACCGCCGTCTCTTTGAAGCATCCACCGACGGAATACTGATGATCGATCCTCTCACATCTACCATTACCGACGCCAATCCCGTCATGACGGAATTGTTGGGCTACACGCACGAGCAGTTACTAGGTCAGGAGCTCTGGCACATCGGTCTATTTGGGGACCGGCAAGCTACGCTCTCGGTCTTGCGGGAGTTGCAGGAGAAACGTTTTCTCCGGTACGAGACGTTGCCGCTGCACACCAAAGATGGGCAGCCTTGCCACGTCGAGTTTGTGAGCACCCTTTTCCGGGCCAACGGCCACGAAGTGATCCAATGTAACCTGCGCGACATCACTGATCGTAAGCGGGCGGAAGCAGCATTGCGAGCCAGTGAAGAGCGCTTCCGCACACTGGCCAACCAGGCCCCGATCATGATCTGGCAGTCCGACACCACGGGTGTGTGCATCTATGTCAATACCACCTGGTGCCGTTTCACCGGTCTCTCGGAGGAGGAGAGCCTGGGAGCCGGGCGGACGAGTGCGATCCATCCAGAGGACCGAGACGCGGCCTCCACCCTCTGGATGCAGGTCTTCGCAACCCGCACCTCCTATCAGACCCAGTTTCGTTTACAGAGAACGGGCTTGAAAGCCCCCGTCTTTCAAGCGGGGGATGAAAAGCCCTACCTTCTGGGGCGTGATGGGTGTGGGGCAAAAACCACTTGACAGCCAGTGGACATAGTGGTACAATGTCCACTATGGATAACACACAACTCAACCCACATATTCGGGTGACACCAGAAACCCGCAAGGATCTCAAGATGATTGCGGCTCACACAGGCGAAACCATGCTCCAAGTGGTGGCAAGGCTGGCAAAGCAGGAATTAGAGCGTTTGAAAGGACAAAAGAAACACTAATGCTCATCTACGAGTACAAGTTAGACGGAAACAAGCAGCAATATGCGGCCATTGATGAAGCTATTCGCGTGGTGCAGTTCATCCGCAACAAGTGCCTACGCTTGTGGATGGATACCCGTGGCATCAACAAAAATGATTTGCAGTGCTACTGTGCCGTCCTTGCTAAAGAGTACTCGTTTGCCCGTACACTCAATTCTCAAGCTCGTCAAGCCAGTGCTGACCGTGCCTGGGCTGCCATCTCGCGCTTCTATGAGAATTGCCTCAATCACAAGCCGGGCAAGAAGGGCTACCCCAAGTTTCAGCATGATAACCGCTCGGTTGAGTACAAAACCACCGGATGGAAGTTAGATCCCGATGGACGCCACATCACATTCATTGACGGTTGTGGCATCGGGAGCTTGCGCTTAGTGGGCAATCCCAAGCAGCACATTGAAACTTTCCCTCTCAAGCAAATCAAACGCGTTCGCATCCTGCGCCGCGCCGATGGGTATTATGTGCAGTTCGGTGTTCAGGCCGAACGCCAGATTGAGCACACCTCCACTGGCAGCGTGGTGGGCATTGATATGGAACTCAAAGTTTTCTATACTGACTCCAACGGAAACACCGTTGCGAACCCACGTCACTACCGCAAAGCCGAAAAGAAGCTCAAACGCTTGCACCGTGAGGTGTCACGCAAGCAGAAGAAGAGCAAGAACCGCAAGAAAGCCAGACAACGCCTGGCCAAAGCCTCTCTGAAAGTGCAACGGCAGCGTGAAGATTTTGCCCGCAAAACGGCAAGCACGCTCGTCTCGTCTCACGACCTGATTGCCTATGAACACCTTCAGATCCGCAATATGGTCAAGAACCATAAACTTGCCAAGAGTATCCATGATGCGGCATGGGGACAATTCCTCTCTCTCGTGAAAGCCTACGGCATCATGCATAATGTGCCCGTCATTGCCGTGCCACCACACTACACCAGTCAGGACTGTTCGCGGTGTGGAGAGCGGGTCAAGAAAACGCTCTCCACACGAACTCATGTCTGTCCCAAGTGTGGGCTGGTGATGGATCGAGACGAGAACGGGGCGGTCAACATCTTGGCAAAAGCTTTGAACGAGGGTACCCTGGGGCACAGGGAAACCCATGAGCGCGCCTCATGAAACGCTTGGGGAGAGATGACCTCTACTGCTTTGCCAGAGATGACAAAGTGGCAAGCCATCTCGCGGAACCAAGAACCCCCGTCCATTTCTGGCGGGGAGTGTCAGGTCGCGCTGATGGGGTCTACCGGTATGTGCTCGTCTATGGAACCGCCTGTTGTGATCCAGAGGGTGCTTTTACGGGCTACATTGGCACGATCCTGGATATCACCGAACAAAAAGAACTGGAACAGCAACGCGAAGCCTTTGTCAGTATGGTCACCCATGAATTAAAAACACCGCTGACCGCTCTGCAAGGCAACATCCAACTCGCCCAGCGTCGGCTCACCCGGTTCCTCAGCCAGGCCGAACAGCTTCCACCAGAGCAGCAGCACATGCTGGAAGAGGTGCTGACCACGCTCGGTCGCAGTCAACAACAAGTGCGGGTCCAGAACCGTCTGATCAATGATTTGCTGGATATGTCACGCATCCAAGAAGACAAATTGGAGTTGTGCCCGGCCCCCTGTGATCTGGTCGGGCTCGTGTATGAAACCGTCCAAGATTATCAGGCAGCCCATCCCTCCCGTCTGATCACGCTGGAACTGCCAGAACAAGATCCACTTCAGGTTGCTGCGGATCGTGATCGCCTTCAGCAAGTCCTCAGTAATTATCTGACCAATGCCTTGAAATTTTCACCCAACACCGAACCGGTGCATGTGGGACTGATCTTGGAGGCAGGGTCCATTCGGGTTTGGGTGCAGGATCATGGACCGGGCTTATCCCGTGAGCAGCAACAGCACATCTGGGAACGGTTTTACCAAGCACCCCAGACTCCTGTCCAGAGCGAGTCGAAGGCGGGTCTAGGCCTAGGCCTCTATATTTGCCAGCAACTGATTAGCAGACAGCAGGGGCAGGTCGGCATCGAGAGCATCCCAGGGGGAGGAGCTACCTTCTGGTTCACACTTCCCCTGCTCTCCTCTCCATCACCCCTTCCAGAAGCAAAACGGCAGGAGCGAGGTCGGTGAAGGCTGCTGTGCGGGAGCTGCTGCTGGCTGGGTGTAAATTGCATAATCGTCACGAGTGCCAACCTCCAAGGAGCGAGAGCAGGCCGCCCATCTTTGGGGAACAGAGCAGCGAACCCCAGGGGTACTGCCAATTGGCAGTACCCCTGGGGTTGGTGGAGAGCGTATCATCCAGAATAGCAGATGTGCCTGAACTTTCCTTCACATCTTCAGGAAAAAATGCTCATGTTCTCTTCTCCTGCCTTGGCAAGTGATAATTTTTCCCCTCCCAATGGACCTTGCCAGGTTTATCAGGATCGTACCAGATGAAAGTAAACTCATTTATCTCTGGATCCAGCAGATAAGCTTCCCAGACGTCCGGCGAGACTTCTTCTAAAGGCACATCATACGTCCGAATCCATTTCCCATCATGGTTAATACCTGCATGGGCTATTCCAGGCCTATTCACCCGAAGACGTACCGGCCGATGGCTTTCGGCTTCCTTAAGCGGATGCTCAAAAGTCCAGATCTGAGCTTGCTCCCATTCGTGTTGCGCTGCAGTTCTAGCACCCTCAGCCACCTGTAGGGCCGCCTGCTCAGCGAGTTGTCTGACTTGCTGGGTCGCAGCCTCCGTCGCCTGTTGTGTTGCCTGCCGAGCGAGTTGTTTGACTTGCTCAGTCGCGGCATCGGTCGCCCGTAGGGCCGCCTGCTCAGCGAGTTGTCTGACTTGCTCAGTCGCAGCCTCCATCGCCCGTAGTGTTACATGCTCAGCCAGTTGTTTGACTTGCTCAGTCGCAGCATCGGTCGCCCGTAGGGCCGCCTGCTCAGCCAATTGTTTGACTTGCTCAGTCGCAGCATCGGTCGCCTGTAGTGTTGCATGCAGAGCCAGTTGTTTGACTTGCTCAGTCGCCTGTTGTGCTGCATACTCAGTGAGTTGTTTGACTTGCTCAGTCGCAGCATCGATCGCCCGTAGTGTTACATGCTCAGCGAGTTGTTTGACTTGCTCGGTCGCAGCCTCAGTCTCCTGTAGGGTTGCCTGCTCAGTGAGTTGTTTGACTTGCTCGGTCGCAGCCTCGATCGCCCGTAGGGCCGCCTGCTCAGCGAGTTGTTTGACTTGCTCAGTTGCAGCATCAGTCGCCCGTAGTGTTGCCTGCTCAGCGAGTTGTTTGACTTGCTGGGTCGCCTGTAGTGTTGCCTGCTCAGCGAGTTGTTTGACTTGCTGCGTGGCAGCCTCAGTCGCCTGTAGTGTTGCATACTCAGTGAGTTGTCTGACTTGCTGCGTCGCAGCCTCAGTCGCCTGTAATGTTGCATGCCGAGCGAGTTGTTTTGCTTGCTGGGTCGCAGCCTCAGTTCCATTCACTTCCATTTGATAGAAGGAGAACGGAATGCGGAGGAGGTTTATGTAGGCATTCAGTGCCGTATTCATCAACCTCACGAAACTATCTTGCTGACGCGGAATCAGATCCCATTGTATTTCGTTGCTTCGCTTGTCTATCATTGTTTTTTTCCTTGTCTCTTCCGCAGTCGCAGACACGACTGCACTATCTACTTCACGCGGTAATGATCCAGAGATTTTGTGCTCAATTCACCTGTTGCGATCTTCGCTAATGCGAACGTAGAGTTGGAAATCCACGCGGAACCTCCAGGATCGCAGCATCAAGAAAAGAAAGGGGATGAACTGATACTTTGACTAAACATCACTTCTAGCATGATGTGGTTCGGTCTCATGTGGCTGGGTGTCTCTATCACTTCCATCTGATCATGTCTGGGAGATCCCTACAGGGTCTACACGTATACACTTCAAAAAAAGATACACAATGTAACTACTCAGGTACCCTTTTCAAGCCACCTTCAGAGCCAGAAGAGCTAAGGACGATGATAACGAGGATACCTCATGATCGAGCCTGGGAACGGTCTTCACTATGACAGCTACCTGGGGTCACCATATCAAACGGAGAAAAACATAGAGGCTGTGTGTTCTCCTCTTCCCCAGGCAAATTCGGGACAAGAGAGGTTTTTCTCAGTAGGCCAATTAGTTCTTTCGAGGAAAGAACTACTGATCTCGGCAGGGACAAGTAAAGACGTGGTAGAATAGGAGATATGGGAGCACCAAAGAAAGCCGAAAGCGCGTCGAGTTGGGCAATGTCTGTTGCACCGATTTGGATGACCTGCAGAGGCAACTCCTTCGAGCCAAGGAGCGCTTGCGGCACAAACGGGAGATCATTGGCAGTTGCTGGCGCGAATGCGGTTACCTAGATTGTACTAAAGTATCGTACTGTTGGCGACGAGCAAGGCGAATCGCGTGAGGATACGATGTTTTACGGCAGAGGGGAGGAGATTCGAGGTGTATCAATTGCTCTTGTAGCCGGGGGTAAAAACGATGGATATTTGTTACGGGATCTGAGGAAACGAAAGGTGAAGCATATGCAAGAACAGGTGAAGCGGCAGCATATTCCTGTCAAGGTCTACCGAACGGGCGAGCGTTTGATGATCGCAGCTCCGATGGCTGGACTGGAACCCGAGAACATTGTGGTCGAAGTCACCGACGACGGTCGCCTCATTCTCCATGGAGACCAGCGCAGCATGCTGAAGGAGGTCAAGGAATTGCTGCTCGATGAATGGAGCGTAGGAGTCTATCACCGCGAACTCGCATTACCAGCCGCAGTCAATGCGGTGTGTGCCAACGTCACCTATGGCAATGGCGTGCTGACAGTGGCCTTGCCCATCAGCGACCAGACGCGCCCTGCGCGACTGACGCTCGATCGGGTTGCTCCTACCCACGGGGAGCGCAAAGGCAATGCGGGCCACCCCCCCACCTGCGTTCAAACATGACCGCACGAGCACTTTCCGCCCTCTTTGGAAACGTGCTTCTCGTGCTGAAACACGAACTACTCTGCATACGTTCCGAAAAGAGGAGGAGAAGCCCTCAATGCTCATCCTCCAAAGGGCATGACCTCTCGGTTGATGGTGGAGCAGAAGGCCCAGATTCCCCAATTGTTAGCCAAGGGAGCTGAAGCCTATGGCTCAAGAGATCAAGGAGTTCCTCAAGGCCGGAGCCGCTCAACGGCTGCATTTGGAACAGTTATCTGGGTATGCCCCTGATCTCAATCCCCATAGGGAGCGTCATTTGCCATACGTGCCAAGGTCTGTAGCCATAAAAATCCGCTCGGAGTCACTGAGGAACTCTGCATTTTCTTCTTCTCTCCTACTTATGTGATACAGGTATTCTAGCACATCTATATTTGTCTGCAAGAAACGCTTTCCCTGCTCAGTTATCGTAGCACTGTGCAAAAATCTCACGCTCACCCTATGCTCATCGGTTGCTTGACACGTCTAGCGACTTCGTTTACAATCAAGCGCAACCTATACATAAGATAGAGAAGGTCGGTACTGTGGAATTAGAAGTTAAAAGTAAAGCTGGTCATAGGGAACGGCTCAAGGCTCACTTCATTGCTGGAGATGACGGAGCACATGCAGATGAGGCTCTGCTTGAACTCCTGCTGACCTATGCGATTCCACAAAGAGATGTCCAACCTCTCGCGAAAAAGCTTCTTGCTACTTTTGGCAGTTTGTCGGCTGTTCTGTCCGCTGATATTGCTACGCTCTGCAAGCAAGAAGGTATAAAAGAGCATTCCGCAATACTGCTTAAGCTTACTGATTGGATACGCAAACGTGAAGAACAGAGCACAGTGAAGCAAGCGCAAAGAGAGATCCTCACGACGCCTACACTCTTTCCAGAAGTTGTTTCTGAGGATTCTCGCGTGCAAAAAGTGAGTGCTCCGACGACAAAACCTGCGAAAAAATCCTCTCGTGCAAAGACAGGCTTATTCGTGAAGCCGCTACTTAATGAAGCGATGGACGTATTACCGCAGCTTCCTGATACAGAGTCACTGGCTGAAGTAAGAAATTTCCTGAGTGCTAATCTACATTTTAACGGTCAGACGACACGTGACAGATACGCTTATTTCATTACACAGCGCATGTTTCCAGATGGCTATGCTGACTTAGCTCTGCGTACTTTCGCTCGGACACATGCGGGACAGCGAGCGCTACGGGATGTATGCTTTTATCGCTTGTGCAGGGCACAACCTGTGATGCTCAGCATCATTGAGGATCTTTTGCTACCTTCCATAAGTGCCGGACAATTGCCGCGGAGTCTCCTGCGCGATTATCTTGCTCATCGCTTTCCTGCTATTGCGAGCATAAATGATTATGCCCACGCTATTATTGAGGCGCTTGTGGGTGGTGGTTTAGCTACTGCTGACCGCCTGACTATTAGTTTTACCTATCGTGATATTGCTGTCGAGTCGTTCGCCTTTGTATTACATAGCGAGTTTCCAGAGCCGGGTATGTTTGATATCGGTAAAGTTGAGCAGAATCGAGCGATCCATGCGATGCTTTGGAAACCGGCTGCTATCGTCCCTGCTTTATATGAGCTCAGGAATCGAAATATTATCAGCAAGGTATCAGAGATCGATACGGTACGGCAGTTCACCACAAAATATACGCTTGAGCAAGTTTGTGAAGCGCTGGCAAAGACTGGTGCACGGCCATGAACGATACCGAAATCATCGAGGCATTGTGTAGCAAATTGCTCGTGCCGAGCGGACGACATCTCTATGGTGTGCTGGGTACGTATCCAACATTAAGGCGTTTTGCTGAGAAGCTTCAGCAGGCAAAGGCAGCTGATGGCAGGCCCTTTCCGGCACCACTTTCGGTCACGCGGGGCATCCTCGATGCCATTCCTGACGATGAATTCCGGAGCCTGGTGGTATATGAGGCAAGGAGACCAGAACCTATCGCGGCCCACGTGGTACAGGCATTCGAAGCGTTTTTGCGCGTGCATCTGAAAGAGAATGGGTTGGTTGTGCTGGAGAAACTGGAAATTCTCTTTGCCTATGGCAGTGATTTCAGCTTGCTGCGCACACTTGCCACCGACTCGCAGCGTATCTTGCTTCTCCTGCCGGGCAAACGGGAGCATGGCCGCATTGTGATGTTTCCCGACCAGGAGGATGGAGACTATACGTTGCCAACTAATCTCATCGCGGAAAATCATCTCTGGGAACTGGGGGGATAAGCATAACTATGGGGAAACAGCAAGCTATACAGCAGAACGAATTGTTCCAAGCGGAAGTATACTCCATGCCTGATGGCTACTATTCAGGCGATCAACCTAATCCCAACCTGCGAGCCTTCGTTGAGGCGCATCTTGCCGAGCATCCATATGATCCGGAGGATGATGATTACGACGTGCCAGCCTTTAACAAACCCATTGAGACGACAAAGGCTACTGCTATCTATAACATGCATACCTACTGGTCGAAGAAGCCTCATGACGCCATTCGCCAGTATATTCTGCACTACACACAGCCGGGTGACTTGGTGTTGGAGCCTTTCTCAGGCTCTGGTGGAACAGCTATAGCAGCCTTACTTGAGGGGCGGAAAGCAGTAGCATTAGATATATCACCATCTGCGTCATTTATCACAGCAAATTCTCTACATATCTTTACTTGTCTTGACTTTGAAAAAGCTGTATCTAAACTCGCCCAAGCAGTTCAGCCAATTGTTAATAGCCGATTCAATTTTGCAGATCCAAACGGTATCATACGGGCAGTTGTATATACTGAAAGATTTCGCTGTTCCCGGTGTTTTGATGTCGTTCCTTTCATTAGCACAACTGCAGGTGACAAACAGTATTTCCGAGGAAGAATAAAAGCTAAAGAAAAGTGTCCTAAGTGCGGTGAGCCGTTACAAACCAATTTAGATGAACGCTTAGGATTTGTTCCAGCAGAAATACATGTCTCTCCCAATAATCATCCAAGAAAGATTGTGAGAATTAATGTTCTTGGAGACGCCGACATTGCCCAACTGTTTCCCGTGGCACCCCAAAACATGCCACCTTACCTACAATTAAAACTCGAGGGAAATATACAACACCGCCTATGGAAGAATCTCGCTAAGGCAGGTGCTTACTGTGCTGGAGATCTCTTTTCCGATTCGAACCTCTTCATGTTGTTAGAAATAGAAGAGCAAATAGATCAATTGAAAGGAATATCTGCTGACTCGCTTTCACTCCTAAAGCTAGCTGTTCATAGTATCCTGTATAATTGTACAAGAATGTATCGCCACCGTATTCATACTGCAGGAGGTGGAGGATTCAGTGGCACGTATTATATTCCTCATCTATCAAAATGCATCAATCCATGGTTTGCTTTCCTTGATAAATGCGAAGAGATCAAAAAAGCCATTTTAGAAGCACAAACAACTCGTCTCTTAGCTCCTATTCTTCCTGTGGTTGTATCTTGCGATTCAGCTACCGAGATAACACATCGGGGGCATGTCTTACCTAATAGTATTGATTATATTTTTACTGATCCACCTTATGGTGGAACCTTTCATTATGGTGCTCTTAATTTCTTATGGGAAGCATGGCGCAGTTGTGATCTTTCGTGGAGAGCTAAAGAAATTATAATCACGGAGGATGGAGAGCTAACCTATCTAGACTGGTCTAAACGAATGCTCGCAGCTATGAAGGAAGCCTTTACCGTTCTGAAACCTGGAAGGTGGATAAGCCTCTGTTTTCATGGAGAAGTAGAATTATGGGAAGCCGTGAATGACATCATGGCGAAAGCTGGTTTTGTACCTGGCAAGGCTGAAGGAGCGTTGTTCATAGATACTACCCAAAAATCATATAATCAATTAACTGGTGCTACTGCTAAAAAGCGTGATCTGGTAATCAGTTTTAGAAAGCCTTTTCCAAATGAGATGCCATTTCACGTTCTTCTCCAGGATACTAAAGATTCAGCAACATTCACAGAAAAGGTGCATGTGATCATCCGCGATTACTTGATGGCCCATCCTGGCACAACGAAGGATCGCATCTATGATGAGGTCGTCAGTCGCATGGTACGCTCCGGTCAGATGGAGGCGCATAACTTTGATGCGCTGCTGCACCGGATTGCGGAACCGGCCAGTGACGACCAAACACGCTGGTTCTTGCAGCATGGTGATGAGACGAAGATAGATGCAGCCGAGTCGGCAAAGGAGGAGAAGGCGGCTCAGACTATCAGTAGCTTTGTCGTCCGATGGCTGTGCGAACATCCTGAGCAGGAAGGTGTCCATTATTCGGATATCTTTGAGTACTATCTCTATGCAGTTAGGGATAAGCCGCGCCGTCAGTTGAACGATTGGCTGCAGGATTATTTTTATGCTACCAGTGCTGGGACGTATCGTTTGCCTGGTACAGAGGAGGAGAAGGCGGCGAAGGTACAGGGTAGACAGGCGGGAACGAATAGGCATATCAAACGCTTCCTGGCCTATATTCAGCAAGACTTGCCCATCCCTGCGGCCGAGCGACCGAGCAATGCGACGCTGGTGGAGTGGATTCGCCATTGTCGGCGTTCAAACCTCTATGAGCAGGGGCGGCTCCTGTTTGAAAAGGGCGGGCTCGACCTGGATCAGTTAGGGGAAGAGCAGCAGGTCGAGGTGGAGGAAGATTATCAGACCTGTGTGCGGCGCATTCAGGTGAGTATGAAAGAGAAGAAGCTAAAAACGCTTTTCGATGAGGTGGAGTAGCGTATATAGCTGGCAGGGCGAGTACGAGGGTCGCCCAAGAGGTATCAACCTAAGGAGAAGGCGGAGAAAACGAGAACGGAAGCGGGAGCGCGTAGGGGTGGGAGCGGTGTGGCCGCCGGTTGGGGAAGGGAGCGGCAAGAATGGGAAACCGAGCAGACAGGGCCACGGCGGGCGGCCACAAGGGCCCCAACCCCGCATCCACGCCGCCCCCGCCCCTACGCGAGGGAGTTTCGTGAGGTTGGTGCGTATTGAGCGATCATTGTGGTTGCCCTCAGGAGGACGCACAAGGTATTTTGCCAGAGGAGAAGGGGGAAAAGAGCCATGTCGCATGTTGGTGATCTATTGACTTATCGCAAGGGTCTGGATGAGATATGTCGAGTGCCTGATAAAATTATTTCTGTTTATACCCTGGAGCAGCATATCTGGGCCGATACTGGTGAGACTTCGAATAAGGCGGCGCGGAAACAGCGTATGCCTGCACGTCAAACGGTTGAAGAGTTTCAGATCAATCCGGTCCGTCCGTTCTTGAATGATATTTTGCGCTTGATGGCTGCGCCGTATAGGCCGGAGCGGCGAGATGAACCGATTGGGCAGGGATATTGGATTCAGGCAGAATTCGGTTCTGGCAAATCGCATCTTCTCTGTTTCCTGTCCGCACTGACGCTTGGTGATGAAGACGTCTGGGAGCTGGTACGCCAGAAAGAGGCGAAGGCTGGACGAGGCAGGCGCGAAGCGCTCTCTCAATTCTGGGAAGAGGGCCTCAAAGCCAAAAGTAGCCATGGCAAAAAGGGGATATTTGTCATTGCCAAAACGCTGGTTGGCACTGGCGGCGGAACGGTTGGCAAGGGGGACGATACGCAGCGCCTTGTCAATTATATTCTTGACGCCGCTCGCGAGCAGCTCATCCTGGAGTTAGGGAAGAACATCTCTCTCTATCCTGTTGAGATACTGGCCGATCGCTTTATGTCCGAGGATTATACGCGCTACCGTGACGACCTCAAAAAGTTCCTCAAAGATCGGCGTTTCTTCGAAGAGGACGAAATCGAGGATGTGGATGACTTTATTCGGGAACTGCAAGCGAATAAAGCGCCTGAGTACAAGCGAAGTTGTGGCGAGAAGTTGTGGCGCTTCTACGATGAATATCTCAAGATGCGTCCACATTTAGAGACAGAGACCGAGGACGTGCTCAAACATATGGTCGAGGTGATCCTGGCCGAAGGCTATAGCGGTGTCCTGCTCATTCTGGACGAAGTCTCGCTTTTTATGAAAAATCGCAACGATGAACAGCGGGTGGACGATGAGCAAACGCTGGTGGTGCTTTCCAACCGGCTTGCTAAAGTACACAATTTGCCTATCTGGACGGTGTGTGCTGCGCAACAGGCGATCGAGAGCAAGATGGGCGTGAAAAATATTATTGCCAATGATCGCCTGAAGCTTGTCCCTTTGTTGAGTGAAGATGATAACGGATATTACGACATCGTGCTGGCTCGTGTGCGCGAAATTATTGATCCTGACGCTATCAATAGCTATTATCTCTACTATAAGAGCCGTTTTACCTGGCCCGCCACTATCGGGGAGGAACAGTTCCGGCATTTCTTTCCCTTCCATAAACCTGCACTTGAAGTTCTGCGTGCCATCACTGGAGAACTGACTACCGCCCGCTCCGCCATCCACTTTATGCATCAGACGTTAAAACATCAGATCAAAGTCAAGGGGGAGGAGCTGATCAGCCTCTGGCAGCTTTTTGATGAAACCGTGAGCTACGAAGAAGATCCCAGCGGAGTCAATGCAGGCTTGGTCTCTATTAAAACTAAGCGTGAGATGGATTACAAAGCTTACGAAGCGTGTAAACGCCAGATCAACGGACAGACGAAAGGCACGCTGAAGGTCTACCAGGAAAAGGCGATCAAGACGCTGCAAACTCTTTTCCTTTACCACATCGCACGCATGCGCCAGCAAGGTATTACTCCCGAAGAGATTGCCAATGCCGTCTTGATTGAACGTGCCTATGATGCCAAAGCGCAGGAAAACATTGAACACTATGAGAGCCTTGCTGAGAGCCTGCGTAAGGAATTACGCCAGATAGTCTGCACTCTCGATGAGAGCAATGCGCCTCGCTATCGCTTTGATCCTGTCTTTACCGGCGTCGACCCGCGCCATGAATTTGAAAAGGCACGTAATGAGGCGGAGTCCAACGAGAGGATGCTACAAGATGCCTGGGATTTTCTGCTGGGATTAGCGAAATGGCCGGTCAAGACGCGCCAGATGATTATTGATCTTTCCAATGGAACTACGTCGCTATTCAGTGGCATTGCGGCTACGATGGCTCCTTATGCCAAAGAACAAACACTCGAGGTAGAATGGCAAAGACGGCAGATTAGCGGGACGATTGCCATGCGCGACCTGGTACGTTCTGGCACTGAGCACTCCTTGCTGCCGCAGTTACGTAGTGATGAGACAGATCATGATTTCTCGGTCTATATCAGTACGCGCCCAGCTTCAGGACAGCACGTCGAGCGAGTGCTGAAAGCACGGAATGACCCGCGCATTATTGTATGGACTCCGGCATCCTTCACCGACGATGAACGCCACCGTCTGCATGAGTTGGCCGCGTACCGGAAGCTGATTCGTGACTGTGAAGGCAATGACAGTGAAGATGCTGTAACGATCATTCACTGGGCCGCCAACTCGCTGCAAACGGAGATCGGGAAAATCGTCAAGGTTGTCGAAAGTGCCTATGCACGCGGGCGCGTTGACAGCCTGGATATAAAAAACATGGAGGTCCATGTCGCGGGTGATATCAAGGGTATCCTCACACCGATTATCAGCCAGGTTTTGAGTGCAGTCTACGAGTCACGCGATATCATCTTTGATCACCCCTTTACCTTCCATAAAGAAGATGCTGTCAAAGTAATCAATGGTATTGTCAAGACAGGTGAGATTCCGCGACATAGCAAACCGACCGGAGATGTAAGCGCTGCACAGAACTTTGGCTATGCCCTGAGAATTATGAAGAAAGGGCCTGTGTACAAACTCGATATCTCCGACAACAGGTTTGTCCAGGATATTTATAGCTTCATTGACCAGAAATTAGTCAATGAAGGGCAGAGCATGAGCATCGGAACCCTCTACAAAAACTTTATGGGCATCAGTACACCCGTCAGCTATGGACTGACGCGGCGAATGGTGCAACTCTACCTTCTGTGTCTTGTACAAACGGGCAAAATACGGCTCGGCCTGAATGCCAAAGTGGGTCTGCCGTTCTCCCACATTGATTATCAGACCATTAAAGAGATAGACTTCTCAGCACGCATTCTTGAAGCCCTGAGCGAAGTGCAGAAGATGGAGCAGCCGAAAAACTGGGAAGTATTTCGCCCATTTGCCGAGGTATTTCTCGGAAAAACCATTGCGTCAACGCATGATGACAGCGTTATTGCCCCATTGCGCGTGGAGTTGCGCGACCTCTTTGGCAAAGAAAAGGCAGTAGTCGGTCGCACCGTAAGTAATGCAAGTAAGCTCTTTGGGGACATCCATACATCCAATCCCTATGAGCGAGTGCTTCAGCAATTTGAAAGCTTCTTCAAAACTGCTAATGCGGAAGATATTGATGATGTACTCTATCAGCTGAAGGAGGTTTTTGGATACAGTGCCTTCGATAGTGGCGCAGCAGAAGAGGTTGATATACATGATCTGAAGCAGGGCATGAAACACTACCGGGACGTGCAACAGTTCCTTACCTATGATACCGACTTGCGTACAGCCTATCAGTACTGCACGCATAGTCTTCCTGAGAGTCGTGACCTCGGGACAACGCTCGAAATTCAGCAGGCACTGGCTGAGAAACTCCGATTCCTGCAACCTTATATCGACTCTGAGGTCAAACTGCGCACCGAATTGATCGGTAGTGCTCCTCATGGAGCTAGCGAAGCTCACACGCTCCAGGCATTGATCGCTGATTACAAAACGGTCTACACGGTGCTGCACAATAATGTCCTGAGCAAACTGGATGATCATAGAGTAGCTATTCAACAATTACTTAGTAGTACAGAACTTGCAGCGTTAAAGATATTGGAAAACATCAGCGCACTCCAGCCTGCGGTTTCCGGTACCATCGAGAGTCAACTGAAAAAGCTCCTGAATGAAATATTCACTTGCCCAACGCCCTCGCAGAACTCCATAGAATCGGGCTTGGAGCGAGAGCCAGTACATATATGTGGTCTCTCGTTCGGGAACTACAACGACTTGCTCCAAAGGGCTAAGCAAGTAGAAGAGGAGGCAAGGAGACTCTTTAAGGAGGCCATAGAACACAAAATGGAGGTCTTCCTCAATCCTGCCATTCAAGAGCGACTCAGACAGGGTCAGGATAAACCAGCGATTGCTGCATTGCTTCAGTGTCGCACGGTCGGTGAGCTATGTACCTACCTGAGCAGACAAGGCCAGGAACTTCCCTCCATTGTGGAGACAATCAATCATTACCTGAAGCGGATTGTGGTGAAGAAGGTACGCATAGCCGATTTCAAGCCTCCCACTACTACTATTGAGAGGGAGCAAATAGTGGACGTGGCCATAGCGTTTCAGGCCTTCCTTGAAGAACAATTACAGAGCATCACAGCAGATGGAGCCTCCGATGCTTTACCGATGCTTCAAGTAGAGTAGGTGGTACGGTGAGCAAGCGACCTGGTCGAGAGAGCACGGTCTCGAACGCCCCTCGGTGGGAGGCGCGAGGTCCACGACACACGGTAGTCTCCGAGGCCCTCACCAGAGAAGGTCCCCAACCACTGCTACTGCTGGGTGTGCGCTTGCAGGATGGTCGTGCGCGTGCGGACCACTTCACCGCGTTTGCGTGGAAGACTATCCCGGAGCACTGACTTCGTCGAAGCGCCGCTGGGCCGCAGGCAGGTCCGACGTGTGGGGTAAGGCTCGCTGTCGAGCCGCCTGTCGCGTCCCATCCACATCGAAGACCACCCAATGTGCTCCCCTTCGATCCCACAAGCCCCCTCTCTGTGCGCCTTCGAGAGGCCGCGTCCCCACGTCCTGGAGGAAGAGCGTGCGCAGTGCTTCGAGGGTGGATTGGTCAATGGCGGCCAGAAAGCGACTCAGGGTCGAGCGATGCGGAAGTTGGCTTCGCCCGAACAGCGCCATGAAGGGGGGCGAGGGCAAGAGGCGATCGGAGAACGTTTCGAGGGTCGCTTCACCGCTCAACGCATAGCCGATGCAACGGCCCCAAACGACCGCACGGACGTCCGTGCAAGGAGGCTCTATGCGCCTCCACCAGTTAGTGGAGTTCTACCAGATATCGTAAGCTGCGACAAGAATGAGTGTTTTTGTGCGCCGCGATGGGTAATTGGTAGCTCGTAGTCTTGTAATGAGGCTGAGCCTGATGTAAAATTGCTATAGTAACTTCCTTCCCGTGCTGGATTGAAATGGACAAACGATCCATGCGGGCTTCTACTGTGCTTCGTCTCAATGGCACTATACAAACGTTGTTGTCACCAGACAAAGGAGGTAATTAGTATGGCACTCGCAACGGTAGTTCTAGGAGCTCTTAATCCAGGTGGTATTTTCCTGTGGATTATTCTGGGTTTGCTTGCTGGCTTTCTAGCAACACGAGTGGTTCGCGGCCCCCACTTTGGCATCATTGGTGATCTCGTGATCGGCTTGGTTGGTGCCTTCCTCGGAGGTCTGGTGGCAGACCTCTTATTCCCAAACTCCACGTTTCATTTCTGGGCCACGCTGCTCATTGCTGTCATTGGGGCTATTGTGCTGTTGGCGATCCTGCGCTGGATTGCCAGAGCATCAGGGCGTTCCGAAAGGAGGCGCTGGATTGGGTAGAAAGCCAGCTTCATAGGAAATGCCCTCAGTATCTTTTATGCGGTAAGCTGTGTAGCAGGAAGGGTCGTCACCTGGTGGCCTACCGAGCGAAAAGTAAGAAGCCACATGCTCGAGCGTCCGGCGCTGCTTGGGAAGTGTCGGTGCGCAGATCAACACACCGCCTCTCGGGAGCTGGTTCGTGACCGCTTTGTATTTTGCCTTATGGAAATAGCAGGGAAGCGGGAACAAGGGCAATGTTGTCAAGCCTGGCCCTGATAGGTGGGCAAGGTTTGCAACGTCGCCAACTCACCCATCAGCTCCGCTTTGGTTAACCCTTGAGCTGGCACCCGAACGATCTCTTCACTTCCTTCAAGTTGGCAGAGAAACGCGATAGGATCAGAATCAAAGTGAATGGCCACACTGCGCTGGGCAACGTGCTTCCCAAGCAAAAGGGAGCCGAACAGCCACATATCCCTGGCGCAAGCGACTACCGGTCCTTCTCACGCATTTTCTCACGCTCTGCCAGTACCATTAACAGAAGAGCAAGGAAGCCGGAGGAACATGTCTTCTTTATCAGGTTTCTTGTCCTCCAGGCCCAGCGATTTGGTACTCAAGGCCCACGGGATGCGCAACGAGATGCTACTATATCTTAAGCGAAATGGCTCTGGACCGTTCTTCGTTGCATCCATGGTTTCTGCACCGAAGCGGAACTTCTACCATATCGCCAGCAAGCAAGCGATGTGACCAAGATGGCTTGTGCAGTCGCTTCACGTTACATAGCCTGCTTGCTGTAATCTCGTTGCGCATCCCGTGGGCACGAGGGTCGCCCCTACAAAGCGAGTGCTCCCGAGGGCGACCCTCGTGGTCGCCCTGCCAACTTGCAACAATCTCACACGCACCCAGAAGCATAAGAAAAGGTGCCCCTGTTTGGAGGAGCTCGTATCATGAAACATGATTATCTGAATATGCTGGAGTGGTTCCTGCACAAACTTGACGCTATCAAGGATGAGCCTGCCATCCTTGTACGTGATCCGCTGCAACTCTTACCCGAAAGAGATAACAGCATCCATAACTTTGCCAGTGAGCACGCATATACCGTGATTGTGGCGGCCACCAACCTTGCCTTTCGCGAGCTCTATGAGCGTGCCACTGCTGATCCCGATACCCAGAAACTGCTCGTCATTGACCGCACACCGCAGAGCAGACGTATAGCACGCTCAAAAGGGAAAGCTCCTCCCTTGTTTTATCCTGATTTGTTGGCACGTGTGCCCGCTGGAGCACGTGTCGAGCTTGATTTACGCCAGTATCTCAAAGAGGTTACCGGTGATCCCGATTGGCCTAGAGAGGTGAATGAACCTCATTGTGCCAGGATCGTCATGAAACACTTGCCTGGTGTCATACGGGCCCATGAGAATCTGCGCGTTGTCCAGAGAGAACGCTTCAGTATCCACGATTTTCACACTATTGTCGCATACGCAGCGCTGGATGTTGCTGATGCAGCATTCCAGAAACTGGATGATACCTATTACTGGCGTGTAGGCCTGCATGGATATCAGACCCTACAAGAACTGGAAACGCTGGCACCCGCGGTGACGGGGCCAATAAAACGTGATCTAGCAAAAGCTTCCCCCCCTTTTTGCTGGTTTGGCAAGTATGAAACGGAAGTGATCATTCGCGCCTTTTATCTCTCAGTCATTTTGGCGCAACATGCCCTCAATTGGAAACTCCTACTGATCAACGTAGACCAGGAGCTTAAGGGATTAACCACCATAGAAACCGGGACACTGGAGCAGGCAGCACGTGAACTCGTCAAACTCGATCCTGAGCAAGCTCAGGCAGACCTGGACGAGATCGAGGCTCACCTGAGCAGCGAAGGCTTGCAGACGCTTCTCATCGATGAGCTAGCAATTGAAGATGCGAAGTGTGCTGCGACTGTGATAGAGAAAGAAGGCTATTCAACGCTGTTGCGTACGCTGGCACTTCTTTTTGCGCTAAAAGACTTGCTCTTCCCTGGGCCGGATGTGCAGGCCCATAAGCAGCTCGTCAATCATCTTTTCTCTGCTCACTCGGATAGCTTTGTAGAGTCGCGTTCTTCGCTGGTCTGGTCAAATCTGAAAGAAGCTTATAGGCTAGCGTATGCCATTCAGGAATCCCAGGCCGCACTGAGCAGAGCTCTGAGAAACCTGAAAGTCAAACCATCTGATGAACTGACCTTTCTCACCTTTCGTGACCTCTGGAATGCGCATGGAATTAATCGCTTGGAGTATCATCTTTCAGCACTGAAACGCCTGGTTTACTACCAGAACCTTTTGTCGCGTGAACCCGATACCCTTCCCATTGAGTTCATCGATACCTTAAAGAGCATCCAGGATAGGGTAAACGAACTTGAAAAAGAGGTATTCCAGCAAATTCATGAATTGAATGGGCTGTTTCAGGAAATGGTGGCAAAACAGTACCCAGGTTGGCTGACAAAGGATAGTGACTTGCTCCTCTCCAGCCAGTTTATACGTCGCTGCTTAAAACCTTATTGGGATCCAAAGACAGAAAAGGCGGTTGTACTGGTATTTGATGGTATGCGCTATGATATCTGGGATGAGTTGTTGCGCCCAATGCTTTTAGAGAAGATGGAGATCATCCAGGAGTTGCCTGCTGCGGCGATTTTGCCATCGGAGACCCATGTTTCCCGCTGGGCTATTGCGGCAGGTACAGAGCCGGATCAGTTTGGTTTGACTCCGCGACGGGCTGAAAGTGATTGTCTCAAAGAGGCTTTGGCGCGAGAGCTGGGCTATCAGGTCAGTGTTGACACGATAGCTCCAGATGGAACCGGAACGGGAGAGACCGTGCGCTACCGGGCAGGAAATCTGGACTATTATATTTTTGAGTTTTGCGATAAAGAACTGCACAAAATCGAGATGAAAGAGTATGCAGATGGTCGGAGGGAGCCATCGCGGCCCCTCGCCCTCATCTATCAGCAATACCTGAAAAACCTGATTGATACGGAGGTCATGGCTATCGTACGCCGCCTGACCCCTGGGACAAAAGTCTTCATCACTGCCGATCATGGGTTTGGACTGGTGGGACAGGAGTGGCTGGGCGTTGATCCCGACGACCTCAACGAGCCTGACGACTGTGCTTATCTCCACTGTCTGCTCTCAGTCCCTGTATCCAGTGCTAACCTGTATCCCAAAACGCGTAAGAACATCATTAGTTTCACTCCTGAGCAGTTACACTATCCGAAAAAGGAGATGTGGACGGCAAAAACGGGGGCTATAGTCAATAAACAATATCAAGCAGTTCTCTTTCCTAAAGTTGGCTACTCTTTTAGCCGCCAGGGAGCGCGCTACAAGCCTACGGCATATAGTCATGGTGGTATCTCAATTCAGGAGCTACTCATTCCGATGGTGGTATTGCAAGTCAAAGCCAGAGAGGACGAGCTTTTGACATTACACCTCATCAATGGGCCGAAGGAGGCCGTTGAGGGCGAAGAGATAGAATTCCGTATGCGCTTGACCCGAGCGATAGGGAGGAGCAAAGTCAATGAGCTGCGTGTCGATGTAGAGGCTAGCTATAGCGATGATGTTGAGCAAACCAAAGGGCAACTGCCGCCACAGGTGCTTTATATTGCAAGGCAAGATGAGGTCGTCTACCGTTTCCGTCCAGACCCTCAGCAGGCGACCGCCGAAGAACATCGCCAGGGACTGATGAAGCGCGAACTGACCATCACCATTCGTTATCGAGAAGGGAGTCGTACAATGCGCAAGCTGCAAAAGTGTCCCTTCGCGGTGCGGCTCGACTCGGAGCGTGTCATCCGGCGTGTGCCAACATCGCTGGGCAATATACTGGGCTTGACACCAAAGAGTATGAGGTAGCAAGATATGGGAGATGAGGTTGTCAGACGATGGTAGCCAAGAGGCATCAACCTAAGAAGAAAGTGAAGGGAGAACGTGAGAACGTGTGAGGTTTCGCGTAGGGGCTGGAGCCTGCTCTCACGGGTAGGTTTTTTGGGAGTGGAGACGCAACCTCGCGTAGGGGCCCTTGTGGCTGCCCGCCGTACCCTGTCGATGTGCGGTTGCCACTCCACCCCAACGGGCGGCCACAAGGGCCCCTACCCCACATCCGCGCCACCCCCGCCCCTACGCGTTTTCGGATTTGCTCCCAAAAAACCTACCTGTGTAAAGTGGGAGCCTGATCGTTCCGTTCGGTTGATGGCTATTGGTTGTCAGACGATGGTAGCTCCATCATGAACGGGGAATAAGATGGCAAAAGCCAGGGTTATGAGATGAATAAAAAGAGTAAAAACATTTTTAAGGGGAAGGTCGTTAACAAAGCCCACACCATCAACACGGGTGTCGACGAATTCCCGCGCTACGTTGTCGAGTACCTCATAGATAACTACTGCTCTGAAGAAACGTTCTTTCAGGACATGGAAAAGGTCGTAAAGCGTCTCAAGGAGGCATTTGTCTATGGTGCGGAAAGTGAGAAGATTCGCCACTATATCCGGGAAAATCGCCATCATTCCATTATCGCCAATCTAGAGGTGAGACTGGTCGAAACAGAGGATAAATACTGGGCAACGATTGCAGCGATCAATGAAAGTTTCGTCAACATCCCTGAAGGGATTGTGCGCCAATACCCTATGCTGCTCTCGGGAGGCATGTGGGGCACAATAGACCTGACCTACGACGAAACGGAGATTCACAACAAAAAGATACGCCCCTTTAAGATCACAGGCTTTACACCTTTTCAAGTCAGCGTGATCAACCTGGAAGAGTATATCAGTAAACGCCATGAATTCAGTTCTGATGAGTGGATAGATTTGCTGATCAATACCTGTGGCATCAACTCTGCGAGGTTGAGCCGTCGCCAGAAGCTCTTGTACCTCTGTCGTTGTATTCCATTGGTTGAAAACAATTACAACATGATTGAACTTGCGCCAAGAGAAACGGGCAAGACCTACCTTTACCGGAATATTTCTTACTATTCTCATGTCCTTTCGGGGGGAAAGGCTACTCCGGCGCAACTTTTCGTCAATCTCAACACAGGAAAGATCGGTGAGGTTGGCACACGTGACGCAGTTGTTTTTGATGAGATTGCTAATACAGACTTCAGCGATCCTAAAGCTTTTGTCAGTATTATGCAGGGGTATATGCAGGATGCCAAGTTCAGTCGGGGCAAAAAAGAACTGCTCGCATTTGGGAGTCTGGTTTTCGTGGGTAACATCGATGTGCAGGGGAATATGCCTCATGAAAAGTATTATCATCTCTTTGAGCCGCTGCCAGATTTCTTACAGGTAATCGCATTTCTTGATCGTATGCATGCCTATCTTCCCGGTTGGGAGTTGCCGAAACTCAATCCTGATAGCTATGCAAGAGACTATGGTTTCATTACAGATTATTTTTGTGAAATCATGCATGAATTGCGTCGCATAGATGTGTTGAGTGGCATAAAAGATCGTTTCGAAATCATTGATACGCAAGAGACGGCTCAGGGCATCTCTGGTCGCGATCAGCGTGCTATTTTCAAGACGACATCGGGATTGCTCAAGCTTGTTTATCCAGATGGTAACGTCACGGATGACGAACTTGAGGATGTGCTGCTTGTTGCTTGCGAGCTACGACAGCGTGTGCGAGAACAACTCCATCTCATGGCTCCAGGGGAATATGAGCGGGTCAAACTTGGGGCCTGGTTGCACAGTTCGGGCAAAAAGCTGGTGCCGGAGTTGCGCGATGCTGGGCGTGTCCAAACAATAAAGTTACCAGTGCGGCCATCTATTGGAGAAGTGGTTGGTCTAGCAGTTGCGGGCGATCATGGCTGCATCTTGCACTTTGAAGTGCAGGTAACGAGAGGCACAGGCAAGATCATTCCACTGGGTTCAATTCAACGCATCATGCGCGAAAGTATTGAGGCGGCGGCTCAATATGTGAGATTTAAGAGTGCAGAGCTTGGTCTGAGTCAAACGTGGTATGAGGACGTAGATGTGGCTGTTCTTGGCACGTATATGGGTGTGCCAAAGGAAGGATCGTCGGCAGGTATTACTATTGCTACGGGTATCGTTTCGGCGCTTAAGAAATTGCCGGTACGAAATGATATTGCGATGACGGGTGAGATTACGATCATGGGGAAGGTGCTGGCTGTCGGTGGGATTCAACAGAAGATACGAGCAGCTCATGATGCTGGGGTCAGAGAAGTCCTGCTGCCGGTGGATAACTTGAAGGAGGCACAAGAGTTACCATCATATATTCTTGATGGTTTGAAGTTGACGCCGGTGCAGACTGTTGATGAGGTGTTGAGGTATGCGCTTATTGTGTAAAAGCGAGGGGTGAGCTGGTTTGTGATGCTCGATTAGGCCATCCCCTCGTCGCAGATTGCTCAGCAGTATCGTCGATGCTTCTCTCAGGAGCACGGCTACTGCTTAGGCCTATGATGAACCAGTGATACCCAAAAAAGGAGAAAGAGAATTCCCTATGCTATCATCCTTGTCGTCTTCTCGCATTCGTGCGGTGGTAAGCCTCGCCGGAGTTGCCCTGAGTATTGTGGGTTTCTTCCTGCCCATGTTCACCGAAAGCAATCC
>WNGD01002007.1_pt1 | contig 27727 bp, 26 predicted proteins | sample 5400671 | NCBI WGS metagenome assembly WNGD01 (sample SAMN13153369, study PRJNA577476) | soil metagenome | isolation source: 40 cm soil or saprolite under grassland replicate 2 | place: USA:California | collected 2016-06-15
AGGGCGGCACCGCTATTTCCGTCTGGCCGCCGCGGACGTCGCGAGCGCGCTTGAAGGGCTGATTCCGCTGGCTGCCCGTGCCGGCCACACCCGCATCCGCACCGGTCCGCGCGATCCCGAATTGCGCCAGGCGCGCTCCTGCTATGACCATCTTGCAGGCGATCTGGCGGTCCGAATGTTCGACCGGTTCGTGGAGCGCCGGTTGCTCGCCGGTGGGGGCGATGCGCTGCGCGTGACGGCAAGCGGCAGGCGGTTTTTCGCCAAGGCCGGCATCGATATCGACGCTCTCGAACGCGGGCGGCGTCCGCTGTGCCGGCCTTGTCTCGATTGGAGCGAGCGGCGAAGCCACCTCGGTGGAGCGCTCGGGGGCGCCATCTTCGATCGAGTCATCGCGTTGCGCTGGGCCGTTTGCGAAGCGCGTACGCGGATCGTGCGCTTCTCCGCCGGGGGCGAGCGCAAGATGAAGGCGTGGATTTCCGCGTAAGGCCGCGGCGAAATTTATTCGCTATCGCAACGGTCAAGCGCGCCAAATTGCCCCTGCCTGCCCACGTGAACCAAGCCCGCGGGGCCGCGCGTTGTGACCTCGCTCCGGCGCGCTCCATTGACCCGGGAGTGATCAATACTTACTTGAAATCACGAGATTTTCAGCCAACGACACGCCGCCTTTCGCGGCCTACCGGCTTTCTGCTAAATTCGCGGCCGAATCCGCGCCGCATTCCATCGACCGAAACGGGTCTCGGTCGTTTCCGAGACCACGGAGGAGCAATGACCGCCGCAACCCACGAGGTCGCCAGCCTCCCCGACATGAAGGTGTCGATCCGCCAGCTCTTCGGTTTCGACAGCGATATGGAGGTGCCGGCCTATTCGGAGGCCGATGAGCATGTCCCGGACATCGATGCCGACTACCGGTTCGACAAGCCGACGACGCTCGCCATCCTCGCCGGCTTCGCGCACAATCGTCGGGTCATCGTCACCGGTTACCACGGCACCGGCAAATCAACCCACGTCGAGCAGGTGGCGGCCCGCCTCAACTGGCCGTGCGTGCGCGTCAACCTCGACAGCCACATCAGCCGTATCGATCTGATCGGCAAGGACGCCATCGTCATCCGCGACGGCCTGCAGGTGACCGAGTTCCGCGACGGCATTCTGCCGTGGGCCTACCAGCACAACGTCGCCCTGTGTTTCGACGAATACGATGCGGGTCGTCCCGACGTGATGTTCGTGATTCAGCGGGTGCTGGAATCCTCCGGACGGCTGACCTTGCTCGACCAGAGCCGTGTCATCAGGCCGCATCCGGCCTTCCGTCTGTTCGCGACCGCGAACACGGTCGGGCTTGGCGATACCTCCGGCCTCTATCACGGCACGCAGCAGATCAACCAGGCGCAGATGGACCGCTGGTCGATCGTCACCACGCTCAATTATCTGCCGCACGACAACGAGGTCGACATTGTGCTCGCCAAGGCCAAGCACTATCGCACCGACCAGGGTCGCGACATCGTCAACAAGATGGTGCGGGTCGCCGACCTCACGCGCAACGCCTTCATGAACGGCGACATTTCGACCGTGATGAGCCCGCGCACGGTGATCACCTGGGCGGAGAACGCCGACATCTTCAAGGATATCGGCTTCGCCTTCAGGCTGACCTTCCTCAACAAGTGCGACGAGTTGGAGCGGCCGATCGTGGCCGAGTTCTATCAGCGCTGTTTTGGAGTGGAGTTGCCGGAATCGTCGGTCAATGTGGCGCTGAGTTGAGCCGTCTTCCATGCCCATGACGCTGTGATGTCATCGAACATCAAGCCCAGAAATCCGTCGAAAGACTCGCCGACCGAGCCGTTCAAGCGCGCGGTCACGGGATGCCTGCGCGCGATCGCCCGCAAGCCTGAGCTCGAAGTCGCCTTCGCCGCGGAACGCCCCGGAATCGTCGGCGGCAAGGCGCGCCTGCCCGAGCCGCCGCGAAAGCTCAGCGGTCCGGATGCCGCGATCGTGCGCGGCCACGCCGACTCGATCGCGCTCAAGCTCGCCTGCCACGACCCGATGGTGCATCGCAAGCTGGTGCCGGGCGGGCAGCAGGCGCGCGCCGTATTCGAGGCGGTCGAGCTGGCCCGCGTCGAGGCGATCGGCGCACGCCGAATGTCCGGCGTTGCGAACAACCTCTCGGCCATGCTCGACGACCGTTTCCACCGCGGCAAGTTCGATCAAGTCACCGATCGGGCGGACGCACCCATCGAGGAAGCGGTCGCGCTGATGGTGCGGGAGCGGTTGACCGGCCTAGCCCCGCCGCCGGCGGCCAAGAAGATCGTCGATCTGTGGCGCCCGCTGATCGAGGATCGCGCCGGGCGCGATCTCGACCGTCTCGAGCGGCTGATCGAGAACCAGGCACGCTTCGGCGACGCCATCCATGATCTCCTCGACGCGCTCGACATGGGCGAAGACCGCAGCACTGAGTCCGACGAGGAGGAAGGCGAGGAGGGCGAGCAGGATCGCCGTAAGGAAGAATCCGGCGAGGACGGCCAGGGCGCCGACGCCGAGGACACGCAGACGCGGGTCGATGAAGCCGATGTCGCGGGCGAGGACATGTCCGACTCCACGGCCGAGGCCGCCGACGCGCTCTCCGTCGAGATGGCCGACGACGCCGAGATGGGCGACGCCGAGAGCCCGGCCGAGCCGCGGCGTCCACGCCGGCACGGCCAGAACGAGCCGCGCGGGCCGGATTACCGGCCCTTCATCACCAAACACGACGAGACGGTCGCGGCCGAGGATTTGTGCGAACCGGAGGAGCTCGATCGGCTGCGCGGCTACCTCGACAAGCAGCTCTCGCATCTGCAAGGCGTGGTCGCGCGGCTCGCCAACCGGCTGCAGCGCCGTTTGATGGCGCAACAGAACCGCGCCTGGGAGTTCGACCTGGAGGAGGGATTGCTCGATCCCGCGCGGCTCTCGCGCATCGTGGTCGATCCGCTCCATCCGCTCTCGTTCAAGCACGAGAAGGAAACCAGTTTCCGCGACACCGTGGTCACGCTCCTGCTCGACAATTCGGGTTCGATGCGCGGACGGCCGATCACGGTCGCGGCGACTTGCGCCGATATCCTGGCGCGCACGCTCGAGCGCTGCGGCGTCAAAGTGGAAATTCTGGGCTTTACCACGCGCGCGTGGAAGGGCGGGCAATCGCGTGAGGCCTGGCTCGCCGCCGGCAAGCCCGCCAATCCGGGGCGACTCAACGATCTGCGCCACATCATCTACAAATCGGGGGACGCGCCCTGGCGTCGCGCACGCAAAAATCTCGGTCTGATGATGCGCGAAGGCCTGCTCAAAGAGAATATCGATGGTGAAGCGCTTGATTGGGCGCACAAGCGGCTGCTGGGCCGTACCGAGCAGCGCAGGATCTTGATGATGATCTCCGATGGCGCCCCGGTCGACGATTCCACGCTATCGGTCAATCCCGGCAACTATCTGGAGCGGCACTTGCGCTGGGTCATCGAGGATATCGAGACGCGCTCGCCGGTGGAGTTGATCGCAATCGGCATCGGTCACGACGTCACGCGCTACTACCGCCGCGCCGTCACTATCGTCGATGCCGAGGAACTCGGCGGCGCCATGACTGAAAAGCTCGCCGAACTATTCGACGAGCAATCCCAGGCGGAACCGCGCCGGCCGCGGAGGCTCGACGCGTGAGCGACCGCACGACGCGTTGGCGTTGCGGTCTCACATGGACAAACCGACGGACCATCACGGCGCTCATCACAAGTGCGCTGCTCTTGGCGGTCATGTCGGCCGATGCGCAGGTCTCGCCGTCCGCCCCGCCGCCGGTCGCGATCGAGGTTCGCAGCGAGCCGATCACGGCCTTCGACGTTCGCGACCCCTCCCACCGGCAGTTCGGGCTGCTCGAATTCCGCGGCGGTCTCGTGCTGCGTTCGTCCTACGAGCACTTCGGTGGCATTTCGGCCATTCGCGTTGCGTCGGATGGCGCGCATTTCATCGCCCTGAGCGACAAGGGTTGGTGGTTTCGCGGCCGCATCGTCTACGAGGGCACGCGGCCGAGCGGCATCGCGGACGCCGAAATGGCGCCGATCCTGGGTGACGACGGGCGACCGCTGGCGGCGCGCGGGTGGTATGACACGGAATCGATCGCGGAAGACGGTGGCACGCTCTATGTGAGCATCGAACGCGTCCATCAGATCGTCCGCTTCAATTACGGCAAGGAGGGCCTTCTTGCCCGCGGCCGGCCGATCGCGCTGCCGCCGGGACTGCGCTCGCTGCCGCCCAACAGGGGGATTGAGGCCCTGGTGTTCGTTCCGAAGGGTTTGCCGCTTGCCGGCACGCTGATCGCGATCTCGGAGCGCGGCCTCGACAAGGCGGGCAATACCAGCGGCTTCCTCATCGGGGGAGCGAGCCCCGGCAATTTCGCGGTCAGGCGAAGTTCGAACTTCGACATCACCGACGCCGCGCTCCTGCCCGGCGGCGACGTTCTGCTGCTGGAACGGAGATTCAGCTGGAGCAGCGGTTTGGCCGTGCGCATGCGGCGCGTCGCGCTCGGCGAGATCAAACCGGGCGCCGTGGTCGACGGTCCCGTTCTGTTCGACGTCGATCTCGGCTACGAGATCGACAATATGGAAGGCTTGAGCGTTCACCGCAGCGTAGACGGCGAAACCGTCCTCACGCTCATTTCAGACGACAATTTTTCCGCGGTTCAGCGCACGCTGCTGCTTCAGTTCACGCTGGTGGAGCCCTAGTCAAGCCGCGATGCTACCGCGAATACCGCCCACTTTCGCGGTCGGCTCACCCCGCGGCCGCCGCTCTTTTCTTTCTGATCTGCCGCTTCAACTCGAGCGCTTTCTCGGAGAGGTCGTTGTCCCTCGCCTTCAACAGGAATGCATCTAGGCCGCCGCGATGATCGACCGTCTTGAGCGCGTTCGCCGACACGCGCAGCTTGACCGAGCGGCCGAGCGCGTCCGAGATCATGGTGACGTTGAGCAGATTGGGCAGGAAGCGCCGCTTGGTCTTGATGTTGGAGTGGCTGACCTTGTGCCCGACCTGCGCAGTCTTACCGGTGAGTTCGCACCGCCGCGACATTGAGAAACCCTATCCTTCAACGCGTTTGCCGGATCGAGCCTTTGCGCATTGTCAGCGGCGCGACCACCTGCGGCTTCGCAAGCCGGCGGACCTATAAAGAGCGCATGAATAGGCGTCAAGCCGCGTGTCCCCGGTGCGATTGCGCCCCGGATGACCAAGTGGGACTGGGCACTTCGTGGATTCATACCGCCTCACCCGTCACGCGATTTTTCTCGGCGTGACCGCGCTCGCGCTAACCATGGTGGACGCCCAACGGGGCCGAAGCTTGGCCCAAGGCAAGCTCGATGCCCGCTACACCGTCACCTTGAGCGGTCTCCCCATCGGCCGCGGCGCTTGGGTGATCGACATTGGCGATGATTATTTTACTGCGTCGGCGAGCGGTGCGACGGCTGGCTTGCTGCGCGTCTTTGCCAGCGGCCAAGGTCAGAGCGCTGCGCGCGGGAGCATCGCGGGCGGCCAACTCGTCCCTTCGACCTACGCCTCGCGCATCGTCACCGACGACAAGTCCGACGACGTGCGGATGGTGATCAGCGCCGGCGCGGTGAAGGAGTTGGCGGCTAATCCGCCGACCGTTGCGAGCCCGGATCGCGTTCCAGTCACCGACGCTCACCGCCGCGGAGTGACGGACCCGATGACGGCGTCGTTGATCCGGGTCCCAGGCAGCGGCGACACCTTCGGTCCCCAGGCTTGCCAGCGCACGCTGTCGATCTTCGACGGCCGCATGCGCTACGACCTTCAGCTCGCGTTCAAGCGGCTCGAGCGGGTGAGGTCGGAGAGAGGCTACCAAGGCGTAGCCGTGGTCTGCGCGGTGCGTTTTTCGCCGATCGCGGGGCACGTTCCCGAGCGCGCCGCGATCAAGTATCTGGTGCAGTTGCGCGACATCGAGCTCTGGCTTGCCCCGATTGCGGGCACGCGCGTGATGGTGCCCTATCGGGTCTCGGTTCCGACCCCGATCGGGCTCGGGGTCATGCAGGCGACCCAGTTCATTTCCATGCCGCAACCGAGCAAGGCCACGGCAAAAACGCAATAATGGGGGTCCGGCACGAGGCCGTTGCGCCCCACGACAATCCTCCGAATTTCAGCGGCGGGCGTCGCCGTTAATCGATTTCAGATCGGGCGGGACCGGCCTTGTTGACCCCTTACACGATTTTGTGGTGTGCAGCGGCCGTGCCACCAGATGTCGCCGTGAACGAATTCCGACAGGGGTCGCCGTGAACGAATTCCGACAGGGGTGGAGTCAGCGATTCGGGCGCGATTCGTTCGAGACTCGTTCCACAGCTTAAGCACAGAGCTCAGCACAGACCTTTCCCGGGGCGGTATCGTACGGATAAGCCTTGTTCTGGGGGGTAGGCGGTCGATTGATGCGCAAACGGCATCCCGAGAACGATCCCGGCGATTGGTACGTCGACACGCGCTGCATCGATTGCGGCGCCGCCCGCACGGCGGCGCCGGGACTGATCGTCGAGCGCGGCGGGCAGTCGGTGTTCGCACGCCAGCCGCAAACGGCGGACGAGCGAATGATGGCCTGGCGCGCACGCCTTCTCTGCCCGACCGCTTCGGTGCGGAGCGAAAGCCATGCTCGGGTGCCGGATGGCGTATTTCCGGAGCAGATGACCAAAGAAATCTACCGCCTCGGCTACAACGCCAAATCCGCCTACGGCGCCCATTCGTTTGCCATCCGGCGACCGGGCGGCAATGTGATGTTGGATGGGCCGCGCTTCACCCGCGCCGTGGTTGCTCAATTCGAGAATTGGGGCGGCCTGTCGGACATTCTACTGACCCATCGCGACGACGTCGGTGATGCCGGACGCTATGGCGCGCATTTCGCCGCGCGCGTGTGGATTCATGAGGCCGACCGAGCGGCCGCGCCTTCCGCCGACTGCATCCTCACGGGACGTGAACCGGTCGAGATCGACGCCGATCTCACCGCCATCCCGATTCCCGGGCACACCGAAGGCAGCGTCGCCTATCTTTACGACCAACGTTGTCTGTTCACCGGAGATTCGCTTGCCTGGAACTTCGAAACCGATGATCTCGAAGCATTCCGCCAATACTGCTGGTGGTCGTGGTCCGAGCAACGGCAATCCCTCAAGCAATTACTCAACTACCGGTTCGAATGGGTGTTTGCCGGACATGGTGGAAGCAGGTATGTTCCCTCCATCGAGATGCACGCGCGGCTCGAGGCGCTGCTTGAACGGATGGCAACGACCTGAACGCGCGGAACGATCTGTTGGCTGCTATCCTTTGAGGATTTCGCCGCGCTCGCCGCCGCGTGACGGATAGCATCACGCGGCAGCAACGTCAGTCATCGCCCAATTTTCGATAGTCGATGCCGATTTCTTTCTCCTCTCCGACCAACCGCGATTCCGGCGCCCGCGGCGCCGGCGTCACCGCGGTGCTCGGGCCGACCAATACCGGCAAGACGCATCTCGCCATCGAGCGCATGCTCGGTCATTCCTCCGGCATCATCGGACTGCCGCTGCGGCTCTTGGCGCGCGAGGTCTACAACAAGGTCGCGGCGCGCGTGGGCGCGGAGGCCGTCGCGCTCGTCACCGGCGAGGAGAAGATCAAGCCGCCTAGCCCGCGCTATTGGGTCTCGACCGTCGAGGCCATGCCACGCGACCTCGACGTCGCCTTCCTCGCCATCGACGAGGTGCAGCTCGCCGCCGACCTCGAGCGCGGACATGTCTTCACCGACCGCATGCTCAACCGCCGTGGACGCGAGGAGACGCTGGTACTCGGCGCGCAGACCGTGCGGCCGATGGTCGAGCGGCTCCTCCCCGGCGCCCATGTCCTGACCCGACCGCGCCTGTCGCAGCTCTCATTCGCGGGCGAGAAAAAGATCACTCGGCTTCCCCGCCGTTCCGCCGTCGTCGCGTTCTCGGCCGAGGAAGTCTATTCCATCGCCGAGTTAATCCGTCGCCAGCGCGGAGGCGCAGCCGTGGTGTTGGGGGCGCTGAGCCCGCGCACGCGCAATGCGCAGGTCGCGCTCTACCAGTCCGGTGACGTCGAATACCTCGTCGCTACCGACGCCATCGGTATGGGGCTCAACCTCGACGTCGATCACGTCGCGTTTGCCTCCGACCGCAAATTCGACGGCTACCAATTTCGAAAGCTCAATCCGGCCGAACTGGCGCAGATCGCCGGCCGCGCCGGCCGCGCCACCCGCAACGGCACCTTTGGCACCACCGGAAGGTGCCCGCCGTTCGAAACCGAGCTTGCGCAGGCGCTCGAAAGCCATTCGTTCGAGTCGATCAAGGTGCTGCAATGGCGCAACACCGTGCTCGACTTCTCGTCGGTCGGAGCGCTGCAGGCTTCGCTCGCAGACACACCGAAACAGAACGGTCTCACCCGCGCGCTCATTGCCGAGGACATCCTGGTGCTGGAACACGCGGCGCGCGACGACGATATCCGCTTGCTCGCGAAGACGCGCGCGGCGGTCGAGCGACTGTGGGACGTCTGCCAGGTACCCGACTATCGCAAAATCTCGCCCGCCACCCATGCCGAACTCGCCACGACGCTCTATGGCTTCCTGATGCGGGAAGGAACGATCCCGACCGACTGGTTCGCACGCCAGGTCGAGCAGGCGGATCGCACCGATGGCGATATCGACACGCTGTCGAACCGCATCGCGCACATCCGCACCTGGACGTTTGCGGCGAACCGTCCGGACTGGCTGGTCGACCCCGAGCACTGGCAAGGCGTCACGCGCGCGGTCGAAGATAAGTTGTCGGACGCGCTGCATGATAGATTGACCGAGCGCTTCGTCGATCGCCGCACCAGCGTGTTGATGCGCCGGCTACGCGAGAACGCGGTGCTCGAGACCGACATCAGCAAGAGCGGAGAGGTCGTGGTCGAGGGTCACGCCATCGGCCGGCTCGACGGATTCATGTTCACGGCCGCCGCCTCGGCCGCGGGCTCCGAAGCCAAAGCGCTCGCCGGCGCCGCGCAGAAGGCGCTGGCGGGAGAAATCGACGCGCGCGCAACGCGTCTCTCGCAAGCGGCGGACGGGCAGTTCGTGCTCGCAACCGACGGCACCATCAGGTGGCTCGGGCAACCCGTCGGCAAGCTCATCGCCGGCGAGGAGGCGCTCAAGCCGCGCGTGCGCATCATCGCCGACGAGCATCTCACCGGCGCGCCGCGCGACGCGGTGCAGGCGCGCCTCGATCTGTGGCTCAAGTCCCATATTGAGAGACTCTTGGAGGCGCTGTTCCGGCTCGCCGCCGCTGAAGACATAACCGGCATCGCGCGCGGCGTAGCGTTCCAACTCACGGAAGCGCTCGGCGTGCTCGATCGCCAGAAGGTCGCGGACGAGGTCAAGGGCCTCGATCAGCCCGCTCGCGCGACGCTGCGCAAATACGGCGTGCGCTTCGGTGCCTATCACATCTATCTGCCGGCGTTGCTCAAGCCGGCGCCGCGGGTGCTGGCGACGCAACTGTGGGCGCTCAAACATGGCGGCTCGGAGAGAAAGGGGCTCGAAGCGATCGAGCAACTCGCCGCCAGCGGCCGCACCTCGATCGCCGCCGACCAGGAGATCGCGAAGGTGCTCTACCGCACCGCGGGTTATCGGGTGTGTGGCGCACGCGCCGTGCGGGTCGATATTTTGGAGCGGCTCGCCGATCTCATCCGCCCGGCGCTCGCATGGCGCGCTGGCGCAGCGGGCGCGAAGCCGCCCGGCGCGATCGAGGGCTTCGGATTCACCGTGACCGTCGGCATGACGTCGCTTGCGGGCTGCTCGGGCGAGGATTTCGCCTCGGTCCTGCGCTCGCTCGGCTATCGCATGGAAAAGCGGCCGAAGGCGGCCGAATTGCCGCCGGCGCCGGTGGAATCGACGCCGCCGGCGGCGCGCTCCGCGCAAGCCACGCTGCCGCAAGCTGCCTCGACCGATGACGCCGTTGCGCCGGTGCCTGCAGTCGACGGTGAACCGAGCCCCGAACCTTCGGTCGAAACGACGGAGGCAGCGACGGCAGATGCGCCGGCGGTCGAAGACGCGGTGGTCGAAGCGGCGGCATCTGCGCCGAACGAGCCGGTCGAGCGGTCGAGCGCGCCGGTGCTCGCCGACGCGGCGGAGCCGGGGGTCGGCGTCGCACAAGCGCCAACCCTTGCCGTCTCCGCGCAGGCCGAAGGAGTGGCGCAGGACGTCGCGGTGTCTCAGCCGCCGTCGGAGGTCGCACCCAAGACGGAATTTGCGGCCGAGGAATTCATCGAGGTTTGGCGGCCGGTCCGTCGCGACGAGCATGCGCGCAAGCCGCGCCATGAACGTGGTCCGCGCCAGCGTCGCCCCCAACGCCAGCCGGGGGCGCAGCTCGTTGCGGCCACTCCCGTCGGAACGGCCGCAGTCAGCGCCGACAGCGAGGCAGCGCCCACGGCGGGCACGGCTGAGTCTTCGCCCGCGCCCGACGCGCACCCGCGCAGCCGTCCCGACCGCACCGAACGGCGTGAACGAGAGCGGCGGGCGGATCGTCCCGAGCGTCATCCGCGCGCTCCTCGCCCGCCGCGAGCGGAGCAACCGCGGCGCGGTGGGGAGCGGCCGCAGCGCGGCGAGCGCGCCGAGCGGGCCTCGCGCGGCGATCGTCCGGATCGCGATCCAGCGCTGCGCGCGAAATACATCAAGGGCCGCGGCGAGGGCAGGGACCGCCGCGATCGAGAGCCCGACCCGAATTCACCGTTCGCCAAGCTTGCTGCGCTCAAGGAGCAGCTCGAGGCGAACACCAAGGAGCCGCGCTGAGGCGCGCCCGGCTTGGACCGGCAGCGGATCGACAAATGGCTTTGGCACGCGCGGGTGGTGCGCACGCGCGCGGCGGCGGCGGATCTCGCCGCCTCCGGTCACGTGCGCATCAACGGCCGCCGCGTTGATGCGCCAAGCCGCGCGGTGCGGCCCGGCGACGTGGTGACGGTCGCGCTCGACCGCGCGGTCCGCGTACTCAAAGTCGTGGCCTTTGCCGAGCGCCGCGGCTCGGCGGATGAGGCCCGCGCGCTGTGCGAGACGCTCGAGCCCTCGCCGGGTTCTGCGGCGGGGCGCAAGCGCGGCGAGGACGACCCCTAGGGCGCCGCGGTAGGTCTGGCCGGCTGGCAAACCGGTCCGCAAGATGCCAACTCTTGCTTGCCAGGAGCCCATGCGCTAGTCAGCGCGCGCCCGGAGAGTTCGGAAATGACTTACGTCGTCGTCGAAAGTTGCATTAAGTGCAAATACATGGACTGCGTCGAGGTGTGCCCGGTGGATTGCTTCTACGAGGGCGAGAACATGCTCGTCATCCATCCCGACGAATGCATCGATTGCGGCGTCTGCGAACCGGAATGCCCGGTCGACGCGATCAAGCCGGATACCGAGCCGGGGCTGGAGAACCTCCTGAAGCTCAACGCTGATTTTGCGAAAGTCTGGCCCAATATCACGCAGAAGAAGGAGCCTCCGGCCGACGCCAAGGCCTGGGAGGACGTGTCCAACAAGCTGGAAACGCAATTCTCCCCCAACCCCGGAACCGGCGACTAAGTGCCCCGTTAACCAGTCGTGACGAAAATGTAATGCAAAAATGCCCGGAATCGGGAGTTTGCAGCGCCGCAAGGCTTTGATTTTGGCGGAAAATGTGCTATATAGTTAGAAAATGAGCAAAACATCGCACCCGAGCCGCTCCCCGGTGGGGAGCATTATTTTTCGGGTCGTTTCCGAGGAACCTCAACCAGGGACGTGAGACCCACGCAAAAAGCCGTGGCAGGAAAAACGCGCCATCGGTCGAAGAGAACCACCGCCATGAGCCGGCGGACGAAGAAAACCTCAGCGGGCGTCCGCCGGAGGGCATCTCCCCGCGCGGCGACGCGCCGTGGGGCCCCCGTGGCCAAGACACCCGTCCGGCGCAAGCCGGATGAAGGAGTTTCCCCCGGAATGACCAGCAAGAAGACGACCCAGCGTCAGGGCTTCAGGACCAACGAGTTCATCGTTTATCCGTCCCACGGCGTGGGCCAGATTCTCGCGATCGAGGAACAGGAGGTCGCGGGCGCCAAGCTCGAGCTCTTCGTCATCAACTTCGTCAAGGACAAGATGACGTTGCGGGTTCCGACCGCGAAGATCGCTTCCGTCGGCATGCGCAAGCTCGCCGAGCCGCCGCTGGTCAGGCGCGCGCTGGAAACGTTGAAGGGTCGCGCCCGCATCAAGCGCACCATGTGGTCGCGCCGCGCGCAGGAATACGAAGCCAAGATCAACTCTGGCGACATCGTTGCGATCGCCGAGGTGGTGCGCGACCTTTACCGTTCGGAGACCCAGCCCGAGCAGTCCTACTCGGAGCGCCAGCTCTACGAGGCCGCGCTCGACCGGCTCTCGCGCGAAATCTCGGTGGTGCAGCGCATCACCGAGACCGAAGCGATCAAGGAGATCGAAGCCGCGCTTGCCAAGGGTCCCCGCCGCGGTCCCAAGCCCGCGGAGGGCGAGGGTGAGGACGAAGACGTGGTAGTGGAGGAAGAGGCGGCATAAGCGCTCGCCCGCTCTCCAGAGCAAACCCAAAAGCCCGGCGGCGACGCCGGGCTTTGTTATGCCTGCCGGCCGCGCGAAGGGGGCGCTAACCTCCTCTTGGACAAGGAGAAAGCCGCCGAAGAAATGTCCCGGCGCAGCCATAATTACGCTCGGTTTGCAAAGAAGATGAAGCCACATTCGGTGCGGGGTCAGCAGTGCGGGGGGACATGCGGGGGCGGTCTTGGGGTATCAGCAAAAGCGTGCTGGCGTGCCTTGCCATTCTGGGCGGGGCCGGCGTGGGCGGTCTGGCCGCGGGCTTTAATGCGCGGGCGGGCCTTTCGCCGCAGCCGGCATCATCCACGGTCGCATCATCCACAATCGTCGCCGCCGTTGGCGACATAGCGCCAGCCGACCTGGCGCCATCCGACAGCGTGAATTTGCGTTTCCCGGCGGATTGGGCGGACGCCGAGGTCGAGCCGGTGTCGCGAATGCTGGCATTGGCGTCGGCCGACAGCGGGATCACCCTGTTCAGTCCGCGGCCGACCTATGCGGCCACCGACGCCGACGCTCCGGTCATGGTCGAGGCGACCCCGAAGCCGGCTGCACCTGCGGCGCCCGCCAAAGTGGCGCTGGCTTCCGCAGTGGCCAAGCCGCCCGCCAAGCCTCGGTCCAACGTCGTGCTCAACGATTCGCAGATCGCCGGCATCAAGAAAAGGCTCAACCTGACGCCGGAGCAGGAGCGCTACTGGCCGGCGGTCGAGGCCGAATTGCGCAAGATGGAATACAGCAAGAAGTCGACGCAGGGCGGCAGCCGCATGGCGTCGATCGACATGAGCAAGGTCAATGTCGAGGGGCTCAAATCCGCTGGCTTCCCGCTGGTGATGAGCTTCAGCGACGACCAGCGGCGGGAGCTCAAATCGCTCGCCCATCTCTTGGGCCTCGAGAGCGTCATGGCGGGCCTCTGATCGCCGCGCCGCATCACGAGCGAGCAGCGCCCGGCCGATGCGCCGGGCTTTTTCTTGCCGCGCCCTTTGGCCCCATGCCGGCGCGCGTTCACGCCGACCCGTATCCACCTCACCTCAAAGCGCGCTAAACTTCCGTCGATCGGCGACAGAACAAGACGGGAGACGGGTATGGACATGAGCGTCACGGTGGGCGCGGCCGGCGGCGAACCACAGCGCGCGAAAGCCGAGGCCAAGACGATTGCTCGCGGTGCCAACTCGAGCGATCTCGATTCTTGGCTGGAGAAGGTTGAAGCCCTCGGCGAGCTCAAGCGCATCACCGCGGAAGTCGATCCCGATCTCGAAGCGGCAACGATCACGTATCTCGTCGGCGGCGAGAAGTCGCCCGCGCTCCTGTTCGAGAACATCAAGGGCCATCCCGGGCACCGCGCGCTCTACAACATGATTGGATGCAACCTCTCGCGCTTCTGCCTGATGATCGGCGAGCAGCCGGTGGATCATCCGCTCAAGGCGGTGCAAATTCTGCAGCAAAAGCTGGGTCGGAAAATGCCGCCGAAGGAGATTTCGGCCGATCAGGCGATCTGCAACCAGAACATCGTCGAGGGCGACGACATTGATATCCGCATCTTTCCCGCGCAACGGATGTGGCCGCTGGACGGCGGGATGTATCTCGGCACCGGCGACGCGGTGGTAACCAAGGATCCGGAGACCGGCCGCATCAACGTTGGCACCTATCGGATGATGATCAAGGGCCCGCGCGAGGTCGGCGTCTACACGTCGCCGGGCAAGGACGCCACGATCGATCGTGAGAAGTGGTGGAAGATGGGCAAGCCGATGCCGATCGCCGCCGCTTATGGCATCGATCCGTTGCTGTTTCTGGTTGCCGCGACCAGCCTGCCGAAAACGGAATGCGAATACGATTATTATTCCGGCATCAGTGGCGCGCCGATCGAGGTCTTCACCAGCGAGCTCACTGGCCTGCCGTTGCCGGCGCGCGCCGAGATTGTGCTCGAAGGCTTCCTTTATCCGGATGAGACCTTCGCCGAAGGACCGTTCGGCGAGTTCACCGGCTATTACGGCCGGCCGAGCGGGGCGACGCCCTTCATGCGGGTGGAGCGCGTTCGCTACCGCGACAATCCGACCTTGACTTGCGCCTTGATGGCGGACACCGCGGCCAATGAGGCCGGACTGTTTTGGGCGGCTTTGCGTTCCGCCGGCATCTGGGCCGACCTGCAGAAACTCGGCGTGCCCGGCATCAAGGGCGTGTGGTCGATCCCCGAGGCCGCGGGTTGGGGCATCACCGTGGTCTCGATCAAGCAGATGTATGCCGGCCATGCGCCGCAGGTGATGGCGCTCGCCGCGCAATGCACGGCCGGAGCCTATTTCGGAAAATACGTCATCGTCGTCGACGAGGACGTCGATCCGACCAATGTCAACCAGGTGCTCTGGGCGATGGCGACGCGTTCGCGCCCGGCGCAGTCGATCGACATCCTGCGCGAGACCTGGAGCACCTATCTCGATCCCAGCCTGAACCCGCCGGAGATCAGGCCGTGGGGATCGAAGTGCCTGATCAATGCCTGCATGGACTACCGCTTCATCAAGACCTTCTCCAAGCGCACCAAGTTGTCCAAGGAGGCCTACGAGAACGTGGTGGCGAGGTGGCAGGAGCTGGGATTGAGCGGAACGCCGCCGGTCATTTCGGTATTCGAGGACGAGAAGTCCCCCGAGAGGATTACTTAGCGGGGACGAGTGGTGCGAAGGCAGGCCGCGAGACGCAGCGCTTCACCTTTCTACTGCTATCGTGTCGGCTGGATGCCGAGCGCCTTGGCGATGGTGGCGATCTGGGCGCGCTGACGCTCGATCGAGGCGACGAACTCCTTTGCTCCGCCGCGACTCGGCGTCTGCGCAGTCGCATTGAGCTTGTCGTCGATGGCCTTGTCGTTGGACGCCGCGACCACGTCGGCGCCGATGCGCTCACGCAATTCCGCCGACAGGGCCCTGCTTCCGAACAGGCCGACATTGCCGTCCATTTCCAGTTCGGGGAAACCCGCTTCGATGCCGGTCGGAATGTCGAGCAGGCTCGGTGCCCGCTCGCGCCCCATCTGCGCCAGCACCGTTATCCTGCCGGCCTCTCGCTGCGGGCGCAGGATGGCGTATGAGGCCGAATAGATCTGCAGGCGATCCTCGGCGAGGTCGTTCACGGCCTGCACGATGTCCTTATACGGAACCTTCGTCGTCGTGATCTTCGCATTGTGCGCGAAGTAGTCGAACGCCAGCTCGGTGATGCCCGGAACCGCGGCCGAATTGAACTTGCCGGCTTCGGCGCGTGCACGTTTGACGAAATCGGCGAGCGTGGCAATCTTCATCGACGCCGGCACGCCGACGCCGAGAATGGTGCTGGAGAAGCGCGCCACCGGCACGAGATCGGCCGGGTCATAAGGCAGCTTCTTGTACTGATACGGATGGACGAGGAAGCTACCGCTCGGGCCCCATAGGAACGTGTGATCGTCGTTGGCGGCGAGCACGGCCTGGATCGCGATCATGCTGTCGCCGCCCGGACGGTTCTCGATCACCACTGGCTTGCCCCAGCGTGCTTGCAGGCGGTCCTGAATAAGGCGCGCGCCGATGTCGGCGCCGGCGCCCGGACCGAACGGAATGATGAACCGGACCGGCTGCTGCGGCCAAGCTTGCGTCTGTGCCTGTGCTGGCGGCACCGCCACAGCGAGAATTGCAACGAGGGTGACGAGAGAGGGACAGAGCTTCGACATATCCTTCAATAATCCTCGCAAGGTAACAATGCGAGGGAACGCTAGTCGCTCCATTGAAGAAGCGCAACGCTCACTCGCAGGCGGGAGAATCAGGCCGGCCGCGACAATGTTTCGCACGCGCGGGCACATGCCCTCAGGTCTTGAACTCACCGAAAAAGCGAACGGCGACGCTCGCGACCGGGTCGACCTCGAACGCGATAGCGTCCTCGCCCGGCTCGATCGTGAGCGGCGGCACCACCGACCCGGTGATGATGATTTCTCCGCTGCGCAGCTGCTCGCCGAAGGCCGCGAGCACGTCGGCGACGTGGCGCACGATGCCGACCCACTCCCCGGTATTGGCCTGCGGATCGCTGGTGCGTGCGAACTCGCTGGCGCGCCGAATAACGCGGCAAGTGAGGCCGTCGGACGCGCTGCCGGCGCGCGCCGGTCCGCCGCCATCCAACACCACGTGGCGCTGATAGATGTTGGCGCTGAGAATGCGCTCGGGATCCTCGGGCGGCGCGGTGAGATCGACGAGCTCGATCGCCGGCGAGATGCCGGCGATCGCGGCCTTGGCGGTCGCATGGTCGGCGCCGGCGGAGACGTCGCGGCCGATGTGCACGGCGATTTCAGGCTCGGCGACGGGCTTTACCCAGCCGGCAAGCGATACGCTCCCTCCCGATTGAACCCGAGCAGCGCGCGTCAAGAATCCCACCAGCGGCCCGGTGATGTTGAGGCGCTTGAGCATCGCCGGCGCGGCGAAGCCGACCTTCCAGCCCAACGGCGCGTCGCCGGCGTCGAGACGTTGGCGCCGCAGCGCGAGCTGCGCCCGCATACCGCGCGCAACGCGCGCGTCCTCCCAGAGATTCATGACCCCATCTCCATCATCTGGGCCAAGCGACGCGCCGAAACATCAATGATCGTCCGGAGCCACTTCGTAGCCGGAGGCCTCGATCGAGCCGGCACCCATCCAGCCCCACACCAGCACGACGTCCTCGTTCGAAGTGTTATTGAAGCCGTGCCAGCACTTGCGCGGCGAATAGACGACGTCGCCTTCGCCCGACGGGGCCTGGCCGTGGTCGGTATAGATATGGCCGTGACCCTGGAGCACGATGAAGAACTCGTCGCAATTGTGATGGCGGTGCCGCTCGTGGCGCGCTCCCGGCTTGAGCACGGTCCAACCGATGACATGATCGGCGCCGGCGGATGCCTTGTCGATCAGGAACTGCACCTGCATGTCGACCCAGCCGTCCTTGCGCTTGAGGCCGGCGACCTTCGGCACGTCGCGCATATTGGTGCGATACATTTTCTTCGCAGGCTTTGCGGCCGCGCGTGCGCGGGTGATTTTTCGTTTGGTCTTTCGCATGGCTCGCTTCACCATTCGTGGACGCCAATGAGGCCCGTGTCGGTTTGATTGTGGCGGCGCATTACGTCTGTCCCCCCAGGCGGCGATAGACGTCGTGCGCGGTGACGAAATCGCGATGATCGAGCCCCAAGCCGCGGCAGGCATTCATCATTTCGTTTGCGGCCGCCGCCAGCGGCACCGGGCTGCCGAGCTTGCGGCCGAGCTCAAGCGCCAGCAGCATGTCCTTCTGCTGCAGCGTGACGTCGGCGAGCGGGATGGCGGGCATCTTCCCGTGCAGGATGAACGGCCCGCGATAGGGCAGCACCGGCGAGGCGGCGACGCTCTTGAGGATCGCGTCGACCGCAATCTCGCGCACGACCCCGCCTTTTTCCGCGAGCGCGACGGCCTCGCCGAAGGCGATGACTTCCACCATGAGCAGGAGATTGACGGCGATCTTCATCTGCACCGCGAGACCGCTGGCGCCGATATAGGTCACCTTCGGCCCGATGGCGCGCAAAACCGGTTCGATGCGCTCGAAGGCCGCCTTGTCGCCGCCCACCATGACCGCGGCGTTGCCCTGCGCCAGCGTGACCGGACTGCCCGAAATCGGCGCGTCGAGCATGGCCACGCCTTGCTTGGCGAATTCGGCGGAGATCGCGCGGCTCGCGTCCGGCGCGATCGTGCTCATATCGACATAGATGCCGCCTTTCTTCAGGCCGGCGATGATGCCGTCGCCGCCGAGCGCAACCGCTCGCACCGCCGCCGCGTCGGTCACGATCGAGAACACAACGTCGGAGGCCGCGGCGACCGCGCGCGGCGTCGGCGCCAGGCGCATGCCGGCGGCAATCAACGGCTCGGCCTTCTGCTTGCTCCGGTTCCAGCCCGTGACCGCGTGGCCCGCGGCCATGAGCCGCGGGACAATGCCGGCGCCCATGGCGCCCAGCCCGACGAAACCGATGTTCATGCGTTCACCTCGCAACGTGCGAGCGCAGACGCCATGCAAGGACCGGGGAGCTTGGCGACTGGCTCACAACCTGGGGGCCGTCAAAAGAATTTTGGATGCTCACTCGCACCGCCGACACGTTGGAGTTGCGAAAGCCATTGTAAATAACAATCCGGAAACAATGAAACTGCGCCGCCGATGGTTTCCCGCAGCCGCAGGTTGCGTTCCGCCGCAGGCCGCGGAGGCGCTCGCGTCCGGCCATGAAACGTCTCGAGCGGCGGCACCGCCCCACACCGGCCGACGTAATTTTGGTGAATATTCTTTTCTGGAAGATTCTCGTTACACGAGTCAAGGGAAAATGTGCGACGCAAGCGGATTTGCGTGCTTGCGCGCCTTAATTGGTGATATCGCTCACTCGACCACGACCTTGACGTGGTCGCCGGGGTTCGCGCGATCGTTGGGACCAAGCCCGTTGAGGACGCGAAAGCGCTCGACCGGCCGGTCAGGGACCGCCATGCGGCCCGCCAAGCGCTCGACCGTGTCACCGGATGCGACGGTCACGATCTTGATGTGCAGCGGCTTTGCCGCCTGGCTTTCCGCCAGCGTCATCCGACGGAAGGTGCCGACCGATTCGCGAAAGGCGCGATCGACCTCCGCGGTCGTGCGCTTGGAGGCGAAGATGAAGCGATAGACGTCGCTGCCGAACCGCACCGCATAGAGCCGAAACACCCACTGGTCGCCCTTGGCGGTTGCGGTCGCGGCCGGCAGCCCGTTGACGACGACCTCCTCGACGGATTTGGGGTCGATGTTCTCGATCCAGCCGGAGTTGAGGTAATCCGCGAGCGTCTGTTCCGCGGGCACGCGCACGACATCGAGCCGCAAGGCTTGGCCGCCGCCCTCCTTGACGCCGAGAACCGCCTGCGCGGTGTTGTCGAGCACGAATCCCTCCGGTGCCAGGAAGGTGAAGCCGAGCCTTGGATGCAGGAAGCGGCGGCCGCGCACGAAGCCTTCGCTCGGATCCTCGCCGTAGACCATGCCGTCGACGCTGGCGAGATAGGCCGCCTTGTCGCGTTCGCCGGCGCCCGGCGCGTTGAACTGGCGGGCGCTCGCCTGCGCATTCCTGATGCGCTCCGGCGTCGCGGGATGGGAGGAGAGGAAATCGGGCGCGCGCGGGTCGATGTGCGATTGGCTGGGGTTGGATTTCAGCTCGGCGTTGCGTCCCATCGAAGTGAGGAAGCGCGCGGCGCCGTAAGGATCGTAGCCTGCGCGCGCGGCAATGCCGACGCCGATCCCGTCCGCCTCGAATTCCTGCGCGCGCGAGAAGCTTGCGAGCGCGATCTTCGATTTCGCCAGCGCCAGCGCTCCCGTTTCCGGATCGCTCAGCACATCCTGCACGACGCGGCTCACCAGCGCCACTTGGCGTTCCTGGTCCTCGCGGATGGCGGCATGACGCGCGATCACGTGCGACATTTCGTGCGAGAGCACCGAGCCGAGCTCGGACGTGTCGTTGGCCAGCGCGATCAGTCCGCGCGTCACGTAGAGCTGCCCGCTCGGCAGCGCGAAGGCGTTGACCGCCGGCGAATTGAGGATGGTGATGCGATAATGCACGTCGGGCCGCTCGGATGCCGCCACCAGCTTTGCCACCGTCTGGTTGAGCAGCCCCTCGAGCTTGGGATCGTCGTAGGCGCCGTTATAGGCGGCGAGAATGCGCGGATGCTCGCGCGAGGTTGGGGCCTGCGGTTGCTGCTGGGCCTGCCGCGGCGCCTCGGGCAGCGAGCCCGGCGGCGCGCCCATCGTGAGCAGCGACGAGCTGCAGCCCGCGAGCAGGAGAGCGAACGCGGCAGCGGCGCCGGCCGGCGCCAGCCGTCTGGCGCCGAGAACGCTGGGATGTCTCACTGCCGCGTCCACGATGGCGTTCTTCGAGTTCCGTCAGTTGCGCTCGGCGATCTCGATTTGCTCCGGGCGGGTGGCCTCGATGCGCGGGCCGTTGCGCTCCTCGACCCATCCGCGCACCCGGACGCGGCGGTTTTCGAGCTTCTTCGGCTCTACGCCGGCGGCAGCGAAGACGCGCTCATCGCGCTTCGAGATCGTGACGGTCAGCGCCTGCGACCATCGCCGGCCGAAATTCAGGTAGATCGTGCCTGCACTCTCGCGGACCGACAACACGTTCCCCTCCGCCACGGTGAAACGGCCGCGCTCGGCCGCAAGCTGCGCCCCGTTCTCGGCCGCCGCGATGACATAATACGGTTCACTCCACAGGCCAAGCTTGGCGCGGCGCGCCCCTCGTTCCTGGGCCAGAAGCTCCTCGGCACAAGGCCGATCGCCGACATGGGCCGCAACCCGTGCGAATCCTCTCGCCAGCATCTCGTGCGCGGCCGATTGCTGAGCGCCGTCGCGCATGACGTAGACCATGGCGAGCGTGCGGCCGTAACGATCGGCGCCGGCAGCGTTTTGGCGCAACTCGACGCTTTGACTCGCGAGCATCGATTCGAGCGCCGCGCGGGCGGCAAGACCAGCCTCGGCCCGCGGCCCGGATGCGGCGGCGGCGGGCGCGAGCGGAACTTCAATGGCGGCGAGGCGAATCTCGCGTCCGTCCTCCAAGATGAAACTGCGCCCGTCGGTGATCGCACGAACCTTTCCTGTGCCGGCGACCTCGAACCGACAAGCGGTCAACGCACCGTCCTGCGTGCGTGCGGTCGGCGTCGGCAGGACGACGGCGCCAACCGTGCACGAAATCCAGCAAAACCGCGCAAGAGCGACGTCCCAACGCCCGCCCATGCGACAACGAAACCGTCGGAATGGGGCGGCACTGCGGCGATGCTCGCTTGGCCTCGCCGGCCCGTCCTGCACCGTTCCCGGGTAGTGTTGCGGGGGGCGGTCGTTGTATATTTGCCCACAGGCAAGCGAGGCAGGGGGCGCTCATGAAAATCGTCGAGATCGTTCCACGCGCACGGGCACGCCTTTATGGAACTCTCGTCGCCAAAGAGGCCGCGATCCGGAAAGGCGGCCGCGGAACCTACGTCCGGGTTGGGCGCAAGAGCCAGCACGCCGCCCGGTGGAAGCACAAGAAGTTCAAGGGCACGCTTCAGCTCAGCCGTGGCGCGTCCGAGGCCGTCACCGCCAAGGTCCGCGCTGCGACGCCCGAGGATGAGCGCAAACTGCTCTCATCCTTTCTGGGGTTTGTCGATCGTCATGCCGGCGATCAAGTGACGACGATTACGATCCACTACCATTTGACTTGCTCGGTCATCGGCGGTGCGGCCTGAAGGCAAACGCCGAGCTCGCGGGCCTTAAAATCGGCGACGCAGCGTCCTATCTCAGACGCAATGACGGAGTCACCCGCAAGGAGGTGCCGATGGCAATTGTGCTCGACCATACGATCGTCCCGGCGCATGACAAGGAAGCATCGGCGCGCTTCCTCGCCCGGATCCTGGGTTTGCGCTATGAAGGTGCGCTCTCGCACTTCGCGCCGTTGCGGGTCAACGACACGCTGACCCTCGATTTCGACAATGATACGAAGTTCGAGAGTCACCACTACGCCTTCAAAGTCGATGAAGCAGAGTTTGACGGCATCTTCGACCGAGTCCGCGCCGAGGGCATTGCTTATGGCAGCGGACCCGGCTCGCTTGAGGACATGAAGATCAATCACCGTCGTGGCGGACGCGGTTTTTATTTCCGAGATCCGAACGGCCACGTGCTCGAGGTGCTGACGGCGTAGCGGCGCTGGCTCGTTCAAGGCGCCGCGCCCAGCGCCTTGAGCTCCGCATTGGCGGCGAACCATTCGTTGACGTCTCTCGCGCAGCCGCTCGCCGCCAGCCGGAACAGGCGCACCGCCTCGTCCTTCGCATTGAGCCGCAGCGCCAATTCGCCGCTGTAGAAATTGGCATCGCAGACCTGGCTCTTCTTTTTCTTGGCGTCCGGGTCATCGGCGGCGGCGAGCACGGCTTCCGGAGGCATCCGACCGAGGAACATGCGGATTATCGGCCCGGGCCATGGAGTCATGTCGATTTGCGCGCTCGCCTGCGATAGACGGCTCGCGGCATTGTTGCGCTGCGCGAGGATATCGGCCCACAGCGCCTTATACGCATCCTGCGGATCCAGCTCGCTCGCCTCGCTGACATCGGCCAAAGCCTTGGCCAGATCGCCGCTGTAGAGATAGGCGAGGCCCCGGTTGTAGTAGGCGTCGGCGGACTTGGGATCGAGTCGGATCGCCTCGCTGAAGTCGGCGATGGCGCGGTCGATATCGCCCTGGAAGGCGTACGCGCTGCCCCGGTTGTTGTAGGCGACTGCAGACTTGGGATCGAGCCGGATCGCCTCGTTCAAGTCGGCGATGGCGCGCTCGTAGTCCCCTTGCATCTGGTAGAACTGGGCCCGGTCCTGGCGGGCGTCTGCGACCTCGGGAGCGAGTCGGATCACCTCGCTCAAGTCGGCGATGGCGCGGTCCAGATCGCCCTTGTTCCCGTACGCGCATTATAGTAGGCCTCGGCGTACTTGGGATCGAGTCGGATCGCCTCGCTGAAGTCGGCGATGGCGTGGTCGAAGTCGCCCTTGCTATCGTACGCGCGGCCGCGATTGTAGTGCGCAAGGCGGCGAATGATCGTTTCCGGATGGGCGGCTTCGAGCTCGGGAGCGAGCCGGATCGCCTCGCTCAAGTCGGCGATGGCGCGGTCGAAATCGCCCTTGTTCTTGTACGCGTTGCCCCGGTTGTTGTAGGCGGCTGCAAGCTTGGGATCGAGCCGGATCGCCTCGCTGTAGTCGGCGATGGCGCGGTCGAGATCGTCCTTGTTCCCGTAGGCGAGGCCTCGTCCGTAGTAGCCCTCGGCGTATTTGGGATCGAGCCGGACCGCCTCGCTCAAGTCGGCGATGGCGCGGTCGAAGTCGCCCTTGCTCCTGTACGCGAGCCCCCGCTCATGGTGGGCGATGGCGGAATTTTTCGCAGTTTCGCCGCGGCCTTGGATGATGCGCGTGCAGGCGGCGATGCTGCGATCCGGATCGTCCCCCTTGCAAGCGTCCCAGTCGGCTCGGCTCGCGGCCGCGGCAGGGGCTGTGAGGGCGAACAACGCGGCAATCCGGATAAGGACCCTCAATATGCGCATGATCCGCTCCCGCGTCGGCCGACGGGGGAGAGTATCATTGCCCGAATCCAGCGACAAAGGCAGGCGCGTCTTCCCTGCAGCCGCCGTCTGCCGCCCGCGCAAGCCATCACGTGCTTCAGGAAGCAGGAGCTGTCGCCGCAACCCAGCAGAGCCGCCAACACAAAATCAGAAACGGCCGGGCATCACGGCTGGACGCATCTGCAGACTAGGAACCGGGGCGGCTCCTCGCGTAATATCCGCCATTGGGAAATCCCGTTGGCGCCGCTCGAGCGCACATGCAGCGGCGAGCCCGGTTCGACGCTTCAAATGCTTTACGTCGCAGGCCAGATGACCCAGACCCCTTGGGGCCCGCTCGCCGAGCGTTATGCGCACGGCAAGCGCTTGCGCACAAAGGTACCGCGCGAGCGGCACGCCGAGCTGCTCGGGTCCGGCGATCGCGATCCGGTCGCCATTCTGGCCGCGGGCGATCGTAGCCGCGTGCCGGAGCTGATACCGGTTCGCTACGAGCGCATGCTTGTCAGTCCGTTCGCGTTCCTGCGCGGCGCCGCCGCGGTGATGGCCGAGGACCTCAAGCATCAAGCGCGCGCCGGCATTTCCGTCCAGGCTTGCGGCGACTGCCATCTGATGAACTTCGGCGCATTCGCGACCCCGGAGGAGAACCTCGTATTCGACATCAATGATTTCGACGAGACGCTGGCGGGGATCGACTTCACGGTGGACCTCAAGCGGTTGGTCGCAAGCGTCGCGGTTGCCGCGCTGGCAACGAAGCTTTCCAAGAAGCGGGCGCGGGCGATCGCGGCGGAGACCGCGCAGGCTTACCGGAGGCGAATGGGCATTCTCGCCAAGCTATCGCCGCTGGAAATCTGGCACAGCAAGATCGACCTGGCGCGGGAAATCGAACGCATCGATGACCGCACCCTCAAACGACAGCTCACCACCATCGTTTCCAAGACCGCCGGACATCTCGAAGAAGACGACAACTTTCCGCACTTGGTGAAGGGCAAGAAGCCGCGCATCGAAGACAGGCCGCCGCTCATTTATCATTTCACCGCGAAACATGACTCGCGGGATCGAGTGGATTCGAAGCGAGTGTTTGCGTCCTACCAGGACTGTCTTGCGCCGGAGCGGCGTCGCCTCATCGAGCGCTACGCGCTCAAGGACGTGGCCTTCAAAGTTGTCGGGGTGGGAAGCGTCGGTACTTTCTGCGCCATCGGCCTGTTCATGAGCGGCAACGGCGCTCCGCTGTTTCTTCAGGTCAAAGAAGCGGGAAAATCCGTCCTCGAGTGCCTCGGGCCGAAATTCGAGGATCACCAGGGCCGGCGCGTGGTCGAAGGTCAACGCGCCATGCAGGCGGCGAGCGACGTCTTCCTCGGTTGGACGCAAGACGACGCGTCGAGGCGATATTTCTACGTGCGGCAATTGAAGAACCGGCGGCTCGGCTCGATCAGCGAGCTGGTGGAAGAGCGAGCCCTCGCCAGCTATGCGCATCTGTGCGGGCGCACGCTCGCACGTGCCCATGCGCGCTCGGCGGATCCGGCGGTGCTCGTGGGATACATGGGAAAAAACGACGCCATGGACGATGCGCTGGCATCTTTCGCCATGGCTTACGCCGCCCGCACCCAAAGCGACTACGATCGGCTCGTGAAGGCGAAGCGTCCGGCAACAAAAGCAACGTTGAAGGTCGGGCACGCTTCGGGAAAACAAGGGAGGACTCGATGATTGGTCCGACGTTCTTGCGCTCCGGCTTGCCGGGCGTCGTGCTCGCCGCGTGCGTGGTGTTTGCGTTTCCCTCACGCGCCGAGACGATCTCGTTCAAGGCCGATCTCAAAGCCAGCGAGGCAGTGCCGCCGAACGACAGCAAAGGCACGGGCGCGGTGACCGCAACCTACGACACCGCCAGCAAGAAGCTCACCTGGAAGGGAAATTATTCCGGGCTGACCGGCCCGGCCACGATGGCCCACTTCCACGGGCCGGCGGAACCCGGCAAGAACGCCGGCGTCGCCGTGCCGATTACGCCGAGCACGAGCCCGTTCGAAAATTCGGCCAATCTGACCGACGCGCAGGCCGCCGACCTGCTGGCCGGGCGCTGGTATGTCAATGTCCACACTGCCGCTCACCCCGGCGGGGAAATCCGCGGCCAGCTCGTCAAGGGAATGTGAGCGCACCGGCGAGCGCTGACGTCAAGGTGATCACCGGTCGCGCACCCCCGCGGGGCGGGTGAGCGGTGGTTTTCCACGGCTTACGAGAGCATTAGCCCCCGTACTTAGATCGAACACCGGGAGCAAACCGATGCCCAGGCTGCGCTACATCGAGGAAAGCGAACAGACCCCCCACACACGCGAGCTAATCGAATCGGCCAGGCGCACCGGAGCGCCCGATCCGCGCGTCGTCAGCCTGATGACGCGCAGCCCGCTCGGCATCGCCTGGGTCGAGTATTGGAACAAGCTGCTCTATCAGGGCATACTGCCACACAAGCTCAAGGAGATGTGCCGCATCAAGATTTCGGTCGCGCATCAATGCGGCTATTGCTCGACGGTACGCTCGACCGTCGCAAAGGCGGAAGGGCTCACCGAGGACATGATCAGCGACCTGTTCGATTATGCGGGCAGCAAGCGCTTCAGTGAGCGTGAGAAAGCGGCGCTGCACTATGCCGATCTGTTCAAACAGGGTGAGCACTCCATCGACAAAGACGAGGTTTATACCGATCTCGCCAAGCACTTCAGCGACGAAGAGATCATCGAGCTCGGGCTGTTCTGCGCCGAGGTCGATGGTGTCGGCAAGTTCGTCAAATCGCTCAACGTGCTGAGCTGGGAGGAGGCCTGCGAACTCAACCCCAAGCTCAATGCCGGCGCGACACCGGTCGCGGCGGAGTAGTCGCGGTTTTTAGTAGTCTCTCCCTGACGCAGCGCGGCCTTAGTGGATCGGGGAAAAGTCGGCGGCAAGATAGATGTCGGACTGCATCGCGGTGAAATGATCCGGGCCGCCAGGCGGCGGCCAAAGCTTGTCCGCGACCGCCTTTGCGCGGAGCCGCGCCCGCTCTTCGAGGCCAGCATAGGGCCAAATGTGCATGAATCGCGTCACCGCACCCGTCACTGAATGCATGGCGGCGAGGAGCGGCGACAGTTTTGCGCGGCCGGGCACCCACTTGCGCCACAGCTCGATGGTGGCCGGTACTCCGTCCGGCTTGAAGACATAGGTGCGCACCTCGAATACGGGGCCGTATTGTCCGGCCGTCATGGGCGGCATGAACGGGAACGAGACATAGGTGTCCACGCTCGTGGCTGCGACATATTCACCTACCCCGAAAGGATTCCCGCTCCGCAATATCTTCTCCCGATCCTCATGGATGCCCATGATATCGGGAGCAGCGCGGATCAACAGGATGCGGTTGAGGGCGCCGATATCGCAATACCAACAGGCCAAGAGCCCATCGCCAGCCACGGACGGGAGCGTCTCCTTCAGGTGCGCAAGCGCCTTCTGCTCCGCACCGGGCCGCACGGCGATGATCGTTACGTCATAGTACATTCCGGCATCTCCGGTGGCCGCTTGCGAAGCGTCCGCGATTGACAGCTTTTCCGCCGCTTTCTACCGTTGTTGGTCATCTGACCTGTGACGCTAGCCGCGGTCAACCGTCGCCGCAAGGCGGGCCGCGCTGGGCGCGGATGCAAGATGCAAACGGCGCGCTGCGCGCCCCGATTTGAAATCAATCAAAGCATTCACGGGAGGAAACTCATGCATACGTCGCGGATGGTCGCGCTCGCGACCGCACTGATCGCCGTGCTCCCCGCGCCGGCTCTGGCGCAGGGCAAGCTCGTGCGCGTCTGGCACACGGAAACCGAGCCGCAAACGATCAAAGCGTTCAACGACATTGCCCGCCGTTTCGAGGCGAAGAATCCCGGCATCAAGATTGAAGCCGAGGGATTGGCGTGGACCGATCTGGAAGGCAAGATCATGGCATCGCTCGCCGCTGGATCGCCGCCGGAGTTGTCGCACGGCCAGCCGATCACCTGCACGGCCCTGCAATCGAAAGGCTTGCTCAACCCGCTCGACGAGGTCGTGAAAGCGATCGGCGAGGACAACATCTGGGAGCAGGTCAAGCGCGTCTGCAATGTCGGCGGCAAGC
>WNGD01002386.1_pt1 | contig 27715 bp, 24 predicted proteins | sample 5400671 | NCBI WGS metagenome assembly WNGD01 (sample SAMN13153369, study PRJNA577476) | soil metagenome | isolation source: 40 cm soil or saprolite under grassland replicate 2 | place: USA:California | collected 2016-06-15
GCACGGGCGTGGGGCAGGGGAGCCAGCAGGCGGCACGGCCGCCGGGGCTGGCAGCTGCCCGCTGGCCAGGCCACGCGCAAGACACGCAGGCGCGAGCTCTGCGGCTCGCTCGGCTTGGGCTCGGCAAAATTGAGGTAATTATTCTTGTTTAGGAAACATGAAGGCGCGAGAAATTGCGTCTTTTGTGTTTGTGCAGTTACGCAAAGTTGCCCAAGGCGCATCGTATCTCTTTCCTCACCTCCTCATTTCCTTCACCAGGCAATGCCTCATCTAATGCCTTTTTTGCCTGCTCTCCCCCAATCCTTCCCAGAGCCCATGCTGCATGCCCCCTGATGAGAGGCTCATAATCATGAAGTGCCCCAGCCAGCGCGGGAATGGCCTGTGGATCCCGACTATTACCAAGTGCCACACAAACATTCCTTAGTAGTCCACGCCGCTTGGTACGACGAATTGGACTCAGGCGAAATCGCTCGCGAAACTGTTCCTCGGTTAATGAGAGCAAGGGTATCAGTTGGGGATTGCTTCCAATGTCCTTACGAGGTTGAAATTCCTTGCGAGGTTGAAAATGCAGTGGCTGGGAAGATGAGGTGGACACGCCGCCACCTTTCCTTAATCCGACACGCCTCTCAGCCACCAAGTTCACAGGGCATACCTGCTGGCAAATGTCGCAGCCAAAAATGAGGTTGCCCATTAAGGGGCGTAACTCTAGCGGAATACTGCCACGCAATTCGATAGTGAGGTAAGAGATACAGCGCGTATTGTCCAGTACGTATGGAGCGGGTAAGGCTGCCGTTGGACAGGCATGAAGACAAATTTCACAACTACCGCAACTGGCTTTTGATGGCCTATCATAGAGTTCCCCGTTTTCTCCCACTAAAGGGAGATTAGTAACAATCTCTGCCAGGAAGACCCAGGATCCCCAACCTTTTGTTAAGATGTTAGTATTTTTACCATACCAACCCAATCCAGCACGTTGCGCGACTGCACGATCCACCATGCGGCCGGTATCTACAAAAATCCGTGTCTCTACGTCTCTGAACTCATCTTGGCCATATGCACGCAGCCAGGCTGCGAACTGTTGCAGCTTGGGCTTAATAAACTCATGATAGTCATCTCCCCAAGCATAACGCGAGATTCGTCCTCTTGGCACGCCGTCATCGCCTTCATCAGGCTGCTCAGTAAGGTAAACCATAGCAAGGGCAATGATCGAACTGGCTCCCGGTAATAATGCATCAGGGTGGCATGATACTTCTGTCCGTTCGCCAGTGAACCAGGGGAGACCATCCATCAGTCCTTGCGCGATACGCTCTTTGATAACCCGCTCGGCCTCCGGAAATTCCTCGGCACTTGTAATGCGCACAATATCGAAACCGAGTGAGTAAGCATATTCTTTGATAGTGGTAGTGTTTAACATGGGTTTAGTTAGTTACATCTCTGCGTTCGTTGACCCACCAAGCCAATCCAATGAACACAGCCAGGTACACAGCCAGTACAACAAGCGCATGCAGATCAGAGAGTGAGGAGCCGCTACCACCGAAAATGTACTGTCCCTGATTTTGTAACAGTGCTCCAGTGTTACTCTCAATAAAGTAATCCGGTATGGCTTTCAAAAAATCGCCGAAAGGCCCATGGCTAAAGGTTCCGGCCAGTTTAAGAAGGCTTCCTACTATTGGTTCAACAAAGAACCATGTTAGCGCTCCAACGATGCCGGCAACTGTTGAACGTCCCAAAATTCCGAAGAAGATCGCGATAATAGCATACATTAACCAGTCCAGCATAGCGATAAGCAAGTAGAGCACTGTGTGTGCTATCCAGCTTGCGCTGAAGAAGTCAAAACCCTGAGCTATAGTGCTGAGGGAGTTAAGTAGCTGCCCCGTGAGTATGCCAACAATGAACATTGTCAGTATGCCAATCACTGTACAAGCGATGGCTGCTCCCACTTTAGCAAGCAGAAATTGTGTACGTGTAGGTCCGCGAGTGTATATGAGGCGAACAGTGCCGATACTGAATTCTCCACCAGCGGTAGCTCCTATCAAGATGATAATCAAGATCGTGCCAGCGCTTAGAGCAAACTGTTCAGTAATGTTCAAAGAGGTGGGCAGGCGCAGCGGTTCTGAGACGTTACGCAGAGTATCCTGTCGAAATTGTGCCAGTTGGGCAGCCGAAGGTGTTGGACAGTTTGACGGTGGGCCTGTCTCTGATGGCGCGCCTGATGTCTGACAGGGCGGTGCAAAACTATCCGCTGGAGCGTTCAATACAAAAAATGTGCCAAGTGAAATCAATAGAAAAACAAGTATGGCGATGACGATAGCGATACTGCACAGTACCTTTGACATGACCCTACGACGTATCTTGTAAAGTTCTATACCAATCAAGCGCAGTAGGACAGATACATAGTCTTGCCTTCCCAGGATCACAGTACTGGTGCGTGCTGGTAGAGGCATATTCCCGTTAATGCTTGTTTGAGGTGTAACGCTCATTGTGTGCCTCCCTTTCCATCACTAAGTCTCTCTATCACGGGCATGGAATCAGACTGTTGCCCTTCGGAAGCGCCACCAGCCAGCGCTGCCATTCCCAGGCGCGTACCAGAAGGTATAGATGGAGTTGTAAGCTGAAGGAAAACCTCTTCCAGGCTGCCTTCATACGGGTGCAGTTCGGCAGCGTAGAGATTATTGCAGGCTAGCAGGGCGTTGATCTCTGCCGATTGAGATTTAGGCGCATCTACGCGCAGTGTAAGCTGTCCTTGCCTGTCCATTTGAACATGGACGGCGTTGATCCAATTAGCTCCTTGCTCCTTCGCTACTTGGAGAATGGCTTCTGCTCGCTGCGTCTCCCCCGGTTCGTTCAGCCTCACCAAAACTTGTTCGCTTCCCCGTAGTAGTTCACCGACATTGCCCTGCTTGATCAGATTGCCTTTCTGGAGAATAGCCACACGATTGCACACCTGCTGTACTTCGTTGAGAAGGTGGCTGGATAAGAAGATAGTTTTTCCGAGAGCAGAAAGTCGATGTATAAGTTGACGAATCTCAAACATACCTGCCGGGTCGAGTCCATTGGTTGGCTCATCCAGTAGTACAAGCTCTGGGTCTGTGAGCAGCGCTGCCGCAATGCCCAGGCGCTGCTTCATACCAAGTGAGTATTTGCGATAGGCCATTTTTGCTTGAACATGCAGTTCGACAAGTTCCAGCACTTCATCGATACGGCGCTGGTTCGCTTTACCCGAAACCATGCCGGAGGCAGCAGCAATCACATGTAGATTGTCTGCACCTGTAAGATAAGGATAGAAGACTGGAGTTTCCACAATTGCCCCAATGCGTGGAAGAATAGCAGACATCTGGTGGGCAGTATCTAGACCAAAGATAACTGCTCTACCAGCTGTGGGACGAATAAGGCCAAGTAGCATACGTATAGTAGTGGTTTTGCCCGAACCATTGGGACCGAGGAAGCCAAAGACATCACCTCGCACGACTTGCAGTTGCAGATCATTGACAGCGACCAGTTTGCCGAATGCTTTAGTAAGCCTGCTTGTGCTGATGATGGCACTTGATTGAAACGAAGCCTTGATGTCTTCTTGCAACATGTGCTACCTTTCAGTAAACTTCTTTTATACCCAACACCTTTTAGGTACCGGGCATTTACCAATTATGGCATGCTTTAGATGTGAAGGCAAGCTTATTTATTCCTCGACAGCCCTAATGATGTATGCTAGAATGCACTTAAGTAGGCTCGTAGTGAGTGGATTATCCAGCCCTCGACAAGGCTCAAAAGGAATGTAGCATGAAGGCAGTACTGAATGGCTCACAAGGAAGAACAGTCCTGGAATCCACCGTTTTAACAATAGGAAGCAGTCCGGATAATTTGCTCGTGATCGATACTATCAAAGTTTCGGCTCATCATGCCGAAATTCGCCCAGAGGAGCAAGGCTATAGTATTACTGATTTGGGAAGTATCCATGGCACGTATGTGAACGGAGAACGACTCGATTTTAACACCCCTCGTATGCTCAATCGGGGCAACACAATTTCTATAGGAGATACAGAGTTCATCTATGATATAGAAGATGACTCGCAAATTGAGCCGACTCTGCCGGCAATCCCGGGGCAGGCCAGCAGATCAACAGGCTCTACCACTGACGGGGAGGAATCCCTTTCTCACGGCTCTAATGGTGTAGATATCGAGGGAATGCCGCCAGAGAATCAGCAGTCGACAGTTGCTAACGCGCAGTACACGTCCCCACAGCAATATATCCCACCATACGCACAGCAGACCATGCAATCCACTTATCCTGGAACTATGCCCTCTGGTCATGTTGGGCCGATACCAGGGTACGTTCCTGCCGTGCAGGGGCAGCGCAGGAATCGTCGTTTCATCTGGATTGGCCTTGGACTACTCCTGGTGATAGCTTTGGCCGTGATTGGCTATATTTATTTCACGCGCTCCACGCCTGAGAAAACGCTCGATGCCTATTGTAATGCACTTCTTGGACAAGATTATCTGACAGCCTATAATCAACTCTCACCCTCATTGCAAAGGAGTGAAACGGAGTCCGAGTTTGCTCATATGCTAGATGCTCAAGGCAAAATCACCTCGTGCAAACATGGTTCTACCAGTATGAGCGGCGCATCAGCTCTGGTGAATCTAATATTTACATCTAGCTCTGGACAAAACTCTAACAGTCCAGTAACGCTTGTCCAGGACAGTGGAAATACCTGGAAGATAAGTGTACCGTTTCCACCGGCAATTACGCTAATTACCTACTGCCGTGCTTTGAAAAGCAAGGATTACCAGACTGCATACGATCAGCTCTCAACCACCGTCAAAAGCCAACTTAGTGAAACAGACTACGAAACGAATGAAAGTCAAGGTAATAGCCGCGTGGGCGGTATCTCCGGGTGTACTATAAGCAATGTGAACTTGAGCGATTCGCAAGCTACTGGTACAATTACCTATGTTGCAGGCAATGGTCAAACCGGAGATTCTCACTACACCCTAACGAATGAGACCGGCATTTGGAAGATCAGCGCCGTACAGTGACATGGCCTGTGAGTTCACTAATTTCACCTAAAAGTACTAGAGCTTCAAACAACTTTTTCTCCTCAGCGATTCTTCACTGAATGAGCCTGTGAAGCCGTAATATGGTAGGGGCGATCCTCGCGGTCGCCCCTCAGAAATTCCCTCCAAAGCACAAATCCACGGAAAATGTGTTGGCTAACGTTCGATTGATGTAAGGGTGACCCTACGCGGTCGCTCGGTTCCAAATACTACCTTGCCTTCAGATGAGCAAGCTGCGGCCGCAGCTTGCTAGCTACTACCTTACAGCTTGCCTGACTCGCAGAGGGGAAGCGAAACTGCGTTGGTAAGCTACTTATCAAGGTTCGGCAGCAGCGTTTCTGAATGCATTGAGGGATAATACCATTTTTCGTGAATGCTGTAAGAGAGGCTTTGTATGCGAGTTCGATCAATACATCCGAGAATTGTAGTGCCGTTGATGTGTATAGTACTTGTAGTTGCGCTGCTCCTGCTCTATATTTCCCCTTTCACACATGCAACGCCAGCAAGCCCGCGCATCACCCTGTCAAGCAGTGTATCAGCATATACAAGCAAAAGCCAGCTCTTATCCAATGCTTCAACGAATCAAACTATTTCACTGGCTATTGGTCTCAAACTGCGCAATGCAGCAAACCTGGCCAGTTACCTCAAGGAGGTTACTGATCCTCATTCGCCTTTATATCGTCACTACCTCAACCCGGAGTCATTTGCTGCTCTCTATGGTCCACTGCCACAAAGTGAAGCTGCCGTTAGCGCATTTCTTCGTTCACAAGGTTTCAGAATAACCGGAACATATTCTAATCATCTCATCGTTGATGCTGTTGGAACCGTTGCCCAAGCGGAACATGCCTTTCAAGTGCATATCAACAATTATCGTTCACCGACGGGACAGCCCTTTTTCGCCAATGCAAATGCGCCATCGCTGCCGATCCAGATAGCGCCGCTGGTAGCCGCGGTAAGTGGTCTCGATAATACCGTGCAATATCATCGTAAGCATGTAGCACCTGGGCGAGTGCCTGGATTAGCCCCTGCCTCAGCTTCACGTACCTGGACACCGGCCGCCAACAGTGCTGCTGTCAGTTGTCCCCGGTCCGGTTCTGCCGTGGTTCCCACCTCTTATACACCCCAGCAGATCGCTACAGCCTATGACTTTACGAAACTCTACAACTCACGAATAATGGGCGAGGGACAAACTGTAGGACTGCTCGAGCTTGACGGCTTCTCGTACAGTGATATCGCTGCTTACACCGCCTGCTTCGGGGGCAGCAAAACTATAGTTAAAACTATCCCCATCGACGGATATAATGGGACAGCGGGCGTGAATGCCTCGGAGGTCGAACTCGACATTGAGACGATCCTGGGACTCGCTCCCCACCTGGCCACTCTGCGAGTATACGAAGCTTCAATTACCTCGCTGACAGCCTATAACGATGCCTGGGCTCGTATTGTCAGTGATGCTACGCCCGTAGTAAGCACGAGCTGGGTGTTCTGCGAACAAGGACCTGGCATGTCCAGCGAGATTCAGCAAGAAAATATCTTCTTCCAGGCGGCCGCGGCACAGGGACAGGCCATCCTTGCCGCGAGTGGTGATCTTGGAGCGAACGGGTGCTACGATCCACAAACGGGCGCAAATACAGCCCCTGTAGTGGATGATCCGGCCTCGCAACCCTATGTCACAGGCGTAGGTGGCACAACGCTTCATATCAACATTGACAATACCTACCAGTTCGAGCAAGTATGGAACGACCGGACCATACGTAATGGAGCCAGTGGTGGGGGCGTTAGCCAGATCTGGCAGATGCCATCATGGCAAAAGGCTCCTGGTGTCGCGAATGCCTATTCTACCGGTTTCCGCGAGGTGCCGGATGTCTCTTTGAACGCCGATCCACAAACAGGTTATGATATCTATTGTAAGGTTGGCGGATGCGGAAATCGGGGCTGGATGATCATTGGTGGTACCTCAGCCGCCGCACCAGCATGGGCAGCCATGATAGCCTTGGCCAATCAAGCATCGCTCAAAGCCAATGGCTTCATGGTTGGCTTTCTTAACCCCAGCCTCTATAGCATCGCTCATGGGGCATATAGCACTTCCTATAATGTTGCTTTTCACGATATAGTGCCAGTAGCGGGGTATGTAAATAACAACGATTATGTAGGTAACAGCGGAGCCTATCCTGATGCCAGCACGTATGATCTTGCGACAGGACTGGGTTCGTATGATGCCTACAATCTCTCGCAGAACTTGATAACGCTTGGCCAGGCGGTGCCACATCAAAACGTGCCCACCAGTACCACCTGGTATTTTGCCGAAGGCCGTGCTGGAGGCTATTTTGACGAGTACCTCACGCTTGAGAATCCTGACCCAATCCAAACTGCGCACGTCCAGGTACAGTACCTCTTAGAAGGTGTCACGGGGCCGGCTATAATACATAACGTCGCGCCACAGAGTCGCTACACCATTGGGGTTAATGGCGATCTGCACTTCCCCTTTAATGGGGTAGGACATTCTCTTTCGATGATTGTCACTTCTACCAATAGGGTGGGTATCGTCGCGGAACGACCCATGTATTTCAACTGGCATGGTATCAATAGCGGAACCGATGCCCTGGGTTCGACAAAACTGGAGCAAGATTTCTACTTCGCAGACATAGAATCACAGCGCAACTATTCCAGCTTCGTGACTATCCTCAATCCACCGGGAGGGTCTACAGCTAATGTTACTGTGTCCTACTTCGCTGGCGGTACAAAACTTGGCACCGATACTATTGTTGTACCACCTGGCCAACGTGGCACAACTTATCCCCAGAGAATCGGTATCAACCAGCAGTGTGCTATGTTTGTGCATTCGGATCAGCCTGTGGTGGTCGAACGTCCAATGTACTTCACTACCTCGCGCACGAACATCAGCGGTCCCGTAACTGGAGCAGCAACCGTGGTCGGAGCGCAAGCCCCAGGTAATGATTGGCTCTTCGCTGAAGGCTATACTGGCCCCAACTTCCACGAATACCTGGTGCTGGCGAACTTTGATTCGACGGTGACCGCCAACGCTACCATCAAGCTGGAATACAGCAATGGTGCTGTCAATCCCACCACAGTCGCGGTTCCACCACAGTCCCAGGTTTTCTTTGATGTCAATGCTGCCTCCGCAAAGTTTGCGCAGAGTACTTTCGAGTTATCAACTGAGGTGACGTCCGGTGCACCCATTGTTGCCCAGCGCCAGGAGTACTTCCGTTATGATGGTGTGATTCCAGGCGGCACAGATGACATGGGAGAACCAGGTCCGGCAAAAGCCTCCTACAGTTTTGCTGAAGGGTATACTACCGGCGGCTTTAGCGAGTTTCTGACGTTGCAGAATCCGAATACTAACAGCGAGTCTGTAGCTGTGACGCTTTATATGGAGAACAGCGTCATCTCGCAGCGAATCGTTACCGTTGGCCCGCAAACGCGAGTCACGCTGAATATCAACAGCATCACGGTGCCAATTGCCCAGGCAAATATAAGCGCTGGTTACCAGGTGTCGCTTGCCGTCTGGACCACCAGCGGTTCCATTGTTGCAGAGCGCCCCATGTACTTCAATTATCATAATATTGCGCGAGGAGGTACAGACGTGGTGGGATTTACAGGTTGAGGATCTACTCGGGCCAGGGAGACCGCGAGGGCGAGCAAAATAGCAGGGTGATTGATGCAGGGCGACCGCGAGGGTCGCCCATACATTTCGAATGAGATGGCTTGTCAGGCCCATTCATAGCCCTGGCGGATTTTTGTTCATTGCTAACTTGCGACTTCGAAAGTGATTTGGTCTGGGTCTGTTGGCAGCTTAACGGTGGAATTGCCGGAAATATTAATGGTAGCCAGCGCAACGCCAGTTTGTTTTAACAACAATGCTTGCGCATCTGCTGGGCTTTTACCCGCGATTAACTTCGCGAAAGCATCTTCCTCCGTAGTGGTGATTTGATATGACGCAGTTCCGTTCGCCGCGATATTGATTGATAGCATGCCTTGGGGATTGATCTGTTTTGGCTGTGTCGATACCTGCGCGGTTACGTCGCCTGTAATGACATAGCTTGCGCCAATTAGCGTAGTCACATCCATCCTGAGCAATTGCACTGCCAGGGCCTGCGCTTCCTGCGTACTATAGACCTCAGCCGAGCAATTTTCGGTTCCACTCACGGCTATATTTGGCACTCTGGCTCCCGCATTCTGACTCGAACTGATAGAGGAACTACACCTGATTGAACCGTACGTTTGCTCGTCTGTTTTGATTTGTGATTTGACTGCTGCCTGGGAGGTGCTTGCTAATGAAGCCTCGAGTCTGCCAGCGGCGATATTGATATCACTTTGCTGCACAAAAACATAGCTTTGTGGATCATGACCACCTGCAAATGCTGCCGTGTTTTGAACATGGAAAATCGAACCGATCGAACAGTTTGGGTAACAATTGTTCCCGTTGATATAATGTGCGGGCACATTGCCTTTTGAGCCTGCCGGGTTTGCGTGAGAGCCGACGGTGACAGCAAGACCATTCTTTAGAAGCCTAACCGAGGTATTGATTATCAGCGTAATATTATTACGGCCTCTAAAGGATGTGCCTGCTGGTATCGTAACAGTTTGTGTAGCGTTGGAAAATGTCAGTGTCCCCGACGCACTTGTCGCAGGAAGAGTGTTTTTGCCGGTTGCGTTCACTTGCAGTGATTGTGATTCACGGTCGGATATGGTACGTGCTCCCGATACTTGCTCCTGTTTAGAGTCGGGCTGACCCGTAACTATCGCAATTGTATAGGTACGCATCGCGCTTTTCCTAAAAGGTGTGATCGTTACTGAAGCTGTAGGTTTCGGCTGCAGGACGGTGAGTGAACCAATTGGACTTTGTGCATTGATGCTCAGTACCATATAGGAGACGATGGTAGTGACGAGGAGCAGAACTAAGGCTGTCAAGATAAACGTGGATGCTCTGTTATGCCTCTCATATCTAGAGATAGACTCAGTCCAACTCATACCGGTTTTGCCAATAATTACATGCTGAGGAGGTGGCGTTGGGATCAAATCGTTTTGCTCTAGCGCTGCAGGAGTGACTTCGAGCAGGGGTCTCGTGTCTCTAAGAGATGGTGTGATGTGTCCATTTCCTAGTCTATGGGGTAATGGCATCCCTACCGTCTGTATGTTGGGTATCACCTGTAGCATCCCTGCGAAAGGCGTATTTTGTGAACGTAAAGTTGGAAATGCCTCTTTTGCAGTTATCTGGTCATTTTCCATAGCGATTTCGCTCCTTGCAGTGAAATGCTGGATGAATTTCCCCCGCTGGAAGTATAGCAGAGTACGCAGGGCTTAGCAATAAAGTGTAGGAACAATGGTAGGGTCTCAATTGCAAGGCGGCCCTCGCTGTCACCGCAATACTATGACTTACGAGTATATACCCAGGTACCTCTTAGCAGGATTGCAACTCCAATTAGCGGTAAAACCCATGCCCAAAGTCCGCTGAGATATGCCCATTCGAAGTCGGGAAGTCCAGGTACAAAGCTGTGATACGGTCCCCAGATAAAAAAGCAATAGAGGCTGAGCATACTGAAAGCGAGCATGCGCACCAAATAAGTACCTGTGCTGATAGGCCAAGGAAGAAAGTCGAACACGGCGCTATCATCACCTGGCGAGGCTTCAATTAGCGCAAAGAGTCCAAAGAAGGTAACGAGATACCAGGGCCAGAACCAGGGTGAACCAAGGGCGCAGTAAGCCAACCAGGTGGCAGCCATCCAGCGTATCAAACCTTGCGAAGTGCTCATGCGCTCTGGTTTGCGAATTACGCGCCAACAAAGCAGCAAATAGACTATCACAAAGATCCCGAGACTGAGTGTATGCAGCATGCGCTCGGCAGGTGAACCAATAGGTGCAACGATTGAGTAGCCAAAAGCGCCCATGACTCCGTTGTAGAAATGACCCAGGAAGTCAGCGACAGTGTTAATTGAGCGGTAAGTCGCTGGATTGACGGAAAACACATTGAGAATTGCTCCCCCTTGCCAGAATGGGGCATACAATAGAAGGATGATCCCAGTATAGGTCATTGTAACTACTATGACGCGCTTAAACCTGCCCCGCACAGGTTCTTGCATCCAGAGGTAAAGGAGCAGTCCTGGCACCAGCAACGCGACATTTATTTTGAGACAGGTAGCAAATGCGAGCATTGCGGTAGCCAATATAAGAGGTATATAAGGAGCAGATTCTTCGCGCCTCATGTTTAAAAAGTTTGTAAATGTGTGCTCCTTTAGCTGTTTGTCCCCTCCTTCCCTACTGGGGGCGCAATAAATCTGGCCCCTACGGATACGGGTTGCATTTCGTACGAGGAACCAGATTGCAAGCAGGATCAGGGATAGCAGTGTTGTGTCGTTGTGGGCATTGACACATGCTTCAAAGAGGAGCAGAGGATTCCAGGCAAATGCCAGTGTTGCACGCAAGCGCGTAGTCGACGAAATAGTTCCGTACAGACATTGCAGTTGTCCGCTGATTTTCCAGATCAACAAGGTGGACAGCAGATGCATAACCAATCCCAGGATACGCAGCGCCATAACCATCAGTAAAATATAATTCAATCCGAAAAATGTAAAAATCCCTTGCAGGGAGCAGGTGATAATAGCCCAGGTTGGTCCATACGCGGAGGGTTGATCTATCCAATAGACGTAGCTGTAAATTTGATCGGAGCGCATGGCAGTTGGCAATGTTGTCAGTGGATTCAAATGGTGAATTACGCCAATACGGGCATAAGCGATGTAGGAATATAAATCCGTTGAGGTGACAATGGGAATGAGCATGTACAGAAGACCGAGTAGAACGGTCGAGGTAAATATAAAACGACGAGAGACCTCTACAGGGAGTCGTCTCAGAGCTAGTAGGTAGAGAAAGAATACAAGCACAAAAGAGCTCAGTAGTAAAGGAAGTTTTTCCCAACTCTGAATTACTTGCGGTACTCCTGTCAGATGCATATTAGGCACTGGTGGAATGAGCGTCCACCCTGGAAAAAGAATTAGCGAGGGCAGAACAGGCCAGGAGCCAAGTTGCGTCAGTTGCGCTTCGTGAAACCAGAGGTCTCGTAAAGGAAGAATCGCGTCCATGAGCAAAATCGCGCATCCCATCGTGAACAGCATAGCAAAGGGAAAGAGTGCGCGAGGCTTAGTTCTTTTAGGAGGCTGGGGAATGAAGTCCCCAGGGCCAATCTCAGGACGTTCAATAGTTGTCTTTATTTGCATCAAGGCCATACTACATCGATTGTGCTTTCTTATTTAGTAGCAATTTATGCAACGAGTGCTCTAACAATGCGGTCACAAAGTATCACCCTACCTACTGAGGTACTATGCTGTGTTGCTCTATGCCGATTCGTGATTTAGAAAATACTTATCTCTTCTTGAGAATTTCTTGACGTTTTTCTGCTAGAATAGCGACAAAAGGTTTTCTTAAACACAGAGTTTTTGGAGCCGTTAGATATGGACATGGATGATCAGGCAACAGAGCCACGAGTAAAAATAGATCCGATGCAGGGGCAACCGCCTGCTCAACCTGTATCTACCTTACCACTTGAGACTACCCAACCTCTCCAACAGCCAGAGGCGGCTCCGCAGGCAACTAGTGCTTTCTCCCGCCGCACATTTATGGGCAAGTCAATTGCAGGCTTAGCAGCGTTAGGAGGAGCTGGGATTGCGGCCGCCGCCGGGGGCGTTGCTTTGGAACAGTGGCTACAACATGGTGGGTTGATAAACCTCTTTCATGGGCCGATGGCGAACAGTTCGCAAATCGGACATTTGTTGAGGCGTGCGGGCTTTGGAGCAACCCCTGACGAATTATCAATGTATAGGAATCTGGGTTTCAATGGCGCTGTGGATCGCCTCCTCAATTACCGGCAGATCTCTGATGATGACATGGAGAATCGTCTAAAAGCGCTGAACATCAACCTCAATTCACCTGTCGATCAGCAACGCTGGTGGCTTCTGCGCATGGCCTGGACTCAACGTCCCTTGTTGGAGAAAATGACCCTCTTCTGGCATGGCGTGCTGACGAGCAGTTTCCGTAAGGTGGGTGGGAAACGGAACTATATGCGCATGATTATACAAAACCAATTTTTGCGCAACCATGCTTTCGATACCTTCGATAATATCCTGCTGGGTATAACAGGTGATCCTGCCATGCTCTTCTACCTGGATCTCACTAAAAGCACGAAAAGCGCGCCGAATGAAAATTATGCGCGTGAACTCATGGAACTGTTTAGCCTGGGCCTTGGTCACTTTAGCCAGCGGGATGTCTACGAGGGAGCGGCGGCACTCACGGGCTGGCATGTTCGAGGATTGACTGCTCAATATTACCCGCAAGATCACAATGACCTGGTCAAAACGTACCTGGGACACACGGGCAACCTCGACTACAAGGACGTGGTAAGCATCCTGGCGAATCATCCTGCGGCGCCGTGGTTCATCTGTCGTAAACTTTTTACGTTTTTTGCCTATGAAAACCCCAGTGCTGAGGACCTTAAGCCATTAGTCGATACATACGTTCAGAGTGGGCATAAGATGGACGAAGTAATGCGTACCCTGTTGTTCTCACCACAATTCTCATCAGCGAAAGCGTACCGCAGTCGTATAAAATCACCTGTAGAGTTCACGGTGGAAGCGTATCGTGCGATGAATATTAATGGTGATGGTAGTGGTTTACCGGCAATCACCACGCTGATGGGACAGACACTGTTTGACCCGCCAAATGTGGCGGGCTGGCCTGGCGACAAAGAAAGCACCCTCTGGCTCAATAGTGGCACCTGGATGACACGTCTGAACTATATAGACCTGTTATTGGCTCGCGGCACAATAGCACGTAGTGGCTCTACACCCCTCGTTGACTTGCAGGGCATTGTCAACACGCACCAATTGAATTCGCCGGAGCAGTTCGTCGATCACTTTTCCTCATTTTTATTGGATGGGGAGCTTGCTGGTGACCGGCGAACGCAATTGCTGGACTACTTCACGGCTCCAGGTGGCAGCACCAGGGGTAATCCGATCACTCTTAATGGTACAGGTTACCCGCTAAGTCGCGTCCGCGGAACACTATATCTTATGATGGCATCGCCAGAATACCAGCTTAACTAAACTAAAGAGGAACCATCGGGTGCCAGGTCAAACCATAAGGAGCACATGTTATGAAACTTACTCGGAGGGCAATGATAAAAGATGGATTGTTAGTCGTATCGGCGGGTATGGTCATGCCAGCCATCTTCAGCCGTGGAGTAGCATCGGCGAGGGCACAGGCATTAGATGGGTCACACATGGCCCAGGCAGCCGGTGATCGCACGCTGATCGTTGTTCAAATGGCGGGTGGAAACGATGGCCTCAATACCGTCGTGCCATTCACCGATCCCTTGTATCTGAAATTGCGTCCAACACTTGGGTTGCCCGATACAAAAGTATTGCCCCTGGATACTCGACTGGGATTGCACCCCAACCTACAGCCGCTGAAGAAACTCTGGGATATCGGACATCTGGCGATAGTGGAAGGAGTAGGCTATCCAAATCAGAGCCTCTCGCACTTTCAAGCTATGGATATCTGGCAAACGCTGGACCTGAATGGCAATGGCAGTGCAGGCTGGCTTGGTAAACTCGTCTCAGGCCTGGTTGACCAGGATGGTCACCCATTCAAAGCCATCGACATCGGCGTGCAGACCGCGCAGGCTTTGCAATCGATCAGTACCCAGGTACCTACTATCGCAAGCGTCAAAACCTATAGTCTCTATCCAGACCCTGCCGATACCGATGGCGGCAATTCACGCTTGCGAGCGCTGATGAAACTCTATAACTCATACTCTGGAACTGCTCCCTATGCTGCCTTACTGGACACGACAGCTCTCAATGCCCAGGATGGATCGCGCCAGTTGCACCAGGCAGATGCGACGTATCGACCCGCAGCTACCTATCCTAAAGGGCCATTTGCAGATGGCCTCAAAGTTCTGGCGGAAGCTATTGTGCAGGGTCTGGGTTTGCGTGTGGGCTACGTCACCCTCGGCGGCTTCGATACGCACGCCAACCAGGCGGCGACACATGATGCGCTCATGACCACTCTTGCCAATGGCCTCTCAGCCTTTTACAACGACCTTGCGGCCCATGGTAAAGCCGATAATGTAGTCATTATGACGTGGTCAGAATTTGGGCGGCGCGTCGAAGAAAACGGCAGCCTCGGCACCGATCATGGCACTGCCGCTCCCTTATTCGTGCTTGGAAATCCTATCAACAGAGGCATCTATGGAGAACCCCCTAGCCTGAACAACCTGGATCAGAACGGCAACCTGAAATATACTATCGATTTCCGCTCCGTCTATGCCACTGTGCTGGAACGCTGGATGGGCGCATCCTCCAAGGATGTACTGGGCGGCGCGTTTGGTTTACAAAATTTCCTGCTCCATCCCTGAGCTAAAGGGGGTGCAGGGGGCGAAGCTCCCTGACGAGGTTCGGGGTGTCCCTGAAATACTCTTTTCCCTTGTTTCGCAGCCACAGGCGACAAAACAAAAGATTTGCTATAATAACTTCTGGTTAGAAAAAACCAGGAGCATAGTATAACCATGTCACAAGCGCCAACTAACAAACGCCCTCGCTTGTCGCCAAGAGCACGAGTACTACTGGCTATTGCAATAATAGCTTTCTTTGTCGTTCTCAGCTTCTTCCTGCCACATGAAAGGGATTCAACCATCATCGTTGGCGATACATTAGGACCAAGCGTGACAGTCACGAATCTGGTCAGTACGTTGACAGTGAACCGCGGCGCAGACTTCAACAATGTACATTTTACAGTTACAAAGGTCTCGCAGGCGGCGGCATTTTCAGATGACCGCAAACCTGGAGGGGTATACACAGTACGTGTCGAAATGCAGGTAAGCAGCGAAAACAGCGCCCAGGCCTCCATCGGTATAGATTATCCATCACTTGTACGTCTGATATTGCCGGATGGAAAGGCCGTTTCACCCAAACTGGTCTCGCTTGCCCCAGTAATCCTACCCAAGGGCGTGCAAAGTGGCTATATAGATTTTCCTGTGAACAACCAGGTTGATCTTTCATCATTGGTGCTGCGCATGGGTAACAAGACGACAGTTGCATTTCATTAAAACTCTAGGCGACGGGTTATTCCTCGTTGGGGGTTCCGACATGTTCTATGCGATGTAGTACTTCGGACAATGCATCGAGCCAGGGTGAATGTTCCTTAGCAAGGTTTGTCTGCTGGTTGTTTTGCATAATAAGTTCTTCTAATGTCAGGTAGTATTCAACCAGTACACGCTCACCACTTGTATGCGCCACGCAATCCTCTAAGATGGACCGCGCCTCCTCGTATGCGCTCAGCCGTCGTTGAGCCTCTACAAGCCCTTGTTGTGCGTGACGAAGTCGCTGCGCTTGTTCCGCCTGGTGTATACGCCGGTGTGCTCTCACCTCTTGTACATCCTCCTGCATAAGCTCTTGGAGGGCGAGGGCAGCTTCTCCCACCTCGATTGTGGCTTCTTCATGTCGGCGAGAGAGCCACGCTCGTACGGCGTGTAAACGGACCAGTACATTCGCGTTGTCGGGTAGACGCAGGTTGTCGTCGGAGAGCAGTTCATCGCTGCCTATCTCCTCATCTGCAGACTCGTGGTCGTAGGAAGGAGGTAACTCGTGTTCTGTATCCATCGTATATTTCTAGTATCGCAGTCCGTAGCACTCACTGTGTTGAGCAAATATCTCCGGTTGAGACAAGGCAATGTATTAGTCGGAAATCTGCATCGAGACATGTGTAGTAGTTTATTGATTTCCAACTGATCTCTAGAACTGCTTCAATCTGTTAATACATTTAGCTTAGCAGTAGACGTGGGTTAGACCAGCACGGTCGCCGTCACCGAATAGATTGGCGGCAAGAAATCGGCTATCATGTGCCAGCTATCTCCACGGTCATGAGTGGCGAAGAGCTGGCCCGTATTCGTCCCGACATATACGCCGCAGGGGTCCTTGCTATCGGCACACATGGCATGCCGCAGCACACCAAGACGTACTCCTGGTCCCGCTGGCAATCCTTCCGTTAGGGGCTGCCAATGTTCGCCGCCATTCTCAGTTCGATACACGGTGAACTGCTCACTGACGTTATTGCGGCCATAAGGGTCCTCAACGATGACGAATACTGTATCGGGATGGTGAACATTCAAGGTGATGGGGAAGCCAAATTCGGATGGTAAGTTGTTTTGAATATCGATCCAGTCATCTCCCGCATTGAGGCTCTTGTAGATACCGCAATGGTTTTGCTGGTATAATACATCCGGTTTCGTTGGGTGCTGTATGAGACGATGGATGCACTGGCCAAACTCGGGATACTTTTCGGGCAAGAAATCGGCTCGCGTGTTTTTATTGGCGAAAACCCAGTTCTTACCGCCGTCGTCTGTGCGTATACAGCCCACAGCGGAAATACCCACCCACAGGCGAGAAGCATTAGAGTGGTCAACAATGATCGAATGCAGGCATAAGCCGCCAGCACCCGGCTGCCAGCGTTCGCGCGTGGGATGATTTGCCAGGCCTGCATTAAGTTCCCAATGTAGACCTCCATCGGTACTGACCCAGAGACTCGCTGGATCAACTCCCGCATAAACGGTTCCAGGTTCATTGGGACGGCCAGGCTCGATCACCCAGATATTTTCGAGTTTCTGCTGGCTTCCTTCGGGAAACTGAATGCCTTGCTCCGGCTCTTGCCATGTCTGACCGAAGTCGTCACTGTAGCGCAAAAAGGAGCCAAAGAAATCGCCGTTATCCGCCGCAAACAACCTGTAACCGCTTCGCTGATCGAGAATGGCGTAGAAGATGCGGTGCCCTTTCAAAGCTGTAGATTCGACTTCCCATGTTTCCCGATCACGTGAAGTCAAGAGAAATAGCCCGCGTTTGGTACCAACCAACACCAACACGGTACCCGGTGTATATGCTCTGTGACGGTTCATAGCTTCCTCCTTAAAGCTTCTGCTCTGGCTGCCTTTAGAAGGCTCTCGTCAGCCTCCTGCAACAGACTGTAAGATGTGAATCGTAGTTCCGTTATGTACGGGTGTATCGAGACCTTGAAGATAGCGGATATTTTCACGTTCCAGGAAGATGTTCACATAGGGACGCAGTTCACCTGTTTCGTGGCACAGGTTGAACCGTAAACCTGGAAAGTCATGGTCGAGCGCGTCAATGATCTCGCGCACATTTGAGCCGGAAATTGTCACCGATGAGCGGTTGCCAATTTTTGCTCGTAGTACATGGGGTATGATAACCTTTGCCGTAGGGATTGCTGCCTGTGAGTCCATGAAACCTCGAACCAGTATAAGTCATGACATGAGTTGTGAATGTATAAAAGTTAACGTTCAAGTAAGGCTAATTGTCATAGTAAGACTGACGAAGTGATTGAGCAATTAGCCCTTTGCCATGAATTAGAACAAGTATACCAAATTTGATGGGATATTTCAAGAAGCTAGCAATTTTTGGTTGGTTGTTAGTTCCTCTGGCTCGATTGACATGATTGAATGGGTGTGTTTCATATTTGACACTTCCCTGTTCGCTGATAGCGAATGCTCTTCGCCCAATCGTTGAGCGACCTCGAATCGGGATCCTTGGCCACTCTGCTCGCGAACCAAGCGTCAATGGCCTAGCTGCCAGGGACGGCCGTGCTTTTGATGTACCGTCGTTGACCCGGAAAATTCTTCGCCTGTAGGACGTTGCCGCCTGACCACCTCAGGCTCGTGAGCGCTCTTCTCAGCCCGAAGTCGTGCGTTAGCAAGGGCAGGAGGTGTTTTAATGAGGCCAGGTATTGAGTAGACCCGTTTCGCAACGGCCTCGCAAGTAGGACACAGCATGGGATTGCCCGCCTCATCAAATGAGCGCCAGGACTCGAACATCCCACAGGTGTCACAGAGAAATTCGTAGATGGGCATAATCGTCACTCCTTCCTTCAGGTCAGGACGATACAATAAGGCATCAGAGTCACCTGTCTGATTTATGAGTAGATGTCGGGTGAAGACGCTTGACAACAAAATATTTTGCAGATACACTGTACGCATCAGGTACATAATATCATAATCGAAGCTTATTTGCCACCACGTAGTGCAGAATCAGAAGCACAACCTCTCCATCAGCACCCACACCGAGTTTGGTAGGATTGTAGCGCGGTGAGTGAAGTTCATCAGTAGACAAGCTCGAACTGTAGCCACATGCGAGACGATGGCGTTTCAGCAAGCACCGTTGGTCCTCGGCATGGATCACCTATAGACACAGCAATGGGCAGCTCTCCGCCAGGAAGGAGGCCGAAGCAAAGAAACTCACCAGTAGAGCTTCAATGCCCCAACGCCTAAAGCGCCCACTGATTCTCGATCTTTATCTTCGAAGTAGAAAAGAGCAAGGAGGGCTCAATGGTAAACGTTTTGTTCCATATAGACCTGGACAAACCCTTTGACCAGCAAGCAATTGTAGGGCATAACCGCTGGCATCCCGACATCCCGTCGGTGCTTTCTGTCAAGCCGGGGGATGTGTTTCGTATCGAATGCAAAGACTGGACCGACGGTCAGATCAAAAACGCGACCTTCTCGTTGTCGATCTCCTCGACATTAATCCGCTCCCGCAGTCCCCGTGGGGTTACACCGGTCTCTTCGAGCGGACAAATGGCGGGGGCTTTCTGACCGACTACTACCCCAAGGCGCACAAGGCGGTCTGGGACCTGGAGGGCATCTACGCACGATCGCGCCATGTCCCCGGCGTGCGATTCGCGGGAATTATCCATACAGGACAAATCGGTGTGGCACCATCAGCAGATTTGCTCGCGAAGTGGAACCAGCGCGAAAAGGCACTCTACGATACCAATCCGAACCGCGTGCCGCCGTTGGTGGCGCTTCCGAACCCTGATCTTGCTGTGCTGGCCACTTTGAAAGGCGCAGCCTTTGACCGGGTGGCCAGCGAGGGGGCACGGACGGTTCCGGCACGAGAAAATAACGGCAACACCGATATTAAGAACATGACCCGTGGTTCACGCCTCTACATACCAGTGTTCGTCAGGGGAGCCAACCTCTCGGTGGGCGATCTCCACTTCTCGCAAGGCGATGGCGAGATCAGCTTCTGCGGGGCCATTGAGATGGCCGGGTACGTTGACTTCCATGTGGACCTCATCAAGGATGGCATGAACAAGTACGGGCAGACCAGTCCGATGCTCAAGACGAGCCCCCTCGAGCCACGGTTCACCGAGTATCTGGCGTTCGAGGGTATCTCCGTTGACGAGAGCGGCAAGCAGTTCTATATGGATGCCACCATGGCATACAAGCGTGCCTGCGTGAACGCAATTGAGTACCTCAAGAAGTTTGGGTATAGCGGAGAGCAGGCATGCGTTATTCTCGGCACGGCACCGGTGGAAGGGCGCATCAGCGGGATTGTAGACTTCCCCAACGCGTGCTGCACGGTGTTCGTCCCGACGGAGATGTTCGAGTTTGATATTCGGCCTACGGCTGCTGGACCCACGCCCGCGATCCGTGGTGATGAACTCGCCCGCACCTCGTAGGGACAGTTGCCGGTCGCACCGGTGATCCAGCGCAAGATGAGGGGCCCTTGCAGGAAATGAGCATCTCGATCCGGCAAGGGTCCCTCCTAGCAAATCGAGTGCAAGCGACCTTTTCGGGAAGAGCGAGGGGCATAGCACTGGCATCTTCGCCAGCTATGGGACGCGCTGCCAGGATGCCGGTGCTCCGCTGTCCCGATGTTCCCGTTAGCCCCAGCAGGTCGTTTGGCCAGAAGGAGTTGGCATGGACATCATCACGGCGTTGCGTGAGCAGTTGGCAAGCAGCCAGTGGCTGCTCGAACAGTGCATGGAGGGAATGACCGCCGAGCAGTTGTGGTGGACGCCCCCTGGAACTGCGAACTCTGTCGCTGACAACTACCTCCATGTGGTCCTCAACGAGGACGACATCGTGCAGGGACTGTTGCAGAAGAAGCCGCCGCTTTCCGTATCTACATGGGCCGGGAGGACGGGACTCTCTGCGCTGCCTGGGGTGCATGGCGCAGGGGTACACTACTCTGCGGAGTGGTCGCGGTGGATCCACGGCGTGCGCGTTGACTGGCCAACCTTCCGGCTGTATGCCCGGGCCGTGTATGCTGCGAGCGATAGCTATCTGGCAGGATGCACTGCCGGGGAGCTAGGCCGCCAGCTCGATCTGTCGGCGTTCAGCCTGGGTGCCCAATCTCTGAACTGGGCGCTGTACAACCTTGTCATTGGGCATGCGGTCTCGCATGCTGGCGAGATTGCCGCAGTCAAGGGTGTCCAGGGACTCAAGGGCCATCCCTTCTAGCCCGGCTTTTTGGGAATCGCGACCGTGCCAGTGGGACGCCGGTCAGTGCTAAGACCGCTGAGGAAGAGGAGGTGGTGTGAAAAGGGTGTATGAATTAGTCGTTTATTATTGTTGGTTGGAGATACAATGTAGCATGAGCGGTAGAGATTCGTCAAGGTAAACAGGAAACGCCGGCGATGTGTGTCAGCAAGGGTGTGCGTACGATTTTTGCATGAACGACAATTGACCTCACAATCTTGTGAGAAAGGCGGGAGTGGATGTAGGGGCGTAGTGAATTGCGCCCCTACATCTATCGTCATGTATCGTGCAAAAATTGTACACAACCCTGTCAGCACACTTGACAATGATTGACCCTGCGGATATACTTTTTTATGTACCTTATATTATATTTAAAGCGTTTGCTTGCTTCATATCATATTTAAAGCGTTTGCCTGCTTCGTGTGGCACGGAGCCAGAAGTCAGATGCTTCGATTAGCCCCGCACCGAGTGTAACATAGAGCAGAAGCCAGGTGTCTCAGTCAGCCCCACACTGAGTTTAGTAAGTTTGTAGTGCAGCAGATGGAATTCTGCAGCTAGTCTCCTAGGACGTTTCATAGCGCGTTCTTGCGTATCGACTTGCCTGTGCTGACCCTCGTCACGACACTTTTCCGAAAATTCTGGAGAGTAAGCGTCCGTAGGGAGCGTAATCTGTTACTCTTTGATAACCGTTGTTTCTCGCTCTGGTAATCCATCTTGACAACACTCTCGATTATGGATAAGAGAAGAGAGCGGAGACAAATGAAGAGGACCATTCATCCCCCGACTAAGGCTAGAGACTTTCTGGCCTATTTACTGTGAAGGGAAAGTCATCTGGCTAGCTAGAAGGTGGCGATGACGGAGTCACCCTACGAAGATGATCGGCAGGTCGCAAGATAATCGCAAGCTTGAAGTGTGTGTATCCATACCTAACTTCCGTTTATAGAAAGGAGATTTACGATGCCTACAGGGACTATCTCTTCATCACCGGATACCGTTGGGGTCGCAGTAGTCAATTACCAGGTGCCGGTGGTAGAGACGAAAGAGCAGGTTCTCGAGAATTGTCAAAAGATAGGCCGCATGATGGACGGCATCAAGCGCGGCTATCCGGGTGTTGACTTGATCATCTTTCCAGAGTATAGCACACAGGGTTTCCATCCAACCAAGTGGCGCGATTTGACTACGACGGCTCCCGGACCCGAAACGGAGGTCTGGGCTGAGGCGTGCCGCCGTAATAAGGTATGGGGTGTCTTCTCGCTGACCGGCGAGGAGAACCCGGACGGGAACCCCTTTAACACCTTGTTGCTGTTTAACGATAAGGGGGAGATCGTCCTGAAGTACCACAAGATCTTGCCGTGGGTACCAATGGAGCCATGGTATCCTGGCAATGAGACCATGGTCGCTGAGGGCCCGAAAGGGCTGAAGATCGGTGCGATCATCTGTTACGATGGCAACCATCCGGAGATCGTACGCGACACGGTCATGAAGGGCGCGGAGCTTGTGGTCCGCATCCAGGGGTACATGTACCCGGCAAAAGAGCAGCAGCGACTGATCGCCCAGACGCGTGCCTGGGAGAACCTTACGTACTTCGCCGTGGCCAACATGGCGGGGCGCGACCTGGTTTACTCGTACTTTGGTCACTCGGCCATCGTCGACTTCGATGGTCGTATGCTGGCGGAGTGCGGTACGGCTCCCGATGAGGTGCAGTACGCGCTGCTGTCGGTCTCGGCGATCCGCGACGCGCGCAAGAGCTGGACGGCCGAAAACCATCTGTTCAATACACTCCACCGGGGTTACACGGCGAAGCCGCCACTGGGCGACATGGAGTGCCCGTATGAGTTCTACAAGCTCTGGGTCAACAATCCAGAAGAAGCGCGACGGCGGGTGCAGGCGCTTACCAGGACAACAGCCCTACCTCAGGAGGAACTCGCGACGCCAATACCGCGAACGAGCTAACCGCGTTCGTAGCTCAAGTTAGGGGTAGAGCTGGCAACCAGTTCTACCCCTATCGAACTTGTGATTCCATTCTATAGGCGACACACAACGGAGAAGAGGTGAAGGCGGTATGATGAATAGAGATATACTCGCTCCCTGGAATCGCTTGGCGCAGGATAACGTGGCAGTAGGCTTTGTGGATACTCTGTTGCGGGGCACCGGGCAGGTAATGTTCCAAAATAACCCGATCACCGGGTTACTGTTCCTGGTTGGCATTTTCTACAACTCATACCAGTTGGGTATTGCTGCTGTCATCGGCCTGCTAGCCAGCACGCTGGCCGCTATGGTGCTCGGAGCGGACCGTAACCTCATCCGGGCCGGGCTCTTCGGCTATAACGGCATCCTGACAGGCATTGGTCTCGCGTTCTTTATCCAACTCCAATGGAGTCCTGTGCTGGTACTGTACATCATTTTCGGAGGTGTCCTCTCTACAATTGTATTCATGGCTCTGGCCAACTTTTTTAGCACCTGGGATATGCCAGCGTTGACTGCTCCTTTCGTGCTGACAACCTGGTTGTTCCTGTTTGCAGTTCTCCTGTTCGCTAACCTGCATACTGGAGTCCTGGTTAACCCGGCACTCCCGAGACCGAACGCTATCGTCCAGCCCATCCTACGACCGTCACCAACAGACTTGACGACAGACGCTGGTGTGACGGTGGTGAACCTCCTTCAGGGCTTTTTCCGAGGTGTGGGGGAGGTATTCTTCCAGAACAATTTGGTGACGGGCATTATCTTTTTGATCGCTATTCTGATCAATTCCCGCGTATCAGCACTCTTCGCCGCACTAGGATCGATCGTGGGCCTGGTCACGGCTCAGTGGCTCCTCGGTGTGGATGGCTATGCGACCTACATTGGGCTGTATGGCTTCAATGGGGTGCTTTGCGGCATCGCTATCGGTGGCGTGTTCTACGTGATCACCTGGAAGTCAGGTATCTACGCATTGCTGTGTGCCCTGGTGAGTACGGTGGTGTTTGCTTCCCTCACCGCCTTCTTATCCCCGTTGGGCATGCCCGCCCTGACGGCTCCGTTCGTGCTCACCGCCTGGCTGTTCTTGCTGCCGAAAGCCAGCTTCCACGCTCTGCAGCCGGTACCATTAGCGGAAGTTGCCTCCCCAGAGCAAATCCTACAGGCGCAGCGTGAGAAGGAGCGTGTGGCAGGGGCGGCAACACCCCAGGTTCAGGACTAAAAGCTGGGGATGACTACCTGTGCTCTCGCTGTACTCACCCAAACCACGCGAGCGGATCATACCGGCAGCAAAAGGCGAAGAACGCTGTTAGTGTTATCCGGCTGGTCCTGCTCGTGTGAGCTGGGTTGCTGGGTTAGCGTAAGCTTTTGGAGGAGTAGAAAAATGACCAAGTACCTACAAGCCGGCTACTATGAGGCTGTACTCCCGGTGCAAGTTGGGGCAGCAACTGGCAGTCTCCGCGTGTGGCTAAACGCTGAAGAAATGGTGCCGCTACTGAGACAGCTTGACGCGCTTTATGGTGACGAAGGCCAACCCTACTGTGTACATGCCGAGGATCGACTGCGGGCGCTTCATACACTGGAGGAGCTTATCAGGGACCTGATCACTGAACATCCAGAAGTTCTTAAGCGTGTTTGTACTAGTGAGCACATCGGGCGAGCACTGCTAGTACAGTATGAGGTTAGGCGCGTCGAGATTTATCCACCGCCTCCTCCGTGGCTGGATCAAGTTGACCTCGAACCTGTGGACGTGGCTCCACTGCTTGGTAGCATTTTTCACCGTCAGACCAATCATGCTTAGATCAGGTTACGGCTAGTTTTTAGAAGGAGAGTCATATGCCGTGGGAAGGTGGTATTATCTGCCCCAAGTGTGGTAAACAGATGGTCGAGGACACCAGCGGAATACCATCCGCAACGGGATACGAATTCAAAATGTGGCGTTGTGAGAGTGGACATGCTGAGGCAGAAGCACGACATCCTGTTCAGTATCCCTACATTGCCATTGGCCAGGAGGATGAACGCCAGGGGGTGCTACGGCGCGTGATCAAAAAAGATATCATCGGTGCCGAACTCTATGTGTTTTATGAAACTCCGGTTGGATAATTCCCGAGTTGCGTAGCACTTCGATGACGTTAGCATTCTGGCCGACTACGAGCTTCTTTAGGAGAAGAGAATCATGAGCCAGAGAACATCTAACTTGCCGCTTGATGCCCCTCACTACACACTTCTTCGGCACTTGCTGCTAGAGCTTGTGGCAGCGGATCCGGAGCTTACGGATATCCAGGAACTCAGTGCTTTTCTCCACGAGCATCATGAAACTATCGGCAATCTCACCCTTGCCGAGTTCGAAGCCGCCCCTGATGATGTACAGCGCATGATGGTCCACTATATGGTTCTGGGTGCCTCGGAGTTGGCCAATATCCATGAACGCAGCCGGGCCTGGCTACAAGTGCATGGCTACTCACTACCACCATGGGATCCGTCTGTTCCCCGTGTAGCCATGCGCTTGATCCCTTACAAGGATAAGGTGGGAGCGCAGGTAGAGTGGGAGCCGGAGAATCGTGTCACTCTGGATCCAGAGCTTAATGAGCACGAACGTCGGTGGGTACTTGCTATGGCCATTGGAGCAGGCGAACGTCCGCAGTGGAACGATGAGGAGATCAAGCGCTATGCGGCCTATCTCACCATGCCAGAACAAGAGTTTCAGCGTGATCGCCACCTGAGCGACGAGCAGTTAGCGGAGCGGTACCAGGTGCCGATTGAAGCAGCGCAGTATCGCCGCACGCTGCCCGATTTACTTGCGTAAATTTGGAGGACCGAAACCTGCATATTGTCGATCTTGGTCATTCGTGAACAAGGTACGGGCGAGGCTGGAAGTTAGGTCTGCTAAGTATCCAGAAAGGAGGCTAGCGTGGTCGCCTTCAAGCCCAAGTTTCTAATGTTCTCAGATTACATCTGCCCTTTCTGTTACGTGGCTATGGGGGTAGTCCAACACTTGAGCCAGGATTACGATATAGAAGTCGTTTGGAAGAATTACGAGATCCATCCTCAGACGCCACCAGTGGGTGAACCGCTGTCTAATCTGGGCGGGGAAGCCCAAGCAGAGTCACGCTTGCTCTGCGAGTTAAACCCGGCACTTGGTCCACGTATTCGTCTGCCGCCAATCGTTGCCAACTCTCATCTGGCCCATGAAGCCGCAGAGTTCGCTCGTGAGCAAGGCAAATTTCCAGAGCTGCACTGTCGGCTGTTCCAGGCATACTTCGAGCAAGGCTTAAACATTGGTGACCTACCAATTCTTATGCAGCTTGGCGTCGAAGTTGGGCTCGATCCGGTCGCCCTCGAACAAGCTGTGTCCGAGCACTGGTATCACAGCCGCATAGAACAAGTTGTGCGGGAGAAGATATGGTATGGCGTATACGGAACACCTACTTTTGTGCTTGGCCGCTACAAGATTGTCGGCCCGCAACGCTATGAGGTCTTTCAGGAGTTGATGCGTCGCGTCGGCGTGCAACCGCGAACAACTGCATAGGTGATGGACAGGAGGTTTTTATGTCCCAAGCAAACGATCCAAATATTCGGTTTTCTTCTAACCATACGTATGTGAAGGTTGAGGGTGACGAAGGGCGCATCGGTCTGACCTATTTCGGCCAGGATCATATCAGCCGCGTCAGCCACGTAGACCTCCCACAGGTTGGGCAGAAACTGACCAAGGATCAGCCTTTTGCAACTGTAGAGGCTATCAAGGCGACCATCGAGCTGCAGATGCCGGTGAGCGGGGAGGTTCTCGCTGTTAATGACGCTCTGCAAGGCAGTCCCTGGCTAATCAACACCAATCCCTATGGTGAGGGATGGATGATCCGTGTTCGACTTGAGGACCCCTCACAGTTAAACCAGCTTATGGATGAGGATACCTACAAAGCTTCGGCCATTTGGGAACCTGATTGATATTGTTTCACTATGCAAAAGGCAGCCATGTCAGGCCTGAGTATGCTGTTCGAGTGCTGCCAGTAGATCACGCTGCATTATGAGTGGCACCGAGACCCGGTGGTGCTCCTTATCAGCAATGAACGTGCGAATTTGCTCTAGCGCTGCCTGTCGGCAAACCGCGGTAATATCCGCGCCACTTAAGCCTTCACTCCTCCTGGCTAGCTCAGCAAAATCAACGTCTGGTGCCAGTGGCAAGCGTTTCGTATGAACCCGGAAGATTTGCTCTCGTTCGCTTTCATCGGGCAGCGTGAAATCCAATACCAGGCCGAAGCGGCCTGGACTCAGCAATGCCGGGTCGACCAGGTCCAATCGATTGGTAGCACCTAGTACCATGACCTCCGTGAACTCGTCGAAGTTGTCCATCTCGCTCAGGAACTGGTT
>WNGD01001258.1_pt1 | contig 27712 bp, 26 predicted proteins | sample 5400671 | NCBI WGS metagenome assembly WNGD01 (sample SAMN13153369, study PRJNA577476) | soil metagenome | isolation source: 40 cm soil or saprolite under grassland replicate 2 | place: USA:California | collected 2016-06-15
CGTGGAGGAGCTTGTTGATTCGTGTTTCGAGGATCTTTTTAGCTTCGGCTTCTAGTTCGTATTTCTGAAGAAAGGCTAGGAGCTTCCTTAGTGTTAGAGAGATGGTCTTGCATAATCCCCATTCGTCAGCACATAAGGACGAGATATATCCGGCATCAATTACCTCCTTATCCCCAGAAGCCGCATGATCGACTACGTCATGGTCCTTTAGAATCGCGATTAGGTCACGGATGTCCTTCTCATTAATTTCCACAACCTGGAGTTTCGTCAACAACAAGTCGGAGATAGGTATAGTATAGTCATCAAGTGTAAGCCTGTCTCCGAAATGAAGCGTATGGCACATTCTAAAAACATCTAGGAAAATGTCCACGACCCTCTGATTCTTCGCGTCTTCGAAGATCAACCTCGTGGCGCCGTGGAGCGCGTTGAACCGTTGGTTGGGCTCATAACCCAGATCCAAGAAAAGCTTCCTGATTTCCCGCCCTTGCTTTCCTCTTCCAAAGAAATCTAAGTCAGGATAAGATCTCTGAAGTGACCTGTGCATTGCACTTGGACAATGATACTTTACTGCAACTCCGCCGAGTAGTCTTAGAATTATTCCCCTGTTCCTTGCCTCGTCCAGTATCCGTTTTGCTTCGTCAGATATTGCGAAGAGCATGAGTTAGTAGCTTCTTCCACCCTATGCAAGGGAGACTGTCTCGTTCCGTACTTAAATTTCATAGAACCCGGGATAGTACCCTAGCACCTACCCTAGACAATTTAAAGGGTTAGAGATCTCCTTTCTTTGAATTTGCCTAAGACCAGAATAATTTTCTCCTCGGACTTTCACGGAAGCGACGTAGTTTGGAGAAAATTTCTGAACTCCGCGTCTATGTTCAAGGCGAATGTCTTGTTGATGGGTGGAGATATGACGAGCAAGGTCATGGTTCCCATTGTGCGCGAGCCTGAAGTTGGTTACACAGCTAACTTCTTGGGCAAACAGGTGAAAATTTCGGAAGAGGGTCTTCCCGACCTCAAGAAACAAATTCGCCAACATTGTTACCTCCCCTATGTCTGTTCGAGTGCTGAGGTAGAAAAGTTAAGCCATGATCAAGAGTATGTCGAGAAGGTCTTCGAGGACCTGGAGGTCGAGATGGTAAAAGACTGGTTAGCTCTGATCCCAAAGAAAGCCCCAGACACAAAGGTCATCATACACCCGGGAAACGACGACAAATTCGTCTTGGATGACGTTCTTAGGAACTCGCCGCATGTGATCTTTGCTGAAGAGTCGGTGGTCTTTTTCGATGATCGTCATGAGGCAGCCTGCGTTGGCTGGTCCAATCCCACGCCATGGCATAGCCCCCGCGAGTGCACGGAAGAACAACTTCTTGAAAAGCTCGAGACAACCATTTCCCGCCTCCAATCGATAGCCACGTCTTGCTTTTGCTTTCATGTCCCCCCGTATAATTCAACCATTGATATGGCTCCCAAACTTGATGAGAATCTGAGACCGGTCTATGAAGGAGGGAGACCAGCATTTATTCCGGTTGGTTCTACATCAGTGAGGAAAGTTATTGAGAAATATCAACCCCTTTTGGGGTTGCACGGTCACATTCACGAAAGTCCTGGACTCGTAAAAGTAGGGAAGACTCAATGCGTCAACCCTGGAAGCGAGTATTCCGAAGGGATACTGAGGGCGTATATTGTCGAACTAGAAGATGGAAAGGTTAGCAGGCTTCAACGACTTGAAGGTTAGGTTCTGTCGTCCTTCTTCTTCGTATCATGGTCTGCACATAGTCTCTGAATTCTTGCGGCCGTGCGTTGGTGCGCGATATTGGAAGGTCTTGAAAATCCCCATCAGGCGTCTTGTAAAGCCTTAGATCCGGCCGGCCGTACTGATCCACGTGAATTGAAACCAGCTGGTAATTTCTCCAATCATCGTGAAGTCGGACTTTTCCTCCTTTGAAGACTTGGAAAGACTCATCATCAAAGGTTATCTCAACATTGCTGCGCTTCATATAGATGATCTTGCCGATTCCAAAGCCTATTGGAAATGAAGCGCTAAGAAGAAGAAGTTTGAATGGAGTAGTCGACAAGCCGTAGCTTGCTAAGATGGCGTTGATGGATATTGCGATGATAAGAACAAATGGCGAGCTGTAGGAGGCCAGAACGGACAATTGTGTTCTAGTTAGCTTTGTCATGTACGACCCTCTCCATCAGCCTGTTCAGCCCAAGCTGTTTGCGAATACTCCGACCAATCTGATTGGCACTAACCACCACTTGACCTGTGCTCGTACTTGCCAGCGAAAGTCCCAGTTCCTGTCTATCATACCTTGAAACCAGAGATACGCCCCAAGCAGGCACTGCAGAGTCAAGGAAAACAATCAACCACGCCCATTTCAGTTCCTCTTGTCTGACATGATAAAGCACGTCATCCATGGCTTTCCTCATTTTTTCAGATGTCAAGCCTGAGCGAACTGAATCTGAACAAATACAGAACAAAGCGACATTATAGTCCGGAAGAGCAGACCATGCAAAAAATCGGGACATCAGAAACCCGCGGTTTCTCGTCCCACCTCTTGCGTACAAATCAAAAGTGGTATCTCGGATCCTGAAACTCCTGAAAAACTCCCGGAGATCTGCAACCCATCTTGCACGGCCTCCAATTAGCCCGCGCTCAAGGAGCTCTACCGTATCACGTGTCTTCGGGATTCTGGCCATTGCAACTTCAAGACAGATCGAAGAAGATAAGGGTAGTGAATTGACTCATTCTGGAGGTATCTGGGCAAATATTGTGGCATAGTTCGCTTTGGAGACTTGCTTGTAGTACAGGTAAATCATTGCTCCTACGAGTGCAACTATGATGGTGAACCAAAGAGCCCAGAGATCGACCAGCGGATTGGTCACCTGTCTACCAATCTGAAGGAGATCGAAATCCCCAGCAGGAGCAGGCGCGAATAGAAGGAAGCCATCGATGATGAGATTTGCGACGAATCCCGCTGCACCGAGCAGCACCATCCCGGTCTTGCCACCAGGCTTGTACGGGGCGGTATCAAAGATATGGCGTTTGCTAGCCATCAGCGGCAGAAAAAGGAGCGAGAGTGTGAATAGTGTAAAGAACGTCGCATCGAATAGATCCGTAAGCTCGACGCCTCCGCTACTTCCAAGCGCCGCGGAGAGAAACCCGTTGGATCCCGCGTTGAGGCTCCCTCCCCCATCGAACAAACCTGATTCCGAAAAGCATCCCAGAAGCGCCACTACGCCGGTCACGAAAACAGCATTGATGGGAGAATGGAAGCGATCGTTGACATTCGCCAGTGGTGCAGGTAGCACTCTGTCGAAGGACATTGCGAAGAGAATCCTTGATGCTGTCAGAATGAAAGGGGGTATGTCGTTGGCGATCCAGAAAACTCCAAAGATGACAAGAATCCAGTTGGCGGAACCAAGATTGATTCCGCTGGCGCTAAGACCTGCAAGTGTCGTTGTCCATAGCTTAGCTGTCGGCAAAAGCGCAGTACCTAGGGAGACCCCCGGAACACTATTGTAGGACAGGTAACTCCATGCTGACAACAATGAGAATTCTTGTCCAGTGCCCGAGCACGGACCGACCGTAACCGTGTTACCGACAACGCAACGAACAGCTATACCTTTCAATGCGGTTGAGGCGACCAGCGATACGCTCACGTAAAGGGCGATTATGATGACCGAGGCGATTAGAAGGGTTCTTGGGAGTGACCTATTTGCCTCCTTTATTTCCCCCGCAACGAAGGTCGAGGCAGCGTACCCAATGTATGCGAAGTAGGCCCCGACTATTGCGATGGCGACCGCCCCCCAGTAGCCTCCTGCGGCGACATGATTCTGAATTACTCCAGATCCCAAGAGGGTTGAGTTAGTTGCGGCGGATACATAGTTATCCGGAGTAGCGGGTAGACCAGAGGGAAGCTTCAAGAGATTGGCCATACCCGTTGTGATTGCGGTACTGCTGGCTTGACTTAGCAAGCCGAATACGTAGAACGTGAGCACCGCAGGGATCCAAAACATTACTTGAAGCAATAGGCCTGTTAGCTTGATCCCGAACACTCCAACTACCGTGAAAATTATCACTAGAACCAACCCAACGGCAAACAAGAACCAGTCCCCGGAAATCCCGGCGGGTGGGGCAAATGATGATCCGAACGCTATTGGTCCCATTATGAAGTAGATTCCTTCGAAAACCGCGACCGCAATAATTCCAAACGACCATGAGATGCTAAAGAATTCCAGCCAAGCTCCCACAAAACCCCAAATCGGCCCTAGGATTCGCGATATGACCACGTATCCTCCACCGGACCTCGGCATTGCGGCCGACAGCACCGCGATAGCGAGAACTGACAGCAAAATCGCTATCCCACCGATAATGAATGCCATCACCATCGGATGAATGCCAGCGAGCCACTGATTTTCAGGGAGAGGAGCTAAGCCAGTGAACTGGAAGACGCGCTTTTGCCATCCGAGCCCGACAGTGTTTGCGATAACTATGATGATTGCAGTTAGCGCACCAATTTCTCTTACAAGGCCCGTTGCCTTTCGAACGAATAGCTTCTCTTCTGCCAAGGTAGCTCGTTAGAAGGGCTAATTTGCGCCCCGTTGTCAATTTAAGACTTTGCAATAGCTTCGAAAATGGCTTCTAAGGAAGAATATGACAATATCATGTTATGATCAAGCCCTTGACAACGTGTGGGGCGTAGGTATGCTAGGGCCGAAACCACGCCAAATTGTCTGGTCAATTGTGCGAGACCAAGCGAGAGAAATCCGGTTTGAAGCAATAGCTGCCCTGTGCCCCGCGGTAAGACAATTGATTTGCGATGCAGTAGATATCCTCTTAGCCTTCTCTAGGGAAAACCCTGGGTCTCGTTGAGCGACAAGGTCGACGAAAATGTTCGAAGGCGAGAGGTCAGGTACGATAGAGAACGCAGAGTGAGGATAAAGTGGAGCGAGGACACGGAATCGCTCGAAGAGGTCTTCGACAGACGAACAATCATGACAGTTCTCAAGATGCTGAATACTGGCATCTTAAAAGAACTCCACGGCGCAATGAAGTCGGGAAAGGAGAGCAAGATCTACCATGGGATAGATCCGAAGGGAAAAGAAGTAGCTGTAAAGATCTTCCTCACGACATCCAACATATTCCGACACGGCCGGTTGAAGTACATCCAAGGAGATCCTCGATTCAAGGACATCCCGCATGATACGACGTCTCTGGTCGATCAATGGGCATCAAAAGAGTTCAAGAATCTCGAACTGGCAGACAAGGCGGGAATATCAGTTCCGAAACCAATCCATGTGGAGAAGAACGTTTTGATTCTAGGATTCATCGGGAAAGATGGAATCCCCGCTCCGGTCCTTAGAGAGGTTCGCCTCCAAGCCGCGGCAGATTGGTACAAGAAAGTCATCGAATTGATCCAGCAACTATACGATAAGGCGAAACTTGTCCACGGCGACCTTAGCGAGTACAACATCATGATTCCCAACGGATATCCAGTCCTAATCGACTTCGGGCAAGCAGTAACTACCGAGCACCCTGAGGCTCGAGCCTTCCTCAAGAGAGATGTTGAGAACATCAATCATTACTTTGCGGGCCTGAACGTCAGAACTCAATCTCCAACGAGGGTCATAGGAGCTCGATAACAATTGGCTGAGACAAGGATGACCGCTATGATCCCAAAGGATAGGGTAGGAGTGCTTGTTGGTCTCGGCGGAATTGTAAAGTCAACAATAGAAGAGAGACTGTTCGTGGATCTTAAGATAGACAGTCCTTCTGGCGCTGTCGAGATTGGAGTGAAGCCGAATGCACCCGATCCGTCGGGAGCCCTTCAAGCAAAGGATATCGTTCTCGCAATTGGCAGAGGTTTTTCTCCCGAACGCGCTTTCAGACTCTTTAACGAGGACACCACACTTGACATTATCGATCTTCACGACTTCTTCGGCAAGAATGAGGCCGAGATTCGAAGAGTAGACGGCCGAATTATTGGTAGAGAAGGCAAGACTCGGAGAATTCTCGAAGAATTGACTGGAGCTGCGATCTCTGTTAGCGGGCATACAGTGTCGATAATCGGTGGATACGAGGCAGTTTCCATGGCGAAAGATGCGCTGGAGAAACTAATCAAAGGTAGACAGCACGGAACAGTATACAAGTTTCTAAGAAGAAGACGACAGGAAATCAAGAAGGAGAAAGCTTTAGGACTGTGGGAAGGCCAAGTGCCTACAGCAAAGAAACCATGATCAAAGCGGACCTCGCGGACTGGGCCCTATGACAGTGGCCGAGGTCTTCCAAGAAATAAGCGCCGCCGACTTCTTCTATCGCAACCGAGACATCGCAGGATTCACAAGCCCCTCAAGATCAATATACTCGACGATTCGCGAGCTTGTAGAAAATTCCCTCGACGCCTGCGAGACAGGGGGGATCCCCCCCGACATCTATGTACGATTGTCCCATGAATCAGGGCCTCTCGATGGACCAGGAACCTACATTGTGAGGGTCGAAGATAACGGGATAGGAATACCAGCAAACGTCATCCCATCTGCCTTCGGTCAGGTCCTCTACGGGTCGAAGTACAAACTCCGACAGACAAGAGGCACTTTTGGTCTCGGGGGAAAGATGGCTCTGCTCTATGGGCAGATTACTACCCACTCTGAAGCAGCCATAACCTCCAGCACAGGATCGAAATCTCGGATAGCTGAGGTAGTTCTTCGCATAGACATCCAACAGAACAAGCCCGTAATTGTCAAGAACAAGAATCGAATCAACAAGCCTCACTGGCAGGGCACAATTATCGAGTTCAAAACAGAAGCCGACTATTCGCGAGCAATGCCTAGGATTCTCGAGTACTTCAAACAGACAGCCATCATAGTCCCCTACGCCAACATCACCTTCGTGGACCCCCGAGGACGGCTCTACAAGTTCCTCCGTGGCACGACAAAGGTACCACCCGCACCCACCGAAACCTCGCCACATCCCCACGGAGTAGATGTTGAAACCGTCCAGAGAATGCTCAAACTCACCAACGCCAAGAGCTTGCAGGAGTTCATGCGAAAGAACTTCCAGAGAATCGGAGAGACCACGGCCCGCAAATTCCTCCAATTCGCGAGCCTCGGACAAAAAAAGAACCCGAGAAATCTCTCTGGTCAAGACATGGTCAAACTAGTCAATGCGATGAAGAACTATGATGGCTTTCTCTCTCCAGATCCCACCTGTCTCTCGCCCCTCGGCGAAGACTTGCTGAAGACTGGAATAAAGAAGGAGCTTGGAATAATGGATCAGGAAATTGAGACGGGCTCTGCCTTCGTGACCACGCTTCAGAGACGCCCTGCGACGTATGCGGGCTTTCCATTCATCATAGAAGTCGGGCTTGCAAGCTCCAAGCAGATCGAGACTCAGGGTAAGATTCTCTTATTCAGATTTGCCAACAAAATCCCGCTACTATTCGACGAGGCAAGCGATGTATCGTGGAAAGTAGTCGATACTGAGATTGATTGGCGGAATTACAAGGTCGTTCCGGGTGAGACTCCTCTCGCAGTTTTCATCCACGTTTGCAGTACGAAGATTCCTTACAAAACTGTAGGAAAGGAGTTCATAGCGGACAGACCTGAAGTCGAACACGAGATCCTCAACGCTATCCGAGAAGTAGGTCGCAACCTCAGGCTGTACCTATCAAAGCGCGAGCACCTTACCCAAGAGAAGAGACGTCTCGATGTGTTCGAGAAATATTTGCCAAAAGTTGCCCAATTCTCAACGAAGCTCGCTAAGGAGAAGAAGGAACCGGATATCAAGCCGCTGCTCAGAGGAGTGATCAAGTATGGTGCAGAAGAGGAAGAAGAGCAAGAGTAAGGGCGTAATCAAAGAACGGAAAGAAAAGGTCTTATCCGCGATGCGGGACCTTGGCGGGCAAGTCTACACCCAACTCAATAAGAAAGAATTTCCAACCTTCCGCATGCCCAGCCGATCCATTGCCAACATACTCTACGACTCCAAGACAAGACAGTACATACTTGGAAAAAGAACGGTCAAGAGGAGCGCCCGCAACGTAAGGCACCTCCGCCCCTTCACGCAACTGCTCTGGACGGCCATGTTCGCGGATGAGCTTACAGAGCAAAACAAGACCAGCACGTTAAGGGATGTGTTCTACTCGGCTCAAGCGTACGAGATGGACTTTCAGGACCAACAGGAAAGCGATAATCTCATCACCGACCTAGAAACCGTGACCGGATACTCGAGAGAAGACTTCAACGTTTACCCTGAAGAAAGAAGCGCGATATTCGGAGACCTGACGATCGAGTACACGGTTCCCGGATACGAGGGACGTCGGCTAAACCTCGCCTCTCACCCTGACGGCGTTATGATTGGACCCGCCCTCACGACCTCAGAGTTCATCCAACCTGACAGTAAGAAAGTCGACAAGGTAATTGCAATTGAGAAGGGTGGCTTGTTCACTAGGTTCATAGAAGAACGTGTGCACCAGCGTTTCAAAGCAGTGCTTATCCACACCGCGGGACAAGCGCCCAGAGCAACAAGATTTCTACTCCGCAGGCTCAACCAGGAATTGGACATCCCGGTCTACATATTCACGGACGGTGATCCTTGGGGAATGCACATTGCTATGGTCATCATTTCTGGATCTGCCAATGCAGCCCACCTTCGCGAGCTGAACACTCCAGATGCAATCTGGGGTGGCGTCTGGGCCACTGATATCGTCGACTACAAGCTCCCCAGCGACCCCTTGACCGACCTGGATGTCAAAAGATTGAACGAGCTGGAGAAAGATCCCCGCTATGCTGGTGGACTCTGGCAGAGAGAGATCGATACTTTCCGGAAGGTCAAGAAGAAATCGGAGCAAGAAGCATTCAGCCGGTACGGGCTCACATACATCGTTGATGAGTATCTGCCTAAGAAGCTGAAGATCAAATCCAACTAGACAATCTGTTCAAGTCCCAAAGAAGCAGATTTCTTGATTGGAGCGGGCTTGCTGAGGTCAAGCTTTCCGTAGACTCCGTCGTAACCTGGTTCAACATAGAAATCGTCATTGCGTACCCGAAGAATTGCACCAGAGACCTCTGGTCCCACAACTGACTGCAACTGACCTTCCGGCACATCTAGCATCACCGAATATTCGGAACCAAAGTTCCCAACAAGCATATTGTATTTGTCCCAAACTTTTGTCGATCCGGGATTGACTTCTCCACTCACAAGAGCGATAATCTCAGAAAGGGGGATTAGATGGCGATACCCTATCGCATTCTTTGGCGCATAGCCTTCGGGGCGATCGGCGAGCTCTTCTATTCGTTCTTCGACGCCTCGTGTCATTTTCTTTCCACACCCGGGACACTTATCATTCAATCGTCGAGCGTCCTTCCCCGACATTGAGACTTTACATTCACGATGGCCGGTCCAGTGGTATTTGCCATACGAAGGCGAGGTCTCTATCGTGAACAAGAACCGTTTAGGATCTCTTTCTTTGACCGCGTCAATGAGACTGTGATAGGTGACGTGGGCGAGATCGAACACGTTCGCCTCTCTCCCCAGCCGCCAGGGCCACGCGGAATGGGCGTCGGAATTAGAGACGAGACAGAGACGATCGAGTTGGGATAGACGCCAGTTCATCGGAAGATCCGAGGAAATGCCTGTTTCCAGCGCGAAAATTCTGTCAGATCTCTCCTGATAGCAGTCGATCAAGCTGTCGAACCCGCTGACGGCACCGAAGAGGCTGAACCAGGGGGTCCATGCATGAGCAGGAAAGATTACGCAATGTCCGTCGGCTTCAAGCACCTCATCCACAAGTTCCGGAGCGGTAGCTCGGAGTGTTGGCCGACCATCACTTGACAGGTTCCCGTACTTCGCCAGTCGATCACTCACTGCGTCCGCGGACTCTATCGAGGGAGCAAGCAAGCAATGGTGTATTCTTCGCGACTTGTCGCCGAACGAGAACGTGGTGTTGACTTCTCCAGTGATCATATACTGGACTTGGAAGGCACCATCCCTGAGCTCGTACAATCCGGAGTCCGTAGCATCCTGAAGGTCCCTCCGAACTTCCTTCCTCCAATCAGGATGAGTGAAATCCCCCGTTCCAACAACGTTTAGTCCTTTCATCGAGGCGAAGCGGGCGACTTCTTTCAGGTTCATGTTCTTGCTTGTGGCCCTGCTGTAAGGACTGTGAACCTGAAGGTCTGCAAAGACACGCATCGGGAAAGCCAGCGCCTCCCTAAGCCTGTCTCCTGTAGCTAAAAGTTGACCTTCAGCAACCGGCTTCTTTATTAGCGGTTCGAAAAGACGCTGGCACGAGTCCGGGGAATATCCCTGCCGAACGAAGTCATAGTCATCCTCAACCTGTTCGTCGAGTCTGTAGAGCTAGAAAAAGTCACTAACAGTCTAGTGAAGCTTACTGAGATCACCGATGTCTACGAGGTCACAGGTGAATACGACATTGTCTGCTTGCTGAGAACGGAAAGCATACTCGCCTTCCGCGAAGTTCTCAAGAACAAGATCCTAAGGATACCTGGCGTGAAGAGCACAGTGTCGGCGATAGTTCTTTACACTCATAAACGCGACCGAAAAGCCGTATCGGAATAAGGATTCTTGGGAGAAACTAATAGGTTCCTTAGGACTAGTCCTTTGCGTTTCGAATCTGCTCACTCTTGGGGCCGCGGGAAAGAAAGACTAAATACCGTCGCGAACAATTCGCCCGGTTACTGCTGAGGGTTCAGAAATGGGCGATTTACTTCCAGAATCACCTACTGTCCCGTAACGGTCCCCATGTGTATTCTTTCCGGAGATTCTGCTGGTGAGCGGTAAAGACCTAGGGATCACTGTAAAGAAAGACCAGGACCTCTCGGAATGGTATACGCAGGTAGTCACTAAGGCACAACTGGCGGACTATTCCAGCGCGAAAGGCTTCATGGTCCTAATGCCCTACGGCTACTCTATCTGGGAAAAGATCAAAGAGGATTTTGACAAGAAAATCAAGGCAATAGGACACAAGAACGCATACTTCCCTCTGCTCATACCCGAACGACTGCTCAAGACGGAAACCGAACACTTCGCAGGTTTCACCCCTGAGGTCTTCTGGGTCACACACTCTGGAGATTCAGAGCTTGCCGAGAAGCTGGCGGTGAGACCGACCTCCGAGACCATAATCTACGAGTCTTACAGTAAATGGGTGAAGAGCTGGCGAGACCTACCTATCCTCATCAACGTATGGAACTCCGTGGTGAGAGCCGAGATAACGTCCACCCGGCCGTTTCTGCGAACAACCGAATTCCTGTGGCAGGAAGGACACACAGTGCATGAAACAGAGAAGGAGGCAGAGGAAGAAGTTATGACGATTCTAGAAATCTACACAAAGCTTGTCGAGGACAAGTTAGCCATACCGATTCTCGTAGGCAAGAAGACCGAGCGAGAGAAGTTCAAAGGCGCAGTCTACACAACCACGATGGAGGCTATGATGCCTGATGGCAAGGCGCTGCAGATGGGAACGTCACATCACCTAGGACAGAAATTCTCAATACCCTTCGAGATCAAATACCTAGGCAAAGATGAGAAGGAACACTACGGCTGGACGACATCCTGGGGAATATCATGGCGACTCATCGGAGCCGCCATCCTTAGCCATGGCGATGATCGGGGACTAGTCCTCCCGCCTAGAATAGCTCCCACACAGGTCGTAATCATTCCAATCTACTACAAAGAGACCGACCAGAAAGATATCGCCGAAGAAATAAAACACCTCTCCACTCAGCTGGAACAGATCGGAATTAGAACTCTCATCGACGATCGAACCCAGTACACCCCGGGCTGGAAATATCATGAATGGGAAATGAAGGGAGTTCCTCTCCGCGTCGAAATTGGACCCAAGGATCTTCAGGCAAAACAGGTCACAGTAGTCAGGCGCGACACTAGAGAGAAGATCGCGGTCAATCGGTCAGAGGCCACGAATAGAATCGACTCAATTCTCGACGAGATCCAGAATCACCTTTACGAAAGAGCGAAGCATTCTCTTGACGGCCTTACAACGACAGTATCAGATATGCAATCGTTCAAGAAAGTCGTGGAGGGAAAGGGAGGATTCATCAAGACATTTCTATCTGACGACTCTTGTGAGGAAAAGATCAAAATCGAGACCGGAGCTACAGTACGAGTAGTACCCATGAAAGCGACGAAAAAGGGCAATTGCGTGTACTGTGGGGCAGATGATTCGAATGAGGTCTATTTCGCGCGCTCCTACTAGCCCTTGACGAGTCTCGAGTTCTCATAAACCCACGAGGCTCGTCCGAAAAGTTCTCTTCTATCAACTCGGAACTTCGAGACTCCGGTGCCCCGTACCGATAGAGAGGCAAACGCTGCACCCACCGCTGCGGCCCAAAGAGCATCCTCGACAAACATGAAAGTTGCAAGCCAACTACCGATGAAAATATCTCCTGCCCCAGTCAGATCAACTACTTTGCGCTCCGGAACAGATGGAATACGGAAAGCGCCGCCATACTTTTTCACCAGAAGAGAACCTGATCGACCTCGTGTGATTATTGCGTATTGCGCTCCCTTATGCAATAGCCTCCTCGCCGTGGCAACTATGGTCGAGGACGGCGCTATGACGTGAGCTTCCTCCTCTGTCGCCTTCACAAGGTTGCACTTCGATAGGAATGGGTTGACATTTTTTCTTGCCAGGCGAACGAATCCGTCTTGGCCCGTGGTCCGCAGGAGCCCCTGTACGTCCAATGTGAGGAATTCTGAGTGTCGCCGAGCGTATGCTAGAGTGTTGAGTCCTATTTCATTGAATACCGGGCCTAGGTGAATTGCTTGGAGCGATCGGAGGAGGTTACGGGGCTTGAGTTTGCGGCCGGGATGGACCATTTCTAACATGCGTGAGTCCGCATTGTAGGATATTTTGAAGCGAGTAGTAAGGCCGTCGAACTTCTTGACGCCGGCAATATCTATCAGATTGCTACTAATCGAAGAAAGGATGTTCCTCGGATAATCACGACCTATATTCGAGAAAATTGACACTCTTGCACCGAGGTAAGCGGCTGCAAGGGACGAGTACAGCGCGGAGCCTCCTGGTCGGATCAAATGTTTGCCGTTTCGGTCTAGCTCGTCGAGTGTAAGGTTGCCATAGACACCGATCTTCAAGGATCAGCCCCCGGCAGACCTGAGCCTAATGTCCGGGAAGAGATTATGTACTCATGGCACTCCGTATACGTTAGGATTGTTAGATAGTGCCTAAGAAAAGACGCTCTAGGGGACGAAGCAAAGGAGGCAAGGGAAGAAGCGAGCTGGTCCAATGTGCAAACTGCGGAATGCTCACGCCACGAGACAAGGTCAAGAGAGTGACTAGCTGGGTGTCCTTGGTTGAACCGTCGCTGGCAAAGGAACTCAGAGCTCGAGGAGCCTATATCGCACGTCAGAGGGTTTTGAAGAACCTCTGCGTTTCCTGCGCTGTGCACTTCGGAGTCTCCAAAGTCAGGTCCGCAGAAGACCGACGTCTCTAAGCGAAGCCTCTCCCAGAACCTGAGAGGACAAGTCGAGTTCTGTACAGACGCTCGATTATAGTTACTGTGGACAATACCGCGACTAGCACGACGCCAAACTCCAACGCCAAAGTGTTGAAGGCGGCTAAGATTGTTGAAATCAGCAGAATTAGGAGCCGCTCCGGACGCTCTGCCAGTCCAACTCCCTTCAGCTTTACACCCTCAACATCAACCCGAGCCCTAACATAACTCACCATCAACGAAGCCGACAGCGCCCAAAGCGAAAGCCATCCTAGTACGAGACCCCCGATCGCGAGTCCTGTATAGAGTGCTGTCTCACCGACCCGATCCAAAACACTGTCCAGTATTCCTCCCATTTTGGAGATCTTATGGTACCGTCGGGCCATGGCACCATCGACCGCATCGAAATATGAGCCAACTAATAGTGCCAAAACAGTCGCAGAGACTAGCCAGGCAGATCCCAAGCCCGTTGAGTAAAGCAGGGATGCGACCAGGGTTAGGAGAAAACCTAAGCCGGTGACCGAGTCGGGGGTGAATCCGGCGTTCTTGAACGCTCCCGCGGTTCGCTGAAAATGTCCTTCTACAAGGTACTGTATTTTCGAGAGCATATGCCTGGGAAATCCCCCTTGAAACAGGCATTAGAGTATTGTTATTGACTTCACAAAACCTTCTTTTAGGGTGCACCGATGCGTTGACGTAAGGTCTCCGTGTTTGGGTAAAGTAGCAAAGGGCGTAAAATGCTCTGTTGTTGGATGCAAGGAAGACGCGGTACGTTCCATCTCACTGGAGGAGATTTCAAGGGCAGGATTGAAGGCCTCTGCCTCAGGCCGAGGCTATCTATGTAAGAGCCACTACAAAGAGCTCAAGAAGAAACTCAAGAAAGACAAGCAGATCGATCTGTGGAGGATGAAGCGATGAGGCTTCTCCTGATACACGCGGATCGCTTCGAATACGAAGCCCGGGAGAGGGCAGTGAAAGAACCTGAACCTCTAGATGAATCACACAAGAGGGGAGCGCTTGAAAACGGGCTTGTCGTCTTCTCGACCGTGGAGAAGATTGACGAACAGGATCCGGAACAGATCGCGACTAACGCAGCATCGTCTGTTGAAGAGGTCCTCGGATGGCTGAAGACAAAGAAGGTGATGGTGTACCCGTACGCCCATCTGTCCACAAGTTTGGCCTCCCGCGAACCAGCGATTCTAATGCTCAAGGCCTTGGAGGAAAAACTCGTGCAGAAGGGCTACGAGGTTACGAGGAGCCCCTTCGGTTGGTACAAGAGCTTCACGATAACAGCCAAGGGACACCCTCTTTCTGAACTATCCAGAACCATAACAGCTGACACAAAATCACGACAGGCGGCCTCTCCAGTCAAGACCGAATATGTCATCATGGATCAAGAAGGAAAGCTACACTCGCCGGAAGATTTCAGCTTCAGGCCACAGGACGCCGAATTCAAGTCTCTAGTCGAGAAAGAAGCTCTCAAGAAGGGACTCACAGGAGGGGACCCGCACTTCCTAGACTATGCCCGTCGATTCGGGATTGAGTGGGAGTCCTACGCTGACGTGGGCCAGATGAGGTTCGGACCGGAATCCAACCTGATAATGGACCTCCTCGCGGAGTATGCTGGACAGGTGATCAGGCGAATCGGTATCCCGCTACTAAACGTGAAGGGGACTAACATGTTCGATGTTGCGGTCAAGCCGATAAAAGAGCACCTTCAACTTTTCGGGTCAAGAGCCTATGAGGTAAAGGTGGACGAGAGAACATTCGTTCTCAGGTACGCGGCGTGCTTTCAGCAATTCTCAATGGTCAAAGACTGGACTCTAAGCTACAGGACGTTGCCCTTCGGGACCTTCGAGGTCGCGGACAGCTATAGGATGGAACAGAGCGGCGAACTGCTGCTCTCTTTCAGGCTCCGAAAGTTCCTGATGCCGGATTTGCACATCTACCTCAAAAGCGTCGGAGAAGCGATACTGATCGGAGACAAGGTCCACCGTACCATCTACGAAGAGATCAGGAAGTTGAACAGAGAATACGTCTCGCTCTACAACACCACACGATCATTCTTCGAAGCAAACAAAGACTCATTCATGGAACTGGTAAAGGTAGAGAAGAAGCCTATACTGCTCAACTTTGTTCCAGAGGGATTGTATTACTGGGTGCTCAATGTGGAGTACAACATCATTGACGACCTGGATAGACCGAGGGAGATTGGAACATTCCAAATAGACATTGGCAACGCGAAACGATTCGGCATATCATACACGGATGAGAAGGGAGAGAAGCAATTTCCGGTCATCATCCATACTGCCGTGATAGGTGGACTGGAAAGATACCTGTTCACGCTGCTGGACTCGGCGGTTCGGCTAGAAAGGCAGGGCAAGAAGCCAATGCTCCCTGTCTGGATCTCGCCAGCACAGGTTCGAATTATCCCGATCGCGAATCACTTCGTAAAACTGGGAATGAAACTGCTCGGGACATTGGAGAAGGTAGGGATCCGAGCTGATCTCGACGATCGAGACGATACCATGCAGAGTAAGGTGCGGGATGCCGAGCTAAGCTGGATTCCATACACAATTATCTACGGGGAAAAAGAGATCAAGACTAAGGAGCTATCGATCAGGTCGCGGGCAGATGCAAAGGAAAGCAAGATGACGTTGGCTACGTTTCTGAAAAGACTCAGGGCAGAGGTTGAAGGATACCCGGTAAGGCCCCTTACCTATCCAGCTCTCTTGTCTCAGCGTCCAGGCTACAAGAGAATGTAGGCTGAGCAAAGGAGAATAAGCAATTTATATGCAGCCCTTCATAGCCCGTCGCAACAAGTGAAAGCTGGACTTGAACAAAGACCAATCATATGGCGGCCTAATATTTGCAGTTTCCGCGATCGTATTCATCGTGTATCTGATCTCGCTGACAGGAGAACCGTGGAGAACTTATGCGATCGAAATTCCAGTCGTGCTCGGAGTTCTAGGGATTCTGGGGATAACCGGTTGGATTGGCTGGACAATGCTCACGACTCCGCCACCGGCGCCGTTGGAAGCTGAGCCAAGCACCACCAGCACTGGATCCGGGTCGAGCAGCTCGAAGCCCGACGAGAAGCATTAGATCTATCTGATTATAGGTTACTCTTTCAGAGCGTTTCTGGTTACAACAGCTGTAATTGCGGCTGCACCGTCTCTCAGCCTACTCTTCGGTGCAACCAGATGAGTGAGGTAGCAATAGACAAGGTAGTTACTGAGATCAACGGTTTCCGCCAACGGCTTGCAATGCTGAAGGAGGAATACACAAGGGCCAACCGGGCCATGGCAGACAAGATGGCTCAGCTAGGTGAGAATCTTACCCGGAGGGTCCGGGATCTCAGGGATCAAGTTACTAATGCTCCACAGAACCTACTCGGATTGGAAAGCCGGTTCATGTCCGGTGACATTCCGGAACAGGAATACAAGTCGACCAGGGAGGAGTACCGGAACCAGCTTCAGACTAACCTGCGTAGCATCGACGAGATTCGTAGCTTACTGATGGTCATGAGCCAGTTGGAGATGCGGCCTGGTACCACAAACAGTACTGGGCAGGGCGGTATGTCTCCACGCCCCACGCCAACCGACTAGCCGGACTACAACTCACCAGCACGGTTCAGGACTATCGATTTTCCGGATTTGTGGTCTCCTACGGGTTGCCACACCAGGTAGAACGCTGTTCAGTCCCATCCGGTCGCGATGGAACTCTCCCTCGACCACTCTCGCGCAGAAGGATTCCTCAAAAATTATAGGAATTTGTTTTCAGGATCCTCTTCCTGTCCGGGTGGGATTCTAGCTTGTTTTTCGAGACGGGTTCGTTGTCGGCTTGTCCGGCCTTCTTCTTTCCCCGCATATTCCCTTTAGAATAAGCGTGGAAACTAGCGTTCTAGAAATCGCGTGCTTAGATTTGGGATTGGGGCTGATAATGGGCGATATCACGACAGATTTGGTCACTAAGTCATTTAATGCATTTTCTGAGCTTTTCATTTGCTGAACCTCGGAATGGGGAAAGCGGGTCTCAGCCATAAACGATAGGTATGGTCGGTTGGGGAGTCGAGTACCAGCACGCTCCGCACCACGCGAGGATAGCGTCTACATGTTCGATTCACAGACCTATTAGCGGGTTGACCGGGAGGGATAGTGAGGTCGAAACCCGACGAGTAATCAAGAAGCGTATTTCGGGTACCTTCTTGAAGAGAAGATACGACAAAAGAGAAACCGTAAGATACTTGCGGGAGTTACCGCGATGGTGCTGATACTTTTTGCAGTATGGTTCTTTGGGTATCTTGTACCTCTAACACAGCAAGCTCAAGTTCAACAGCAGACCGACCGTAATGCTCAGATTCTTCAAGCCTTTCATTCATGTCTCAGCAACAACAATTATCCTACTGGCTTTGCTGACAGAGACAACTTCATCGTTAATTCTTGTCAACAACAATCTGGCTGCCCCTATCTTGGAGGATACATGTACAATGGAAACTCGTCTCCTGATGATGCTTGTATGAAGGGAACATAGCAAAGGCTTCCTACGATCTGAGTATCTTCGCTTCTGGTAAATTGACACACACAGGCAACTTGAGCTGCTAAGTAAGAGATAGTTCCGAACTTGAACTGAGATGTCAGACAAGAAATCCGAGCTGATACGTTTCCGAGACTTCCTGAGACAGCATGGTAAGCTATCTCTCACGGAAAACGAAACAAGGATGGGACGTGAAGAATTTATGGTCGGTCTAGGAATGTTCGCTTTCTTTTACGCGATACTCACGGCTCCAGACTTTATCCCCCAAAGCTACGTTTCTCCATATGCTTCCAAAATTCTGCTGATTGGATTTGTGTTTGCAATTTGGACTGCGCTTAGATGGGAGAGGATATGGGCAGAAGGCCAGCTTAGAATCGATCTAAAAATCACTCAGATTCTCAAGTGTTCGGAAGAAATCGTTTGAACAGGAGCATCGCCTTAGATGTATCTTCTGCGTTGGCGAAGGTAAACTCCATGCGTTTGAGTTCCCTTCTCCTGCCCTCTCGGTAAACTAGGACTCTACGGTCGTCTTCCTGTACCGCTTTTGAGGGAACCAGCTCTCCAAGATCAGGGCGAGTTGGGTCGTTGATCAGAACGCAATTGTTCCCGGGCTTCATTGTGACAGAAACGGCCCTGTTCCTAACAAAGTAGTATAGCACGAGGGCCAAACCAACGAGTACAAGAATTCCGAAAACAACCCCCAGCGGTGAAACTTCCACCACAGGAAACCCAGCAACACCTCCGACAAAGAACATCAGCCCAAGTATCCACTGCCACCATGGCGCGATGGGTTTCAGGGCTGCTTGGATTTCAGTCTCAGTAGACATTCTCGATCTAAATAGAAGCGATCTAAATACAGATTCGTTTAAGGAGAAAGGAGTTGGATAGGACTCCTTAGAGAGTTTTTGTCAGACGACTTCGAAGTTCCACCACCGGAGGTTCCACCCGAGGAACATAGTGACTATGAGGACGAGCCCTCTGATTATGACGACGACTGGGCTAAGAGGGAGGATAGTTAGAATGAGCGCAGAGATTGAAGAAAAAGGTTGGTCGTGGCTACTGTGAGACATGCAAGAAGGAACGCAAAACCTTAGGCGATAAATGTCCTGTTTGCGTTCGACACCCTCCGATGTTTAGAAACGACGATTCAAAATAACTCAAAGTGCGCCCATCAATAGGTAGCATAGCAAGAAGTCCGTGCAAAGAGCAGTCCGAGTATAGTAAACAAATGGGATGGAATGGAATGCTCCAAGCCTAGTGTCGTGTCTGTGTGTCCTCCGTCCCACTTAGCGATCTTTGCCTTTGCACCATGCCCGCGGTTGGTTAGTATCTATTTAGCAGGTCACTATTTTGACTGAAAGAATGAGTCGAGGAACGCCTAAGTCGTGTGCGCTGTAAATGCAGATTATCAGCCAGTTGGAAGTATTTAGTTTGCATACCTTGATGGGTTTGGTAGTAGACCGTTATGAGTTTGGGGCGGCGGTAGTGAGAGAAGTACCGGGTTAACCGGCTCCTAGGATTGTACCGGATCCAGCGTCTTTACGATTATCTATTTAGAATGACGCTCCCTCACTCGACCGGTGGCCTTCGGAAGTATTCCGGATTCAGTGCTTTGAAATCAATTTGATTCGCTTGTCTTGGCAGAAGGGTATCTGCCAAGGTTCGACTCATTCAGTTTACGCCGTCTTTCACTTAGCTTCCCCCCAAAAGTGACATACAAGAATCCTACTATCCACAGATACAGAAACACCCACTCGGTGTTTCCCAGTAACGAATTAAGGGCCCCGATTTGGGCGGATAGCGGCAAGTATGTCGCATTTTCACCGAGGAATATCGCCAGCCATATGTAGAAAACGAGGATTGTCGGCGCAATAAGCACGAGCCTAAGAGTTCGAGTTTGCATCGTCATTTCTTCCCTACTTTGCTTGACAGAGGTCGTCTCTGCTGTCGCTCTCTATTCGCAAGACTCACCAGACCGATTCCGGTTAGGGATAACAAGAGATACTCAATTAGCCCCAACTCGGTGGAAATATCTAGTCTCCAATAGGGCAAGCCTACAAATTGGGCTAAGGACATGTATGCAACAATGAGAACGAAAGCGATAGAGATGGTCGTGAAGGGTCGAGTTTGCATGTCACTGTGTCCCCGCGATTTTCTGACTCTCAATCTTCCGTTGTCTCTTTTGCGCCGCAATCACAATAAACATCGGGATAGGCAAGAGGACGGTAATCATGATGAGCCACCAGCCATTGGGGATTTCTCCTGCTTTCAAGCCCAGAGAAGTGTTGGGGATGGCAATGCTAACTCCTAAGTAAACTAAGAGCAAGAGATAGAAGCCTACAACTACAAGCCTAAGAGTTCGGGTTCGCATCTAAGAGTTCCTCTCTGATAGAATCAACTGCTTTGCAGGTCTAAGAATGTTTTCGGCTTCTCTCTATTCGCCGGCTGTCGTCTCCAGTGCAACGCGATTCTCCCTATCAAATATCCTCCCGTTCCCGTGATTAGTCCGCCCCCACCCCCAGATATTACAGCGCGAATTGACGGGACAACATCAATGCAATACCCGGATGGGGAACTACAAAATCCGGGCAGAAAAGTCACTTCTCCAAAGATGAATCCAGTCACTATCAAAACGCCACCAATTACAAGCATAGCTAAATTCTCCGAAGTAGTTCTTCCCTCAAGAGCCCCGACCAGGTTCGCTCTCTGTCGTTTCCTCGTCCGCTCGCGGTATGCAAGCTGTGTGACAGCAAGCCAACCCAGCCAAAACAGCAAAAATGAGGTATATCCCCACCAAGTAGTAGGGGCAAGTAACCAGAACGCAGTCTCCCCAAAAGGAAACCCGAGAGTCGCTGCAACCCACAAGTATGCCAATATGAGAACGCCTGCAATGGAGATGACCGTGAAGGGTTGAGACCGTAACTCCATTTGTCGCATGTCACGTCGTCCTTGTTGCAACTCTTTCATGTCGCTTCCAAAAGAATTGAACGAGCATGGAATAACCGAAGGCTAAGACGAGATAGTTAGCAACCTGGCTGGGAAGAAATGGCGGGAGTAGAGTGTTCGTAAGCGCGAACAGTATCATTGCGACATACCAGAGGGCAAGAGCAAGGATTAGACTTCGCCTGCGACTAACCCATTGCATTAGTCCAGGCATGAGGGTAGATACTTGCATATCCGAGGAAAAAGGATTGCTGGAACGGTTCGATTCATCTCGGAGTCGTCACGGTTGTGTGGAACTTTTTTTCGGGGGCAGAGGGTAGAAATGCAGATAGGCTAATCCAATTACCGAGAAGGCGAGCTGGACAAGAAAAACAATCGACAGAAAATCCCAAGAACTGAGGCCCAACCAGTTTAGGACGGCTACCTTGTTGGGATAAATGAGCACGAAAAAACCTGCCCAGTACGCCAGATTAATCGTAAAGAGGATTCGTACGACACGCCGACTCCCAGTTCGAGGTTTCAAGTCTTTTTTTGCCTACATGCGAATTGGAAAAACTTGGAAAAAAGGGTTGCTGGTGTCCTTCAACTTAGCGAGCTGAAGATTTTCGAGTTTTCATCTTAGAATGGTGGGAGGTACCCAAGAATTGTGATGTAAAAGGCGAGCAAAGTGAGAACGACCCAGAAGACTATCTTCAGCCAACGTCGGAGTCTTCTGCGTCTGGATTGCAGAGTCCCTTCGAGGTCGGTAGTAATCGTCTCTTTTCTACCTCGTGTGATGACCTGGGGAATCGGAGAAAAAAAGGATTGCTGAGAGCTTTGGTTCTCTACTATGCGCTCACTCGGGGGCGACGGTACAGGTAACAGATACAGGTAATTGGGAATTTCTATGAGCTTAGAGACTCACGACCGATTTATCTTTGGCGTGGTTGTAGTAGGGTTACTTTCGCTCTTTCTTCTGTTGCTTCCTTGTATTTAGTGGTGGGAAGGGATTCATTTTCCAGTGGTGCATTGGTTCTTTTAGACTGCAACAGGAGTATGGCGAGCGCAGTGAAGCCTATCATGAGACCCGCTATAATGTAGTCGAAGTCTAACGTCCCAAGTGGAAGGGACACTTTGAATGAATCTAGAAGTGAGGCGAACGACAAATAGGTAAGGAAGATCATCCAGCCGAGAATCGCAATCAGGGCTTTCTTTCGATTCCTCAACCTACTAACCTTCCTACATAATAGCCGACAAATAAATTTATTGGAATGGCTGGATTGGTGAGCATCGATTCGTCCGGTTATTTGAAGCTCCTAGGACCACTTCATGAAATATAGACAAATTAACAAGGAGGTTTGTTGTACTGGAGTGCCTCCTCCAACGGGTTTCGATAACTCAATAGGATATCCGGCAGGGCTCGTTTTGATAGTTGGTTTTGCCTAGTAGAATGCCATAACCCGACCTCTTAACTAACCGGACTGGGCGTTGAATTTCCTTGGGGTGTTAACGTCTCATCTCTATATGCAACATTGGCTGTCAGTTTGGCCCTAACATCTTGAATTAGTTAACAGAAAAAATAGTTAGCAAGAAAGACAAATCCACGGTAGTGGTCACGCGATGAAACGATTTGACAAATACACTGTTTCAAGCGTTAGGGTTCGCGCTCATCGTAATTGGGATCCTCCTGTTCATCCTCGCTCTTCTCGCCTCTCCCTACACGTCCTCGCTAGCTCCTGATGCTTATCCAGGTTGTCCGTTGCCGTGTACTGGTGGATTCCAGGTGCTTCATTCATCTCTGGAATCGGCCTGATCATCGTGGGAATAATCCTGCTCATCCTCGCGAGACGCATGCAACCCGAGCGAAAGACAGACGCGGCCGACGGGTCACCAGAAGTGCGTGCCTAGGCAATAGTTAGTGAGAGAAAAGTTACGAAAAAGGCGTCGCTTTCCCTGACGAGGGTCGACATCATACTTTTTCTCGTAGGAAAGCTCCCTACTGAATTGCGGACAGATGGTAAAGTCTTATATGCGGAACCCTTGGCTAAGGGGAGGTTATGAAACTACCAAATCTACGGAATCCGGTAACAAAAGGAGTCAGCTGCTCAGAAACGACGAGAAAAGTAGCGCTTGTTATCTGGATTACCCAGAAAAGGTAGCTTCCAGGAAAGGCGACCAAAAAATGGCAGCAAGAAAACTCAGCTTCACACGCCTCGACCAGGGAAAACCACTCCTCAACCGTGGAACTCTCGACCAATACCGCATCGTAGTCGTCTGCGTCCGAGGCAACGTCAGCGTCAAGGAAACCATGAGCCTCATCCTGAAAGAGGCAATAGGCCCTGAAGGATCCTCTCCAACTCTTGTGCTCGGACCAACGGCTCCGGAGGACCTCTCAACTGAATGGACCGGAAAGGTTGGCTGGATTACCTTCGTAGACGGGACCTCGATAGCCCACCCGTCAACAGATGTAGAGATAATCTCCCCGGACAACTTACTGGAGATCAACTTATTCATCGAAAAAGCCGCCCAGGGAGAGGGATCTCAAATAATTCTGGGCGATTTTCTGGACAACATCATCAAGAGCATCGGGTCACCCGAGAGCTTCTACTCGTTCTTCTGCCAACTCGCCTCAAGGGTCCGACTCAGAAAGAGAACCGCGATCCTCGTGATAAAAGAGGACATACACGAGAAGCCGATGGTCGAGATGGTAAAACGGTTCGCCGACATCGTCCTCGAATTCCGCGACCAAGACAACGAGGGCGCGCTAACGGTCGAGATGAGAACGCTGAATTTTGCAGATAACATCTACACCAGATGGCTACCCTTCCCACAAGCCCTGAGACCTCTCTGCACGAATTACACCTAAAACTGAGACCTCGGCCCCATCGTACGGGGTTGCCTCCTGAAGATCGTCCGATACAAGAGAATCTCGTCGACAAATACCAAGGCAAAGACCCTTGCTGAGAAGGGGGCCGCCGAATGGACCGTCGTAACCGCCGAGGTCCAGACCCAAGGCAGAGGCCGATCAGGACGAAGCTGGGAATCACCTAAAGGCGGCCTTTGGTTTTCGCTAATTATCAGGCCGAAGATACCGATCGATCGGATTCCGCTTCTCCAGTTCTGGGTCGTCAACACACTTCGGAAAGGAATCGAAGAAGTATATGGCATCCCATCGAACGTAAAGTGGCCGAACGATCTCGTGGTCGATTGGAAAAAACTAGCCGGTATACTCATCGAGACGAAAATCAGTGGGCCAGAGCTTGTATACGCAATCGCCGGTATCGGGCTCAACGTGAACCTAACTTCTGAAGAATTGCCCACGGGAGCAACTTCGATTTTCCTGGCCAGAAAAAAACGATTCAGCTTAGAAAAGACGCTAAGCTCGATTCTGACTGTCTTGGAAGGCCATTCCAAGACCCTGAGTGACGAAAAGGCCCTTGTTGTCGATTGGTGGGAGCACTGTGCCCACCGAGAGAAACCGGTGATAATAGACACCGGAAACAGCAGGGTCCGAGGAAAATGCGTTGGAGTGACCCCGGACGGAAACATCGTCATCCAGACCGACCAAGGAAACCTGACAATTCCTGATGGAACTCTTCGATTGGACGCATGAGCCTTTCTTCCGTGCTTTAATACGAGAGGCCTCTCCAGCGAGTTCCAAACGACCATGACGATGAAGGAACTGTCGAAAGAACTCGGCGAACTCAGGGAAAAATCTCAGGAAGGAGGCGGCAGGGACAAGATCGAGGACCAGCACTCCAAGGGAAAAATGACCGCGAGAGAGAGAATTATCGCACTCGTCGACCCTGGCAGTTTTGTGGAAATGGACAGGTTCGTCGTTCATCAGACGTCCGACTTCGGCATGGCGGAGAAGAAGATTCTCGGCGACGGAGTTGTAACGGGCTATGGTAAGATTGACGGAAGAACGGTGTATCTGTTCTCTCACGACTTCACCGTCTTTGGAGGCTCCCTCGGAGAAATGTTCGCCAGGAAGGTGACGAAAATAATGGATCTCGCCCTCAAGACCGGGGTCCCAGTTATCGGGATTAACGATTCAGGCGGGGCCAGGATCCAAGAGGGAGTTGTCAGTCTGGGCGGTTATGCTGAGATATTCTTTCGCAACGTCCTTGCTTCGGGAGTAATCCCGCAGATATCGGCTGTGATGGGTCCGTGCGCGGGAGGGGCGGTGTATTCCCCCGCCATGACAGATTTCACAATAATGGTCGACAAGACGAGCTACATGTTCATAACGGGACCAGACGTCATCAAGGCCGTTCTCAATCAGGAGGTTGATTTCGAAGAGCTTGGAGGCGCAAGACTCCACAACACTAAGAGCGGAGTCGCGCACTTTTTCGCACAAAACGAGCGGGAAGGATTACAGCAAATCCGGAAACTCTTGAGCTTCATCCCATCCAACAACACCGAAGACCCGCCTAGAGCCAAGCTAAAACCTCCCCTCGGGGACAAGAGTGAGCTCAACGATGTCCTGCCTGACAACCCGGACAAGGCGTACGACATCCGGGATGTCATAACCCGGATCGTTGATGGAAGCGAACTGTTCGAGATACAGTCTCTATGGGCTCAGAATATCGTCATCGGATTCGCTAGACTCAACGGTTATTCGATTGGGATCGTTGCGAACCAGCCCAAGGTTAACGCTGGGACCCTTGACATTGATTCCTCCGTCAAGGCTGCACGTTTCGTCAGGTTCTGTGATGCTTTCAACATCCCAATCCTGACTCTGGTGGATGTGCCTGGGTTCTTGCCGGGGATAGATCAGGAGCACGACGGGATAATTCGGCATGGGTCAAAGCTCCTCTATGCCTACTGTGAAGCCTCTGTTCCCAAACTTACCCTAATCGTAAGAAAGGCGTATGGAGGAGCCTACGACGTGCTCGGAAGCAAGCACATCAGGGCCGACGTGAACCTTGCCTGGCCATCAGCCGAAATAGCCGTGATGGGTCCTGAGGCAGCGATCAGCATTATCTTCCGCAACGAAATCGCCAAGGCAAAAGACGCATCTACAGAAAAACGGAAGCTTGTGAAGGAATATCGTGAAAAATTCAGCAATCCATACATCGCTGCGGGAAGAGGATACGTTGACGATGTTATCGAGCCCTCGGAGACTAGGGAAGTATTGATCAAATATCTCGAATCAGTAAAGACAAAGAGAGAGGCACGCCCTCCCCGGAAACACGGCAACATTCCACTCTAGTCCGGGCCTCGACAGATGTTCAGAAAGATCCTCATCGCAAACCGCGGAGAAATCGCCGTCAGAGTCATACGAACCTGCAGGAAACTCGGAATCAAGACCGTTGCAGTCTATTCAGATCCGGATCTAGAATCCCAACACGTCATCCGTGCCGACGAAGCCTACAACATCGGGCCCGGACAGCCCTCTGAAAGCTACCTCAACATCCCGAAGATAGTCAAGGCTGCGAAGGTCTCTAAAGCAGAAGCAGTCCATCCTGGGTATGGGTTCCTAGCGGAAAATTCCCAGTTTGCCCGAGAGTGCGAAGAAGCAGGACTCGTTTTCATCGGACCAAGAAGCAAGATTCTGGCTTCGGCCGCAAACAAGTTCGCATCAAGAGAAACAGCAGCTCGAGCCGGCGTACCCACGATTCCCGGTTCGAAAGGTCAACTAGAGACCGCGGACGAGGCTGAAAATGAAGCCCGCCGCGTGGGTTTCCCAGTATTGATCAAGGCCTCCTTTGGAGGAGGCGGGAGAGGCATGCGCATTGTGAAGACAGCGGGCGATTTGCGAAGGTCCTTCGATCTCGCTGCTTCCGAGGCGAAAGGAGCCTTCGGCCGTTCAGAACTCTACCTAGAAAAACACCTCAACAATCCACGACACATAGAAGTCCAAATAATCGCCGGACAAAGAGGACAAGTTGTCCATCTGGGTGAGAGGGAATGCTCGCTTCAGAGGCGACACCAGAAAATCCTCGAAGAAACACCCGCACCGCGACTCGATTCCACATCGAGGAAAAAACTGGTCTCGCTTGCTTTGAAAATCGCCAAGGCGACGAAGTACGAAAATGCGGGAACGGTAGAGTTCGTACAATCAGCGGGGGGCGAGTTCTACTATCTTGAGACAAACAAACGGATCCAAGTAGAACATCTCATTACGGAAATGGTCACTGGGGTGGATATTGTCGAGCAGCAGATTCGAATTGCTGACGGAGAGGGTCTTGGGTTTTCTCAAGAAGAGATCGAGTTTAGCGGTGCAGCAATGAACTGCAGAATCAATGCGGAGGATCCATCTAGAGGCTTTGCTCCCTCGCCCGGCCGCGTCGAAGAATTTGTCCCACCGGGAGGCCCAGGTATCAGAGTCGATACGGCCATGATCGACGGTGCTGTCATCCCAGAATACTATGATTCACTCATTGCGAAGATTGCTTCACGCGGCCAAACTAGGGAGGAGGCGATTCAAAGACTCGAAGGCGCTTTGAGCGAGACTATCATTATCGGGGTCGAGACCACGATTCCTCTCCACCAGACCATACTTGAAGACAAGGGCTTTGTTCGCGGTGACTACCATACTCAGTTCCTCGACAACAAGATCTCCACCTGGAACTTCAAACCACAACTGTCAAAGGAGGAGGTCGCGATGCTGCATTTGACAGCAAACTATCCCTTCTCAGGAACGAGCAAATCACAACTGGAGAGCCGTCAGACAAGATGGCGAAACACTCTTCAGACGGAACCATCACCGAGGCAATCGTTGTTTGTCGAAGGACTCTAAACAGATTCGCCGCCT
>WNGD01004237.1_pt1 | contig 27663 bp, 21 predicted proteins | sample 5400671 | NCBI WGS metagenome assembly WNGD01 (sample SAMN13153369, study PRJNA577476) | soil metagenome | isolation source: 40 cm soil or saprolite under grassland replicate 2 | place: USA:California | collected 2016-06-15
AAGAGAAGGTCGAGATCATCTACGAGGCCGCCGACGCCTCTTTCTCGCCGGACGTTCCTCGGGCGACGGTCGAGGAAGCTCGCGCAAGATATGACCTTCCCCGTAGGTACCTTCTATTCGTGAGCGGTTTTGATCGCAGGAAAAATGTTCCGGGGCTTCTTCGAGCATTTCATGAAGCGAAAAGGACCGGGGTGCAGGAAGCCCTCGTTCTCGTTGGGACCGGTGGCGATCTTCCTGCCGCGAAGCTTCTGGCACGTACTTTGGGCTTACGGGAAGGTCGCGATATTGTATTCCTCCAGCGGATCCATGACGAGCTGCCGGCCGTATATTGCGGTGCCACTGCCTTCGTGACCCTCTCATGGAGCGAGTCTTTCTGCCTACCTATGCTTGAAGCCATGAGTTGCGGCACTCCGATAATTGCCTCCAATCGGGGGGCGATTCCCGAAATCATGCGAGATGGCGGTATCTTGGTCGATCCTAGAAATCGGGACGGCGCGGTTCAGGCGATCAAGGAGGTGACGAGTAGGACAGACCTTCGGACGAAGTTAAGGGCGGAGGCGCTCAAACGGGCAAAGGAGTTCTCTTGGCAGAAGACCGCTGAGCAGACCACCCTAGTCTACAGAGAGATCCTCGATTGTGTCGCGCAGCGCTGAGAAACGCATATCTAGGCTAAAGGTCAACTCACCCCCTAGGTGGGCAGACGCTTGACGTAGGGAGTCCAACTGACTGCTACCCGGGCGAGAATCGTCGTTGTCACATCCAACGAACCCCATCCCTTCGGCCATGCCCTGGGTCGATGGCATTACGCATTGCTGAAGGAGTTGAGCCGCCGGAAGTATCAAGTTCGTTGTCTGTCGGTGAGCAACAACCAGCAATGGGCCCAGTTGGCTGCCCAGGCGCTTGAGCCCTTTGGGATCCACCTTTCATTTCATCCAGTCTCACTGGAACCGAACTGGCTTCGCAGAAAGTGGCGCACCCTCCGCGCTCCCTTCTCGTACAACCTGTCGAATGGATTGAGAGCTGATCTCGCAAGGGAACTCCGCTCTGGGTACGACGTCCTTCATCTGGAGCAACTTTGGACAGGATACTTGGCGGAGCAACACCAGCGCAGTCTGGTCGCCGTGCATCACCTCATCACGCTCGATCTTGGTGGACTGGAGTTGGGACGCAACCCTAGGCTCGTGCTGGGGCGTCATCTGATGGGTAGGAGTGAGAGGAGGTTGCTGCGCCGCCTCCAGGCGATCACCACGCTCAGCGACCGGCTTGCGGGATCCATTCAGTCCATTAACCGGAGGGCCAGGGTGTTTGTCGTTCCTTTCGCTCTCGATCCGTCGCTTTACCCGTGGACGGCGAACGACCGTGCCGAGCCGGTCATTGGCTTCCTGGGCAGCATGAAGTGGATGCCCAGCTACCTCGCCGCGCGGCGCCTCATCACACGCGTTTTCCCGCTCGTCAAGCGGAGTGTTCCGGGCGCCAAGTTGCTCATCGCCGGCTGGGATGCGCGCGAGGTCTTGGTGGACTTCCTGAACTATCCCGATGTTACCATCCTGGAGAACGTTCCGGATGCGAGAGCCTATTTCGATCGTTTGCAGCTTCTCGTCTACCCGCTCCCGCAAGGGAGCGGAGTGAAGGTCAAGGTCCTCGAAGCGATGGCTTGGGGCATTCCGGTCGTCACGACGACGGACGGTGTGGAGGGCATCGAGGCGATCGACGGTGAGCACTGCTTCGTCGCGGACGAAGACGCGATGATTGCGCAGCGAGTGATCGAATTGCTCCGAAACGCAGATCTTCGGCGGTCATTTCGAAAACGAGCGCGTGCACTGATCGAGGACCAGCACTCACCTGTGCCTGTCGTTGACCGCCTGGAACGGGTTTATCAACGTTTGTGACGGTGGTGATGAGTGGCCAGCCGGCGCGCAGGTGCGTGAGGTGAACCGTCCTTTGGTGTTGCGGCTCCTGCCCGACCGACTCAGGGTGGCCGCTTGGTCGCGGCTGTACCGCCCGGCGAGTGAACGATGGCACCCGCTCTACCGGGCGGCGTCGCTGAAGCTCGCACCGAGGATCACGATGGACCTCGTCCCGGGGGACCTGATCTCGGACTGTATTGCCTTCACTGGGGTCTACGACCTGGAGCTCAGCCGCCACCTGTTACAGTTCGTGGGGCGAGGCGAGGTAATGATCGACGTCGGGGCGAACCTCGGTTACTTCAGCTTGCTCTGGGCGGCAGCCAACCCTGCCAGCCGGTGCTTCGCGTTTGAGGCTTCGCCGCGCACTATCGATCTGCTGAAGCGAAACGTAGCTCGCAACGGGCTCGACGCTCGAGTCCAGGTGTTGTCGCAAGCTGCTGGGAGGGAGCATGGCTCACTCCTCTTCGATGTCGGTCCGCCGGAGCAAACCGGATGGGGCGGCTTTGCAGCCACCTCTGGCGCTAGCGCCATTTCCGTGGAGGTCGTTCGTGTGGACGAAGTCGTGACCAATGTCGATGAGGTCGCACTCCTCAAGATTGACATCGAGGGGGCTGACACTTGGGCCCTGATGGGCTGCGAGCGACTCCTGCGCGAACGGCGCATCAAGTCGCTGTGGTTTGAACAGAACAAGCCGCGTATGCGGGCACTGGGGATAGGGGAACGGGAAGCGGAAGACTATCTCCGATCCGTCGGTTATCTGCCGTCCCCACGCAGCGATCCATCCCGCGATGTCGTCGGGTGGTCGGCGATTCCCGTATGACGCACACGCTTGACCCGCGGATTTGCTCTCTTGAGCAAGGGCAGACATCGTCGATCGGCTGGAGTTCTCGAAGAGGGAGGGGAACCAGTGGGTCTGGGTGCGGGTTCGGAAGGGAGCTGCGAAAGGCCTCTGGATGAGCTTCGCTCCTTCAGCGCAAGAGGCCTGCATCGTGTGCGAGGCGCACTCGGAGGTCGGAGCCGAGAGGGTGAGGGAGTTTCTTCTGCAGTCTGGATACACCGCTCGTTGGATCGATGAGAATCACCTCTTGACCATGCTGTGAACGTGACTTGGTATCTCGGACGCGAAGGTCAATGCGCTCCTGACGTAATTGTGGCGGCGGTACGGAAGATCGGTCCGCGAACCCTAACCTAAGCATCATGAGAATCTGCCTGCTCTCCGCCCGGTTCCCGCCGCAGCGCTGCGGTGTCGGTGATTACACCTGCTTTCTGGCTGGCGCGCTCGCCTGCGTTGGACACGATGTGCACGTCCTCACTCGAGCGGGAGAGTTGGATGAAGCGCATTATCCGCTCCCACCCAACGCGCGCGTGCACCGCGTCATCCACAATTGGGGGACAGGGGGACTGCCTGAGGTCCTCAGGTATCTGCGGAAGCTCGCTCCGGACCTGTTGGTGATCCAATACGCACCGCACGCATTTGATCGGCGCGGAATAACGTTCGCAATCAACCTTCTGCCGGCTCTCGTGCGGGGCAGCATCAGTACGATCGTCACAAACTTTCACGAGTTGTACGTGCCGTTTAATCGGTCGGTCAAGCGCAACCTCGCTGCTCTCTGGCAGCGGGCCGCTGCAGTGCTTCTCGCGTGCGGGAGCCGCGCCCTCAGCGTTACCGCCAGTGAATGGCAGCGACGTCTCAGGACGATGGGTATTCGCAAGCGCATTCACGTGATCCCCGTCGGCAGCAACATCCCGCTGGCCACGATCGACGAGGCACACCGGACTCGCTTGCGAAGGCAGCTGCTGGGCGAATCGGAGGGGCTTCTGGTGGCGGGTTTCGGCGCCCGGCACGACCGCGACATCCCAGCCGCCCTCTATGCGCTCCAGCAGTTGAAAAGAGAACGGCCGGCCAAGCTCGTGTGGATCGGTGGTGGGAGCGTCGGTGAGCGAGAGCGGATGAGCATCGAGGAGGCTATGCGCCTCAACGGGCTTGAGGAAGACGACGTCAATTGGACAGGCCAGCTTCCCCATTTCGAGGTCTCAAGGCTTCTAGGCGTTTGCGATCTGATGATGCTTCCGTTTGTGGATGGTGTCTCGACGAGACGAACTAGCGCCGTCACAGCCCTGCAGCACGGGCTGCCACTTCTGACGACTCGCGGCACGCGGCAGGAACCGTGGTTCGTTCACGGTGAGAGCGTCTACTCGGTCCCGGCAGGCGATGCACAGGCGCTCGCTGATGGGCTGCTAGAGCTTGCGCGAAGGCCAGCCTTTCGGGCCCGACTTGGCGAGAGGGGCCGTGCACTGCATGGCGCCTGCTTCGCGTGGGACGTAATCGCTCAGCAAGTCTCTTGTTGTGCCGCGCGCACGTCAGAATCGTGAAGCCGCCTTGGAGTTGGGGGTCAAGGATCAGCGAGCAGCTGATCTGGAACGGCCTTCAGTCTGTCAAGCACCTCCTGGTCGGCAGCTTACTGGATCTGGGATGTGGCATGAAACCCTACAAGGGGCTGTTCGGCGAGAATTGCGCCCGGTGGATCGGCCTCGATTACGAGAATACTCCGTCGGGCCGCTCGACAGCCGATGTCTTCGGAAGCGCTTTGCATCTCCCATTCCACACTGCGACGTTCGACACAATCTTGTCAACTCAGGTACTAGAGCACGTACCGCAGCCATTCACACTCCTCCGTGAAGCCCATCGGGTGTTGAGGCTGGGTGGCCATCTTGTGCTCACGGCCCCCCAGACCAACCCTCTTCATGAGGAGCCGCACGACTACTTCCGCTTTACCTGTCATGGCCTCAGATCCTTGGCGGAGGAAGCTGGGTTTAGCGTCCTCCAAGTCACGGCACTGGGCGGAGCCATTGCCACAATTGGACAGATGATCGTATGGCATTCCAACTGGGTCCAGAGGATTCCCGTAATCGGTCCTGCCCTGCACAAGGGCGTGAATGCGGGCCTCGCCTGGATCACGTTGGGGTTTGATCGTCTTTCTCCGGTATACGGTGGCGGCGCAATGAAGGACACTTTGAATTGGCTCCTCGTTGCGAGAAAGGCCGAGTCATGATGCAGGTCCTCCATGTATCCGCCATGGCCGAACGAGGAGGACTGGAGGTCGTCCTGCTGAATATCCTGCAGTGTCTGGATCGATCCCGGTTCACTCCTCAGGTGCTGCTCCTGGAGAATGGCCCTTTGGTGAAAGAGGTCGAAGAGACTGCAACACAAACTCATGTGATCGGAGTCGGTCGCGTCCGGGACATACTGAGGGGGGGCAAAGCCATCGCCAGGATCGTGCGGCTAATCCGCAGGGAAGGAATCGACCTCGTTCACAGCTATAACGCGAAAGCCCACATCTACGGTGGACTCGCCGCAGCCATCGCTGGTGTCCCGAGTCTGTATCATCTGCAGGGAGTGCCCAAACTTACCAACAGTCGCGATGGCGTCGTCAGCCTATTGTCCGTCACGATTCCTGCCCGAGCCACGGTGGCGTGCTCCTCCTATGTAGCGGAAGCCTTTGCACGAGTTTGGCACTCGCGACGGCAGATTCGCGTCATCTACAATGGCGTGCCCTCTCGGGTGCGGGCAGTGGGGAGTACGCCAAGCGTACGACAGGAGTTTCGGATTCCTGATGGCGCTCCAATCATCTTGATGGCCACCCGCCTACAACGGTGGAAAGGAGTCCACGTCTTTTTGGACGCAGCCGCAAAGGTGGCACGGAGCTACGCTCACGTCTGTTTCGTGGTGATCGGTGGAGCACTCTTCGACTTGGAAAAGCACTATCCCTTGCAGCTGCACCAACAGGTCGAGCGTCTAAAGTTGAGCGAGGTTGTTCGCTTCCTTGGCTTCCGGGCTGACGTCCTTCGGTTTTACGCAGCCGCCGACATCGTCGTCCACAGTTCAATCGACTCGGAGCCTTTTGGTATGGTCTTGCTAGAGGCGATGGCGTGCGGAAAGCCCGTAATCGCGTCAAATGCTGGTGGTCCGCGAGAGATCGTCGACAGCGGCGTCACCGGGCTGTTGGTTCCACCGGGGGACGCCGAACACTTGGCGCAGGCGATTCTCGCTCTCCTCCGCGACCCGGAACGCAGGCTGCGAATGGGCCAAGCTGGAGCTGCGCGGGTTCGAGAATTGTTCAGCGCCGAGCGCATGGTTCGGCAGCTAGAGACTCTATACCGGGCCATGGTCGGGAAGCACTCGGCTGTCTGACGGCTTGTCAGGAGAGCGCGCTGCGATGGCCGAACCAGCCGAACGCATTGACCTGCGGGATGCCGGGAATGAGCGACTTCACGGCCGTCATCCGGCCGATCTTCCGGTCATGCTGCTACTGGCGCTGGGCTTCTTCCTTGGGCCCCTCAAGCTCCTAGGCACCTCCTGGTTCGGGTATCTAGCCGCCGACGGTCTTGCCTTGGTAGTGCTGCTCGTGGTTTTCGCTGAGAGAGTCGCGAGTCGAAAGCCCGTTTTCGCCACGAGTCCCCTGAGCGTGCCCCTTCTGCTCCTCGTGGCCTTCTGCGTTCTGGAACTGGCGAATCCTGAGGCGCCCTTCATACGCAGTGTAATGGGGCTGCGGAGTTGGGTGCTCTACTTGGGGTTCTATTTCGCCGGCTTCTACACCCTGCGCTCCGTGCAGCAGCTCGAGCGACTGTACGCTCTCCTCCTCGCTCTGGGGCTGCTGACCGCGGTCTACGGACTGTATCAATGGCAGGCCGGACCTCAGGCGTTTGCCAGTTGGAGTGAGTACTACGGTCAGTACGCCCGTCTCGCCTGGTCGGCTCGGTCCGGGCCCGTGTTCCGGGCCTTCTCCACGTTCGTCGCCGCCGGCACCTTCGGTGGCAACATGGCATTGCTCATGCTCCTCGCCTTCAGCGTGGCGGCCTCTCCGAGAATGCGGGCCCGCTGGCGGGTCGTCGCCGCGGCAATTCTCGCAGTCATGGGAGCGGGAATTGCGGCCTCGGGCAGCAGGGGTCCGGTTGCCCATCTCCTGTTGGCGGCAGTCATGGCCGTGGGATTCACCACCGGTATGTGGTCCAAGTTCGGGGTGGCGTTCAAGGGCGGGGTAATGGCGGCATTTGCTGTCCTTCTCATTGCCTTTCTGATCGGACCCGTGGTCAGCGAGCGCTTCTCTACGATCTTCGATCCGCAGGCCTTCTTTTGGAAGTGGTTCGGCCCTCTTACCTACGGCATTCAAATCGCCCGGGAGCATCTCTTCGGGATGGGCCTCGGCTACACGGCCGGCGTACCGCGGTTTATCTCCGACCCGGCTATCCGGGAGCTCCCCACGACGAACATCGACAGTGGCTACGGCTCTGCCGGGGCCGAGCTCGGTTTCATTGGATTGGCGCTGTTCGCATACTTCGCTGTGAAGGTGGGTGTCGGGGGCTTCCAGACCTGGAAGCGACTGCCCGTCGGCCGCTTGCGAGACTTGCTCCTGGGGCCAGCCCTCCTCGCCGTCACCTACCCAATCGTCTCGGTGATCGCCCAGCCGCAGGCGACCTTGCCGAGCTCGATTTACTTTTGGCTCCTGATCGGGATGCTCATGAAAGCACCCACGCTCCAGAGGGCGCTCGATGCGGATCAGCTTCTTCGTACCTCGGTGCACCCCGGACAATAGCCACGGGCGATACGTCATCGAGCTGGTCAAGCGCTTGGGTGTGCAGCTTCCCGTAACGGTCTACGCGGGAGTGTTCTCACCGCTGCTCAGGTCGGTGGCGCGGTGCCGCTTCCTTCCCGTTCCCAATCGCCCCGCGATCGCGCGCCTGGCTGCGATGTGGACCGCGTCCGTTGTCGCGGTCAGACGTCGACCCGCCGACATCGTCCACATCCAGGGTGCTGATGCCCCTGTCGGCAACGTGCTAACGGCGCACTGTTGCAATTCCGTGATGCGGACTGCAATCGGTGATAGCGTGAGGCTCCATCGCAGGGTCAACTACGCCATCGGGGCGGGTGCAGAGAGGTACTGCATGTCGAAGGCGTCGACCCGGCGGATCATCGCAGTGTCTCACCGGGTCAAAGGGGAGATCGAGCGCGCCTACGGCATCGACCCGCGGAGGATCATCGTCATCCCAAACGGCGTGGATGCCCAAGTTTTCCACCCCCGGTATCGGGCTGGCTCCCGGGTACCCGTCCGCGATCGCTTGGGTGTCACTCCCGAGCAGTTTCTGGTCCTGTTCGTTGGTGGGGATTATCGGCTCAAGGGCCTGGTGCCACTGTTGGAAGCGGCAGGGCGTATTGCGGGCGTGATTAGGGTTCTCACCTTGGGTGTCAAACCGGATGCTCCTCTAACGCAAATCGTGCGGGAAAGGGGCCTTCATGAGCGGGTCACGTTCCTAGGTGATGCCAGTGACGTGGCGTCCCTCTACGCGGCGGCGGACTGCTTCGCCCTGCCGACTCGATATGACACGTTCAGCTTGGCCACGCTGGAAGCGATGGCATCCGGACTGCCGGTGATCGTCAGCCGTGCGGCTGGCGTGTCGGAGCTCCTAACCCGCGACCGTGACTCCCTCATTCTCGAAGACCCAAGCGACGTGAACGCGCTTGCTCAGCACCTCCGGAGACTCATCGACGATGAAACGCTGCGCTCCCGTCTGGGCGTGGAGGCGAGGAAGACGGCCGAGCGTTATTCGTGGGACGATGTCGCAACACGGACGGTCGCAGTCTATCACGAGACACTGGCGAACAGGCGATGACCCTCCGCTGCCGTGAGCCCGTCTGATGCGCATCGCAGTCATTTCTCATACGTATGTCCTCGAGGCCAATCGTGGGAAGGTCGAGGCGCTGGCTCGACTTCCCGGGTTCGAGATCCTGCTCGTCGTGCCGCGGACATGGAGGAACAGAGATCTTGGTCAGCGATCCCGCGCGCAAGTTCCACGGGCAGGTCCGCTCTCCGTGGTGCCGCTCCGGGCGTGGTCCTTCGGCTCCGGATCACTGATCGCGTACGCTCCTCTCGCGCTATTCCGGCTGTTGCGATGCTTCCAGCCGGACCTCATCCACTTGGAAGAAGAGCCCTGGAGCGTGGCAGCGCTCGAGCTGTCCCTCTTTTGCATCCTGCTCGGGGTCCCGTTCACCCTCTTCACCTGGGAGAACACGGACCGGCGGCTGTTCCTTCCGTTCCACCTCATCCGGCGCTGGGTGCTCCGACGGGCTGGCGCTGCGGTGGCGGGGAATGCGGAGGCGAAGGCTTTGCTCCGGCGCCGCGGCTACAGGAAGGACGTTACTCTCCTGCCGCAGCTCGGCGTCGATCCTCCGGCGCCGCGCCCGGGCGAACCGCGGCAGATCGTCATCGGATACATCGGACGCCTTGTACTGCAAAAGGGGCTCTTCGTGCTTCTCGAAGCGGTCGCGCGGCTCACCGACGACGTCCGGGTCATGGTCGTCGGGAATGGTCCCCTCAAGGTCAAACTTCTAGAAAAAGCGCACGGGCTTGCCTTGGATGGAAGGCTCGAGTTGCACGAGAGAGTTCCCCATCACGACGTTCCACGGTATCTCGACCGGATGACCGTCCTGGTCCTCCCTTCATTAACGACGCCGACTTGGAAGGAGCAGTTTGGACACGTCCTGATCGAGGCAATGGCCTCCGGTGTCCCCGTGATCGGCTCGGATTCTGGGGCCATTCCCGAAGTGATTGGCGACGCGGGGCTAGTCGTGCCCGAGGGGGACGTCGGGGCGCTAGCTGAGGCACTGCGCCGCCTGGTTTCGACCCCTGGGCTGCGTACCGACCTCGCGTCACGCGGGCACGGGCGCGTCCTTGCCGACTATACGAACGGCATCATCGCCCGCCGCCTGGCGGCATTTTGGCAGGATCTCGTGTCCGATGCCTGAAAGCCATCTGCGGCACTACTACAAGACATCTGTCTTCTATCTGGAGGGGCTGCTTCGGAAGCCGTCAGACTATCACGCTGCCTACGTTGAGCTGGCGCAGCATTATGTTGCGCCGGGGTCCGTGATTCTCGACCTTGGGGCGGGAACGGCAGCCTCGAGCGAGGTGCTTGCCCGGAACTTCACGACGGTAGCGCTGGATCTGTCACATCTCTTCCTGAAAGGAGGGCTCTCGGAGCACCCGTCCAATCTGTCCCGGGTGGCCGGAGATGCTCAGGATCTTCCATTCAAGCCGGGCACGTTCCACCTCGTGGGGGCGTTTGAGTTCGTTGAGCATGTGTCCGACGTAGGGGCGGTCTTCCAAGAAATCGACCGGATCCTCAGACCAGGGGGCTTCGTCCTGATCATCTCCCCCAACATGCTCTCACCGCTCAACGCCGTGGTCGCGTTCCTGAGGGAGGCCCGACGGGGAGCCGTGCAGTTCTCCGGACTCACGCAGGCGGTCAGGAGCTGGTGGCTCACCACGGCAAAGGTGCTCTCCGCCACGACGAAGTTCCTCATGCGGAATGTCCCCGCCCGGGACGATCTGCACTCCGACATGGATGCCTGTTATTTCGCCAGTCCCGTGGACCTCGAGAAGTGGTTCTCGCGCAGGGAGTATCAGATTCTGCGCTACCAGAAGGGTGGGCGGACGAGACTGGGGCGGTCGGTGAATTGGCTGTTCGGAAGCTATGCCCCGACGATCTACTTCGTCGCTCAAAAGCCTGTGGCGCAGCCGGCCCTGCCCCCGGCCGTGGCTTCCTAGCCCATGTGCGGCATCTGCGGTGTCCTTGGCCCCATCGACGCGTCCGTCCTGCGCAGCATGACCCGGACCATGGTGCACCGCGGTCCGGACGACGAAGGGTTCTATCTCGCCGACGGCGTCGGCCTCGGCGTCCGCCGGCTCAGCATCATCGACGTGGCGGGCGGCCATCAGCCGATCACGAACGAAGACGGCACTCTCGTAGTCGTCTTCAACGGCGAGATCTACAATCACCGCGAGCTGCGCACCCGCCTCGAGACGCAGGGACATCGCTTCGCCACCCGCAGCGACACGGAAGTCCTGGTGCACTTGTACGAGGAGTACGGGGACGCCTCTGTGCACCTGCTCCAGGGCATGTTCGCCTACGCCCTGTGGGACGGGAAGCGGAGACGACTGCTCGTCGCCCGCGACCGGCTTGGCATCAAGCCGCTGTATTACCTGGAGACAAATGGCTCGTTCCTCTTCGCCTCCGAGGTCAAGGCGCTCCTCGAGCACGCGGACGTCTCGGCCGAGCCGGACCTTCAGGCGCTCGACCTGTACTTGGCATTCCGCTACGTGCCGGGGCCGCACACGCTGTTTCGCGGCATCAAGAAGCTCCCACCCGGCCACCTGCTCGTCCGGGAGGATGGACGCACTCACGTGCAGCGCTACTGGGACCCGGTGCTGGGCGATTTCCAGTCGGCCATCAATCTCGACGAGGCAGTCGAAGAGTTCAGTGGCCTGCTCCGGGACACGGTGCGCCGCCACCTCATCAGCGACGTGCCGGTCGGCATGCTGCTCTCGGGGGGGCTCGATTCGAGCGCGGTGACGGCGATGACCGCGGCGGCTCGCACGGAGCCGATCACGACGTTCACCGTTGGGTTCGACCTCCCCGGCAGTCACAACGAGCTCGCCCAGGCACGAGTCGTAGCCAAGCGCCTGGGCACGGACCACCATGAGCTGGTGCTCACACCTGATGCGACGGAGCTGCTCCCCGACCTGGTCCGGCACTTGGACGAGCCGATCGCCGACCCCGCGGCGCTGCCGACGTACCTGATCTGCCGGTTCGCGCGCCAGATGGTGCCGGTCGTGCTGACCGGCGAAGGCGGCGACGAGCTACTCGGCGGCTATCCAAGGTATGAATGGTTCGCCCGAGCGAAGCTGCTGCAGCGTCTCCTGCCGGCCTGGGTGCGCGAGGGCGTGCTCCTGCCCCTCAGCCGCATCGCCCCCGTCACCCGCCGCTACAAGACGGCGCTCGACAACATCCTGGCGGAGCGCGACGACGCCACTCGCCATATGCACTGGGTCGCGGGACTCGACCCCGCGCTCAAGTCCGATCTCCTGTCCCCCGAGCTCAGGGAGGCCATCAGTCTCGGGGCGCCCGAGGCCGTGCTCACGCCGTATCTCGGAGGTGTTGCCACGCGCGCCGAAATCGTCCATCGGTTGATGGCTCTCGACATGCAGACGTGGCTCGTTGACGATGTCCTCACGAAGATGGACAAGATGAGCATGGCCGCGTCGGTGGAGGCGCGCGTGCCGTTACTCGACCACCGGCTGGTGGAATTCGTCGCCAGCCTGCCCCTCGCGGTAAAGCTCCGGCACGGCGCCAAGACGCTGCTCAAGCGCGCCGTCGCGCCGCTCCTGCCCGCTTCGACCATCCGGCGCCGCAAGCACGCGTTTCAGGTGCCGCTCGATCAGTGGGTGTCGGGGCCGCTGCGCGACTTTACGCGGGATATGCTGCTCGACCGGCGCGCGCGCCAGCGGGGGTGGTTCGACGGTTCGAGGGTGGAGGCGCTGCTCGGGCGAAACGGGCGCCGGCGCTGCCGCGACGGGCAGTCGGTCTGGACGCTGCTGTGCTTGGAGCTTTGGGCACGAGAGTTCCTCGACTGAATAGTGGACCGTGGTGCAGCGGCCCCCCATTGCCAATCCGCAATCCGCAATCCACAATCCCCAATCGATGAAGATCCTGCTCCTGACGTGGGATTATCCTCCCGCTCGAGGGGGCATCCAGATCTGGATGTTCGAGCTGGCCCGCCGGTTGCCGGACGTGCGTGTGACCGTCTTTGCGCCGGCGACCACGGGCGACGCCGCGTTCGATGCGGCCTCCCACGTTCGCGTGCGGCGTTTGCGCCGCGCCACATCGGGGCTCGTTCCCTGGCTCTTTCATCTGAGCGCAGCCACGCTGTGGGCATGCAGCGCGGCGCGTCCGGATCTGATCGTCTGCGGTCATGTGCTGACCGTTCCGGTCGCGCTCGCCGCGCGGCGCCTGCTCGGGGTTCCGTACGTCGTGTTCACATATGGCTATGAGATCCGGCGCCGCCGCCGGCGACGGATCGTGAGCCGCTTGCTGCGCGGGGCCGACATGGTGATCGCGTGTAGCCGCTTCACCCGGTCTGCGGTGCTCGGCCACGGCGTGGCGCCGGAGCGTGTCCGCCTCCTCCATCCAGGCGCGGACCCCGAGCGCTTCCACCCTGAGCCGCACGGGAAGGCGGGCCGGAGGAACGGCGACGCCCGGACGATGCTGAGCGTCGCGCGCCTCACGGATCTGTACAAGGGTCACGATACCGCGATCCGCGCCCTGCCGTTGATCAAGGCCAAGTGCCCGGACGTCCGTTACGTCATCGCCGGCGATGGCCCGCTGCGCGACTACCTCACTCGCGTCGCCCGAAGCGTCGGCGTGGAGCGGGACGTCGTGTTCGTCGGAGAGGTTGCGGACGAAGACCTGACCGACCTGTACCTCTCCTCCGATGTCCTCGTGCTGCTGAGCCGAGAGTCGGCCTCGGAGGGAGGCGCCGAGGGGTTCGGCATCGTCTCCCTCGAGGCGGCGGCCTGCGGCAAGCCCGTGGTGGCGGGACGGTCCGGCGGGCTCGTGGATTCGGTCTCGGACGGCGAGACCGGCATCCTGGTCGACCCGCTGGATACCGGGGCTGCGGCCGAAGCGATCGTCTCGGTGCTGCAGGATGCCACCCTCGCCCGGCGCTTGGGCGAAGCGGGGCGCCGCCGCGTGCTGGAACGGTTCACCTGGGATGCGATGGCCGCCGAGGCGCGGCGGCTGTTTGCGGAAGCAGCTGGGCAGCCATGGACCGGGTCCGCCGCGTCCTCTTCGTAAACCCCGGCCGCGATCTCGGGGGCGCGGAGCACAGCCTGCTGCTGTTGCTCGGCGGCCTTGACGGGCCGTTCCAGGCAGCCCTGTCGCGCCTGCGGGTTCCCACAGTCGTCTTGGACGTCCCGGTGCGGCTGCGGCGCGCGTCGCGCTACGCGCTGCCGCACCTTGCCGGGACCCTCGCGATGGCCGCCTATGCCGCTCCGAGCGCGCTGCGGCTCGCCGCCGTAGCGCGCCGCACGAGGGCTGATCTGCTGCACAGCAACGGGCTCAAGGCCCACGCGCTCGCCGGACTGGCGGGCCGGGTGGTTGGCCGGCCGGTGGTGTGGCATCTACGCGACTTTCCGCCCGGCGGGCTCGTGGGCCGTTTGTTCCGCGCGACCGCGCACCGGCTGCCGGCACTTGTCCTCGCCAACTCCGAGGCCGTTGCCGCCGCGATCCGATCTCCGGCGCGCGACGGAGCGCCCGTCATCGCGTTGCACAATCCCGTGGATCTGGATCTCTTCCGACCGGTTCCCGTCGCGGGTCCGGTGCGCGCCGAGCTCGGCTTGGGGGCCGACACCCCCCTCGTCGGGATGATCGCGCATCTCACGCCATGGAAGGGGCACGAGGACTTCCTCTCGATCGCCCGCGCGGTGAGCGACGCCGTTTCCGGGGTGCGGTTCGTGGTGGTCGGCGGGCCTATTTACGAAACAGAGGGCCACGCCGGGTACGCCGCGTCGCTGCGCCACCGCGCGTCTGAGCTGGGACTCGCGGAGCGCGTCTTCTTCCTGGGCGCGCGGGACGATGTTCCCGAAGTGCTCGCGGCCCTGGACGTGCTGGTGCATTGCCCCACCGCGCCGGAGCCGTTCGGGCGCGCCCTGGCCGAGGCGATGGCCGCCGCCCGGCCAGTCGTCGCCGCTAACTGCGGCGGCATACCCGAGTTCGTGCGGGACGGCGAGGGTGGCTATCTCGTCGCGCCACGCGATATCGCCGGGTTCGCGAACGCGGTCGTGCGCCTGCTGAGTGACCGAGAACTGCGTCACCAATTCGGCGTTGCCGGACGGTCGCGCGCAGCAGCGCTGTTCAGCCCGCAGGCGCACGCGGAGCGCGTCGTGGCCGCCTACCGGTGCGTGTAGTCCACGTCTTCAAGGACTACCACCCGCCGACCACCGGCGGCATCGAACAGCACATGCAGCTCTTGTGCGCCGGGCTGGCGCGCGCGCTGGACGTCGCCGTGCTGGTCCCAAGCCGGTCCTGGCGCCGGGTAGAGGAGCGGCGCCACGCAGTGAGCGTCGTTCGCGTGCCGGAGTTCGGGCGCTACGGCTCGGTCCCGCTCTGCCCGACTATGCCCCGCGACCTAAAGCGCCTGCGACCGGATCTCGTCCATCTCCACTTCCCGAACCCGATGGGCGATCTGGCCTATCTGCTCGGCGCACGCGGCGTCCCGCTCGTCATCAGCTATCACGCCGACATTGTGCGGCACCGTCCCCTGCTACCGCTGTACCGTCCACTCCTCGCGCGCACGTTCGCCGCTGCCAGCCGCATCATCGGGGCCTCACCGGATTACGTGGCTTCATCGCCGGTCCTGTCGCGGTACCGGGAGAAGTGCACAATCGTCCCCTACGGCGTTGATGTGGAGGCCTTTGCACTGCGGGACGGTGAGGAAGCCGCGGTGAGGCGGCGACGCGAGTCCTACGGAGGGAAGATCGTCCTATTTCTCGGAGTGCTGCGCCACTACAAGGGCCTGGACGTGTTCCTCTCCGCGCTGACCCGCCTCTCGGCGCACGGCGTGATCGTAGGGGAGGGACCCATGGCGCAGCAGTGGCGCCGCCTGGCGGGACGGCTGAGGGTGGCGGACCGGGCCACGTTCGTGGGCGAGGTCTCCGACGCCGAGCGCCGCATCCTGCTCCACGCCTCTGACGTGCTGGTGCTGCCATCGATCGATCGCCGCGAGGCGTTCGGCATCGTCCAGCTCGAGGCGATGGCGTGCGGCAAGCCCGTCGTCACGTCCGATCTCCCGACCGGCGTCCGATTCGTGAATCGCGACGGTGAGACGGGCTTGCTCGTGCCTCCAGGGAATCCCGCAGCGCTCGCGGCGGCGATCACTCGCCTGCTGACTGACGCAGATCTCCGGACGCGCTTGGGTCACACTGCTCGTGAACGGGTGATCCGTGAGTTCTCTGTCGATCGGATGGTGAACCAGACTATCGAGGTCTACTCCCAGCTGGTGCCCTCACTTCACGATTAGTCTCGCGAGCACTGCGGTCGCGAGCGACACGCCCCCGTACAGGAAGATCTGTCCGTTGCGCGAGAACCAGCCCTTCTGGGGCACGAAGATGGCGTCGCCCGACTGAACCGGCGAGCGCTGCAGCACCGCGCCGGGCCCGAGCCCCGAGACGAGCACGCGGCCATTGCGTAACAGCTCGATCTTCTTCTGGTTGCCGTTTGGCGTCACGCCGCCCGCCAAAGTGATCAGCTCGGCGATGGAGATCGTTGCGTCCGCGGGGTAGAGACCCGGCTTCATCACCTCTCCCTGGACCGCGACACGCCGCAGCACTGTGACCTCGATCGAGGGGTTGTTGAGGTACTTCCGGTAGGCCTCGCGTAGGGTGTCGGTGAGCTGCTCGGCGGTGTGGCCCGACACGGTCATCTCGCCGAGCACCGGGAGGACGACGCTGCCGCGGGAGTCCACGGGAAACTCGCCGGAATAGTCCTTCTCGCGCCACACCCACACGCGGACGATGTCGCCCGGGCGCACCCCCGGGCTCGCCTCGGCCGGATCGCTCGGGGCCGCCGCAGTGCCCCGTTGCTGAGCCCCCGCCGGCATTGCGAGACAGACGAGCGCGAGGCAAACGATACAGCGGCTACCGCCCATCACTGCTGCTTCCGTCTTCGTCGGAGGAATAGTGGTACTTATGACCGTACCGGTACCCGTAGCGGTCTTCGGCGTGGTGCACGTCGGTGAGAACTGTCCCGACCACCCGAGCGCCGATGCCTGCCAGCTCCTCCACGGCGCGACGCAGCTCTTCGCCGTGCGTGGACCCCATGCGCGCCACGACCAGCAAGCCGTCCGCCTCCGTGGCGAGCACCGCGGCGTCGGTGACGACGCTGAGCGGCGGCGTGTCGAGGATCACCTCGTCGTAGCGCTCGGCGAGCTTGCTCAAGAGGTCACGCGCCGCCGCGGAGCCGAGCAGCTCCGCGGGATTGGGCACCGGACGCCCTGCCGAAACGAAGTCGAGCGTGCCCGTGGCGTGGTCGGGCAGCGGCACGTGATGAATCACTGTCTCGAGCGCGGCCGTCCCGCGCAACACGTCCGAGAGTCCGGGCGCGCGCTCCGTATGGAGTACCTTGTGGAGCACCGGGCGCCGCTGGTCCGCCGCGACGAGGACCACGCGGTGCCCCTGCTCGGCCAACGCGAGCGCGAGATTCACCGCGGTCGTCGTCTTGCCGTCTTCCGGCTCGGCGCTCGTGACGACCAGGGTCTTGAGCGGTGCCTTGCGGCGCGCGGTCGAGAACGCCAGGCTGGTGCGCAGGGCACGGTACGCCTCGGCCGCGGGGCTGCGCGGCGCGTGGCGGGTGACCAACCGCGTCTCGATCCGCTCCGCCGGCTCCCCCTGGCGGCCCCGGCCATTGGGCGCGGGGATGCGGGGAATCGCGGCGAGGAGCGGCAGCTGCGTGATGCGGAGCACTTCCTCACGCGAGCGTACGCGGGTATCGCTCGCCTCGCGCATGAACGCGACCAGCAGCCCGAGCAGCAGCCCAGACGCCGTCCCGAACAGCAGGTTCATCAGCCGGCGCCCGCCGAGCGGCTTCGTCGGCACCATCGCAGGGTCCACCACCTGGATGTTCGCGATCTCCATCGCTTCGGAGATCTGGGACTCCTTGAGACGGGTCTGGAGCAGTGTATACAGCTGCCCGTCGAGGTCCACTTGGCGCCGCAGTCGCGCGTAGCGCACCTGCACTTCAGGGATCTGCTGCAGCCGAGCGTCGGAGCGCGCCAGCGCGCTGTCCAACCCCTGGGCCTGGGCGTCGAGGCTCCGGAGCTGGCTCGCCGCCAGCTCGACCAGTCGGGAGCGCAGCAGCATGATCGTGCGCTGGATCGTGGCCACGTCGGGGTCCGCCGCCGTGCGCCACGTTCCCAGTCGCGAGCGCTCCGTCTCCGCGCTCGAGAGCTGCTGCACGATCCCGCTCAAGGCCTGGTTCTTGGCGAGCGAGGGTGAGCTCGCGAACACCGTCCAGTCACCAGCGCCGTCCGCCGCGCCGCGTGCCTTTGCGAGCAATGCGCCGAGCTCACTCCGCTCGGCAGCGAGCTGTTCTCGCTCCGCCCGCAGATCCGCGAGGCGTTTCACCTGGTCGCCGGCCTGGGCCTCGGGGTCTATCACAAAGCGGGCCCGCCGGAACTGCTCCAGCGCCGACTCGGCCTCGCGCAGCTCGGCGCCGATCACCTGGACCTGGGTCTCCAGGAACTGCACGCCGGCCCGGGCCTGCTGCTTCTGCATCTCGTTGCGGCGCGCGATGTAGGACTGGGCCACGGCGTTGGCCACCGCGCTCGCGAGCTGCGGGTCGACGCTCCGGTAAGACAGCACGACCATCGCGGCGTTCGGTTGCGGCCGCGTGACTCGGAGCGCCCCCCGTACCGCCTCGGCTACGGCGCTCGCCGGCGCGACCGACAGCTCGATCGTCTTCGCCACGCCCTCGACCGGGGGCAGTGGCTCCAGCTCGAGCCCCGCCACCGCGAGCGGCGCACCGTAGGGGGCGCGCCCCTGGTGCCCGTCCGGCGCTGTCACGCTGAAGTCGTCTGGTTCGCGCCGCACCACGTAGGCTCCCGGCGCCGCGTCGCCAACGCCGCGGAGCTCCCTGAACAGCGCGCTCCGCGCGACTCCTTGCGGCACCAGCACGCTCGCCTGGAGACCGAGCGAGTCCACCACGTCTTGGGCGACTCGAAGGCTGCGCAGGATCTCGATTTCGGTTTCGATGCTGGACGGGGCCGAGAGCGCCGTGAGCAAGTCCGTAGGGTTGCCCGCGTTCTGCTGCTCCGCAAGCCGCAGCGTGGTGCTCGCCTCGTACACGGGACGCTGGCGCAGCGTGTAGAAGATCGTGAAGGCCACCACGACCGCAGCCGTGCCCGCAAGCCACAGCGCTTGGCGCCGCACGGCCGCGAGGATGCCGGGCAGCGACACCGCAGGCTGCTCGTCAGAATAGTCGCGCGGAGCGGTGTGTGAGTTGCGCGGTCCTTCCATGGCCCTCTTGGCCCCGACCGGCCGATCGGGGATGACTGAGCCTACCCCGCGTGCAGCAGAGGCGCAACCACACCCCCCGGTCCGCTGCGCCTTGACGCCCCTTGGCGCGGCCTGTCTTTTTCTGCGTCGCACCCCGATCAAAGGCTTAAGCGAGAGGGAGGCGGGTGGCAGCAGGAATCCCAAACACGGTGTTCGTGACGGCCTTCGCCGGTGCGGCGGCGCTGAGCTTCGGGCTCACACCCGTGGTGCGCCGCGCGGCGCTGGCCTTCGGGGTGCTGGACGTACCCGACGAGCGCAAGGTGCACACCGCCCCGGTGCCACGGCTGGGCGGCGCGGCGGTGGGTCTCGCCATGGCACTGGCCGTGCTCGCGGCGCTCGCCGCGAGTCCCGCGCTGCGCTCGGCGTTGTTCGGGAGCAACGGGCTCATCCGCTGGGCGGCGCTGGGCATCGCGTTGGCTGCCGTGCTCGTGGCCGGCGCGGTGGACGACGTCCGCGGCCTCCCCGCGGGCGTGAAGCTCGCCCTCGAGCTCGCCGCCGCTGCGCTCGTGGTGGGCATCACGGGCGTCCCGGACGCGATCGTCGTTGCGCCGGCGACGGTCGCGATCCCGCTCGGCGCCTTCGCTCCGCCGCTCGCGGTGCTCTGGATCGTGACGCTTACCAACGCCGTGAACATGACCGACGTAGTGGACGGCGTCGCCGGCGGGGTCGGGGCGATCTCCGCGGCCGCGCTCGGGCTCACGAGCCTTGCCCTCGGGCACGTCGTGGCGACCGCCGTCCTGTTCGGGCTCGCGGGTGCGCTCGTCGGCTTCCTGCCGCACAACTTCCGCACGCCTCGCATCTTTCTCGGCGACTCAGGCAGCCTGCTCGTCGGCTTTCTGCTCGGCGTCGCGAGTCTCGTCGGGCTGGAGCGAGGCGGCGCCTGGCTCGCCTGGCCTGCCGTGCTCGCGGTTAGCGTCCCGCTCGCCGAATGCGGGCTCACGGTGACCCGTCGGCTGCTGCTGGCGCTCGCCGTCGTGCGCCCCGGCTCGGCACGCGAGCGCTTCCTGCTGCGGCGCGGCCGGGCGGGCCTGTTCGTGCCCGATCGCCGCCACGTGCCGCACCGGCTCCGCGACTTGGGCTTCGCGCCGTGGACCGCGCTCGCGGTGCTGTACGGCGCCACGCTCGGCACCGGCGCGCTCGCCGTCGTCGCGGTGCGTTGGCCGGCGGTGGGACCGCCGGCGGTGCTGCTCGCGCTGGCGGGCGTGCTGTACATCGCGCCGCGCTGGCTGTACGAGGAGCTGCGGTTGTTCGATCGCGGGGCCTTCCTGCCGCTGCTCGAGACGCGGGTGCTCCACAATCACGTCGTGCACGTGCTCTACGACGCGGGCGCGGTGGCTGGGGCGTTCCTCCTGAGCCGCGCGCTCGCGGGTGGACCACCGGGTGGCGGCGCGCCCCTCTGGCCCGTGGTCGGAATCGTGATTGCCGCGACGCTCGTCGGGTTCAAGCTCGCCGGGCTGTACCGGGGGAGCTACCGTGAAGCGGGGCTCGCCGAGACCGCGCGTGCCTGCCGCGCCGTGATCGTGGGCGGCGTGCTCGGCGCCGGCGCGGCATTCGCGCTCGGTGCCCCACCCCCGCCCGCGGCGCTGGTCCTGTTTCTCTACTTCCTGCTCACCTTGATCGCCGGCGCGCGGCTCTCGTTCCGGATCCTCGAGTACGTGTATCAGCGGAGCCAGCTCGCGGGCCGCCGCGCCCTCATCTTCGGCGCCGATAGGAGCGGCCGCCAGGCGCTCGCCGAGATGTTGTCGCGACCGGAGCTGGGGCTCCGCCCCGTGGGATTCGTAGACGACGAACCGCGTTCGGAGGGAGCCGAGTTTCAGGGCTATCCCGTGCGTGCCGTCCGCGACGGCGAGCTCGCCGGTATACTGCGGTCGCTCGACATCAGCGACCTCGTCGTGCCCGTCGGATCGCTCTCGCCCGCGCGGCTCGTCGCCCTGGGCGAACTGTGCCGTGAGCATGCCGTCCGACTGCTGCACTTCGGCGTGCGCTGGGACGCGGGCGACGAGCGCGTCCCGGCCCGCGTCGCCGACGCCAACCCGGTCTCGTGACAGGCCGAGCGCTCATCACCGGCGGCGCGGGGTTCATCGGCTCGCACCTCGCTGAAGCGTTACTCGGCCGGGGCTGGCAGGTCCACGTCCTCGACGACCTCTCCACGGGCTCGGCCGAGAACGTGCAGCATCTCGTCGGGCGGCCTGGCTTCACGCTCACGGTGGGTTCGGCGCTGGACCGCGCCATCGTGGCGCCACTGGTGGCGACCGCCGACGTCGTGTTCCACCTCGCGGCCGCCGTGGGCGTGCGGCTCGTGATGGAGCAGCCGGTCCGCACCATCGAGACCAACATCAAGACAACGGAGACGGTGCTCGCGCTCGCGGCGGAGCGCGGGAGTCGCGTGCTGCTCGCGTCCACCTCCGAGGTCTATGGGAAGCTCGATGGCCACAAGTTCTCGGAGAGCGACGACGTGGTGCTCGGCCCCACCTCGCGCTCGCGCTGGTGCTATGCGGCCTCGAAAATCATCGAGGAGTTCCTGGGCATCGCCTACGCGCGAGAGCGTGACATCCCCGTCACCATCATGCGGCTGTTCAATACCATCGGGCCACGCCAGACAGGGCAGTACGGCATGGTGGTGCCGCGCTTCGTGCGCCAGGCGCTGCGCGGCGAGCCGCTGACCGTCTACGGCGACGGCACGCAGCGCCGCTCATTCACCTGGGTCGGGGACGTCGTCGACGCGATGATCACCCTGGTGCAGCACCCAGGGGCGGTCGGCGAAGTCTTCAACGTGGGGCACACGAAGGAAATCGAGATCCGTGAGCTGGCGGGGCTCGTGAAGCGACTGACGCGGAGTGAATCGGGGATCACCTACCTCGAGTTCGAAGCCGCCTACGAGAGCGGGTTCGAGGACATGGAACGGCGGCTGCCCGACCTCTCGAAGATCCAACGGCTGACCGGATACCGGCCGACGCTCGACCTCTCCGAGATGCTCGAGCGGATCGTCGCCGACGCCCGTAGGGCGTGAGGCACCCACACATTATCTTGGACCGATGAGCGCGGACGCTCCGCTCCGCAAGCCGATCCCGCTCGCCCAGTCCATCCTGTGGAGTGCCACTCCCACGCCGGGGACGGGGGGAGGGGGACGAGGAGGGGCCCGGCCGGGCAACATCCCGTTCCCCGTGTTCGTCGCGCAATCCGCCCTCGCGGCCGTCCGCGAGCACCTCGCCACCGCCCCTCCACCGGGGCAGGGGATCCTGGGCTTCCTCGTCGGTGATCTGTGCGAGTGTCCCGACACCAACGTTTCGTATCTCGTCATCGATGCGGCGCTGCGCTTGAGCCAGCCGATCTACGGCGACCGCACCACCGACGTCGTCACCCGTATCTGGGATCGGATCGTGGCGCAGGCGGAAGAACAAAAAGGTCACCTGATCGGCTGGTACCACACGCATGCGCCGCTGCCGGTCTCGATGTCGGCCCACGACATCGAGACGCACGAGCACTACTTCGCGGAGCCGTGGCAGGTCGCCCTCGTGCTGGGGAGCGACGCCGGCCAACCCATCGCCGGGTTCTTTCGAGCCGGCGCGGACGAGGCCTGGGCCACGACGGTGTTGCCGTTTTACGAGCTCTTGAGCGAAGAATCGTTCCGACCCGGGGGCAAGAAGCGCTCGCTCGTGGCATGGAAGAACTACCGGGCCTACAATCCGGTCGCCGAGCGACCGTTTCGGACCCAGCCCAAGCAGGCCGAACCAGAGCCGGAGCCTCCAGAGGCGCAAGCTCCAGAGCCGGAGCCTCCCGAAGCGCAAGCTCCAGAGCCGGAGGCTCCAGAGCCGCCGCCGCCCCCGCCGCCCCCGCCCAGGCAGCAGCCAAAGTCTGACGAGCTGGTGTTCTTGACGTCGGCCGAAGACTTCGCGTCGACGCCGCCGCAACGCGGCGCCCGCCCGGCGCCGCCCCCGCCCCGGCCCACGCCCCCACCTCCACGCCCTCCGCCGCGGCGCGAGCCGCCGCCTGAGCCTCCGCCCGAGCCGCTGCCGCCGCACCCCGAGCTTGCTTCCATCTTCGAGGATCGGGAGGGGGAGGCCGAGGGCGATGTCCAGCAAACGATGGAGGAGGCACCCGAGCCAGCGGTCGAGGAGGAGCCCGCGCCACCGGCGCGGGTCCCGCGGCGGCGCGCCAGACGGATCCGGTGGGGTCGCTGGGGTCGCTTGTTGGGCATCCTCCTGATCGTTGGCGTGGGCGGCTTTTACGTATGGCTGAATGGCCTCCCCGCACTGCCGCCGCTGCCGCGCTTGCCCACCATCCCGTTCCTCAAGAAGAAGCCCCAGACGAGCGTGCCGCCCCGCCGCTCCGTGCCGTCACCACGGCAGCCAGCTGCGAAACCGCAGGCGAACCCAGCGACGCCCGGTCCGACGGCTTCACGTCCACCGGCTACGCGCCTCGACCAGGTCGCGGACTCGCTCGCGACGGCGGTGCGCGGCTTCAGCGACCGCGCGGCGCTGTTCGAGCGACGGCAGTTGGCCTGCGATGTCCTCGCGCGCGGCCTGCTCGCGGTCGAAGCTCGCTGGCAGAGCTACAGCACGGCGCGCCGCGCGTCCGGCGTCCTGGATCCGACGCACACGGTGCGGGACCAGACCCTGTACGCAGGCGTGGACTCAGTGGAGCGTCGTTTCGAGAAGTCGGGATGCCAACGGCCCTAGCTCGCCATTTCACGTGCATCTCCCTGCTGCTCCTCGCCGGCGCCGGCCAGGCACCCGGGCAGAGTGTCGGCGCTGAGCCGCTCCGCAAGACCGATCTCGTCCGCTTGCTGACGGTCGGTACGATCGGGTCGGCCGAGCTCGCCGCGCGCGTCCAGCGCAACTGCCTGAGCTTCACCCCGACCGAGCGGGACCGTGCCGATCTCATGTCGCTGGGGGCGGACACGGCCCTGTTGCGCGCGCTCGATGCCTGCGCGCGCCGTCCCGCGCCCGCACGCCCCGCGCCGAGGCCTGGTGCGGCCCGCGCGCGCCCGCCCCTCGTCCGGCGGCCGCCGGCGGACACCGCGCGGCGGGTCGTTGCGCCGCACGTGGCCCCCCCGCCGGTCGCCGCCGCTCCGCCCCGCGCCCCGCCCCGCCCGCTCCTGTCGACGATGCTCACGGGATTCGTCTCGGGCGTGGGGCAGCACGGCTTGGTCGGCTCGCGGCCCGCGCTGCCCCTGGTGTTCCAGGTTCGCGATACGGCGGGGGGGCCGACGGCGGGCGAAGTCGTGAACCTGAACGTCACCAACGGGCGGTTGGGAGCCGCCCAAGCCATAACCGATTCGAGCGGTCGCGTCAGCGTGGACCTGACCCTGGGTCCCAAGGCCGGCGCCACCGTGGTCCGCGCCACGGTTCGTACTTTGGTCCGCGAGGCCACGCTGTTCCCGGAGCCTGGCGCCACCGCGCGCCTGATGCTTCGCTGCGGCGACACCCCGATCGAGCGTAAGGTGTCTTTCACGCTCGAATCTCCCGTCCTGTTCCGTGTCACCGGCCAGGACGCGTTGGGGAACCCCGTGCCGGTGCCGCGCGTCGCTGCGGCGACGGGCGACAGGGGCGTGCTGCGCGTCGATTACGCCGGCGGAGACAGCCTGGGCGGGGTCCTGCGGGTGACACCGCGTGAGCCCGGCTCCACGAGTCTGGTCGTGGTGGCGTCCGGTCGCCGGGAAGACATCACGGCCGTGGTGTTGCAAAACCGCGACAGTGGCGCGTCGTGTCCCCGACCGGGTTGAAAACAGGTGCCGGCGGAGCGGCCCTGCGGGTGGGTTCGGCGCAGCCCTTAACTACAGGGTCATCATGCGGTTGTCGTCCATGGCGGAGCGGCTGGTTTCGGTGGCGTGGCGCCGCAGCGACGGCGAGGAAGTTGCAGCGTGGCGCTGAGGATGGACCCTGGGCGGAGCACTGCAGCGCGTCCCCGCGTCTCTGACGCGATTCCTCTCCCCGGCGGCGGGCCGGCCGACCCGGGAGGTGCGGAGCTCAAGCGGCCGTTGCCCGTCGGCTCGGCGATTCTCTGGACGCCGACCGTAGACGGCGCTCCGACGAACTCCCCGTACCCGATCTTCATCACGCAGAGCGCCTTCGCCGCCGTGCAGGCCCACGTCGAGGCCAAGCCGCGCGGGGCGACGTCGCTGGGGTTCCTCGCAGGTAATCGCTTCGAGTGTCCGGACACCGGCACGGCATACGTCGTGATCGCATCCGCGATCCACTTGCCGTGGTCCATTTCCGGTGATCACCTCCGGCCGGCGCTGTCGCAGGGGTGGGCCGTCGTGCAGGAGGAGGTGCGCAAGAACCACGGCCAGTTGTTGGGTTGGTATCACACGCACCACGGCGTCGACCCCAAGCCGTCTCCCGCCGACATCGAGGCGCACGCGATGCTGTTCGCCGAGCCGTGGCACGTGGCTCTGGTGGTGACGCCCGGACACGCGCCGCTGGGCGGGTTCTTCCGGATTGCGACCGACGGCGCCAGCGCGAGCCAGTACCTGCCGTTCTACGAGCTACTCGACGCGGCGTCGCTGCTGCCGGACGGTCGAAAGGTCAGCGACCTCGCGTGGGTCAACTACCGCACCGAGGAGTCGATTTTCACCTCGGACCGGGTGTCGAACCCTGGACTCGAAGTCCAGCCGCGCCTCCTGTTCCCCGACAACGTCGAGGAATCCATTCCGGGGGCAGCGCCCTCGCCGGCGCGGCACCAGCGTGTCGCGCGGGTCGCGCGGCTGGCGGGGTACGCCGCGCTCGGCGTGGTCGCCGGGGCCGTGCTGTTCAACGTCTACCACGCGCTCGCTTCCAGCCGCGGTCCGGTCAAGGCCGGCCCGGTGGCTGCGCCCTCGCCGCGGGATCGGGTCGATCGCATGGCCGATACGGTGGCGCTCGCCGTCGGCGCCTTCGACCTGCGCGCCCGCCTGTTCGACGGCCGCAAGATGGCGTGTGCCGACCTGGCGCGCGGCCTGGTCGATCTGGAAGAGCGCTGGACGTCGTACAACGCGGCGCGCAAGGACGACGCCGGTGCCCTCGACTCCGTGCGCAACGTCCGCGATCGCTCGCTCTATTCGGACGTCGACGCCGTGGAGCGCCGGTTCGAGCGCTCCAAGTGTGCGCGGCCGTGAAACGCTCGGTCGGCGGTCTGTTGGGGCTCGCCCTGCCGGTGCTGCTCGCCGCCCAGGGGACCGAGCCGTTGCGCAAGACGGACCTGATCCGTCTGCTCTCGAGCCCGATCATTCGAAAGGGTGAGGTGGCGGACCTGGTGCGTCGCAACTGCCTCGCGTTTCGACCCACCGAGCGCGACTGGGCGGATTTGCGCGATCTGGGCGCGGACGCGGACGTGATGAGTAGCGTGGGCGGCTGCTCGGCCCGCCAAGCGTCCCGCGCCACGGTGACCCTGGCGAGTCCAGCGCCGCCGGCCGAGACGCCGGCCGCCACCGTGCCCGCGTCCGCCGCGCAGCTCACAGTGATGCCGGTGCCCGCGCGCACGTCGGTGCTCGTCGGGACGGACGCGTTGCTCCGGGTCGCGGTGCGACGGGGAGACGCCCCGCAGCGCGGCGTCACCCTGGCGCTGCACGGCGGCACCGGGCGGGACGTGCCTGGGGTCACCGACGACAGCGGGCTGGCGGTATTCCGCGTGCCGGCGGGCCGGCAGGCGGTCACGTACCACTTCGAGGTGGTGTCCGCCACCGGGGCCGCGCTGCCGGGTCGTCCCACCATCGAGCTGGCTGTGCGTGCGGGGCGGCCCGCCGTGGCGGATGTGCGGCCGGCGCGGTTCGAGCTGGGCGGTGCGCAAGAGGGGCCGTTCGCCGTGCAGGTGGCGGTACGAGATTCCTTCGGCAACCCCGTATCGAACGAGCCCCTCGAGTTGCGGGGGGAGCGCGCCGACATGGGCATCGCCGTCGATACGCGTGTCACGGACTCGCTCGGCCGAGCGGCGTTCGTCATTCAGGCGGCCGCGGTGCGGCGGCCCGGGCGCGTCGAGCTGCGGGTGCGGGGCGAGCGGCTGGCGTCGCTGGAAGCGGTGTTCGGGGGACCCGTGTCCAGTGCCGGGACCGGGTTCGTCGGCGGCGGCGGACAACGGGGTGTCGCCCGCACGCTGCTGCCGGAGCAGCTCGTGTTCCAGGCGCGCAGCGCGTCCGGCAGGCCGCTTCCGGGACGCGTGGTCGTGTTCCGCGTCCGCAACGCGCAGATCGCCCGGGACTCGATCGTCACCGACTCGACCGGTCGCGCGCGGGTCGACGTGACCCTCGGGTCGCAAGCCGGACTGGCGCTCGTCACCGCGTCGCTCGATTCCGTGCAGGCGGCGGAGACCCTCCACGTGGACCCGGGTCCGGCGGTCGAGCTGATCCTCGAGCGCGACGGTGCGCGCGTCGACGGCGGGCGCATCATCGTGGAGCGCGACGTCCCGTTCGCCCTGACTATCAAGGCGCGCGACGGCTACGGCAACCTGATTCCCACGACGAGCCTGTCGCGCACGTTGCAGGACGTGCTGCGGCAATACAACGTCCGCAGTCAGCTGCTGCGGTTTGTGGGGGTGCAATCCGACAGCCTCACCGCCGCCATCAGATTCAAGCCGGTCGCCCTCGGCACCACCGACCTGACGATCTCTGCCGGCCTCACGGCCACCGTCTCGGTAGAAGTGGTGCGCCCGCGTAGGTAGCGCCTTCCTGTTTCCTGTCCCCTGTTTACCGCTGTGCGTCTATCCCTGTTCTCCCGTTTCCTGTTCTACTAGCTTTCAGTGCCCCAGGTCCGCAGGTCGTCCGCTCGTGAACCGCGTCAGGCCCCCGCAGGGAGCAGCGCTAAACGATGCCGGGTGTCGCTGCGGGTAGCCTGGGGCAT
>WNGD01001265.1_pt1 | contig 27655 bp, 22 predicted proteins | sample 5400671 | NCBI WGS metagenome assembly WNGD01 (sample SAMN13153369, study PRJNA577476) | soil metagenome | isolation source: 40 cm soil or saprolite under grassland replicate 2 | place: USA:California | collected 2016-06-15
CTACGAATCATTCCTATATTTGAGGGAAGACTCACTAAAGCACTGATACCAAGGTCTCGAAGGCTTTGCGATCGGTTACTTTTGCGTGTTATGCTCTGGAGCATTCGCTGAGCCAAACTTTGTTTCGTTGGCTCTTCTACTAGTTTATTCTGATTATTACTAACCACATTCTTTTTCCTCTCTGATCTAACAAGATAAGAGTCAGGCAGGGACTAGAGATTTTGATTACGTCCGTTGTAGTCCATTATAGCCATCTTTAGTATCTAAGAGCAACACGTTCCATGTCTGATATCTGAATACTTATAATAACTATTGCCATGTTACTCCTCTCCTAAGCAAATCCCGACTTAAATTTGCTATAATACTACCAGCTTCGCCATTCAGGATAGGAATGGAGGGACAGGATGGATAAGACGCAAACCGCTACGACTGTAAGTAAACAGCAAGAAGAAACTATTACATACGCAGGATTTCACAGTATTATTACGGGTATTAACCGCTCCTGGGAATACGGCGGGTTTCAGTTGCCCGATGGCACTTTCTGGCGCTATAGAGAACCAAATGCAGTTATCGTGGTTGAGGGAGAGCGCATGCGCGCGACCGCAAAACTGAGCCGCAGCAACGATCAGGTACAGATACTCGACAATGCTAAGAATATGTTCTTTTCAACAAAGATTTTTGAGATACCTGAAAAAGGCGAAATTTCATTCGAGTGGGATATGAAGGCTATCTGCTCAGGTACAAAATCTCACGATCTGTATGATGGATTTGTTTCTGTGAATCTACTAGATTTCAGCACAGGAGCTGCACTTGACTTTTTTGCCTGCAATGATGTGATTGCAAGTGTCTATGCAATACTCCCTTTCCCTGGTGTACCAGAGCCTACGGATGCCGAGAATGCAGTAAAGCCGAAATATTTTTGCGACTTTAACGAACTAGCCCTGCAAACCGCACCTGGACAACAGCATCGCTACCGCATCAGTTATTATAGAGGTCATGATGAAGTGCGCTTTTTTGTCGATGGACAGGAGGTTGGAGTTTACACCGAAGTACCAGTGAAAATTAATAGCTTGATTATCGCGCTAGGTTTGATGACAGAAAAACCAATTGAGCAAGGTAAAAGCGTCTCCGTTCACGGCCAGACCTTAAGCGGCATATGGGGTGCATTTACGATCACTATTCGAAATGAATAGAGTCTGTGGTTACTTCACCTGTTCTAAACACTGAAGAACGCGATCAACTTCATTGAGTGTGTTATAGTGTGCCATACCAAGGCGTAGTGCCCCCCCTTTTGCTTCGAGTCCCAAACGTTCCATAATACCAATGGCGTAATAATTACCATCCCAGGCAAAAATACCTTGAGAGGCCAGGCGTTCAGCCAGTTCGTGAGGAGAGTACCCTTCTATATTGCAGGCAATTGTTGGGACTCTCCAGGCAAGTTGCTGTGGATTGGTAATGCCATAAACCTGAAGACCATTGATTTCGCGTAAACCTGCTAGCAATTGTGCAGATAATCCACGTTCATAATCCATGATTGCATGCATAGCAATCTTAAGCTCACGCTGTCTACCACTATAGGAGATTTCTCCCAAATTCACATTAAACAGATGACTATACCTGGTACTAAGTTCATGGCCAATCATCGCAAGGTAGTCAATGACCCCTACCAATCCAGCTAAACCTTCATGATTCTGCGTACCTGTCTCCCAGCGGTCAGGGATACTATCGCTGGCGGGACGGACTTTGTAAGCCGGAAATTTCTCCAAAAGCCCGGCTTTTCCATACAAAATGCCTAAATGAGGGCCAAAGAACTTATAAGATGAACAGACTAGAAAATCAGCATCGAGCGCCTGCACGTCGATCGGGCCATGAGGAGCAAACTGTACAGCATCAATCCACGCTAACGCCCCTACTTCATGCGCCCAACGAATGATCGTCGCCACATCATTAATTGTGCCCACAGCGTTCGAAGCATATCCGACAGCTACGACCCTGGTACGATTGGTAATCTTTGAGTGCATATCTTCCATATCCAGTGTCACATTTTCCGGGTGTACATCAACAGTGCGTATCACCACACCTCGCTCTTGCAAAGCAAGCCAGGGTGCGACATTCGCGTCGTGGTCCAGGATTGTCACAATGATCTCATCACCAGGTTGCAACGTTTTACCAATGGCGCGACTGAAAGCAAAAGTCAGAGTGGTCATATTTGGGCCGAAAACAATCTCATTTGGGCTGGAGGCATGCAAAAAATCGGCCATTGCGTTGCGTGCGGCAGCAATAACCTGGTCAGTACGTTCACTTGTAAGAAAGGCACCATGTGAATTGGCATTTGCCTCAAGGAAGTAGGATACCATAGCGTCTATAACCTGCTGAGCCACCTGCGTGCCACCAGGGTTGTCAAAATAGATAGCCTGGTTACCGTTCACATCTAGCGCGAGTGAGGGGAAAAAACGACGGTAGGAACTCAAATCGAGTACTTGGGACATAGGGTGGGACTCCTCTGATAATTAACCTGTGAATGAAGAGACACGTTCGTTAGTAATTGATTGCGAGATGCACTTTTCTAATTTGTAAGCAAATTATATCATTACGCATTGAGAGCTGAGCAATTCAGCCCTTGACTTTTATATAGGCCTCATGTAACCTATAAACATCAAACTACAGGAGAGACTAGTGATAACCTTCATCTAACCTATTACCTGGACGCGGAACACATCAAATTGCATTGCAGTTGTATGTAGATACGGCATCTGCATTGTGTTTTGCACTATGGTATTTGGCAAAGAAGGTTATTGCTGTTGATGATCGTAGACATTGGAATCCACGCCTACACCTTTTACCACAGCACCAGCAGCATACATTCATACCACCTCCTTTCCCATGAACAGATGCGAAAGAAGCTTCGCTTAATACCATACGCTGGAAGAGATGTGTTCCTATAACAACCTGACCTTATTCGCAATTCAAAATAAAATGTAAGGAGTTTAGTATGCCTGAACACACTATCCATGCCGCTAGTGAAGAAAATCAATCAGCTACCCTGCTTTCTCGCGCACCAAAACGCGCCATCCTTGTAGGAGTTGACATGCCCAGCAACGATTGGCATGTTGAAGAATCTCTGGACGAACTAGAACGGCTGGCGACGACGGCGGGTGTAACCTGTATTGATCGTGTTATCCAACGTTTAGCTCGTCCTCATCCAGGAACATTACTTGGTTCAGGAAAATTACAGGAAATTGCGGATCTGGTACAGTTTCATGATTGTGACGGTGTCATTTTTGATCTTGAATTGACGCCTGGACAGCATCGTAAACTGGAGGGTGAATTAGAAACACAGGTGCTTGATCGCACTGCACTGATTTTGATCATTTTTGGCCGCCGCGCGCACACACACGAAGGACGTTTGCAAGTCGAACTAGCGCAGGTCGAGTACGACTTACCACGACTGGCGCGACAATGGTCACACCTGTCTCGTCAGAAAGGCAGTGTGCAACAGCGTGGTGAAGGTGAAAAACAGATTGAGGTAGACCGCCGTTTGCTTCGCCGCCAAAAAGATCAGCTCGAGGAAGAGTTAGAACATGTACGTACCCATCGACAGCTACATCGTATACGACGTAAAAACTCAGGCGCACCAATAGTAGCGCTGGTCGGCTATACGAATGCGGGCAAATCAACACTCTTGAATCATCTAGCTAATGCGAATAGTTTAGTTGAAGACAAACTTTTTGCCACACTTGATCCTATGACGAGACGGGTGCGGCTAGAGGGAGGGCAAGAGATATTGCTCACCGACACAGTGGGATTTGTACAACGTCTACCAACAACACTGGTAGCCGCCTTCCGCGCTACGCTGGAAGAGGTAGCAGAGGCTAATCTGCTTGTACATGTCGTCGATGCATCGAGTCAGTCTATGCACCATCAAATTGAGGCTGTCGAGCAGGTGCTTGAAGAGATCGGCGCTGGAGGTCGTCCAACAGTGCTGGCTCTAAATAAAATAGATGTCTTGCCCTGTGATATTACCTTGCAACTGGAGGGCATAGCATCCACATTGCCCCTGGCACGAGTATCAGCATTGCAGGGAGATGGAATTGATGACTTGCTACACTGTATCAGTGAGAACCTTCTCTTGCAGTTTGCTGCCCTTGACGTACTCATTCCCTATGACCGTGGAGAACTCGTGGCGCTGTTCCATCAATACGGGACAATTGAACACGAAAGCTTCGAAGAAACCGGCACCCACTTACGTGGTTATATGCCAGACAATCATAGTGGGCCGTTCACTGCCTTTCGCAAGGCACTCCCTAGAAGCGCCAGAATCTGATACAACAGCAGTACACTGCATATCAGCTTGTCATTCGGTACGAAAAGGAGTTTTGCCATGAGCAAGGCAAATATTGATGTATTGATAGTTGGTGGGGGCGTAATCGGGAATTCGATTGCCTACCACCTGGCACGCCAGGGACAGCAGGTACTTGTCGTGGAGAGGTCAGAGATTGCTGAGTCACCTGCGGCCTCATGGGCCAGCGCTGGTGGAGTGCGGCGACAAGGACGCCATCCTGCCGAAGCGAAGTTAGCCATAGAGGCTATCGAACGCTGGAAGACCTTAGAGCAGGAACTCGAAGCCGATTTGCACTACCGCCGTGGTGGGAACCTGCTACTTGCAGAGAGCGAGGCCGAGGCCGATCAGCTTTCCAAATTTGTCACACACCAACACGAGATAGGTTTCGCCGATGTACGACTGGTAGATCGTAAAGAAGCGCTTGCTCTGGTACCAGGACTGAATGACCGGGTCGTAGCAGGAAGTTATAGTCCCAGCGACGGACAGGCTGACCCGGTTCTTACGACCCGTGCTTTTGCAACTGCTGCCCAACACCAGGGTGCAATCTATTGGACTGGAATCCATGTTTTGAGCTTCCTGGCGCACAATGAGCGCATCGTAGGAGTACAAACAGAACGTGGCGAGGCTAAGGCAGAGCATATCGTGCTGGCTGCTGGCGTATGGAGCGATCAATTAGCAGCCACCATTGGCTTACGACTCCCAATACGAACTCGCGCCTTACAGATGATCCTCTCAACTCCAGCAAGAATGAATTTGCTACAGCCAGTGATCAGCGCAGTTGGCCGGGTTCTCTCACTTAAGCAGGTTGCAAATGGCGCATTTTTGTTGGGTGGAGGTTGGCCAGGTGATCCTTCGCCTGATCGACGCTCTTTCATCATGCGTTCAAATAGTATAGAAGGCAATTGGTCAACCGCCAGGGATCTTCTACCGGCAGTGGGAGACCAACACATTACCCACAGTTGGTGTGGCCTTGAAGCGCAGAGCATTGACAATATTCCTTTCATTGGCACCATCCCAGGTCTGAATGGATTAACGATAGCAGTTGGCTTCTCTGGTCATGGGTTCGCGCTAGCTCCTGCCATCGGTCGTTGTATAGCAGATCAGATTAACGGACATTCAACTCCAGAGTTAGAAGGATTAAACCCAAGCCGCATTGCAAGCTTTCAGGCAGATATAGTCGAAAGCTTCATTTCGGAGACCCCGAGAGCTGATTTTCTTGAATAACGAGAAAGCTGGCGGATACGATGAGTGTATTCAATTATTGACACTTTAGTGTTTTTTTTGTCATAATTTCAATAGAGAATAGCACATTAAGAAATTTTACTTTATATTTCTGTTCGGATGAGAGAAAATATCATGCAGCAATTGCCCATAAAAGAAGAAACAGAACGAGATTACAACGCAGGTTATGATCGTGTAATGCAGTTTGCTGAATACGCACATGCCAGGGGCTGGCGATTAAGTGACCGGCAACTCGTGCATGAGATTGCACAACACGAACGAGCCGCCCAGATACGTGAAAAAAGCTCGTTACCGATTGTTGGGCCAGGAACACGCTCGGCTGCCTATAACCGAGGACAGGCCGATGCCTTGCGTGCCATATTACAAAAGCAGCGCCTGGAGGCTTAGATTCTGTGTGCTATAATAACCTCGTTATTGTTTTAATGAGGTTTGAAAGTAGATATGGGACTTTTATCAAAGCCACAGGGAACCTATACCGGGCCTCAACCCGGTTCTCCGGAACAAGTCCGGGCAATCATTGCAGAATTGCGCCGCCTCTATCCAGATGCCAGATGTTCACTCGATTTCTCTAATCCCCTTGAATTACTGATTGCCACCCAGCTTTCAGCACAGTGTACTGATGAGCGGGTGAATATTGTCACCCGTGATCTCTTCAAAAAATACCGCCGCGTTGAGGATTATGCGACAGTCAGCCAGGAGGAGTTAGAACAGGATATTCGACCAACTGGCTTTTATCGCAATAAGGCGAAAAATATACGCGCAGCCTGTCAACGTTTGATTACACACTATGATGGTGAAGTGCCACGTACTATGGCAGATTTGCTCACCCTTCCCGGTGTTGCTCGTAAGACCGCGAATGTTGTATTAGGTAACGCTTTTGGCATTGTTGAGGGATTCGTCGTTGATACGCACATTGGCCGACTTGCACGACGCTTCGGCTGGACGGCAAATGAAGATCCAGTAAAGGTGGAGCAAGATTTGATGCGATTGGTTCCTCAACAAGATTGGCTTAATCTATCGCACCTGATGATCTACCATGGAAGAGCCATTTGTTTGGCACGGAAAGCACTCTGCGAGCAATGTATATTGACGAAACTCTGTCCATCAGCTTTTATTGCGACAAAGTAACGTTCTATGCTCGTCATGTATGCTTGTAGATACCTCGTTCTCCACATAAAAGGTTATAGAGCATCAGTTAAACCCGCACCAACAGTGCAGCATGCAAGTTCTCAACATGGTAACTTATCGAGTGCGACGTTTCACCATCGATTTGCATATTCACGGGATTCTTGCTCTCAATAGTGACTGATTTAGCCCGGTAAACCGTGACTTCCGGTAGCGCCCTATGTTCACCTCTCTTAACAATTGGTAATAACCTCAAGGCACGTAGCAGAGGTGTATAGTCAATTGTACAGACATCGAATAGCCCATCGGTGTGGTCGGCGTTCGGATTAATGCGAAAGCCAGCGCCATATGTCGGGCCATTGGTTACAGCGATCAAAACAAAGCGTTTCATCTGCATTGCACGAGTTTGTTCATCACTATCGTCCAGCTTGAATGAAAGCCATGGACAGTGATGATAGCCAAACAATAATTGTTTTAGAGTAGTAGTATAATAGAGTCGCATTCCAGTCATAAGTGGAACCTTTTTCATGTGGTCTGCCGCTACAGCGATATCAGCATCAAGACCAACACTGAACGAGTTAGCAAAGTAGCGACCGTTGACTATGCCTGCATCAACTTCGACGAGTTTTCCATTGAATGCCCGCTCAATAGCAGTGGCAGGATCTTGAGGCAATTTGAGTGTATTCCATGCAAAGTCATTGCCAGAACCTGCTCCAACAATGGCGAGAGGAACGCGCTTTCCTGAGCTTAGGATGCCATTGACTACCTCGTGGACAGATCCATCACCACCGACAATAATCACAGAGCGACCTTCTTTGGCAGCAATCATTGCAAGTTCTTTCGCCTCTCCTTGCCTTGTGGTTTCCACAAAGTCGGCCCGTTCGCGTTCTGCTCGGCTGCGCACTACCGCTCGATACTTGTCTATTTTGCCGCGATTTGCAGCAGGGTTAAGGATAACGAGAGGATTACCAAAGGACATCAATGGATCCATAGCTAATCTCCTTCCCTGGATCATGGATTTTAGCAGATTGTACCATTTTTCCCGCTACCCCTACAATTGTGCCAATTGAGACATTGAGACCATTCGTTTGCAAATTATGACGCCATAAGCTATAGTATTTTTGTGACGGGATATCAAGAGTACTTACCTTTCCTAAATATGACAGCAACTACATGGTTTACTAACTGAAGTTGTATGTATCAATCCCTTTACAGAAGTCTGGAAGGAACTATAAATATTTATCAATAAGGGGAGGAAGCAGGATGAAAATATTGATCGCCGATCCTGATCGTGACCTGGTAGAAATGTTGACGAGCTGGTTAAAAACGCTGGGATACGAAGTCTATCGAGCATACACAGGTGAGCGAGCTAAGATCGAATGGGAGGAACAGGAACCAGACCTTGTATTACTTGATACAGCAATAAAGGATGTAGAAGCGTTGTCAATGTGTCGGGACTTGCGGCATAAGCATGATGCTCTGGTTTTAGTAATGACTGAGGGCAAGGAAGTGCAGGATGAGGTACGTTGTTTGGAGTCTGGTGCTGATGATTATTTACGAAAACCTTTCTTTCCTTCGCAACTTTTAGCTAGAATACACGCGTTGAGTCGAAGAGGGCGTTCTAGCCTGACACAACGACCTTCTACCATCATCGTTGTTGGTCCCATTCGCGTCGACTCACTTCACAACGAAGTCAGTATCGATGGAAAATCGGCTCGTTTGACACCTACAGAAAGTAAACTCCTCCATTTGTTGGCAGTTAATGCAAATAATGTTTGTACAGCGAACCAAATTGTTTCGCATATCTGGGGATTTGGTAACGATGGAGATAGTGGTCTGATCAAAGCACATATTCGTCATCTACGTCAAAAGATCGAACCTGATCCCAGTAAGCCAAACTATATCCTTACGGTTCCAGGCGTCGGCTACACCTTGATACGCCATTCCTCTGAGGAAACAAATTTTAACGCAAAAGAAGTAACACGCACTTTTCAAGCTATTTCTCTATAGCAATATCAATTTACCGTGTGGTTACTTTTCTTTCCACATCAATGTCTTATGAAAAGACAGAAAACGAAGAAGCCGAGTTTCGACATCGTTCTTCGTCTCTGTTCAATTCTGTTTAATAAAAGTGAAGACATCAGCACAACCAAAGACATATCGTCACCATTTTTTCTTCTATACTACTATCTTGTCTAAACCTTTGACTCATACAATGTAGAATACAAGCCTCTCGAACAAAGATGTTTTTGCGGCTGGCCTTTACTCTGTAAAGAAGACGAGGTTGATACAATGCAGCGTATGTAAAAGAGCTAATGGGGGGAGATATTATGCTCTATGGGAACTATGCAGGATATTGCAGATAAGGTACGAGGGAACCTGATTCCACAATTATTTGTCTTACGACGTGTGCCGGTGCGCTACTCTCGCATTTTGCCACTAACAGTCATGAAGAAGTATCAGTGCCTGGTAGTTGGTTCGGCCCCTGGGGTATTGACGGTAGCCATTACGAATCGACAAAACACTTTAGTCATCGAGTCCCTGAAGAAATTCACCGGACAATCAATTTTCCCTGTCCTAATTGACCCAATCAATATGCGATTACTCATTCGACGTCTTGAAAGAAACGAATATCGCAGAAATGCCTTTCATTCGAGGGTAAAAAAAAACATCAGGAAGCTAGACTATTATCAATATTCTACGCTTAGCCTCCAAGTTTGGTCAATAATGATAGTATTTTCAAGCCAAAAAGCGAAGCGCATGTAGCCTGCGTATCCACGTTTAAAATACCAGTGATCTTCACGCGCCTCCGCGACCTTTGAGCATTACCGGTAGAGTCAGAGCAATGAGTTTTAGATCTTCCAGGAGAGATTGCTGCCCAAGATACTCAATATCCATCTCCACCATCTCTTTAAACGGCACACGACTGCGCCCATAAACTTGCCATGTACCTGTTAACCCTGGCTTGCCCAAGAGACGTATCCACTCACGAGGGCCATATTCCTCAACTTCATATGGAAGCGGGGGACGCGGACCAACTAATGTCATCTTACCCTGTAAAACATTGATAAATTGGGGTAGCTCATCTATACTCGTCTTACGAATAAATCGACCAACTCTAGTAATCCGTGGATCATCAACCAGCTTATACTGATTATCCGAATCATTCTTTCCATTGAGTGCAGCTCCATTCATGTATAGTTTGACTGATTCGCGGTGAACCGAAACATCAGAATCCACATACATTGAACGAAGTTTGAATATGTAAAATTCAACGCCATTACGGCCAACACGCTTCTGACGGAAAAAGACAGGACCTTTTGAGTCTAAACAGATTAATACCGCAAAGACAGCAATAACAACACAGAGAGGAAACAGGATAAGCAAAGTAAATACGATATCAAGTATACGTTTGATCCTCAGATAACCTTTATCAATACTAATAGTACTATGAGTTAGCGACGAAAGAACAGCCATGATACCATCCCCTTTACATCGATATACAGATATAGCGTTACGATGATAGCGTCTCCCCCTTGATTCAAGATAGATCATAGCTGATGCTGGTGTATATTTGGTAAGTAATTGTATGTTAATCTGGGTAAGAAATGGTGGGAAAGGTTAGAAAAGCTTAAGAAGGAATTTCTTATTAGATCTTTGAAGCCGCCTGGTTTGATATTCTGAACATCAAGGAAAGAGTTTCACCCATTCTTAACCTCTACTGCAATCTTCTCAGTACTCAAAACTCTTATCCTAAGAAAGAATGTTTTCATTTTTCTGCCTACGTGCTTAATGAAGGAGCTATATTGCATATGCAGATACCATTGGTAGATTTACAAGCACAATTTCAGTCAATTAAGCCAAAAATCATGGCCTCGATTGAAGATGTGCTTAAGAACATGCACCTTTTCCTGGGTCCTCAAACTCAGGCATTTGAGAACGAATTTGCTCAGTATTGCGGATGCTATTATGGAATTGGTCTCTCCTCGGGAACCGACGCGCTCGCTCTTGCGCTTCGAGCATGCGAAATTGGGCAAGGTGATGAAGTCATCACTGTCGCTAACACTTTTATTGCAACTGTGGAGGCAATCGCCATGGCAGGTGCAACACCTGTCTTCGTCGATGTTGATCCAGATACCTACACAATGGACTGGCGAAAACTCGATCAGGTTCTGACACCTCGAACTCGTGCGATCATACCTGTTCATTTGTATGGTCATCCCGTAGAGATGCAACCAATTCTCGATTATGCTCGTTTACATGGGCTATACGTGATTGAGGATGCTTCTCAGGCTCATGGCGCTACCTACAAGGGACAACGAGTCGGAAGCATAGGGGATATTGGCTGTTTCAGTTTCTACTTTAGTAAAAATCTAGGGGCCTATGGGGAAGCGGGTATTTGTGTGACAAACGATGCAAAACTTGCAGAAGCAATACGCAAATTGCGCGATCATGGCTCACTGATTCGTTACCAGCATGAGACTCTTGGGGTCAACGCTCGTTTGGACGAAATTCAGGCTGCTATACTACGGGTCAAACTTCCCTATCTAGACCAATGGAACGCTGCCCGCCAGACTCATGCTAAATTCTATACAGAACAACTGGAGGGGCTTATTGAGAACGTACCACTTGTTCGATCTTGGGCCACTCACGTCTATTATGTCTATGTTATACAAGTTCAAGAACGTGATAATTTCCGCAAGGCATTGGAGCAAGAAGGAATTGCTACTGGTATACACTATCCAACGCCTATCCATTTGCAACCAGCCTGCTCACAGTATGGTTACGTTCATGGGATGCTGCCCGTAACGGAGGCTGTAACCGCTCGCATCGTCTCCTTGCCTATGTATCCAGAACTTACTGAAGAACAAATTCATAGGGTCGTGAATGCTGTTAAGAGAAGTATTGTGTCGGGTATAGCCGGTAGATAAATTGAGCATAAACGTATACAGAACTAGATTCTGGGAGCACAAATGATAATGAAAGAAATACGTTTCGGGGTGATCGGTTGGGGCTATTGGGGACCAAAGATCGCGCGCAATCTGAATTCATTACCACATGCATCAGTAACCTATGTAGCAGATACTGATGCTCGTCGCCTCGCTGCATTTGCAGTCAATCAGCCATGGGTACAGACAACAACGCAAATAGAGGAGATATTTCGTTCAGATGTTGACGCCATTGTCATCGCTACGCCAGTTAGCACGCATTTCCAACTGGCGCGCGAGGCATTATTGCATGGCAAACACATACTCGTCGAGAAGCCGCTGACTGCCAGTGTTAGCGAGGCCGAGGAATTGGTTGCGCTTGCACAGGAACAGCATCGAGTGCTGATGGTAGGACATACCTTTGAGTATAATCCGGCCGTAAACGAACTACGTAAGCTTGTGCAGAGTGGTGAACTTGGAAAAATTTATTGCATTGAAGCAGAGCGAGTGAATTTGGGGCTCTTCCGCAATGATATCAATGTAATATGGGATCTTGCGCCGCACGATATATCAATACTCTTATATCTTCTTGATAGAAAGCCGGAGAAGATCAAGGTACAGGCACACGCTCATGTGCAATCACGCATTGAAGACGTTGCACATCTTGATTTAGAATTTGCAGATGGCATGAACGCGCATATACATGTAAGCTGGCTTCATCCCTGTAAAATCCGTCGTGTAACGGTGATCGGAGATGCCAGGATGGTCGTCTATGACGATACCAATCCAGCAGAAATGATCAAAGTTTACAATAAGGGGGCTGATGTACACGCTGACCCCGTGGTATCTTATCGCTTTGGGGAGATAACTATTCCCCACATCGATTGGATTGAGCCTTTACACCTGGAATGTGAGGATTTCGCAAACTCCATTCGTACAGGGACAATACCACGAGCAAATGGAGAAGTAGGTTTAGCTGTAGTAAAAGTTCTAGCGGCTGCACAAGAGGCACTTGCGAACCATGCCAGGCAAAATTTGCCTGTAAAAGTGTAGGGCTTTTCCTCGTATGCTAATTTACCTGGCACTTCTTTCTAGACTTACAAGTGCCAGTTTTGACTCATAGGCATTGGATACGGACTAGCCACAAAGTGTAATCAGAACTCGTACAACTCTGCAATGCGCTCGCTCAACCCAGGTGCTTATAAAGGCTTCCCCCTAGTAGTCCAGCCACCGGCAGCGGGAGTCGTTTCCAGCATGAAGTGAGCAAACGAAACTTCAAGCTACTTTCAGCTGTGGATGCAAGGCCAGCTATGTGCGGATAATAGTAGTATGGGAGAGGCTCCTTGATGGCTCCCCAGCGCCGTTTGAACTCCATTAACCCTTCATTATCACAAGCAGTTCGTCCCATATCAAATGTTCGGTATCCTTGCATGCAGCCCAACTTGATAGCTGTCCACATGAGCAAGTCATTGGGAGCTAGAAGCAGGTGCTGTTCATCAGATGCCCCATAGGAATATTTGATCGTAGCACCAGAGGCGAGCAGAATCATACCTGCGATGATCCTTCCCTGGTACTCAGCTAGTAAGAGTTGCATCGATCCACTGGCAGCAAAAGTATCCCAAAGCTTATAAAAGTAACGCTGAGGCTGCGCAGGCATCCCATGTTTTTTGCAACGCGTTTGTAAGTGTAATCGATAGTATTGAGCCATATCTTCGCGCTGCTGAGCCACCCTAACCTGCACGCCGAGCTTCTGCGACTTCTTTACCTGGCGTTGTATAGGCTTCCGCAAATTTGCCCACACGATATCTGGATCGTCAGCAAGTGACATGAGCCACCGCACATACAATTGCCCCTGCATCAGATCCGAGCGCTTAGAGAGCACATCGTTAATGCCAGCTCGCAGCTCTAGATACTTGACCATTTGCTCTTGGGCGAGAAGCATTGCTTGATCGACAAGAGCATTCGCACTGGTCTCGTCTACAGCGAGTAATGGACAAAGGTCAGTAAATGGCAAGGCAACCAAACGCCGACCAGTGATAGGGCTGTGCATCGAGCACAGCGGCAGGAAACCGGTGATCTCGCCAGCCGAGTTCGTAGTGGTGAGTGGGATTATAGCATATCCATACAACTCGGTAATCAGATCCAGCCAGGCCTGGCTATAATAAAGGGAGTCCTTCGTTTGTTGCTCAACGAAGGTACTCCAGCGAGCCTTCGAGAGAATCGCTTGCGCCATGAATCTTTCTCCTCACCTTCACTAGGCGGGTAGTAGCTTCCCTTTACAAAAATACTGCGGCTCTACCCCTTTGCAACTTTCTCCGCGCGTACGAGCGCGGCGACGATCGCCTCTACATCTTTCTCATTCACCCTCGGGTTGGTAGGAAGGTTGACCAGGTGCCTGGCAGCCTCCTCAGCTCGCGGGCAGGAACCCTTCTCGTAATCTCCGCTGGCTGGAGAATCTGCCTCTTCAAGGACCGATGAGAACCAGGTTCCCAGTGTAGCGCGTCGTCGGGCTACACGCACAGTCAGAGTCGGATCTTCTACCCAAACAGGATAGCGGACGCAGGCAGGATCCGACTTCGTAGGAGAAACAGGTATTCTAAAACCCAACGCAGCTAACCGTTCCCGGTAAGCAGCAGCAATCGTACGACGATGAGCCACGTTGGATTCCAGGCGACGGAGCTGACGGAGACCGAGGGCGGCCTGGGCATTGCTCAGGCGCTGCTCATAGATGGCCGGACGCTTACCATAGATCTCCTCGTCCGTCGTCGGTTGGGGCAACGGGTTGCGTTTCCCCAAAAACTCATAGATCGCTCGCATGTACGGGTGTACATGTGGTTCAGTCATCCAGTGATACAGCACCAACTTCAGCATATAGCGAGAGGTTTGCCAGGCAGATGGACGAGCGCAACTCTGCTGGAACTCCTGCAACCGTGCTGCCAGTTCTGGATCATCGGTTACAACCATTCCTCCCATCGTGGTCGAGATCGTCTTCGTCTCCTCACTGCTAAAAAATGCGGCCCGACCGAAGCTACCAACCGGTCGCTCATTGTAGGTAGCACCCAGTGCATGCACGCAGTCCTCGATCAGAGTTATACCACGCCGCTGTGTCAGCTCAAGCGCAGCATCAAGATCTACTGGGACGCCGAAGGTGTGCTGCAAGACCAACGCTTTTGTTTTGGGAGTGATTCGCTGCTCGGCCTGCTCAAGGTCGATATTGTAGTTGTCAAGCCGACAATCGACATAGACGGGCCGGGCATCCGCATAGCGGATTGCATTGGAGACGACAATATGGGTTGGTACCTGGAGAAGTACTTCGTCACCTGATCCAATTCCCAAACTGCGTAGGAGACCATAAAGGCCCACCCGCCCATGACAAAAACTGTATGCGTAGCGGACGCCAATATGCTGTGCGAAGGCTCGCTCGAAATCCGCAACAGCATTCCCGTCTACAAGTTCCCGCGGATGAGCCAGATAGCGCAGGGCGACCAGGCAGTCATCAAAGGTCGTCGTTCCCCCAATAAGCGCCACACGTCTGGGGGATGCCCTCGCGTGCAACTCCCTCGTGGTTCCATCGGGTGCTTGCTCAATGACGATATGTTTCATAAAGATATTCTCCTAGAGATAGTGGTGGGCAAGGTCACTCAACACAACAGTCGCTTTGATCGGCAACCGCCTCCAGACTGCGCTTGCGAGTTGACGCGCGCGGCTTGGCGAATCGAGAATGCTAATTTCCATCTCACGAGGAGTAGGGTGGTAATAACGATACATCCAGTGCCGCTCTGCCCCCCACTTGCTTTTGAACTCAGCAAGGCCCTGGTTGTCTCTCGTCACCTCACCAAAATCATAATAGCGATAGCCTTCAGCCCAGGCATCATGGATCGCCTGCCATTGAATGAGATCGTTTGGACGTAGCGAAAGATCTTCTCTTCGCCAGCCGGTGAAGGCATAGAAGACAGTTTGACCATACATGAGAAGAAGTGAACCAGCTAGCAACCTGGTCCTTCCTCCTGTGCTATGATAAGCCAGCAAGAGCCGCAACAAGCCACGCGCTTGCAGTTGTGTCCAGGCAACTTGGAAGAAGCGGTATGGGCGAGGTGGCACTGAAACCCAGCGCATAGTCTCCAGATAAAGCTTGTACCAGGCCTCAAGTTCCTGCTCTGTTTCGGCCTGGCAAACTTGTACACCTGACTTGGTCGCTTTGCCGATAGACCACTTGATGCGAGCATGGTTGCGGGAGTTCCCGATACGTATGAGTTCTGGCCATTCGGGCAACTCCAGCACATAGGTTTCTCTCCATGGTGTACTGACTATACCCTCCACAAGCCCATCGAGGGCGTTCGACGACATTTTGAGTTGAAACTGCACACCTTTCTCGGCCTTGGTTCGTTCGACGGCACTACGTACTAAGAGAGCCGTGGCCTCTTTGTCAGCTGCAAGGGGGCCTGCCACGGGGGTTCGGGGCAGAGACGATAGCTGACGACCCGTCAGCAAGCCCTGCATATAGAAGAGCGGAAAGACGCCCCGGAGCTGGCCATCGCCATTCTCGCAGGCCAGGTTGGCAGGTTTATAGTTGAATGCTTCTTCCAGAACCTGCAACCAGGCAGGGTGGTGATAAATCAGCCTACTTGGCTGAGCGTTCACGAATGCTTCCCAGCGCGAATCGGTCTGGGGATTAACCTCGATAACCCGCAAGATTGAATTTGATCCCACGAAATCGCGACTTTGCTGTTCTTTTATCGTCATTTCTCCATTGCTTTCCGTTTTCGTTCGGAAGTAGCGAGCAAATCTGCAAGTCCATGGTGCACAGAACACTGCCGTTACACATTTCGATTGACTTCGATAATGCGAAGAAAAAAATCTTGCACTGTGACGGAATCGATATCTCCGGTGATCGCAATCGCCATACGCCTACCTTCCGGCCAATTTCCAAAGTGGAGGAAAGGCGCTTCTAATTCTTCGATCCGCTGGACAAGCTCGCTACGATGCCTTAGCTTCTCTAAACGAGATGTACCCAACCCCTCAGGCATATCAAGAAATATTGCATACTTTTCGGCTTCATCCTCAGAACAAACCATTGCGGGATACCCTTGCTCAAGTAGAAAATCAAACACGTGTTGGGGTGTTCGCGGTGACAGGCCAATACATGGACACCGTTCGGTACTGACAACAAAGGAGTGAGAGGGCACGCACATATCGGCTCCGTACCAGGGCCTCAGGGGCTGATCCTCCACAGTGAGATATCGTGCGAGTATAGTAGCTTGAGAGCTACACGCCGCCTCAACCCTCCACCGACTTGGAGCTTCAGCAGTAATTTGCAGCCTGAACAGATTGCGCTCCTTCCGCCACTGGGCAATATCTCTCAGGCGAGCTGGCCAAACTGGTAGCGGCTGACTTTGAGCATAAGTAAGCAGCATATCAAGAGCAGGTTTACAAGGGATGGCGCGCTCCGGGTGAAGATTGAGCGTGTAGACGCCACCTAGTTCATAGACGCGCCCTAAAATCCTACTCCAGATGCGCCCAATCTCTTCCGGATTGGTGATATGCAGACGATCAAAAAGCATCTCATCGTCTGGAATACTGATTGGAATGCGCACCAGTGAATCCTCAAAATGTGGACGCAGGGTGTATACATTACAGGGAAGTGCCTGAAAAAGCAGCAGAGACTTCTCATAACCGGCTCTCAGTATCGGAGGAAGTAAATCGAGATCAATCACATCATGTAGAATGGCCTCATTACTCTCATATGTAAATTGGAGTGCTCTAAAAACTTCGAGTGATTCTTCCGTCCATCCAAGGTAGGGATTGCGAAACCCTTGAAATGGTATGTTTGACCTCTGAAAGATTGAGATCGCTTGTTCCGTTTGCTTATATTGGTCCGCCTCATTCAATAAACGAAAATCGTTGTGGACATAGCCATGAATGCCAACCTCAGCACCGCATCGAGATATTTCTGCCATCAATGCGGGATGCCGGCGCAGAACGGCCGCAGGGATAAAGAAAGTCGGTGCTGTATTGTATCGACGAAGAGTTTCTACAACCGTGAGCACCGCTTTTCTTGTCCGTGCTTCAGAGAGGCCGAACCGAGTAAAAACTGTCCAGAGGCGTCGAGTAAAGTTGTGAATGCCCTTTGTTTTGATCGAAAAGGAGATCAGATTCATACTATATCCCTATAACCAGATCCTTTGATCTCTAGATAGATATTGGAAGTGTAGCAGGCATCGGTATTTTTTTGGTGTTTGAAGCCGAATCTTAATGGTATCAGGTTCTGCACGGCTGTTAAGAAATGTAATCTCTGAGAGAACTCATCATTTTATTGATCCTTGCCACATAGGCTATCCTTTTCTAAAGCAAACTGAGTTTTTTACGTCAGGACAAAATAAAGACATGATGAGCAATATTGCGTGTAATAAGTTATTACACCAGTAGTTTATCTTCCCTCTTTCAAAGAGAAATACCATCTACGCGTGGTAATAGAATGCATGCAGAAGTGCATATTGAGTGAAATTCACGTGAAAGATGTACAGAAATGAGCTGGGGTCTGAAAGCTTCAACTTTTATTCATGCTGACCGAGGATAGTTACAAACGTCCTTATATGGATTTCTAATGATCTTCAAACAGACTCAAATTCTCTTCATTCACTTGGACTAGTAACATCTTCATTGCTAAAGAGCGTGCCATTGAGTATTGCCCCGTCAAGCGATATTCCTTTCATAAGTGCGCCTCGCAAATTTGCTCCTCTAAGATCAGCACCATTAAAGCGAGTCCTATTGAGGTTTGCTCCGGTGAGATTTGCCATATAAAGGGCTGCCCCACTGAGGTCTGCCCAACGAAGGTCTGCTCCACTGAGGTCTGCTCCACTGAGGTCTGCTCCACTGAGGTCTGCAGCTATAAGGCGCACCCAGTGGAGGTTAGCATCGTTTAGCATCGCTCCCTTGAGATTACCACCACTGAGACGTGTCCTGGCAAGGTTTGCTCCCCTGAGATCTGCTTGAATCTCTGGATGTTCTTGCCTCCATTGATTCCAAACATCAACACTTTGTTTTAGAAGAGATAAATGGTCAGGGTTTGCCATAATAATTTCACTTCTTCTCCAACTCCTTAATCTTACGTATTATTCAACTTGTGTTCGCTTGTGTCAACCTCGGTGATGGGGCCAGGAAAAAATGTTATACTTTATTGCAGCCATTGTCCTTGCAGCAATGTATGAGTGAAAATATGTCTTCAACTTCTAAAAGCAATTGCCTTCGTGGTTGGTTGCTACTTATGATTTTTAGTACTACAATTCTTACCGCTTGCACAAGCCAACCACCAACATCACCAACACCACCAACATCACCAACACCGTCAACACAGCATTTAACAGGAAACAGCCATCTATACTACATTTCTAAAAATGGTAAAAATGGTGATGGCTTATCCTGGTCAACTGCATGGAATGAGTTAGATCAGATAAATTGGTCAGCTATTCAACCAGGAGATACGGTCCTTATTGACGGTGGTTCACAACAAATGATATATACCACTACGTTATCCATCGGCAAAAGTGGCACGCAAACCGAACCGATAACCATAAAGAAAGCCACCAATGCTGGACGAAACGGTCATGTTATTATATTTGGTGGCAGAAAGACACCTTTACCGTATTGTAATCAACCAAATTATACAGTTCAGACGAGCGGGATCAATGCAACAGGTATATCTATCGGTTCGGCTTCATGGATCGTCATAGACGGAGGGAACTGGAATGGAATCACTATTCATGGGACAGGAGAGGAAGCCATCTATTTTAACAACGGGTCGAGCAACGTTACGCTACGAAATTTAGAAACATATGATAATGGAGCAATAGATGGATCATCTCCTGCCGCCTGGGGCGGAGGGATATTAATCTACGGATCAAATCATATCTTCGATCGAGTGAATATTCATGATGATGCCGGAGATGCATTTCAACCATCTGGAATGAACATCACCATTACTAGATCCTGGCTTCATCAAACACGCGAGGACCCAACACAGCCGGGTACTCCTTTTAATCAATGCGAACATCAGGATGGTTATCAAATTTGGGATGGAGGAACCCATACCAACATTACCATTGAAAACTCCATCATAGGTCCAGGTGAAAAGGAGGGAACAATTCTTGGTCAGACAGCATTTGGATCAAGCCAGGCAGCAATCGTAAATAACGTAACATTGAAAAATGACTTGTTCATTAACAAAGTCATCAATATCATGGGGTATTCAGGGATCAAGGAAACAGGATGGAATATTGATCATGTAACAGTAATAGGGTTAAAATCCACAGTAGCTCTATGGCTTGAGGGAGGCAATAACAGCGTTACAAATTCAATTTTTGTTAACGGTCACATTGTACTGCCCGATGGATTAGCTAATGCTTCAGGCAATTGTCAATGGAATACAGACGGCATCACCGCTGCACTTGAAGGACAGACCGTTGACCCTCAATTTATGACTGATTCATCATCATTTAACGATTCTACGCCGCTTGTACAAATCGCCGGCACGAATTTTGCAGTGCAGCCAAACTCGCCCTGCGCTGGTAAAGGTTCATCGATAACGTCTGCTACTCAACTAATAGCAGAGCACCATGATTTACCATCGAAGATGAACTGAGGAGAAATAAATGCATAGCGTATGCGAAAATGCTAGGGAGAAAAGCTGATACGGTATTTGTTGGAGAAGGTGAACTCTGGGGCATATACTGGTCAATAAGACTTATTATAGCAAAGTATTGTGGTTTTGGCTGCTTGCTTACAATATCGAACATATCTAATCCACCAGAGCCAGCACCACTTGCTGCATCAAATTGAGTAGCGAAGCTGAGACCGGCCTGGATCATTGAACTAAGAGCAGAAATGCTAAACTGTCTCATAAACTCCGGGTCTTGTCCATACGAGGCAGGAGGATTATCCGCATTATAATTCCATTCAGTAATACCCACAGGTAAATCCTTGCCAAGGATATCCCGCACCCATTCCTTTACTTGAGTGGTCACTTGTGCGAAAGTAGAAGTCTTCGAAAGGCAACTGCTAGTCGTATCACTTTCCACACAAGGATACCAATGGAATGATACTGCATCTGGTAATACTCCCGACGCTTTTACATTTTCAAGAAAAGGCCTCACTTGTTTGTAATCTGCAACAACAGGTCCAATAAATTTTGCTTCATGATTGATTTTTCTCAGTTGAGGTACTAAATTATTCCAATGCTGAATATATTCCAGCATATCCAGTTTGCTACTATTATCAGGTTCATTACCAAATTCATATATATTACATCTGTCACCAGCATAAGCGACAACATGCTTAATGAATGTAGGATCTAAAATCGGTTCTAATACACCAAGGCATATCATACCTGCATTTTCAATCGCTTTTAAGCGACTCTCGATTTCCGCATCTGTAGTAGGGTGACCATCAAGAAGGCTTCTGTCAAAAAAGAATGTTCGCAACAGCGTAAAGTGAGCATCTTTGAGCGCTTGTTGTATAGAAGGATTGGTCTCAACATTATCTGATACCCATTCCTGCGTATCGTTGGACCCGAACAGGAAGGAAGAAACATTGCTTTTCCAAATCTGTTGTCCAGGAAGTAGGGAAGATGATTCTGGTATGTATTGTTGTTGTCGCTGAGTGATAACATTTGAGATAACGGCGATAAGAAGGGAAGAGGTTATCAATGATATGAGTAAGACAGTAATAATGGGTAGCTTGGATTGGATCGAAGACATGAATTGGGATAAGCTACTAAGTGGAGAGTTTTTCATTGGATCATTCATGAAGCAACCATATAGAACTACAAGAAATTTGTCAAGCCTCCATTTGCCATCAACTCAGCAAAGACCACGATCTTTCAGCAAATTATTATAGGTTCAAGAACCTAATAAACGGCGGTCACTAGAACGCTCAATTCAAACAGTGCATATAGAGCCTGGTATAGATATACATACTTGGGCAAGTCTTTTTCAACATCATCTGAACATTGACAAAAACCATTTCACTACGAAAGACATGTATTCTTAATCTGTCACGGTTATAAGCGATTGTATTCTGATATCTAAACTGGCTTCTGAGCATCCTCAGAGAATAAATAAAGAAGAGAGTTAAAGTGCAACCAAAATACATACTAGGCCTGATCAGAAAGTGGCTCTGGCTTATCATTTTAGCTGCTCTCATCGGTTGTGCAGTGGGGGCAGTTGTTGATCACATGCTACCAAAGAAATATGAAGCCGATGCGACTCTTTTTGTCAATTCGCCCAATCACATTGACTACAACACAGTGTTGGGTGATCAACAGGCGGCCAGGGCACTTGCCCTTTTTCCACAGTCTAATGCAGTACTGCAGGCTACACTCAAAAGCCTGAAGATTAATAATCTAACACTACCTCAATTGATTTCAATGGTTACTGTGCAGAATGACCTGAATTCACAGTTTGTAATTGTTCAGGTACGTGATAAAGACCCCCAACGCGCAGCCCTGTTGGCTACGGAGATCGCAAGACAATCGGAGACACAATTCCAGTCAACGACAATCAACAGCACTGGTGCTCTATTTGTGAAGAAAGAGATAAGTAATATTCCGAAAGAAATAAGTCAGTTGGAACAAGAGCTAAGAAATATTCAAGCGCAATCGGTAAATGGTACGTACACACCCGAGCAAACCGCTCTAATTAACCAGCTTAGAGCCAGTGTGGATGAGCTGCAACAAAGCTACATCCAATATGTAAATACCTACGATACTCTAAACGGTATCCAGGTACACCTTTTACAGGATGCACAAGTTCCCCAAAAACCTGTTGGAGCGGGACCTGCATTAACCATAGCGATTGGCATGCTGGTAGGCTTGATAGCTATTGTGGGAGTGATTATCTTCATTGAGCAGACCGATGATATCCTACGCTCACCATTTAAAGTAGAAAAAGCAACAGACCTCAGAACTCTTATCACCGTCAGACACTTACATTCAACAACCAATCAGGCAGTCTTACTGAATGGTCATAACCTGGAGAATGACGATACAATCACTCTCAAGCCCATTGCTGCAAAAGCAAGAGGCGCACATTTGATTGAAGATCAGCGTGAAGTGTTTGACGATACTGCAAAGCGCCTGGCAATCGCAACAAGGCAGGTCCAGTCCATCCACGTTGATTCTAGATCGAGTCTAAGAACATCAACTGGATTCCAGGTTCCAGAGACATTTTTAACATTAGGAGTCCTTCTCAATGGAGAATGTAGTCCCTTAATCTCAAGTAGTAACAACAATCGATCATTATTAATTAGCAGTCCCGAGGATGGGGATGGGAAGACCTTCATTGCCTCACAGCTTGCTCTGGGTCTGGCAAGAGTAGGTGTTGAAGTAGTTCTAGTTGACGCTAACTTGAATAAACCTGAAATTCATAGCATCTTCGGATTATCCAACCGAATAGGCCTAAGTTCTATTCTTTCCAGTGGCCAACATGGCAATTCCACCAGCTATTTGGTCGACCAGACTTTTTCTGCTCTACAAGAAACCCACGAGCCTAAACTATCCATACTCACAAGTGGCCCTGCTGTAGACTCATCACCTGAGATTCTATCGTCATCAAGAATGTCGTCTATCATAAATCTCTTAAGTGAGAAAGCTTTTGTTATCATTGACGGCCCAGCAGTTTTAACTTCCAGTGAATCAGTAATTTTAGCAAATAAAAGTGATGCGATTCTCATTGTTGTAGACGCCCGACATACCACTGCATCTAAGCTCAACATGTCAGTTGAAATGCTGACGTGGGTGAATACAACCATACTTGGAGTTGTACTAAACCAGGTTAGTAAAGGCAATGAAAATAAACACTGAAGATCGCGACGGCTAGTAAGAGCCAACAATGGAAAGTACAAGTAGCGTTCAAGAACTGCGCAGACCAGTTAAGCAAAGAAACAAAGTCCGGCAAGCGGTGGTAGCCGGGCTTGTTTTAGTGGCAATTTTAGCTGGTCTATCTACTTTGAATCCCCTAATAGGTGTGCTCGGTAGCCTGCTAGTTCTCCTCATGGCGATCCTTATTCCGCGACCCATTCTCATTGTATATGGATTGACATTGGCACTCCCTCTCACTGGAGGACTGGCAAGAGGCGCAGTAATTCCCGTTCTACGGGTGGGGCAGGCGCTCTTGGTGCTGGGATTTATCTTTTTTGTGCTAGCCAAACCTAGTCGCCTCGGTAAATATCGCTTGACGGTAATTGATCTAGTTTTCGCAATCTTTGTGCTGTGCGAGGCAGTCTTCCCAGCACTAGCCCTTTACTATAATGGTGATCCATTAAACCTATTTGCTTACAATGATACTTTGGGGCAATCGCCACTTCAGGTCTTGCTAGGGCCAATTCAATACTACGTGTTGTATCGAATCATAGTAGCAACGGTCTCATCAGATAGCCAGATAAAGAAGATACTGGAGTTGAGCTTTATTGTGAGCATTATCGTCTCAATCATCGGAATTCTGGAAAAGTTCGTAAGCCCTGTTCGGGCATTTATTGTGGCTAATTATCCGCCAATTTCGCAGAGTGCTACAGTTTCCGATACCGAACTGCGTATTGCTTCTACACTCCAGCATTTTAGTGGTCTGGGAGCTTATTTGACATTCACACTCATTCTGGCCCTAACCTGCTATACTGTCCAGGGACAAATGAAAATTTCTGGGAAACTACTTGCAGCTACATTTCTGTTCGATAGTATCGCGCTGGTTCTCACCGGCACACTCGCGGCCTGGATTGGATTGGCTGTCGGCGTAGCTGCAGTTTTTCTCTTAATTCGCCGCATCCCAAAATTGGTCATTCTTGTGCTTATCGGCATGTCTCTGGCAGTGATCATTTTCCAGCCTTTTATTGCAGATAGGCTTAATTTCGAGTTTGGTTCGGGAAATGCTCAGGGGTTAATACCCGAATCACTGGCCTTCAGGATTATGCTCTGGAGGCAACTATTCTTGCCCGCTATCGCTCAGAATCTCCTCTTTGGTGCCGGTCCCGCTCCAACGGCACTTATTAGTTGGCCTGCAGAGGAATCGCAATATTTCTTTGTGCTACTCAGAGGGGGCTTGCCTTATTTCTTCAGTTATCTCTTGCTCCTGGGAACTGCAATCGCCGTTTGTTGGCGACAGTTAAAAAGTAAAAATGACGATGCTAGCCAACCTGTAGCCATCGCTTTAATAGCTATCATCATATCTATAAGTGTTATGAATTTTTCGGGTGAATATTTTACCTATGTTGGTGGTACACAGACAATCTGGACTCTTCTAGCGATCGTCGAAGCAAGTTGGCAACTAAAAAAACTGGCATTGTCTGACGCTACCATAATTTCCGCAGTCAGGCGCAATAGGGATAAATGGCATGAAACAGCACATAATCTACTGAGCAATACGCGAAGGATTGCTCCTGCCAATTCACTAAATGAATATAGTATGGTGAGTTTCCTGACCAAAGATGTGTACTGGTCAGACTCTGATAGTCTCATTCCTGGTCCTGGCTACGTCGCTCAAGAAATGAGTACGGAAGCTCTGTCTAATCAACGTTTAACATGGTTAATGCGGCTGCTGGATTGGCGCTTCGTAAAAGATTCTGTTATTGTCGGCTTCGGTTCGACTATTTCGCGGGTGCTTGGTTTGTTATTTTCGACTATACTGGCTCACTTCCTGATACCCGATGACTTTGGTTATGTCCGCTATGCGGTGATACTGGCCGGCATCCTTACAATTGCCGTATCTAATAGTCCCGTTAGTATTACTCGCTTCCTGGCAGCTAACCCAAATGATGAGAAAGCTCGCGATCGTTATTTTACTAATGGCTTAGTTGGGTTTGCTATTGTACTTGTAACTTCTCTATTTATCGCAGTGCCCGTGTTAAGGTTTATGCACGCCCTGGATATTGGAACAATTTCCTGCATTATCGGGCTGGCCGGATTCTACTGTTATCTTGCAATTGTGCGTGGATTAAATAACGCTTGGAAAATGGGTCTTACTTATGTTCTCAACAATGTGGTTCTCGTTGCAGGCCTGGTTGTGATATTCGAACTCTTTAAGATACGCACAACTGTAGCAGCTCTCGTGATCTATGGTCTATCTAATCTCGCACCTTTAGCATTAGAATTGTTCAGGCCCATGACACTTCGATTCCATTTCAATCTTATCTCTCGGAAGACTTTATTGGAATTGACTCGTTTCGCGATTCCGGTAGTAATATCTAGTGGAGCTTTTGCGATCTGGTTTGGCGTCGACTTGCTACTAGTTCAAAATTTCAGCCCTCATCAATCGGGTAGCTATGCTGCTGCTAAAACCTTAGCACAAGTCTACATGTTCGTACCAACAGCAATCACAATGGTCCTGATGCCTCGAGTAGCCGCTCTTGATCTGGAAAAGAGTAAACGATATGTTGTCGGTGGGGCATTAATAGCTCTACTAATATCACTATGTGGGTTTGAAATCATCTATTTAGATGGCCCTCGAATCATCACCATAGCCTTCGGATACCGCTATATTGACGCCTATCTTCCTTTGGTAGTATTGAGTGTCGGAATGTGTATTCTTTCAGTGTATATGGTATTCGAAGGTTTCGTAATCGGCCGCGGACGACCCAAATTGACTGCCCAGGCATTGCTAGTGGCTATGACGAGCACCATTGTATGTAGTTTTTGGCTGGTTTCCTCGTTGGGTCCGATAGGAGCTAGTTTGGCGTTCACCATTGGGGCGGCTTTCGGGTTGATTGTCATGCTCTACAATACATGGCTTTTTCTTAATGAGGAGAAACACATAAAAGCCAAAATGCAATCAGGACCTACTCCAGTAGTTGACTTTTCAGATAAGCTACAAAACACTAATAGCGAAGAGCTTTCCGAGAGAAGAAATTCATGAATATGAAATCTGCATTCATAGTTTGGTATAGTTACTCACAACGTGCCAAAACCCTGGCAGCCGAATTAGACGGGCAAGTCAGCTTTCAATATGAAGCTGGTTTAAAAGGGCTCTGGTTGACACCACTTCGTTATCTGATTCAAGGCTGGAAGACCTGGCGTTTCCTGGAGCGAGAACGACCAGAGATTGTGCTAGTTCAAACCCCTCCTATCTTTGCTGCCATGACCGTCGCTCTCTGGTGTCGGCTACATGGTAAAACAGGTAATTCAGAGCGCCGAGCGCGTTACATTATGGATGCCCATACGGCCACCTTTCACCATCATGACTGGCGTTGGGCACTACCGCTTGTTCGATACCTATCAAAAAGAGCAGTAGTTACACTTGTTACCGATGAAGAAGCGCTTGGCATGCTCCACGACTGGAATGCTAAAGGTTTATTCCTCAATGACGGACTACCGAACCTCTGCCCACCAAGCGGACTCATCGGCTCCGAGGGAGCAAATAGGGTAGCTGTTATTAGTGTCTTCAGTGATGACGAGCCGATAGAAGAGGTTTTTGATGCAGCTCGACTTTTACCTGAAGTCACATTCTACCTCACTGGCAATCCAGAGCAAGCACCTTCCCAACTACTTGCACAAAAGCCTGATAATGTAGTTTTAACTGGTTTCCTCCGAGACGGAAAATATTCTGCGTTACTCAAAAATGTGCATGGCTTAGTTGTTTTGACTAAGCAGCCGAATGACCTCAGCTGTGCTGCTTATGAGGGATTGGCTATGGCAAAACCAATCGTTTCTTCAAATGGTCCAGAGATGCAGCGTTTCTTCACAAGAGGGATTATTTTTGTGAACAACACTCCAGAATCAATTTCGGATGGGATAAAACAAATGTTACACGAGCAAGCGACACTTACCAAAGAAGTTATCGCTATGCGCTCAGTTCTGGAAGCTAAAAGGCAATCAAAACTTGAGGAGTTTATTTCCCTGTTACAATGACTTTATGCAAGTTTTTAGACCGTACATGCATCCCGGTTTCGCCGATCTTTAGGGGACAGTAGTAGGTGAGTCTACGCTTTGAAGTGTCTGTGAATCGACAAGCACTCTATCATTCTGTAGCCGTCGCCTTCT
>WNGD01001873.1_pt1 | contig 27638 bp, 31 predicted proteins | sample 5400671 | NCBI WGS metagenome assembly WNGD01 (sample SAMN13153369, study PRJNA577476) | soil metagenome | isolation source: 40 cm soil or saprolite under grassland replicate 2 | place: USA:California | collected 2016-06-15
AAGGGCGAGCACCAGGATCGCCGCCAGCACCACCAGACCGGCGCGGCGAACCCAGATCTCCCGCGCCCGGCCACGAAGCTCACGGGCGCGGGTAAGGTTGACAGAATCCAGTTTCTGCGCCATCAGCGGCTCCCATACTCGTCGGGTCCCGCCATTACCCCGATGTCACTAATCCAGTCATCACCCCGGTGGGCTCGTCCCAGCCTGTCGCTGTGAGCCGGTACCGAGGTAGCCGTCCTGGGCGAAGGCGTGAAGAGGCGATTGGCGTGTCGCAGCCGGCCACGGCTAAGGCCTACCGGCTACTCAGAGCCGTCCTGAGGACCGCGACCGAGGACCGGCTTATCCCGCGCAACCCGCCGGATCGGCGGCGGCGGCGGCGAGAAGGCACCCGAACGGTCGCCCAGGCACCGGGCCGGCCGCCGGCCGGCCAGAACCGCCCGGATCCGGTCCCGCAGCTCGGCGACATTGCCGGGCTCGACCAGGAACCCGGTCTCGCCATGTCGTACCATCTCGGCCAGGCCGCCGAGCCGGCTGCAGATGACGGGGGTGCCGCTGGCCATGGACTCGATCTCGGCCAGGCCGAGCATCTCGGAGATCCCACGCGCCGCCGGTAGCAGGTGACATGGACGATGGCAGGCAGACCACGGTGGCCTGCCAGTAAAGCGCGGGGACCTCAGCGTCGTCCGCCCCGGTCACGAACCGTACCCGGCAGCCGCGGGCCAGACGGGCCAGCAGCTCCGGGTAAGCCGACTCGGGCGGCGAGGGGTCGTGACCGCGGGTGCCGGCGACGGTCAGTGGCACGTCCGGAGGCACCGCGCGGATCAGCAGGTCGATGCCCTTGTGCGGGGTGAGGCGGTCCACGACAGTACGCCCTTCCGCTCCTCGCCCCGAGGGGGCGGGTGGTAGCGCGCGCCCCGCGGTGCCCAGATGCAAGCCGCAGGGGTTGATTGATCGATCTTGTGGGTAGATGGCGGCCCATGGTCTGGGGCCTGGGCCCTGGCCGGAGCGTTCGGGAGCGCGGTGATGAGTGAACGGATCATGGGTCGTCCGGGATTGAGCACGCCTGGCGATGACGCGGCGTGGGGTTCGCTGCGCGAGAGGGTGACTATCTCTCTGCGCCCGATCGGCGGGCCGATGGCGATCGGTTTCTTCGGGCTGGCGGCGGCCACCTTCGTCGTCAGTGGCTTCCAGCTCGGCTGGGTTGGACTGGCGGAAGGCAAGAATGTCGCGCTGGTGCTGGTCGGGTTCGCGTTTGTTGCCCAGATCGTGGCGGCGGTCTTCTGCTTGCTCGCCCGGGACGGGGTCGCGGCGACGGCGATGTCGGTTCTCGCGCTGACCTGGCTGGTGGTCGGTCTGGTTCTGCTAACGTCGAAGCCCGGTTCGACAAGTGGTGCGCTGGGTTTGTTCCTGCTCGTGAGCGGCGCCGCCATGGTGTTGACCTGTCTCACCGCGGCGCTGAGCAAGCTGGTGCCGGCGGCGGTGTTCGGGCTTGCGGCGCTCCGGTTTTTCGCCACGGCCGGGTACGAATTGTCGGGCCGGCAGGTTTGGGAGCAGGCCGCCGGTGTGCTGGGTCTGCTGCTGTTCGCGCTCGCGGTCTATGCTGCCTGGGCGGCCGAGCTGGAAGATGGGCTGGGGCGGACCGTGCTCCCGCTGGGACGGCGCGGGAGGGGCAAGGTCGCCGTCCATGGCAGCCTGCTCGAGCAGGTGAAGGATATTTCAACCAGGCCAGGCGTCCGCGAGCAGCTCTAGGGCGGTCGGGGCTAGGAGACACGATGACCGATCGGGTCGCGGACATTTGGGGAACACGGACTCCGCACGGTGCGGGTACGCCCTGGCCGGTGCGCGTCGATCAATATCTGGCACCGGCCACTCCGGAGGCGGACGTCACCTGGTATCAGTCGGCTTGTGTGCTGTGCTCGAACGGCTGCGGCATGGACGTCGGTGTGCGGGACGGGCGGATCGTGGGTGTGCGGGGGCGCGCCGCGGACCGGGTCAACCGCGGGCGCCTGGGCCCGAAAGGGCTTTTCGGCTGGCAGGCGAACCACGCCGGGAACCGGCTGACCGAGCCGCTGATCCGTCACGATGGCCAGCTGCGGCCGGGGACATGGGATGCGGCGATGGACCTCATCGTGGAGCGGTCCCGGCAGGTGCTGAACGAGCAGGGCCCGCTCGGAATGGGCTTCTACACCAGTGGCCAGCTTTTTCTCGAGGACTATTACACTATTGCGCTGGTAGTTCGCGGTGGCATCGGGACGCCGCATTTGGACGGCAACACGCGGCTGTGCACGGCGACCTCCGACTTCGCGCTGAAGGAGACGTTCGGCAGCGATGGCGCTCCCGGATCGATGGCCGACTTCGATGTGTGCGATACGATCTTCGCGGTCGGTCACAACATCGCCGAGACCCACACGGTGCTGTGGATGCGGATTCTGGACCGGCTCCGCGGCCCCGACCGGCCCCGGCTGGTGGTGGTCGACCCTCGCCGGACGAAGGTGGCGGCCGAGGCGGACGTCCACCTGCCGATCCGCAGCGGGACGAACATGGCATTGCTGAACGGCATCCAGCATGAGCTCATCCACAACGGCTGGATCGATCGCGGCTTCGTCGAGGCGCACACCATCGGCTTCGGCAAGCTTGAGCAAACGACGGCGGCATACCCGCCCGAGCGCGTCGCGGAGATCTGCGGCGTGCCAGCCGATGACGTCCGCGCCGCGGCGCGGATCATCGGCGCCGGCCAGCGGGTGGTCTCCACCTGCCTGCAAGGCGTCTATCAGTCGCACCAGGCGACCGCGGCGGCCTGCCAGATCAACAACATCACGCTGCTGCGCGGCATGATCGGCCGGCCGGGCTGCACGGTGTTCCAGATGAACGGGCAACCCACCGCGCAGAACACCCGGGAGACCGGGGCGAACGGTGACCTGGTCGGCATGCGGAACTGGCAGAACCCCGGGCACGTCGCGGACCTGGCGCGGATCTGGAACCTTGATCCGCTTCAGATCCCGAGTTGGGCGCCACCGACCCACGTGATGCAGATCTTCCGGTACGCCGAACAGGGCTCGGTCCGCTTCTTGTGGATCACCGCGACTAACCCGGCGGTATCGCTGCCCGAGCTGCACCGGATCCGGTCGATCCTGCGGCAGGACCGGCTGTTTGTGGTGGTCACCGACGCATTCCTCACCGAGACGGCGCAGCTGGCCGACGTGGTCCTGCCGGCCGCGATCTGGGCGGAAAAGACGGGAACCTTCACCAACCATGACCGCACCGTGCATCTGTCCGAGAAGGCGGTGGAGCCCCCCGGGCAGGCCCGGACTGACATGGACATCTTCATTGACTACGCCAGCCGGCTCGGACTGACCGACCGGGACGGTGCTCCGCTGGTGAAGTGGCGGATGCCCGAGGAGTGCTTCGAGGCGTTTAGGCAGGTGACCGACGGCCGTCCGTGTGACTACAGCGGGCTGTCTATCACAAGCTCCGGGGAAGCGGTGGGATCCAGTGGCCGTGCACCCAACAGGACTCACCGGGCACTGAGCGGCTGTACGGCGACTATCGCTTCCACACCGAGACCGGCGAGTGCGAAGACTACGGCCACGATCTGCTGACCGGCGCCACGTTCGATCGCAAGGATCATGCGGCACTCAGCCCGGCCGGGCGGGCGGTGTTGAAGGCTGCTCATTTCAGCGCGCCGCACGAGTTGCCGGACCAGGATTACCCGCTGTTGTTCACCACCGGCCGTACCGCCTACCACTTCCACACCCGGACCAAGACCGCCCACGCCCGCCAGCTGGCCGCGGCGGCGCCCGATGTCTGGGTCGAACTGTCGCCCGCGGACGCTGACCGGCTAGGGGTTGGTGAAGGCGACCTGGTCAGGGTCGAGTCCCGCCGCGGGCATCTGGAGGGCAGGGCCCGCATCAGCGGCATCCGCGAAGGCATGGTATTCGCGCCATTCCACTACGGATACTGGGACAACACCCCGACAGACGGACGCCATGGTGCCGAGCCTGACGGCCATTCTCGCGCCGCCAACGAGCTGACCAGCACCGAGTGGGACCCGGTATCGAAACAGCCGCTGTTCAAAATCGCCGCCGTCCGGGTGAACAGGCTCGCCGATGCGGACGGCGCACCGTCACCGGCGCCCACGACGACGGCTTCAGAGCCCCTGCAGCCCGGCGTGCCGGCGACGGCCGGGGGTGACGGCGTCCACGAGACAGTGCGAGAGCAGTCATGAAGCTGGACAAGGCAATCGAGTACGTCCGGGATGCCGAAGCCGAGCTCGCCACGCAGCTACGCACCGTGGGGGAGCGGCACGCGGTTGAGCACGATCTGTACCATCTCGGCGACACACTCGCCCAGCAGTGCGTCGGCCATGTACAGCAACTCGTCCCGTTTGCAGACAAGTACGGCGCCTCGCTGCACCAAGAGAAGATCGCAGAATCGCCCGGCGTCCTCGCCGCCCTGCGCCAGAAGAGCTCCGAACTCATCGGCCGTTCCGAGGAATCCGGATTGCTCCTGCTACGCGACCTGCGGCACCTCTATCTCGCAGCACAGGAGGCAGAGATCGCCTGGGTGATCCTCGTGCAGGCGGCGCAGGCCATCCGCGACGGCGACCTGCTGCACGTCGCCCACACCTGCCGCGAGCAAGCCGAGACCTGCGGCAAGTGGCTCCGCACCCGGATCAAGGAAAGCTCCCCGCAGATCCTCGCCACCGGGTAAATAGCGAACCGCGTCCACGGCAGGCCTGACCGGCCCCGCAATCCCCGGGCAGGGCCCCGGGGCCCCGGCTCCGGGCAGGCCGGCGCAGGGCGATCAGCCACCCGATGCCGGGAGGCGAACGCCGTCGCGACGGTCAGCGCCCGCTTCGGCGGGGCCTTCTGGCGTTCCCTCCATCTTGCCGGCCAGCCTCACCCCTGCTCGAGGGCAAGGAAGGCACCCGCCGCGCGGGCCGCAACGCCATCGGCGCCGTCTTGGGCAGCCTGGGGGGCTCGTCGTGTTTGCGATGGTCGGCGAAGCAGCGTTCGGGCAGCTTGACCCCGCCGTGGTCCTCCTGCTCGCCCTGGCCGGATGGGTCGTCACCTCATTCGCTCTCTACGCGATGCTCGCCTTCTTGCGGCCAGAAAGCTGTGACCGGACGAAGGACTGACCTGAAGGCCATTGGCCAGCGCTCCGCAGAATAAGACCGTGCTGCGCTCTGCCAGGGCCTTGAGAGCAGTATCGCCGCAGCTAGACGGGTGCAGCCCGGAGGTTGCGCAGCCATGTAGACCGAAACGAGGTGGGCTGCGTTAGCCCTGATCGGCCTGCCACCGGGACACGTCGATCCAACGCCCAGCCTTCCTGAGTTCACGGCGAAGGTCGCAGCCACCTGAGCATCTCAGCCGCTTTAGCCGTCTTCGGCAGCGGCTCGCTTCTCCTCGATGTCTTCGGCGACTCGCTCCTCAAACGGCTTCAGCTTGTCGTAGAGCTCCTTCGGCGATACTGCTTCCTGCGGCTCGCCGACCAGCCAGGGCGCGGCCTCGACAGCGGTGCGCCACGCCGCCTCCTGCGTGTCGGTCGTAGCGGCTCCGGCAGCTTCAGCTCCGCGTTCCGCTGGTTCGATCTTGTCGAGATAGACGTTCTTGTACTGGCCGCGCTGGTCCTCGTGCCATTCGATACGGACACGACGGTCCTGAAGTTGTTTAGCACGTTTCCCGATCTGCTCACGGAACGTGGTGTATTCATTGCCGTCGGCGTCACGGGCAACGTAGCGGATGTTGCCGCCGTGGGTCTCAATCGTGCGCACCTCGGCAAGCGTCACGACTGCCTCACCTCAGTGTTGATACCCCCGCAAGAGCGGCCAAACGGCATGGCCGCCGGTCGTCGCCGGAAAGCAATGCGGCGATCATGCCCATGCACTGGCGGCGCCTTCCAGCGCAAACACGGGCGGCCGGTCTCGCCACGCTGGAGCACAAGGTGGGACGTGATAACCGGCATGCGCGCTCCGCTGGATGATCAAGCGGAGAGGGTATGCGCACAGCCGGTGGGGCCGCGAGTACCGGCTCACACCTTCACAGGTTGCGGCCATTGTGGACGGCCTCGGCCGGCCCGCTGACCCCGCACTACTTCCAGTGCAGGACGCTCGACGCTCTGCGGCCCGTCCCGAGACGGTCAGCCATGATCGTTCCCATTTGGTTCCCAGTTAGGACTACAAGAGTTCGAAAATCAGTCGGGACGGCCGGATTTGAACCGGCGACCCCTTGACCTCCAGAACGGGGGAGTAGACGTCTTCGCAGATCAGAGGCGTTCAGCCTGCCGCACGCGACGGGCGGCCACCTGCGGGTTGTGCGGTCGCATGCATACCGTGTGGTCCCCAAGTGGTCCCCAAAGAAGCACGTGAAGCTGGGCGTTGCTCAGCTGGGAAGTTCTGATTCGATGATCTTCTGCTCTAATGCATCCAGGTCGTGCGCGATGATGACGTGAAGTGCTGTTGGGCTCGGATGCTCGGTTGCCGTCCACACCGGCCCGTCGCGTTCGATCTGCCAGCGCTGGTCGTGCTTGGCCACGATCTGCTCCAGGCGCGAAGGCTCCCGCTCGATCATGGTCTGTCTCCCTCGGGTATGCACCATGACGCGCCTCAAGCATAGCGATACAACGCGAGACAGTACGAGATGTCTAAGCACGTATGAGCTGGTCTCTAGCCATTACGATCATGACGTGCCCAAGATCGACCCCACCGGCCCCGTGCCGCCCTACCTCCAGGTTGCGGAGATCATCCGCAGCCAGATCCGCTCGGGCAAACTGCCCACCGGCAGCCGGATCACCGAGGCAGAGATCACCGAGACGTATGAGGTGGCGCGCTCGACCGCGCGCCGCACGCTTGCAGTGCTAAGGGACGAGGGCCTGATCTACACGGTTCCTCAGCGCGGGAGCTACGTCCGCTGACACTACCCAGACAGCCTCGGACATCTCTACGCTCTAATTGCCGCACTATCAGCTTGGGAATCCGACCGATTGGGGCCTCTGACCGCTGTGACCTGGGCATCCGATGTACCGCTAGTGACCGTCATGGGCCCCTCGATACCAGGGCTAATGGCCGGCCAATGGCCCGTAGTCTGATGGTCTCGGCGGTGGTCAGATGCCAGTGCGCCGAATTTCAAGGGCGGCCATGCTCACTGGTGCCGATCGTGGATGTCACCGCCCCGCGCTATCCGGCGGGGATGGCCAGCTGCGCCGAGGGCGACGGCAACGCCTGCAACCCGGATGCCTGCCGGGTTAGCCTGGCTAATCACGTGGCTGCTCGTGCGCATAACGAGGGCAGCGCGAGGTAGCAGCTTGTCAATGATGCGGGCAGCGCATACCCCAGACGGGGAGCAGGCGGCTCCCATGGATGGCCGTACCGAGGCAGGGTCATCCGGGTTGCAGCATGCGGCCATGCCGTACCGGGGCGCCGACGAGCTGGCGGCGGGTGTAGCCAGTTTCGTCCAGGCTGCTGCGCGGGCCGGGGGTGCGGTGCTGATCGCGGCCGCGGCGGCGAACCTGAGGTTCTTGCGGGAACGACTGCATGCCATGGACGGCCAGGTGGCCTGGGCCGACATCAGCAGCGCCGGCCTTAATCCGGCCCGGCTGACCGCGCTGCTACGCCAGTTCGCCGCCGCCCGGGCGGGGCAGCGGCTGTGGTGTGTGCAGGAGCCGGCCTGGCCCGCCCGCTCTGCGGAGGAGCTGCGGGAGGTGTGTCGGCATGAGGCCCTTCTCAACCTGGCCCTGGCCGGTACCCAGGTCAGCATCCTGTGTCCCTTCGACACGCGGCTGGGCGGCGCAGTGATCGCCTGTGCCGAGCAGACACACCCGGCCGTGATCCACGGCCCCCGGCGGGAGCCCAGCTCGTCGTTCACCGGCGGCGCGCTCCCCGCCGAATGCGACCAGCCGCTGAACCCTCCCCCGGCTGATGCGCAGATGCTGGAATACCGGGATGACCTGGCTGGCGTCCGCCGCTTCGCCGCCCGGCCGGCGCTCGAGGCTGGCCTGGCCCCACAGCGGGTAGCCGATCTGGCCAGCGCGGTCTCCGAACTGGCCGCCAACACCCTGACCCACACCACCGGGCCGGGAACCCTGACCACATGGACGACCGGCAGCGAGATCATCTGCCAGGTCAATGACACAGGCCAGATCACCGACCCGCTAGCCGGGACGGCGCGTCCAGATCCGGCCGCTCCTGGCGGCGGCCGTGGCTTGTGGGTGGTGCATCAGGTCTGCGACATGGCTCAGATCCGCAGTGGGCCAGCGGGCACTACGATCCGGGTGCACATGCGCCTGGACTGCTGACCGTACCCCGCGCAGTCCCGCCCGTGGCCGGCTGCCTGCCCTGAGCCGTGGTGTCTGCATCGCCGGGCGCCTCAATTGTGGTCGGTGCCGTTTCCGCGGCTTACGGCGGGCGGGTCCAGGGCTGCGATGGTGTCGTTGATGGTGATGCCGGCTGGGCTGATGGCGAACTCGCGCACCGACGGGTCGTGGCCGCTGGCCCGGGTTTTGATGACCGACAGGGCCCGCTTTACGTGACCCTGGTCGTGGTAGTAGCTGAGCATGATCACGTTGTCGGCTAGGTGGGAGGCGGCGAATTCGGACAGCCGCCGGGTGCCGAAGAGCTCGGGAACCTCGCTGGTCATCAGCAGGCTGATGCCCTGCCGGGACAGCCGCTGGGACAGCGAGTACGTGAACTCGCGGAACCGCGTCTCATCCGGTGCTGCCATTTGCAGGTCTAGCAGGCTGTCCACCAGCACCCTGCGGGCTCCCGTGCGCTCGATGGCGTGCAGCAGGTCATACACCCACTCGTCGATGTAGATATCGACGGGCGAGCGGTAAATGATCTCGATGGCTGGATCGCTGGCTGGCCAGCCGAACCCGGTGATCATCCGCCGCAGCTGGGTGGGGTTCTCCTGAAGGCTGGCGATCACGCCGGGTTCGCCGGCCCCGGCGCCCGCGTGGATGAAATGCAAGCCCAGGGCCGTCTTTCCTGCCCCCGAGGGCCCGGCGATCAGGGTGGCGGCGCCGGGCCACAGGCCGCCTGCCAGCATCGTGTCCAGCGCCGGGACGCCGCAGGCCACCCGCTGCGAGTCGAGAGGGTAGGCTCCCCGGTCTGGCACGTCGGCGAGCCGGGGGAACAGGTGCAGTCCGTGCTGGCTGAGCCGGTAGGCGTGCTGGCCAGACCGGAAGCCGCTGCCGCGCAGTTTCCTGACCTCCAGGTACCGCATGTCGCGCTGGCCCGCCCGGGCGGTGCCCAGGTCCAGGATCGCGTCGGCGACTGCGAACTCCGGCAGCAGCGCGGTGTCGCCGGGCGCGTATTCGCCTAGCCATAGCGACGCGGCGGGGAAGGCGGTCATCCGCCCGGCGAGCTGGTTGAGGAACCGCCGGTAATCCGCGCTGCCGTCCGCGAACGGCTGCAGAGCCTTGAAGCTGTCGATGATGACCAGCCCCGGCCGGCGCTGTTTGAGCGTGTCCGCGACCTGCTCGCTGACGCCTGCCAGGCCGCTGTTGCTGGCCGCCTGCGCCAGTTCTTCATAGAACACTGACTTGCCGACGGCGGAGGCGTCGAAAAAGTCGAGCGTCTGCCCAAACCGGACGATCTTGTCCATCGGCTCGGAGAGGGTGGAGAAGTAGACCACGGGACGCTCGGGGTCAGCGTTATGGAAGGCATACTGCTGCGCGAGGATGGTCTTTCCGCTGCCCGGCAGGCCCATGATCAGGGTGATGCCGTGGCCGGGCAGGCCGCCGCCGAGGACCTCATCGAGCGCGGCGTGCCCGCTGCGCAGGCGGCTGTCGGCCATGGGGGTGGCTCCTTACCGGGCAAGGAAGGCGCTGGAGCCTAGCAGGTCCCGGACCGTGGACACCAGCTGCAGGGGGTGGAGGGGCTTGCGCAGGAACGCGTCAGCGCCCGCGTCGATCGCCGCGTCCTGGGCCTCGACCGCCGACACCGCGATCACTGCCACGCCCGGGCGTTCATGGAAGGAGCGGCACAGGCCCAGGCCCGCCCCGCCGGAGATGAGAACCTCCACGATCGCCACCGCGGGCGAAGCCGCGGCGAATGCCTCCCTGGCCGCCTCCTCGCCCAGCGCGACCTCGACCTCGAAGCCCTCGGTCTTGAGGAAGTATTCCTGGAATTCGGCCGCATACGGGTCGGCCTCGGCGAGCAGGATCAGCAGCCGGGGAGCGGGCTGCGCGGCGGGTATGGCCAGCGGCATCCCGGTCTCGGTCCGCTCTGCCAGCAGGCGGTGCGCATCGGCAGCGCTGGCCCCCTCGCTCATCTGGGCCCGGATGAACCTGAGCTGCTGCACCTGCTGGCGGCTGAACAGCCGGTGACCGCTGTCGTTCCGGGCCGGGATGACCTGGCCGTAGCGGTCTTCCCAGGTGCGCAGGGTTCCGACCGGGACATCCACCATCCGTGCTACCGCGCTGATGCTGTAAACCGGGCGCTCATGATTCACAAGCCACATCATACTCACTACCTCTTTAGATACGAGCAGAACGAGCCGGGGTGGCGCTCTCGTCGCTAATGATGCTATACAAGTATTACTCAGAACCTCAGCAGTAGGGCGGCACAGCATGGTTGGCAAGCAGCCCGGTGGAGGACGTGGCGAGAGGCTGACGAGACTGCCTGACTCCCGGCCGGCGCGTCCACAGCGTATAGGCAAGAGCAGCCCTGCTCCTGCTACCAGTGCAGGCACCACCGATCCCGGGGCCGGGCACAACGGCGATGCTCCGGCGGCCCGCGCCGCGGCCAGCGACAGCAGCAGCATCCTGGCCGGCAACGAGCATTTCTCCATCGCCCGCCGCAGCCATCCGGCGCAGCTCCTCCTGGCCGGCGAGCTCGACATATGCAGCGTCCCAGGGCTGACCGCCGCGCTGTCCGATGCCGCCGACAGCACCGGTGTCCTGCACCTCGACCTGGCCGGCGTCCATTTCTGTGACCTGGCCGCCCTGCGAGCGATCATCAGCCCCACCCAAGCCAGCGACCGCCAGCAGCGCCCGGCCAGGCCGGTCGTCCTGCATCACCTCCCCGCCCAAGCGGAAAAGATCCTGCGGATCACCGGCTGGGACACCCTCCCCGGCCTGACCATCGACACCGGCGGGCCCTCCAGGTAGTGCCCTGATCGGGGTCACAGGTGCTGTAAGGGAGAGTGGCAGCGATGGCCAGCACCCTAGGCAGGGACTTCTTCTCCCTGAGCTCCGAAGATGCAGGCCGGTCTCACGCCAGCCATGCGCACCAGCGGCAGCGGCCTCTCGCAGCGCTCCCGGCCACAGGAGGTGACACAGTTGCTTGAGGCCAGCTTCCCGGTTCAGGTGGCCGGCGGCGTGCCCGTGGTGGTGGCGCCCGAGGAGATCGATATCACCAATGCCGCCGGGCTGCGGGCGGCCCTGCTCGAAGCAGCCGCGCACGGGAGCAGGACGCTAGTGGTCGACATGGCCCAGACACAGTTTTGCGACTCGGCCGGGCTTAACGTCCTGGTGCGCGCGCACAAGCGGGCCCAAGCCGAGGGCGGTGAGCTGCTCCTGGTCATCTGCGCCGCTGCCGTCCTCCGCATCTTCGCGGTCACCGGCATCGACCACCTGATCCCCAACTTCCCGAACCTGGAACAGGCCCTCGCGCCAGCGCCCGCTGTTCCCGATCTCACCAGCCCGCCCGGCGCGCTGGCTGCCGGGCCCGCGCCGCCCGCGGCCCAGGAAACGCTGGGGACCCCCTGATGACCAGCTCAGCCCTGCTCGCCGCCGCCGATGTTCTCCTGGTCGAAGACGACCCCGGAGACGTGCTGCTGACCAGGGAAGCCTTCGAGGACCATCACCTGGGCCTGCAGTTGCACGTCGTCGGCGACGGCGAGACGGCGATGCGGTTCCTGCGCCGCACCGATGACTTCGCTGGCATGCCCCGACCTGCCCTGGTCGTGCTCGACCTCAACCTGCCCCGCCGCAGCGGCCTGGAGGTCCTCGGCGAACTCAAGGCCGACCCCGACCTGCACACCATCCCCGTGGTGATGCTCACCACATCGCAGGCGCAGGCCGACATCTTGCGCAGCTACCAGCTGCACGCCAACGCCTACATCGTCAAGCCGTTCGACGCCGACCGGTTCACCGACGCGATCAGGCAGATCGATGACTTCTTCCTGACCCTGGTGAAGCACCCGCAATAGGCGCGAGCCACCCTGCGATCGTGACGAGGAACTCGCGGAGCCCCGGTTCCCTCCCGTCCTCCCGGCAGGTACCGGATCTTGCCGCGGAAGCTCGCTGTCAGCGGTCTACCCGGAGCGAAGCGGAGGGACGCGGCCGTAAGGTCGCGCCCTTGACAGGGAGCTTCCGCGGCGACTGCGTGCGGGTCCACGACGCCAGGCATACGGCCGCCACACTCCTGCTGGCTCAAGGAGTCGATCAGCGCGCAATGCGGCCCGTGTGTATCACGGGCCACATTGGGCAGCGGTTACAAGACGTGCCCCGGCCCGGGTCTGACGCATCCCGCTCACCGGGCCGAGGCACCTTTCAAGCCCATCGGCCGGGTACGTTAACCCTGCTGCGGCTCGTGCCGTGCAGACTGGGGGAGCCCGCAACCACTGCGTGACGGGGACAGCTATCCCGACGAGATAGAGCCAGAAGGTCAGGATGACCACACCGACGAAGGCGCCGTAGGTCTTGCCGTAAGAGCCGAATCTGGCCACGTAGAAGGAAAAGCCAAGCGAAGCGAGCAGAAAGATGGCCCTGCCGACCAGGCCGCCAGGGCTGACCCACTGCCAACGCGGCGATGAGCGGTTCGGTCCAGGTCAGAATCGACCGGTGGCGAAGGCGGGAGCGCCCTCAGCTACTGGTGATCAGCTACTCAGCTGAGCTGGTGTCCTTGTCCTTGGCCGGGCTGGTGTCCTTGCCCTTCGCTGGCCCAATGTCTTCTACCCATGAGGGATCTTTGACCTTGACCCTGATGTGCTGCTCGCCGCCTTCGACGACCACTTCTGGCTCCACGCGGACCCGTACCGTGCTGCTACCCTCCGGCACCTCGAACTGGAGCACCTCGGCCTGGGTGTGCGCCTTGATCCCCTCGGCGTCGCCGTCCCCGGCATCACTGCCGGTCGCGGCCGCTTCGGGTTCAGGCTCCGCCGCCGCGTGGATTAGGGACTCGATGGCCTGCTTAACCGGCGGCTCATCGGCGTCGCCGGCCATCTTAGTGCCCTCCGCCTTCGCACTCGGGTACTCCGCCCCGTTCATCGTCAGCCGCCAGCCATCGTCGAACCGGAGGATCGCATTCACCTGCTCGGTGAAGGTGGTATCACGGGATGCCTCATCCGCCTGCTCATCGTCGGGCATCGGCATGATTACCAGCAGCTTGATCTGCGTCATCTCGATCACTTCTCTCTCATGACGGCGCGGACGGCGGGCCATCCGCGCAGTCGCCGCCGCGCTCTGCCGAGCACGTTGCACCACCCGGAGGAGGGGACCAGCAGCAGGCCTCCGGCCGCAAATTCCGGCTGCCCCAGCGCGGGAGGGCCAAACGCCCGGCCCACTTACATCAGGGCTGAGCCGACGTTCACATGCCAGTGACCCGCACCGATGGGACAGGGTTCAGGCTCTCAGCCACATCCGGCCCCGGGTGGATCTGAGCTGTGTCAACGATCTTGGACAGTTCCTCGGGTAGTTGATCACGCAACGGTCGATGCGGTGAGTGCCTCGGCTGGGGTGCAGTAGCCGAGGGTGGTACGCAGCCGGTGGCGGTTGCAGGAGACCTCGATGTAGCCGGCGACGGCGAACCTCGCGCGGCCCGGTCAAGAAGGTCTGCCGGTGATACAGCTCGTTCTTCAAGGCGGCGAGGAAGCTTCAGCGGCGGCGGCAGTCCCAGCACACGCAGATCCGGCCGACACTGGGGCGGACGCTATTCGCCTGTCAGAACCGGGCGAAGCCAGCGAGGTGTGCTGGGCGATCCGGCATCGTTGTGGCAGACCAGTACGGCCAGATAGATCTGCCACCCGTCCCGCTGCCGGGTCCAAAGGGGGCCGCTCCAGCGCCTCCAGGACAAGGCTGGTGCGCATCGTCGTGGCGACCCGCCAGCCGAGAATACGCCGGAAGTAGGCGTCAATCACGAATGCGGACATAGACCATCCCGGGCGGTTCGGATCTCGCTCCCGCGGCGCTGGGAGCCTAGGAGAAGGTTCCAAACGACCATCCGCTCACATGTGCCAGCCGCCCGCGCCACAGCGTTCCGGGGGGAGGTGCCCCGCCGGGCGCATATACCACTGCATCTTGCAAATGGATGTATTCCACTGGGTCTGGTGCCGGCTCGTTACCACCCTCGCCGCGTTCGCGCCGGCGCTTGCGCTCCGCCTCGTCCCGGTATGACATGGCGACATACTCGAATGCCTCAGCGACGGCTTCAGCGGCGTTTGTACTCTCCCCGGCGGCGGGCTGCCTCAGCGCGAGCACCACTTGATCGAAGAATTTGCTGCCAGAAATCAGCATTCCCGAAACAACCAGGCCTGAGACGTACAATGTCACGCTTACGCCCATATCGAGGGTGTTTGCAGAGTCGACTAGGGCCATCAATAGGTGGTCCGGGGCCAGGGGGTCGGTGCTTGGCCTGGACCGAGGCCCAGGTTCATCGTCGTGGAGTTGCTCGTTTGCCATGAGCAAACACCCTAAGTCCTCCCGGCGCCTGGCCATCCCACCCGGCGCGTACCTGTCAGAGGCTGCCCGCAGTGGGCGCTTCTCATCGGACGGCATCAGGTCCCCAGCACCAAGGCGAGGTCTCGCATCAGCTGGTGGCGTTCCTCCACGGAGGAGTGCTGCCCGTGGAAATGGATCTTGCGGAACTGCCCTTTGTGGGGACGCGGAACCATTTCGCGGCTTCCTTGGCGAGTTCGCGAGCGAGCCCCTTCGTCATCGCCTCCAACGTCCGCCGGTCCCCCCGCCGCAGCGCATCCCAGTCCCGCTTCCGCTCATCCAGAACTTGGCGCCCTCCCCGCCGGTGCCGGCCCACAGCCCGAGGATGTCCTTCTCGCCATCGAGACTGACGTCGATCGCGGCGTAGAGGGGCCGCTTGGCGACCTGGCCATCGCGGACTTTGGTTCTGTCGCTGGTTGTGTGGTGGTCAGTGGGCCAGGAGGACGCGTTTGCGGAGCAGGTCGAGGCTGGCGCGGCCGAACATTTGGCGTTTGAGCATTTTGAGCCGGTTGATGTTGCCTTCGACCGGGCCGGAGCTGTAGGGCAGGGTCAGGCCGTGGCGGACGGCGTCCAGGTCGCGGCGCAGGTTGGTGGCGAATCCGGCCAGTGGCGTGAGGGTGTCGTCTTCCACGGCGGTGATCCAGGCGTCCAGCCGGTCGCCGTGGCGGCCGGTCATCATGATGGCGAAGTCTCTGACGTGTTTGGTGAGCTGGTCGAGGCCGGGGTCGCGGTCGCGGATGCCGCGTAGCTTGGCGGCGTCGCGCTGGTCGAGGTCGCCGGGGTGGGTCATGATCCAGGAGGTGACCTGGCGCACCGTGGGTGGCTTCCCGGCCGGGCGCGCGGCGTGGCCGCGGCCGTGGCGGAACTGGCGCAGGTAACGCTGGACCGCGAGTTCCCCGCCCGGGTAGCCCAGTTGCTGGATCTCACGGAACAGCTGGGTCGCGTTGCGTTCGCCGTCGTGCCACCGCTGGTGCAGGTGCCCGGTATAAGGGTCGACCACATGGGTGCGCTGCTCGGTCTTGGCGATCAGGTCCTCCACGCTGCGGGCGGTGGCGAGCTTGCGCACGGTGGCGCGGTGCAGGCCCAGCCTGCGGCCGATCACGGCCAGGGGCAGCCCCTGGGCTTGTAGTTCCTGCACCGCCGCGTAGTGGGTACGCATCCTGGTGACGATCTTCTTCTCCGCCGGTGACCGCACCACAGCCGGCGGGGTCTGGCTGGCCAGGGCTGGGACCGGCCCGCCCAGGTGGGCGCGGCGGGTGTTGACCGTCTTTTCCACTGCCTGCCCCAGGTTCTGCCACAGGTGGAAGCGGTCGGCGACCTGGATCGCCTGCGGCGCGCCCGCCCGGGCGCCTTCGCCATAGCCGCCCGAGCGGTCCCGGCAGATCACCGCCACCTCCGGATGCCCGCGCAGCCACGCGGCCAGGTCCGCCCCGTCACGGCCGTCGAAGATCCCGATCGGGCGGTGCGCGGCCATGTCGATCAGCACCGTGCCGTAATGCCGGCCTTTGCGGAACGCGAAATCGTCCACGCCGAGCACCGGAACCGGTCCTGCCGGCGGCTCGGGCAGCGCCTTGACCAGCCGCAGCAGCGTATCCCGGCCCACCGCCACTCCCGCAGCAGCAGCAAGCCGCACACCTGCGCGGCCGGCCAGCGCCAGCCCGATCTGCGTCAGCAGGCCGCGCAGCAGCGGCGTGAACCGGCTATACGGGCTGGTCAGCCCATCTACCTGCTCAGCGAAGGTCACCGCCGGGCAGGCGGCATTGCCGCAGTGGAACCGCCGCACTCTTAACAAGATCACCGCCTGCACGCCGCCGGCCGCTGCATCCCGCAACTGGCGCACGTAGCTGCCATGCACCCGCCCTGACACCTGCCCACATCGCGGGCACGCCGCCGTTGCCGAACGGACCCGGCCCTCGATCACCACCCGGTCTGCGGCCCGCAGCACCCGCTCCACACACACCGCCGACAGATGCGGCAGCAACTCCTCGATAACAGAGCACCCCGAGCATGATCACCGACCTAGGCAGCAAGATCGAACCGCCACGCCCACATGATCAGCGACAGAACCCGGACTTTGACCATGACCGCGTCCACGAAGATCGTCGGTCATCACGGCGCCTCTCCCGCCAAACCCGTCGCCGGTGCTGGCCGATGCATGCCGGGCCACCCCGTCGCCTGCCCGCGGACAGGCTCAGCGCTGCTTCCCGGGGTGCGGCCGTGGCTCACCTACCCGGCCTGCTGGAGCACGCGCGGGCGGCAGGAGAGGGGCGCTAGCCCGTCATCGGTTCCGGGTAGCGGAGCTGGCGGCGCAGCGCCGGCGAGAGGCGCCAGGGCATGTGAATGTCCGGGGCGGTCAGGCCGGCTAGTTCTGGGATGTAGCGCCGTACGTAGTCGCCGGAGGGGTCGAAACTGTGGGCTTGACGGAGCATGTTCATCGTCCGGCCGGGGCGCGGGTTGTTGCCGGTGCCGGCCACCCACTGCCCGTTGCCGGCGTTGCTGGCCACGTCCCCGTCGGCCAGCAACGCGAAGAAGTGCCGGTACCCGAGCCGCCAGTCGATTTCCAGGACGCGGGTGAGGAAATGCGCGGTGATCAAGCGTGCCCGGTTGTGCATGTAACCCTCGGCGGCAAGCTGCCGTAGGCCCGCGTCGACGATGGGGATTCCGGTGCGTCCCGCGCGCCAGGTGTCGAACGCGTCCTGGTCCCGCCGCCACCGCCGCTCCCGGGGCCGGTAGGCCGTCCTGGCCATGTCCGGAAACGCGGCCGTGACCTGGTGGAAGAAGTCACGCCAGGCGAGCTGCCTGGCGAACTCCCTGCCGCCCGGGCAGCGGCGCGCGAGGCGGGCCAGTTCCAGCGGCGAGAGGCAGCCGAAACGCAGGTAGGCGCTGAGCCGCGAGGTCCGGTCGCCGGCCAGGTCGTCGTGGCCGGCGGCGTAGCCCGAGAGCGGGCCGTCCAGCCAGGCCCGCGCCCGCTGCCAGCCGGCGGTCTCGCCCCCGGACATGAGGCGGGGTGAGGCGCCGCCGCGGCGTGGCAGAGCTCCGGCCCGCACCCCCGCCGGCAGCCGTACCGTGTGCGGCGCGGCCAGTGTCTGCCGCCACCTCGTTTCGCGCCACGCGTGCCAGTACGGCGTGAACACCTTGTAGTGATCCCCGCCGGCGGCCCGCAGCTCCCCAGGCGGCACCACCGTGAGACCCGGGGTAACCCCGCAGCTCGAGCCGGTGGCGCGCGCACTCGCGCGCCAGCGCCGCCTGGCGGCGCGCGGCGTAGCGGGAGACATCGCCAGCGACAAATACCGTCTGCGCGCCGGCCTGCGTGGCGAGCCGGATGACCTCAGCCTCCGGCCTGCCGGACCTGACCACCAGGTCACCGCCGCGGGCGCGCAGCCCCGCGCGCAGATCGGCGAGAGACTCCAGCAAGAAGCGGGCCCGGTTCAGCGCCGCGGAGATCAGCCTGGCGTCGACCGCGAACAGGGGAACCACCAGGTCCGCCTGCTCGCACGCGGCGGCGAGGGCCGGGTTGTCGCGCACCCGCAGGTCGCGGGTGAAGAGCACGATCGCGGTCTTAATGGTTCCCGTGCTGCTCGCTTGGGTCCGCCCCGCGCCCCTGTTGCCTAGAGCCGGGGCACGGAGCGGAGTCTGGGTGGGCGGTCAGGACGCCATGGCGTGGCGGCGCGCGCCCCACCGCGCGGGCAGCGCCCGCAGCTGGGTGAGCTGGTAGACGGCGGCCAGGCCAACCAGGCCATAGACGATCCGGGTGGCCACGTTGGTCTGGCCGAAGTCCAGCCCGAAGATCGCCGCCACCAGGTCGAAATTGGCCACCGCGACCAGGCCCCAGTTCAGGCCGCCGATAATGAGCAGCGCCGCGCTGACGATGTCGATCTTCTTCATTGTGTCCAACTCCCGTCTAAGGTTTGTCTAGTTAGTAGACCTCATGCAGTGAGGTCTGTCAAGGCTCGGTCTAAGAGCTGTACAGTGTGTGCATGGACCAGGAGACTCCGTCCGTGATGGTGCGGATCGGTGAGCTGAGCCGCCGGGTAGGCGTGAGCGAGCACGTGCTGCGGGCCTGGGAACGGCGGTACGGGCTGCTCCGGCCGGTGCGGTCGCCAGGCGGGTACCGGCTCTACTCCGACGCCGACGAGCGCCGGGTCCGCCGCATGCAGGCGCACCTCGCGGCCGGGCTGTCGGCGGCGGAAGCGGCGCGGGCGGCCCTGAGCGAGGAGCGGCCCGGCCCGCCGCCGGAGAGCACCGGATCAGCCGATGGCGGCAGTGGTCTGGCCGGCCCGGCCCAGGACCTGGCCGAAAGCCTGGACCGGCTGGACGAGCCGAGGGCCCAGGCGGCGCTCGACCGGCTGCTCGCCGGCTTCACCATGGAAACCGTCTTGCGGGACACGCTGCTGCCGTACCTGCATGACCTCGGGGACCGGTGGGAAAGCGGGCAGGTCAGCATCGCCGGTGAGCACTTCGCCAGCAACCTGCTGCGCGGGCGGCTGGCCGGCCTCGCCCGGGGATGGGGATATGGCCACGGGCCGCGGGCCGTCCTCGCCTGCCCTCCCGGTGAGCAGCACGACCTGGGCCTGCTGATGTTCGGCATCGTGCTACACCGCTGCGGATGGCGGGTGGAATACCTCGGCGCCAGCACCCCCATCGCGGAACTCGCCCGCACCGCCGTGGAAAGCGGCGCCGACATCGCCGTTCTTGCCGCCGCAACAAGGGACCACTTCGACGGGCTCACCGGCGACCTCACGCAGCTCACCCACCAGGTCCCGCTCGCCCTGGCCGGCGCCGGCGCAACCCGCGCCCTCGCCGACGCCACCGGCGCGCGCCTGCTAACCGCCGACCCGGTAACCGAAGCCCAGCGCCTGCTTCCCCCGGCCCGCTAGCACTTTGCGCAGGCCGCCCGCCTGCGGCCGGACCCGGCGGCGGATGGCTGCCGCCCTTCGTCCAGGTGACCAGGTAGATGCCAGGCGTCTCGTGATGGTGCTGCATGAGCCATTGCCGCCACTGCGCCCGGGTTTCCACCATACCCCGCGGGGGTGTCGCTCATGAGCTCACCCCCGGGCCGGAGGGCGGAACAGAGGCGGGAGATAGCGCAGCATGAGCGGCGACCAGGTGAGGTGGCTGAGCGCCGGGCGAGGATGCCGCCGGTGGTATAGCGCTGGAGACCGAAGAGGACGCTGGTGGCGGCGCCGGCAAGCACGAGGGCCGGGTTGCGGGTCATGGCGGTGGCGGTGGCGTAGGCGAGCGTGGTAGTGACGACAGGATGTGAGTCCTCCACGAGGGCCCACAGTGCGCCGCGGTGACCCCCCTGGCATGCGGATGATGCTGCACCCGCCGGCCAGGGTCAGCGGGAAGTTCAGGCGAGCTGGGCTGCGAGTTTGCGAAGCGGAACTTCGTAAGCCTGGGCGAAGGTTGGGAAGGGGTGCACGACGTCGGCCAGGGTTGTCAGGGGGATGCTCGCGCGAATCGCGACGCTGGCCTCTGAGATCCACTCATCGGCCCCGGGACCGACAGCAGCGGCCCCGATGAGCACGTGCCGCGACCGGTCCGCGACAAGGATCAGCAAGCCGCCTGCCGCCCCATCGGTGGTCGTCCGCGCCAGCTGCGATATGTCTGTGATCGCGGTGATCACGTCGATGCCGTCGTCGCGTGCCCGCTCTGCTGGCATTCCGACGCTGGCCATGGGGGGATGGGTGTAAACGACCCGGGGGATCGCGCGGTAGTCCGCGACCCGGTCGCCGCCCAGCAGGTTGTGTGTCACCACCTGGGCCTGGTAGTTCGCGCCATGGGTGTACGGCGCGGTCCCGGTGACGTCCCCGGCAGCCCACACGTGGGTCTGGCCTTCGACGTGGCATCGCGCATCCACCGCCGCGCGCCGGTGTCGGCCGGTGTAATGCCGATAGCGTCGAGACCCAGCCCGGCGGTCGCCGGGGTGCGGCCCACGGCGAGGATCACCTGTTCTGTCTCGATCACCGAACCGCCGTCCAGCAGCGCACGGGCCTGCCCGTCGGCTGTAGCCTCCAGGGCTTGGACCTCGGTGCCGAGCCGGATGTCGATGTTCCTGCCGCGCAGCATGGTTGCCAGTTCGGCGGCGATGGCGGCGTCCTCGCCGCTGACCAGCTGCGTGGCAGCCTCCACCAGCGTCGCCGCCACGCCGAATCCGGCGTACGCCTGAGCAAGCTCACAGCCGACAGCTCCGCCACCGAGGATCATCAGCGATGCGGGCCGGCCCGGCGCGGACAGCGCTTGGTCACTGGTCCAGGCCGCTACCTTGTCAAGGCCCTTGATCGGTGGGATCGCAGGTCGGGAGCCCGTTGCCACGACCAGGTCGTGATAGCCGACCTGGCGCCCATCAACGTCGACCACGCCCGGACCTGTGATGCGGCCGGTGCCACGGATCAGCGTCACGCCGCGCCGCTTGATGCCCCGCGCTGCATCAGCGTCGTCGCGATGCGAAGAAAGCACATCGCGGCGTCTTACCGCGGCGCGGTAGGCGGGCTCGTCTTCGTCAAGGGCCACCGCCGCCGATGCCCCGCCAAGCTCCACGAGGCGGCGGGCGTCCTCACGCACGTGGGCAGATCGCAGCATCCCCTTACTAGGGATGCAGGAGGCATAGGGGCACTCGCCGCCCACCCGCGATGCCTCAACCAGCGCGACCGAGCCGCCCGCGTCGGCCACACCGCCAGCAACCCACTCACCAGCCGAGCCGGCCCCCAAAACCACCACGTCGAACCTGTCCACCGGGCAGAACTACCTTCGCAGCCCTGGCTTAAGCGTCCTCGAGGTTCAAAGCGCCCCGGTCCTCATGGCAGCTAGCGAATTCGGCTCACCAGCTGCTGGGGCACCGCACGATCGAACCGAACCGGCGGGGCTCGAGAAGGTGCCGGCCGTCGCCGGGCTATGAGCCAAACGACGTGCGTCCTGCTGGGTCTCCGACGACTGGTGTGTCTCGCTGACCAGGCGCCTAGTTCGTGGCCGTCTCCGGTCGTATGCCGCATCTCTCCCATCTAGCCGATCTCATTAGCAAATCCGTTAGCACATGGGCGTTTTCTTCCACGTGGGCCTCCGGTGCACAGATGGTGATCTCTTCGGTCCGGCTGCCCACCCTGGCCCGCGGAATCTCAGGTGACCTAGTCAGCCGTCGGCCGGCGGTAGGCCCACGCGTGATTAGCGGTGGCTTGTGATGGTAGTGGGGAGCCATGTTCGAGGGCTTCAGGCTGGAGCGGATTGATGTCGGCGACGCCGAACTGCGGGTGCGTTACGGCGGCTCGGGGCCGCCGGTGCTGCTGTTGCACGGTCACCCGCGCACGCACGTGACCTGGCACAAGGTGGCTTCCCTGCTGTCCGGGCAGTTCACCGTGGTGTGCCCGGACCCTTCGCGGCTACGGCGAGTCGTCCAAGCCCTCCGCCACGCCTGATCATTCTGCCTACTCCAAGCGTGTGATGGCCGCCGACTGCTTGGCCCTGATGCGGGCCCTCGGCCACCCGCGGTTCTGTGCGGCAGGTCATGATCGTGGCCTGTACGTCGCGCACCGGCTGGCCCTGGACCATCCCGATGCCGTGCTGCGCCTGTGCCTAATGGAAGGGATACCAATCGGCGAGGCGCTGGCCCGCTGCGATGCCGCCTTCGCGGCCCGCTGGTATCACTGGTTCTTCTTTGCTCAGACCGACAGGCCGGCCGAGCGGTTCATCAGCGCGGACCCCGATGCGTGGTACACCGCCACGGCCGAGCACATGGGCCAGGAAGCCTACGAGGACTACCGCCATGATCGAGGACTACCGCGCGGGACTGGGCATCGACCGCGAGCACGACGACGCCGACCAGGCGGCCGGGCGCCGGATCAGCTGCCCGCTGCTGTTCCTGTGGGCCGCCCAGGACGACCTGGAGGACCTCTACGGCGACCCGCTCGCCATATGGCGCGACTGGGCCAACGACGTCCGCGGGCAGCCTATCGACTGCGGCCACCACATTGCCGAGGAAGCCCCCGCCGAGCTGGCCCACCATCTAGCCGGCTTCTTTAACGCTGCCTAAACCATCCCAAAGCGCTCAAGCCTCCCACGTGTCCGCCGGCCGACGGGTTTACAGTCGATGGGCAAATGGGTTCCTCTGAGCGCGGCGCCTGAGCTCCTGCACGGTCGCCGGAAGTCAGGCCTGCCAGTAGTCCTGGCCAGGTCTGCCGACCAGCGAGAGTTCGCCGTCCTTCGTGAGGTTCTCGGCGCGGAGGACGCCATCGAGGGCGGCGACGTCTGCTGCGAATGTCGACCGTAGCAAGCCAGATCTCAGGTGCCCTGCAGGTGTACGCCCATAGCCTGAACGGAGATCATTATGGCGACGAGCCCAGAGGACGGTGAGTACATCGCTGCGCCTTCTGACTGGCAAGGCTGGCAGCGTTGGGTGGAGGACGTCGACTGGTCGGATTGGCGCTCGTGGCTGCGGCGTGTCGCATCGACGGATTGGGCAGCCGGGCTGCCGGCCGCTATTTCCTGACAGAGGGCACCCGAGACTGGTGCGGCCAGCGGCGCCAGGCTCATCGCCGTCCCGGGATGCCCGCTTCCTGCCTTCTGGACCGCGTCCGCGGCGAGCAGCCGCGCCGTGTCAACCGCACGGACGTCGATCTCCTGCCAACCGGCACGCTCAGCGACCGGCCGCGCCAGCGACGGATCCCGGTAACCCAGGCCGACGCCTGACGTGCTTACAGCGGCCCCGGCCGTGGCGTGCTGCAGGTTCATGACAGCCTCATTTCACTCAAATCGGGCAGTGACTCTGCGCTCCAGATGGAGCTGGGCGACTAAGCGGTCTTCTGCTTGTGGGCCGCGTATCTGGTCGGAGGTGATACCGGGCCATCATCGACGAGGCGCTCGATGAGCTCGTCGATGTTGCCCGTCTTGGGAAGGTCCCGCTTGGCCAGCAGGTCGCTCAGCTCGGCCTTAGGCAGACCTTCGTAGCGCGCGCGGGCCCTCTGGTGAGCCTGCCTGGCGTGCTCGCGCTCGGCCTGGCGGGCCTGGCGTGCCAGCTCCTGCTCGGCCTGCTCGGCTTTCGCGGCCTGCTCGCGGGTGGCCCGCTCGGCCTTCACCGCCTGCTCGCGCTCGGCCTGGCGGGCCTGGCGTGCCAGCTCCTTTTCGGCCTGCTCAGCCTGCTCGCGGGCGATGTCACCGGCCGCCTCGGCCTTTTCCCGCACGATGTCACCGGCCGATTCGGCCTTCTCGCGGACCGCGCCGGATAGTGTGGCCGCCGCCTCCGCCCACCTGACGGCGAGGCGGCGGTTGATATCTACCGTCCGCTGCACGAGGTCGAAGTAGCGTTCCACGGCCGGGACCAGGTCGACCTGCGGCAGCCCGAAAAGCCGGCCCGTCACCGTCCGCGCGCCCTCCGTCCAGACGTCAGCGGTCTTGTCCACAACATTGCGCGCGTGGCTCGCCGCAGCGCTGTACTGCCTCGTCATGCTGGTCATATGCATCCCTTCATAGTGCCTGTAAGTATGCTAACTATAGTATGCAACCGCATACTATAGTTAGCGAGGTGGGCGGAGCGCAGGCCACTGGTGGCTCGGGACGGGAGATTGCGCATCGGCTACGAGCGGTGGATGCTCAGCCGAGTGAGACCTCGGGCCGCCGCTGGATTCCTGTGCCTCAGTCGTCGTGGGCTGCCGCGGCGTCGCGAAGCTTGCCGAACATGACATCCAGGGTGCCGGTCACCCCCGCATGTGCTGGACGCCTGTCGTGACGCGGCCAGGTAGCTGAAGAATCTTCGCCCTGGCGGTCAGGTCCCCGGTCATGACCTGGGCCGCGCGGGCCTGTCCCTCGTCTGTGGCTTGCTTGTCTTCGTAGTTCCTTCATGCCTGTGTCCGTCGTGGCTCCCTCCCGCCCGAAGACCGGACTCCGGCGAGCTACCCGTGCTCACCGGAACAAACCAGGTCGGCGCCCACACTGAAATCCCGGCATGGGGCGGGATGCAAACCGCATCCCTGTGGCGTCACAAGGCGCGCCCACTCGCCACAGGCGATCCATGTCGTGTCCGGCAAGGATCGGAGCTACGTTCAGGTGCTCCCGGCACGCTCACGGGGCGGGCGGCGTCATGCCAGAGATGCTTGATGCCGCCCGGGCAGCACATGCGCCGGAACGACGCGCGCGGCTCCGCCGTCTGCACTGGGCGAGCCTATGCCCGTCAGGGGATGATGGCGTCGACCGTCTTTTTCAGCGCACTGGGCTGGGCCGGCGACCTGGGCGCTTTCTTCCGGGCCCCCTCAAGCTTGGCCCCGAGTTCCTGAAGCTGTTTACGGCCGAGGCCGGCCCGCACCTTGGGGAACCAGTCCTGCTCCTCCTCCTCGATGTGATGCGTGACGTTCTCGATCAGCACCGAGGCCTTGGCATCGAAGCGCTCCGCCCCAGCCGGCATCCCGGCCAGCTCCATACACAAGACGTCGGCCACGTGATGTTCTTCGTAGGACTCCAGCACGTCCTCCTCGAGGTCGGGGAGCAGTGCGCAGACCTCGGGATACATCACCTCATTCTCGATGTAGGTGTGCACCGTGAGCAGTTCGATGATCTGCCCAACGATCTTGGCTTTCTTCTTGACCGCCTTGTCACCGGCGGCTTGGAACTTCCGGAACAGGTTGCGGATGTCCTTGTGATCGGCCTTCAGCACCACGATCGCATCAGATGCCATACTGCTCCTCCCGGCTCGCTTGGCGTCCAGCGGCGGCTACCCGCCAGCCCTGCCAGCAAACCCCGGCGCCAGGCCCATGCCGGGGCTCTCACCAGTTGCTGGCCCAAGGATGCTGAATGCCGACGATGTGGCCCTGGGTGCTTCGTCTCGGCGGCAGCACAGATTTGGGAACACGCGGGCGGGTAACGCCCGGGCATACGTACACCTGCTCCCCAACCCCGCAGGCCCGGGGGCCTTTCATTGCTGAGGTGGGGTATCGTCACGGGCCGGGAAGCGCGCTGGCATGCCTGTAGGTTTCGCCGGCCTGGGCCGGATGGGGCGGCCCGTGTGCGCGAATCTGGTCTGGGCCGGTTACGTGGTCACGGCCGCGGACGTGCGAGCTGAGCTTGCGAGCATGGTGGCCGGGCGGGGGTGCGATGGGGCGGCACACCTGATGAGGTGGCGACGGAGGCAGAAGTCCAGATCACCATCCTGCCCGCCAGCCAGGAACTGCACGATGTCATGCTCATCCCCCGCAGCGCGCGAGGAACCACCCTCTCCGGCGCAGTGATTAGCGCGCCGCGCTGCGGGTAGCGCCGCGAAGACAAATCGGATATGCCCGGCTGTGCGGCCAACCTGGCTGGCGGCGACGCCACGGACGCACAGCTCAAGGCGGTGATGAAGTCCCGCCAATCAGCCGCCAGCTGGCCAGGGGCCGGCCGCCAGGCGAGGAGAAGAGGAAGGGACGCTCAGCATGTGGGTTCTGCTGTCTGCCCGGCTGCGGACCTGGCTGCTGCTGGCCATCGGGCACTGTTGCGTTGGTCGATCGCGGATGGCCGGAGACTGGTCGGGTGACTGCACGCCGTACGACCTCGGTCTTCGCAGGCTTCCGGTTCCCGCGGGAGGTGATCTCGCTCGCGGTCCGGTGGTACCTGCGGTACGGCCTGTCCTACCGGGACGTCGAAGAGCTGCTCGCCGAGCGCGGCATCACCGTGGATCATGTCACCGTCTACCGGTGGGTGCAGCGCTTCACCCCGGAGTTCATCGAGGCCGCGCGGCCGTGCCGCCATGCCCCTGGTGACCGGTGGTTCGCCGACGAGACCTATCTGAAGGTCGCCGGTAAATGGACCTATCTCTACCGGGCGGTCGACCAGTACGGCCAGGTCATCGACGCTCTGCTGTCGACGAGGCGTGACTTGGCAGCTGCCCGGCGTTTCTTTACCCGGGCGCTGCGCGCCGGCACGATCCCAGTCGAAGTCACGACAGATCGCGCGCCCGTCTACCCAAGGGTGCTCGACGAATTGATCCCCTCGGCGCTGCACATCGTCGAGCAGTACGCGAACAACCCGGTCGAAGCAGACCACGGGCAGCTGAAAGCCAGGCTCCGGCCGATGCGCGGGCTGAAACGTCACCGCTCCGCGCGGACCCTCGCCGCCGGGCACGCCTTCGTGCAGAACCTGCGCCGCGACCACTACGACATCGCCACCGAAGGCCCCGGCCGCCACAGGCTCCGCTTGGCTTTCGACGACCTCGCGCTCGCCATCTGAACCCAGCGGAGCATCCGGATCATGCTCCGATGCTGTTCAGGGAAGGCACAACGCAACAGTGCCTCCATCGCTGCCGCAACATTGTGGCGAAGGTCCCTGCCGCCGCCCAGGACGAGGTCCGCGCCGCCTACTGGGCGATCTTCGACACCGAGGACCTGGCCGCCGCCGGCGCCGGGCCCGGCCAAGAACTCGTCAGCACCGTGCAGGCCCGCGTCGACGCCTTCGCCGGAACCTACGCCAAGCCCTACCCCGCCGCCGTCAAATGCCTGCTCACCGACCGGCAGCAGCTCACCAGCTACCTGCGGTTCCCCCTCGAGCACCACAAGCGGATCCGGCACTCCAACTTCATCGAGCGCACCTTCGGTGAGACCCGTCGCCGGGTCAAGGTCATCGGCCGGCTCCCCGGCGAAACCAGCTGCCTCAACCTGGTCTGGGCCGTCCTGGACCGCGCCTCACGCGGCTGGCGCGGCGTGAACACCACCAAGACCGGGCTCCGCCTGCTGCATGACCTGCGCCGCCAGCTCCTCGACCCGCCAACCCCAATCCACCGAACCAGCAACCCTGCCACAGAACCCGAAGAAACCGTCGCAGACGTCGCCTAACATCTCCATCGAAGGAGCCGGGCCTACGTCATTTACACCGCTCCTGGGACGCCACCCAAGGCACTCACCGAGCCGCCTAAGGGGCGGCCGATGGATCGAGTTTAGGTAGACCGGCGACCGTACAGATCAGGGGGTGATCTGCGTTGGTACACGCCTGGTCGGCACGGCTGACAGACGCTCGGCCGCACCGAGGAG